>Ga0310691_10000426_pt1 | contig 81487 bp, 74 predicted proteins | sample 176DNAGHGlowgp2_FD_203887 | JGI IMG/M metagenome (GOLD analysis project Ga0310691, IMG submission 203887) | Sheep rumen microbial communities from Palmerston North, Manawatu-Wanganui, New Zealand - 1766 DNA GHGlow gp2 (v2) (version 2) | ecosystem: Host-associated > Mammals > Digestive system >...
CTTGCTATGGTATTGTGGTCAGGAACCTTTTCTCCTCTGAGCAGATACATAAATGCCAGATTTAACTTACAGGCCTTTTCTATCTCTCGCGAAGAATAGATGTGCTGCGAATACGCATATGCCATTATCTTAAAAAGAGTCTTCGGTGAAACTGCAGGATTTCGTCCTTCGGACGAGTAGGTCAGGTACAATTCTCTATAATCTATCTCCTCTAAGACCTGATCTATGAGTCTCACTGAATCGTCCACGGGAATTAAACATTCTGTTTGAATTGGAAGTGACAGTTGAATATAGCTCCCGTTTTTGCTATAGTCAGACTGTAGCGTTAGAGTTTTGTGCATAAATAAATTCTAACAATAAATGGGCCCTTCGGGACCCATTTTCTTTTGCAAATATATAGGGGCTATCTCATTTTGTTTTGAGACAGCCACTATTTGTTTGTTCCGAGCATCGGTCCGTATAGGTTCCGAAGATCTAGTATCTCTTTTGTCGATAAAGACCAAATCTCTCAAGCCTGAGTCGGCAGAGCAGATCAGGTCAATCAGGTCGTTCACGTCACCATCAGTGAAGCCCGCAACAGCCTGCGAGCGGACTTCCGCAGGTTTGGCGCCGGGATGGGCACCTTCAAGTTTTACATGATGCAAAATGCGAGCGCCAAACCGAGGACTGTAGCGAGCAAGTCTATTGCCGGGCGTAAGTAAAGCTCAATCCTTGCGGCACAGATCGAGCAGTATACTGCGCAGGCCGGCCGATCTGGTCGAATAAATCGTCCCAGTCACCACCGGCGAAGCCGGTTGCGGTCTTACTCTGTGTACCACTCTATCTAACAGCCACTTACACAGAGCACTAGTCAGAATATTCTGTGTACCACTCTATCTAACAGTCACCTACACAGAGCACTAGTCAGAATACTCTGTGTAGCACTCTATCTAACAGCCACTTACACAGAGCACTAGTCAGAATACTCTGTGTATCACTCTATCTAACAGTCACCTACACAGAGCACTAGTCAGAATACTCTGTGTATCACTCTATCTAACAGTCACCTACACAGAGCACTAGTTAGAATACTCTGTGTATCACTCTATCTAACAGCCACCTACACAGAGCGCTAGTCAGAATACTCTAACTAACACTCTATGTAGTAACCACTTACACAGAGCACTAGTCAGAATGACCGACTGACTCCTTGCTTCTCCGTATACAATCCACTCAACTATCCCCGGGTCAAGCCCGCAGTTTACTTTATTCACAGAATCGCTCACAGGTTTTGCTGATTTCTGTTTAAGATTCTGTGAGCAACACGAATCACGGGTTTGTTAAGGATACCACTGTCTATCAAGCAACTCCAGTCATCCCCGTCAAGTTCACAACTGCTGGCGAGCGGTTTACAAGTCGATATAAAGCCACCCGCAATAGCTTAAAGCCATTCCCGGAACTACTTTGAGCACGAGCGGGCATGCGCACAAAAAGTATTGCACACACTAACACCCGCGAAGTGCGACTGAGTTCCGGGAATGGCTTTGAGCTTCTCTGGGACTATAGCGAGCAGCCTGCTGCGGGCTTTGATCCTATCCGAATATTCCCATCAGGAAAACAACATCCAAAATACCACAAACGACAAGGATGAGCGCACAGATGATATAAATACGTGCACGGCGTTTCTCGATATCGCGTTCAGTAGTTCCGTATTGAGCCTTTTTGCGAGGCTTGGAAATATAATCGTCTGCCATAACGATACGCCCTCCCTTGCTTGGTGTATGCATATTATAGATGGCTCGGGAGAGTTTATGTTTTTCAAGTATGTGACATTAGTTTACAAAAAAATGTTACGACACTTTAAAGACAAATTCCTCGTGGTAATTGTTCACTTCAGGTATCTGAGTGCTGCTGTCGGGATTAGGGAATTCGAGGAATGTATTATGCAGTTCGAGCTCGATCACCGTCCATCCTTTGAGCTTGGATTTGGCCAGAGCCTCTGCTGCCTGCTGAGCATCCTCATCTGGTCCGATATCCGTGGAGAAATACTGTCCGGTGCCTGCATCATATACACCTACCGTCCTTGCAGTTACAACACTCGGTTTGCCCGGATCTCCGAGCCACTCGAACATCGTATTGTGGGTTACCGGTCCGAATTCATTGATAACGAGCATCGGTCCCTCTCCGTAGTATTCTATGTATGCGCTGATGTTTCCTGTGAATGTGGAATTCTTGGAAGTCTGTACCTTGTCTGCAACATTCAGACTAAGCATGATATCAAGAGGATTGTCACTCGAGGCAGTGCTGTATGTGAACTGCGTATCATACGGCCACCAGGATGCTCCTGCGTCACCGTAGAAGATCATCTTGCCGTGGTTGCCGCTCTCGAATGCGACCTCGCTTATCTCAAACTTGGCATTCTGCACCTCGAACATTGTCATGAACATATTCAGATCGGCAAGAGTTGAACATGTATCCATGTCGCAAATACGGCACATGTATGCATAACCCTCGTAATCGACGCTCGGAACAGGTTTATAGCAATCCTCTGTATCCGACGATTCCGCATCAGTAAGCACATATCCGTCATCTTCAGAACCTGACAGGATGAACATATGCTCTTCAGTTGTGAACATATCGACCTGATGGTATGTCTCAGTGATAGTGAACGGTTCACCGGCGCCGCCGCTCCAGGCGAATCTGTAGAACAGCACCGAACTGTCGATCATGTGAGCTCTGAATCCCTGTGAACTTCCGAAATGCAGATAATCGCCGGTCTTGGCGTTATACCAGTCATGATGAGCCGCCAGCACTTCAGTCATGTCAGCGCCAGTCGATGCCCCCGGCATTGCCTCCGGAGTCCCTTCAACCACATACATCTTCCCTGTTGATCTATCCGTCAGTCTCATTCCGACGGCAAAATAGCTCGTTCCGTCAGGCGCATAATCCGTATGAGCGGGACCTCTGTATGCGAAACTATATCCCGGTGCACTGGCGATCATGCTCATCTCGGGAACGTCATCGTCCCAGACTGATACGCCTCCTCCGATGTACTGCTTATCGGCATCATACCACTCAAGGTAGAACGATGACACTTCGAGATCATATTCCCTCATGTGAGGATCATTCTCGTTGATGAGGAAGAATGCCGTGTAATCAATATTGGAAACACTGCCCGAAGGATCTGACAATGTCAGATATGATTCCGTCTCGGGGAACATGTTAATGTCGTCCACCTTACATGTCTTGACTATCTGACACTCTTCGCCATCCTTTTCAAACGTCCCGGTAAGCACCAGCGTCATATCCCCCTGAAGTGCCGATACGTCCATCGTATATTCAAAAACATCACGCGAGCCTGTCCATACATCGGGATCATCCGCGGGATTTGCTTCCCTGCCGTCCGCATCATATACTGCGGCATGAACGGATACCGGCTTCATGTACTGACCAAGGGCACATACATACGAGTAATACAGCGTAGACCCGTCGGTCTTTGCCATAAGGATCCTGATAAAAGGATCGCCCTCCTCGCCGTCAATGTCCTTGTATTCGCCGGGAACGATAACGTTCTCGGTCTGTTGAGGCGTGTTGTCCGGAGTCTCACCGTAATCCGCATACGGAACCCGGAAGCCGTTCGTGACATTGACCACCATCAGTATCGCCGCAGCAACCGTAGCATAGTAAAGCAGAGCCATGTTGCCGCGCGAACGCTTGTCGGACGTGCCTGTCGTACCCGGATACGCAAACTCATCCGGACGCGCGGGAAATTCGGGAGAATTGATATAACTCTCCTTCACTTCCGCAAATTCGTTTACCTTAGTAAACTCAACAGATTTTCCGAATTCGTCTGCCATGGTAGATCAGTAAACCATTATTATTCGCCCTGATGAACTACAACCTGAGGGAAAGGAATCTCCACACCGGCCTTGTCGAAAGCAATCTTTATCTCTCTGTTCATGATCCTCGGAGCCTTGAACAGATCTTTCTCATTGATCGATGCGCCTATCTTGAACGTGACGCCGTTATCTCCGAGTTCATCAACGCCGAAATTCTCAGGCGCTGCAATAAAAACATCCGGGTACTTCTCCAAAATTTTTGGAAACAGTTCATCAAGAACCTTCTCCACCTTCTCAATATCCTCTTTGTATGCTACAGACACCAGCGTCGTCGCGATGCTTGTCTGCTGCGATCTGTTAAGGATATTCCTGATGTTGGAATTATTGATTATCTTGAAGTTGCTTCCGGGGCCCTTGACAGTCGTAACCCTGATGCCGATATTCTCAACAGTGCCTCTGAAGCCGTCTACTTCGATATAATCACCGACGTTGAACTGGTCTTCAAACACAAGGAAAATACCGGTAACCACATCTTCAATCAGGCTCTGCGCCCCGAAAGATATAGCCAAAGCCAGAATTCCTGCACCTGCGACCAATGTGCTGACGTTGACACCGAGAGCTGACAGACACCAGAACACGGTTATCAACGTCGTTATATAGTTGAGCGCACTTCTCAGGAGAGTCTGAGCCGATCTCCCTTTGCCTGTCTTTGGTTTGATCTTCTCAATAACGAAAGCGGCGAGTTTGGTGACGACGATCATCAAAAGAATGATCGCTATTACCCTGAATACCGTAACCCAGTTCAGCGTGATGGCGGATGTTACTTTGCCGACATCACCGAAGACACTCTCCCATGTCTCGGAAAGGCTCTTCTTAGTCTCCTCCGGAAGGAAAGGAATGATCGCCGGATTCGTGACAAGAAGGAATACCAGCAGTATGATAGCCCATTTAAGTATGGTAAGCGGATTGGTCGGTTTGGGGAATTTTGAGTTCATACTAACACCCTCCCAAATATCAAATATATTGTAATTTTATCATCAAACCGCACTATACAGTGTGAATATTTTGTTAATGCGGTAATTAAGTGGTATAATTATGTTGTCTTACTATGTGCACTTGTATATTGAAGGAGTTATATGAGATTTATAGGATTGACAGAAGGTCTCAGAATGACCAAAGAGAAGCTTCCTGCGGTTATCAGCGTGATATCCGTGGTGTTGCTGTGCTTACTCTCATTCATTGGCATCTCGGCTCTTCTCGAAGCTGATGCTGCCGCTGCAATGGATAAACATGAACAGGAAATAACAGATCTTATCGAGAGCAGTTCACAGATTACGGATAATCTGGCGACCTCCATTGAGACATCACAGGATGCAACAACCACAACAGCAATCACAACAGCAATCACAACGACGTCTGCTACAACAGAATCTTCCGGTGCAACAACTACAACTGCTGCCACCTCTGCTTCAACAACAACATCATCAACTGAGGCAACCACAACAACTGCTGCTACACAAGGCACCACAGAGACTACCGTCGGAGAGAAGACATATAATGCGATAGTTTATGCAACTAAGACCGTTAACCTCAGAAAAGGTCCGGGAACGCAGTATGAGAGCATCAGACTTCTACACAGAGGTGACCAGATCGATGTTATCGGTGTTACTACCAACGGCTGGTATAAGACGATAAAGGGCAATTATGTCATAGCATCATGCACCCAGTCCAAGAAGATCAACACGCCTACGCCGACTCCAAAGCCTGCTACTCCCACGCCTAAGGCAAAGCCTACAAAGACTCCGACAAAGAAGCCGACCAAGGCTCCGACGCCTACCAACAGGCCGGCTCCCGACAAGGACAAGATGACGCTCGTTGGAGAATATAAGATCACATTCTACATTCCCTTCCAGGGCACGAAGACAGCCTCGGGCACGACATGTACTATGGGAAGGACGATCGCGGCAAACAAGAATGATTTTCCTTTCGGAACGGTGCTCTACATCGAGAATGATCCGCTCGGCGGCGACGGATATTACACGGTTGAAGACAGAGGTGTATCTTCCGGTAAGATCGATATTTTCGTGAATACGATGAATGATGTCCCCTCGTACGGACGAACGACAAGAAAGGTTTATATTGTTAACAAATAATGGGTAAAGTTAAGCATACTACTATTGCGCCCAAAGAGGATAAGACTGCCCCGCAGCCTCACAAGCGCAATAAGAAATCAGAGAGCAAACAGAACAGGGCAGTCAGACCTCTTAAGATAATTCCTCTCGGAGGCCTTTGCGAGATCGGCAAGAACATGACCGCATTGGAATACGGGAACGACCTCATAATTATCGACTGCGGAATGGCATTTCCGGAAGAGAGCATGCCCGGTGTTGACTGCGTCATTCAGGATTTCACTTATATCCGCGAGAATCAGAATAAGCTTCGCGGCATTGTCCTGACGCACGGTCACGAGGATCACATCGGCGGTCTCCCCTTCTTCTGCTCAGAATTCAAGTGTCCTATCTACGGCGGCAAGCTGACGGTCGAATTAGTCCGCCACAAGCTGTGCGAGAACGGCATTAACCAGAAAGGGATCGATCTTCAGGCATTCAAGAACGGCGATAGAGTCAAGTTGGGCTCCTCATTCGATATCGAATTCGTCAGGGTCAATCACAGCATTGCGGACAGCTACGCAGTATCTGTCAAAACTCCGGTCGGAACGGTAGTACACTCAGGAGATTTCAAGGTCGACTACACACCTATCAACGGTAAGCCTATCGACCTTCAGAGGTTCGGACAGATAGGCAAGGAAGGCGTCCTTCTGTTCATGTGCGAGAGCACGAATATTGAGATCGAAGGCAACTCACCTTCCGAGAGACACGTTGGAGAAGCTTTCCAGAGGCTGTTCAAGGACGCGCCCGGAAGGATAATAGTTGCGACGTTCTCCAGCCACGTCCACAGGATGCAGCAGATCATTACGGCAGCCGAGACATATAACAGACACGTATGCCTGTCCGGCAGAAGCATGCTCAATGTCTTCAAGGTCGCCAATTCCCTCGGCTATATCGAGATGAACAGTGACACACTGATCGACATATCCGACATAGACAACTATGATGACAATAAGATCGTCATCCTTACAACAGGAAGCCAGGCAGAGCCGATGAGTGCCCTGTCAAGAATGGCTTATGCATCTCACAAAGCAGTCGGCATCAAGCAGGGCGATACGGTCATTATCTCTGCCGATCCCATCCCCGGCAACGAGAAACCGATATACAGAGTAATCAATGAGCTTTACCGTCAGGGGGCTACGGTCATCTACCACTCTCTTGATGATGTTCATGTATCAGGACACGCATACCGTAACGAGATCAAGCTTCTTCACTCTCTTCTTAAGCCGCGTTATGTTATCCCGGTACACGGCGAATACAGAATGCTTTATCTTCACAAGAAACTGGCTGAATCACTCGGAACTCCGGGCGAGAATATTTTTGTGATGAATAACGGTGACGTGCTCGAACTGACACCGGACAGCGCCACGATAGGCGAACCTGTTCCGGCCGCGGCAGTTCTCATTGACGGCAAGGGCTCTGCAGACATCAACAGCAGGATCCTGTCAGACAGAAGACACCTTGGCGAAGACGGTGTGGTCTCTATCGGTCTTGTAATCGACGAACGCCGGGGCAAGCTTTTGTCATACCCTGTAGTTAACTCCATAGGATTTGTCTTTGAGGATGAGAAATATGCCATACACGAAGAGATTGCGGAGCGCGTGGTATCCACCCTCCCCAAATCAGGTGACATAGAAGCAGCTGTTAACAAGAACTCGTACAAAGAACAGATAAGAGGTCTGTGCTTCAACAAGACAAGGAAGAGACCTCTCATATTATTCAACGTGTCATTTGTCAGCAAATAATCTTCCTATCGACTGACATATTCAGTCGCGTTGCTCTATGATTCTTCCGTCCTCGATATGAACGATTCTGTCAGATATTACAGCAAGTCTCTCATCATGTGTAGAGATGATGATTGTCTTACCTTCATTTCTGAGCGATTTAAAAATAAGAGCTATTTCATCTCTTTGATGAGAATCAAGCTGGCCGGTCGGTTCATCAGCAATGATGATTGGATTCTCGTTTATTATAGCTCTTGCGATAGCAACCCTCTGCTTCTGTCCTCCACTCATCTCAGCAACCTTGCGGTTCTTCAGATCACCGATGCCCAGCCTATCCAAAACAGATTCAATATTCTTTTCTTTGCGTTTTGCGTCTTTATGGGCAAAATAAAGCGGAACCATACAGTTGTCATATGCTGTTCTGTATGGGATAAGATAGAATTCCTGAAACACAAATCCTATTTTTGCATTGCGAAAACATGACTTCTCCTTATCATTCATCAATGATACATCTTGCCCCTCTATGAATATTCTGCCTGATGTCGGTATATCAAGACATCCTATAAGATTAAGAAGTGTTGTTTTACCTGAACCCGACACTCCGTATATTGTTACGATTGACCCTTGTTCAACCGACAGATTGACATCGCTTAGGACAGGCAAATTCATTTTCTTTGATAAACTGTAAGTCTTCGACACATTCTCGACTTTTATAATATCCATTTTTTGTTTTCCTCCACTATCATTACCTCAAGCAACAGGCGAGCTATAAAAATGAACACGCTAATGATCATCATCACCCAGAATCCCCTTGTCCGAAGGTCTGTCCATGATAACAATACTCCTATGGCAACAGCTAAAGAGCCCAGAATAATCACATGTAACATCTTACACAGAAACACAAAGGAACGGGATGCACCGCATATCCTGTATGAAGTAAACTCATACACCCTTTTCCACAGACAGTATCTTATGATTGGTAGAACACATGCTGTAACTATGAACATTGTCAAAAAAATCTCAACAAGCTCAAAAGATACACCTTTGATCGTATCAAGAGAATCAACAATACCCGGGGTCGGTTTAGTAGCAGTAATATCAGAATAGTTACCCCAAAAGTCACAAAGAATACTTGCTTCATCATCAGTAAGAGGAGTTCTATATTCAATGAACAGCACATCTACATCAGAAGCATTATCATTATAAACGTCAGGAGAACCACAAAGGATCACCGGAGGTGTATCATATTCATGATCAGGGACATAAGAATTCAGTCCGTGCACATTCTGTATTATCCTGAAAGTATCTTCGTTAAATTGGAGTGTACTAGACATACCGAACTCATTTGTAGCTAAGATCCGTTGTGTATCAAGAAGATCTTCCGTAATCATCTCGGATGAATGATCTGATACAAAAGAGTGCAAAGGTGACATTCCCTTGTAAAAACTGATAAGTGCTGTATTAGCCTCACCGCCGGTCGTAATTCTTTTAAGGACGACAATATCCTCATAGTCTCTTAGTCCGGCCGGGATTTGTTTGAGAGCACTGTCAAGCGTTAACAGATCCATTGGATGCTTGAATTCAAATGTGTACGTTGACCGCGAGAAATCAGTCTGCTGTCTTGCTTTTATGACAGTGTAACTGTAATAACAATAATGATATAGGTTTAATTCGGAATAAAACAACATAGATAACAGCAATACTGTCATAACATTGATAAAAAAATTATGGCTTATTGCAGCCATTGTTGACTTAAACGGATTCATTACTCTTTCCTCAACAAATCTATCGGTGATTTACTTAATGTGGCATAATAAAAACACAGTCCGACTATAAAATATGCAGATGTAAGTATCATCCATACAATAAAAGCATTTAAAAATGAGAAAAGATATACACCATCAGATAACTGCTGTATTGTTTGGCCCTGACCCAAGTAAAGCATCAGCCCGGCAAAAAATCCTAATACAATGAAAAAATAATTAATAAAAGCATTCATCGCAACAGTTCTTTTCCATGGAAAACCAAACACATAATATATCCCCATAACTTTACGTTTGATTGACAGGTTTATAAAACAATACGAGATATTCATTGTTACTATTATTGTGCTTAGCAAAATCGTAAGTGCTCTGAATCTCATAAGGTCATCGGCATGACATGATTCAGCATACTTAGTATAACCTGACAGATCATACCCTGTAAGGCCAAGCCGGTCATACAAAGCCCTGACAACATCAGCTGTATCATATCCATCAGCCGGCACTATCATATAGGTATTGCTCAAATGTCCGGCAGACAAAGAATTACCTTCAATGTCTTTTATATCTGTAAAAAACGCATAACCATACATCTCATTGACCCAATCAGATGTACCCTCTGTTGACCAGTCATCCGCCTGAAATGTTTTACTGGCAGATAATGGCATGGGATTACTCAAATCAAAGATGCCGGTAATCCTTACTGTCGGTATTATCGTTCTTCGAATCTCACCGTCGATATAGTCTTCAACGACCATATTATGAAGCTCACTGCCTATTTGAACATTTATAGCCTCTGATGATATCTTCTTAATATTCGATGATATCATAATCTCATTATCATTCTCGGGTGGACGACCTTCTACCATTGTATAAGGGTTATAATTAAGTTTTGGCATTTTAATAAGATCAAAGCTGTTCCCTTTTGAATTCTCTTCATATATTGTCTCGTCCAACAACAGATTGTACTGATAGTCAGCGTATTCACAGAATTCAGCCTGACCTACAGCATCAAGCCCCTTGATGCTGTTCAGTCGGGCATATAATTCTGATTCCTGCGCAAATATATCATCAAAAACGATTACACTATCTTCCAATCCATATGCTCTAAAAACATCAACTGAACTGTAGATCATCTTTCTTTGTGCAAACCAGAACAAACCGGTTATAGTTATTGCCATTGCGACAAAGAATAAGACAATAGCCTTCAGCTTATTCTCACTAAATTCTTTAAACACCAATCTCAGCAGAGGCATATTAAGTATCAGTTCCGTTTGCATTCCATGAGCCGCCGACTTCCGTAGTCAGAAGATAGTTATACTTCCCACTCGTTGCGTCACTGCTACTTGGCGAATCAAGTTTCTTTGTTTGACCATGAGGTATCTTATAATTCGCTATTGAATTGCCATCTATATATGAGCCATTACTATCAAATATTTTAACCGTGGCTGTCATTTTCAATGCCCAATTCTCATTATTAGTAACAGACAATCTTTCGTATTTCCAAAAGATAAGGGATGTTTTCAAAGAATGAGAAGCACCTGAATAAGCACTCCTTGTAGCAAAAACTGTGTTTGACATCAATGTCCACGATAGACTAAGCGCAATAAATAAAGTAATAAACTTTTTCATAATACAATTCCTTTCAATAATATTGGATCCATATCAATTTCATGCACTACGCTGCTCATTGGAGCAAACGAGCATAAAACTCTAATAACTGTTTATGCATCACCCTGCTTATTGTCATTCTTTGGTCTCTTGGGCTGATGCAAGATAAAAGTACAATGGGGCCAAGGTGATCCAGAATCAACTCTACATCCTAATGCTTCTCTTCGGCTCATTCTTTCAACACTCTTAAGCAATGCACATTGAATTCCCTTTTTTACCATTTGTTTGATTCTCCCCTTTCATTCATTATTGCAATCAAAATTCTTATTGCATTATCTTCCCTCGTTATCTGAAATTATAACGAATCAGACTGTCAATTCAATAGATATAGCTATACTCAGGGATAAAGTAAAAAACTCCGTGATAAAGTAAAATTACAGCATTGGTATCGTTATAGAAATCCTGAATATTCCTTGTTTTGCATCTATAATACATTCACCATTGTTTCTGGATACAGTTTGTCTTATGTTAGCGATACCGTAGCCATGGTTATCAGCATCACTCTTAGTTGTAAAGCGCTTTTCGAGCGGGAATAAATTACCGTTGTAAGTATTCGAAGAATCTATAAACAGTTTATTATCCTGCTTTGTAATCTTTAACACGATTTTCTTGTTATTACACTGCTCGGCAGCTTCTATCGCATTGTCAAGGATATTCGATAGTATTGTAACGATGTCGCATTCACTTATACTAATACAGCTAAGATCGTCTGCAATTAATGGCATTATAATATTCTTTTTCCGGGCTTCCCGGTATTTAATATTTAGTACAGCATTGATAACAACATTCCCCGTGTCAATAATATCAACACTATTGGTTGCATTGCCTATTTGTTCTTTTATGTAATCAATTTCTTCCTTCTTATTATCTCTTTCGGCTAATGACAACATTACGTTTAAATGATTCAAATAATCATGTGCTTTTGACTTCTGCATCTCACGTTCTTCCGACAAGGATTGATACATTTTATGAATATGCTCTGCCTGATCAATCAAGGCTTGCTTATTCTGTATCTCTGTTTCTCTTTGGATAATATTATCGATAAGAAAAAACTGCATTATGCTCAGGAACAGCATACTGACAGCAAATATGATCAAAATGCAAAACACACTTTGCGAGATTTTATCAGTCGGCAAATATAATAGCAAGGCAACAAGTGTAAATGTAACTATTGGATACATCACAAACGCCAGCCACCCACTCATATCCAGACGGGACAAAAACGACTTTTTGCGTTTTGCGCTTAAGATTGTAATTATGATAAGCATTATCAGATAGCAAATGATTTCCAATACTGCAGCACCGTTACTGTTAGTGAGATTGTCATAACTATTAACATCTGATACATATTCAAAGATTATTAATGCGACAAATTCCATGGCAGTAAACGTACCAAAGAACAATAGATTCACTATTATACTCCGCTTGAACGAAATATCAAAAACTATTTTTGTGACAATTATTATCGAGATTAGGTTGAGCAGAGCCTTAACGATAACATAATTACTAAGCAATAAGGCTGCTATAGTATTCTCAATTATTAGAAAAAGAACTAATACGATATCAAAAGAAGAAAACCTCCCCTTAGGAAACAGACTCTTAACAAACAGAATATTTAGAAGGGCACATATAGCCACTAAAATAACAGTTATAATACCATCAATCATAAATCCTTCCCTCTAACAAACAATGTAAAAGCATTCTTAACATCATTGTATCTTTTCTGTGAGACATCAAGACACTCTCCATTATCAAGCTCCACCTTATACCTCATGACAGATTTAACATGATACAGATTAACGCTTTCCTTGGCGCTTATGGATACAAATTCACAGTATTCCATACTCTTTGTAAGTCTTTTTATCGGAATCCGCTGACACAATTCTTCATTTCTTTTTGGTTCGAATATATAATAAGTGTAGTTTCCTCTATTCTGAAGGTAAAGAATATCATTGGATTTTATTTGTCTTTTACCTACTGTAAACTCAACATCAATAAGCCGGTTAGTGATATCGAGAGTTCTTAGCACATGACCAATACACTCTTCAATAAAGCTTCTGATATCATTGTCCTTCACTATAAACCTGAGTGCATTCACATGATAACCAAATGTAGAATAATTCACATAAGCTGATATAAAAGCTATTTGTGTCATAATACCTTTTTCTCGCAATCTGCGAGCAACTTCCATTCCATCCATAGCCGGCATCTCAACATCGAGCATTATCAGATCATAATTTGTAACACTTGCCTCTTGGATCAATTCATCACCGGAAGAAAATGCATATATTTTGTAATCAAGATCGAATCTGCCAAGATAATCATTAATCATTCTTTTTTCTTTTTCGAGAAAAGCAGTCTCGTCATCGCATAAAGCTACCCTAAACACAATTACCTCTTTATTACAATGTGGCCAACTGAAGTCTTGTTACTTCCTTACAACTGACAGAACGTCCCTGACACCCCTGATGCGTCCGACGATCCTGTCGAACTGCGCCTTGTTCGCGATCGTCAACGTGAAATGGATATGTGCTATGAAGTCATCACCCACGATGGTGTTAACCTTGACGATGCTCGCCTTCTCTTCTCTGATATTATCGAGAATATCGAACAGGAGATCCTGACGGTCGTTCGCAGTAATCACAAGCGCGATATCGAAGACCGAATCGCGTGCATTCGTCAGCCAGTGACAGTTGACGATCCTTCTGTATCTCTCCAGATCTTTCTGTGATCTGTCCTTATACTTTATAACATTGAGCATATTCTGGCAGGTTGCCTTATGAATACCGACGCCTTTGTTCTGCGTTACATATCCCATTATCTCATCGCCGTACACGGGATGACAGCACTTTGAATAGTGCGTAGCAACGTTCTCCAACCCGTCCACTATAACCATCGAATCGGCAGATTTATAATTACGGGGGATCCTGATCTTGGATGAATCAACTTCGGGGATCTTCGCACCGATAGCCTCTGTCTTTGTGGTCTGCTTTTTGACAGGAGTAGCACTCTGATCGAACTTGCCAAGCTCGATCGGTATCTCCTCGGGTCTGTACACAACCTGACCGTCAACGGTTACTCTGTAGCCCAGCTTCTGCCTGTCCTCCGGGGACAATGACTTGAGATAGCTGTCTCTAAGCTTGCCGAACACTTTGATAACACTTGTTCCGCCATATCCGATCGAAGCATACAAATCTTCTACCCCGGCGAAAGTATTGCGCGTCAAAATAGGCTCCAACGCCTTGTCCACGATAAGGTCCTCAGGCTTAAATCCGTTACGTTCGATCTCGCGTTCAAGCCTCTCCTTACCCACTGCAACATTCTCTGCACGTGCTTCCTTTTTGAAATAAGCATTGATCTTATTCTTGGCCGTTGTAGTTCTGGCAATGCTAATCCAGTCTCTGGACGGACCTTTGATCTTCTGGCTTGTCAGGATCTCCACCTGATCGGCGTTCTTGAGCTTATATGACAGCGGAACTATTCTGCCGTTGACTTTGGCACCGTGCATATGATTACCGACACCGCTGTGAATATGGTACGCAAAATCAATCGGGCACGAACCGATCGGAAGCCTTATGACATCGCCTTTGGGTGTATATACGAACACTTCTTCCGGAGCGATGTTTGTCTTGAGATACTCTATAAACGCAGTCGGATCTGACAGTTCATTCTGTGAATCAAGAATCTGCCTTACCTCTGATATCTTCTCATCATACCTGTCAGCCTGGAACTCATGGGAATCGCCTGATTCCTTATAGTGCCAATGAGCTGCTATACCATACTCTGCGATCTTGTGCATCGCATATGTTCTGATCTGCACTTCAAAAGGAGTGCCGTTGGGTCCGATAACAGTCGTGTGTATGGACTGGTATTTATTCTCCTTTGGCATAGCAATATAGTCTTTGAACCGTCCGGGAATATGCGTATACATCTCGTGCACGATCCCCAATACCGTGTAGCAATCCGTTACCTCTTCAACTATGATCCTGCACGCGAACATGTCGTATATCTCATCGATTGTCTTGCCCTTCTGCTTCATCTTCTTATAGATGCTGTAGAAGTGCTTGGGACGTCCTTCTATATCGAAGTTCTTAATGTTATATTCCTTGAGCTTCTCCGTCAGCTGTGTCACGACATTTGCCATGAACGCTTCCCTGTCCGAACGCTTGCCGTCAACGAGTCCGACCAGCTCATAATAAGCATCGGGATCAAGATACCTGAGGCAGAGGTCCTCAAGCTCCCACTTGATCTTATATATACCGAATCTCCCGGCGAAAGGCACATAGATCTCGAGCGTCTCTCTTGCTTTCTCAACCTGTTTCTCAGGAGTCTGATGCTTCATCGTTCTCATGTTATGGAGACGGTCAGCCAGCTTGATAAAGATGACTCTTATGTCATCAGTCATCGCCATTACCATCTTACGCACGTTGGATGCCTGAAGCTCTTCCTTGGAATTGTAATTGACCAGTTCAAGACTGGAGTTGATCTTCGTGACTCCATTTACCATGTTGGCGACGGATTCACCGAATATCTCCGTGAGCAGAGCCAGATCAGCTTCAGTATCTTCTATGGTGTCATGAAGCAATGCACCTGCGAGCGTCTCCACATCTACTTCGAGATCTGCGAGTATCCTGGCAACGGCAATCGGGTGGATGATATACATCTCCCCGGTCTTACGCTTCTGTTCACGGTGAGCTTTATATGCGAAGATAAATGCGTCGTGAAGCAGCTTACGTTCCCTGTCGATCATGTCTTCAGGCGTATGAGAATTCCGTAAATAATCCAGAAATATTCTCTCCACTTCATCGTAACGCTCGGAAATAAACTCCGGTATCTCAGGCACCTGAGTCATGTCAGCCAGATATTTATATTCTTCGCTCTTATAACTTTCAGCCATTTATTACAAGCCTCTTATACGCATCAGTTGCGCTGAGACTGGCTTTCGATGTGACGGGAAGGAATGTAAAGCATACGTTCCTGTCGCCCGATGAGCCCAGCTTAATGAGCCCTGCCTCAGCAAATATCTCAAGACACCGTCTGACGCAGAACGGGGTTATTGACGTCCTGCATTTTATATTTATCATTTTAGCAAGAAGAACGCAATCGGCAGTTGAATTTTTGTTACCGCACACGCTGTACAATGTCTTATAGACATTGCCATAATCTTCATTACCGGGAATAACATCGACCTCTGATAAGCCCTTGTTGAGTTTGACGATCTGATCGATCGCCAGCCCGGATCTGAACAGCTTCTCGAGAGTCCCACTTTGTGTCCAGGCAAAACCGGTAAGCGCCGGCTTGATATCCTCCAGATGAAGGCTCAATGTAGTATTGCCCCTGAACGTGTATTCATTAAGCGTATATGCCACATCAACAACATCGCCGACAGTAAAGCAGCCCGCATATTCACCCATACCGAATCCGACTGCAGACAGAACATCGGAATCGCTGCCCCGTCCTTCCTGTGAAGTAAGATCGACTCTCAGGTGAGCGCCATCCGACATAGTGTACAGATCCGATATAACAAGTCCCCTCGTTACGAACACCGGTCTGGAATTCGATATGCCGAACGGCTTAAGTTTGCACACCGTATTGTATGTATCGAACGTCACATCTTCATACGGCAGTTCAAGTTCAACATCAAGCACATCCTGATCCTGACTGATGTCTGTCTGTGACTTGTATATCTCCTTTGACCTGCTCTCCAGACTCCGCATGAAGTCAGCCATATTACTCTTCTTGACAACAATGCCGGCCGCCTTTTTATGCCCGCCGAAATTAACCATTTTGTCAGATATGTCAGTCAGCACTCCGAAAAGGTCGAAGTCTCCGTAAGCTCTTCCGGATCCCTTGACACAGTCACTCTCTATAGAGTCATTCGTAAACACGATCGCAGATCTCCTGAAATACTGGGACAGCTTACCTGCCACGATCCCCAGCACTCCCTGATGCCAGTTATTGCCATACACAACGATCGGTCCCACGGTATTCGTAAGACTCCACTCCTCAGGTCTTGACGGATTCTCGATCTGTTTAACAGCCTCTTCAAATACCTTAGACTCGATCGACTTGCGCTCCTCATTCTCCCTGGTCAGTTCCCTGGCGGCACGCGACGCCTTCTCCTCATCATCCTCGAGGAACAGCTTCAGCGCCTCCGACGAATCATAAAGCCTCCCTGCCGCATTAACCCTCGGCACGAAATTAAAAGATACATAAGTCTCATCTATCGGCTTATTCTGATCGGCCAGCATCTTGTTCATCACGCGAACTCCCGGATTTGCAACATCACCGGAATTCATGCTCTCAAGTGCTTTCTTGATGATAGTCCTGTTCTCTCCCACGACTGACACAAGATCGGCGATCGTAGCAATCCCCGCCATCTCGACAGCCTGACGCCAGATATTGCGCGTCACCTTGTACGGGCTCTTCCTGCCCATCGCCTCGACCAGCTTCAGAGCAACACCGGCACCGCACAGATCAATGAACGGATAAGTGTTGTCCGGCCGCTTCGCACAAATGACGCAGTCAGCCTCAGGTATCTCTCCCTCCCTGATGTTATGGTGGTCGGTAACAATGACCTTGATCCCTCGTTCCATGACCTGTCTTACGGTGTCGAGATTGGTAACACCGCAGTCGACAGTGATAAGCAGCTCGGGATTAATATCGAAAACTTTGTCCAGAATATTCTCCGTAAGTCCGTACCCGTGCTCCGACCTGTGCGGAACGATATAATCAACATTACATCCATGACTCTTAAGATATCTGACGATGATGGCGGTGGCAGTGACGCCGTCGCAGTCATAATCGCCGTATACGAGGATCTTCTTCCCCGTGCTGATAGCATCCGTGATCATCTCAACGGCTTTGCCCATGTCGTTATACAGGAAAGGATCATGCCACAGAGTCGGATTGTCCGTTATAAAATCCGCGATATCTTCTTCGCTTACAATACCCCTCTTGTTAAGGAGTACCCTGAGCAATGCATCGGAATCGCCCGCACAAGCAGACTCCGACACATTCCATGTCTTATTAGTCAGCATCATATCAATTAATCTCGATTCTTATTTTGAGATAATTATAATCTAAAATATGCTGTTTGGTAAATACATTATTGAGTCCGCGTACTGAGAAGACCGGCTAAGCGAACGCCTGCACTGAACAAAACAGCCTTTTGCACTGAACGGATTTCAGTGTAACATGTCAAACTGTTCAGTGTTGTCAACTGTCGCTCAAAGCTGCCTCCGCGCAAGCGAATGAATTCTCTCCGGCGGACTTCATCTATCCAAGTGAGAGCGAATATATTCTCTCCGGCGGACTTCCGCAGAGAGCGTCAACGACGCTTACCGTATGCACATAGTTAGAATAGCTCTCGAGGACTGAAGCCGGAGAGAAATTATTCGCGCTCGTTTACCAGATATTATTATAATCGCTGTTCCACCTTACGCGCGCACCGCTGTACTGGTCCATGTCATTCTGTCTGTCATTCTGGGCCTGCTGCTGGTACTGCTCCATGTACTCTTCCGTGGACTTATCTTCAGACTGCATCTGCTGCTGTTGCTGATCCTGCTGCTGTTGTTGCTGCTGGTCCTGCTGATTCTGATTCTGGTTCTGATTTTGATTCTGGTTCTGTTGCTGTTGATTCTGCTGATCCTGCTGCTGTTGCTGGATCTGCTTCAGCTCTTCGATGGCAGCGTCGATATCACGCTTCAGTCTCTCAGCTTTCTTGCTGTGACCTGTGCCCTCGTCATTAGCGCAGTCATCTTCAAGGAGAACTCCGCGTGCTCGGTAGAGGATCTCAAGAGACTTATCGATGTTCTCCGGGTTCTTGTAATCAGCACCGAGACCGCCCAGGATAGACAGTGCCATATTGATCCTTATGGGACATTCGTGTCCTGCAGGAATGCCCGTATCAAGAGCATTCTGATAGTCCTCAATCGCCTCGTCATACTGACCGAGCTTGTAGTGAATATTGCCGTTATTGTAGTAAGCAATGTAGGGCTCCACGTAGTTAAGAGACAGGAGAAGATCGTCGTTGAGCGAATAATCCCCCCTCTCAAAAGCATCAATAACCCCTTCGTTATAGAAGTAGTTCATCAATACCTTCCCGCAAACGAGAAATACAACAATATAAATCGCGATGATAATCTTAAGTCTCATTGTCCTCTCCCTATCTTCCTTCCATAGTATATCAGATCATAGACTAAAAGTACAAATAATCCTGCGGCAAAAATATAATACGTCTCGATACTGCCGATCCCCTCCGTGGCAGATGCCGTCATCTCGCCGCTGTCTATCTTGTCCTTGATGGAGTCAACGACATTCCAGACATCCTCATCTCTTGTTATGTGGGAATAAGATATGCCGAGCTCATCTGCCAGCTTCTTGAGGTTCTTCTCGTCGATCTTGGACAGAGCCGTCATCTTCTTGCCGTTCTCGTAATATGTCAGTACTTCGGGCTGCTCGGATGAACTGTATTCTTTGACGCGCATTATTCCTCCGGCTGTCGTGCCGTATCCGAGAACGCATCCGCCGTCAATGTGCTGAGCCAGGCTGTCGAATGACTTGATAGTATCCTTGGTATTATTCTCACCGTCGCTGATAAAGAAAACGAGCTGTATGCTGCTGTCCTGCGTCTCCTCTTCCCTGATGCGGAACGTACCTTCAAGATAATCCTTGAGCGTCGTGTAGACCTTATTGAAAGATGTGCCGCTCGCATATATCTTACTTCTTCCTTCAAGCGAATTAGCCGCCTGGATCACGTTCTTCTTGTCTGTCGTATAGGGAACGAGGACATTGCCGTTGATATCATTGAAGGATATAAGTGCGAACCTTGCCCCTTCGAAATTATCCATGATATCACTGATGTTGCGCCTTACGCCGTCCATCCTTCTCTCACTGCCGTTATAATCCTCTGCCAGCATGCTTATCGTGTTGTCCACGACAAAGAGGATCTTCACATTATTGCTGTAATTCTCCACATGGTCACTCGGGATAAGTATCCTCAGATTGATCATGAACAACAGCACGGCGATCAATATCTGCCTGATGAAATTCCACACACCTCTGCGCTTCATCACGATGAGGCCTGCACATACTATCACCATTATCGGTATCGGGATGAAAGGATTGATGCTCATAGCCTAAGCCTCCATACCGTCGCTCCGAACAGAAGTGTTCCCAGCGTTATGAGTATGATGAACGTCTCAGGAAGATCCTTCTTGATCGTAGTCGTCTTGTAGGATACCGATACATCCGTATCTTTTACCGCTTCGATCGCATCCTCGATCGCGTCATTATTGCGCGTATTGAAATACTTGCCGCCCGTGCTCTCGATGGAGCGCTTGAATTCTTCCTCTTTCTCCACAAAAAACGGGGCTATTCCAAAAACCTTAACCTTCTTGAAAGCACAGAGCTCACATGCCTTGGGAACCGTAACTATCTCATCGCCGAGAACATCATTATCCGTAACCAGAACGATGAGCCTTGCCCTGTCGGGATTCTCTTCAAAGTCGTTGAAGGAATACAGGCATGACGCCAGTCCGTCACCGATCAATGAGCTTCCTCTGTCACTGGAGGTTCCGGCAAATCTGTATGCCGACAGCTCGTCCAGATCCGAATAGAACATCGCATTCCGTCCGGCTTCTATCGACTTCTTCAAATGCTCAAGTTCGGAAATGACATATCCGTAATCATCGGTCAGCGGAACGAGCTTAACTGCCTGTCCGTTGAAGATGACTATGCCGAACCTCTCTCCTTTGAGATTGGATACAAAATCCTGCAGTTGCTCGCACATCTGAACGCTGACAGAGTCAAGCGATGTCGATACGTCAAAACCGATTATGATGTCTCTGTTATGGAGCTCCGTGACCTCCGACTTGACCACGGCAGGCTTTGCCACCAGAACAGATGCCCCGATAAGAGCAAAGATCATGCCGATGATGGCACCGGCTCTCAGGAAATGATATTCAAGTATCAGTGTCTTATACTGAGACAGCTTCTTGACATAGTCATTGTTCGCACTTCTGCTGCCGCCCGTGTACTTCTTGCCCTTGATAAGGAACAGCAGAACGATGAGTCCGGCAGCCACGATCCCGATACAGATATAGAACACGATAGGATATGTCAGGCCCATGTTCTTATGACCTCCCTGGCACTCCAGAATGACATTTTGATATCCTTGTCCGAATCATATGCGAACTCAGGCTGATAGAACTCTTTGATCGTATCGAACAGAGACGGCTTGCCGAGTCTGGCGATCTCTCTGAGAGTCAGCTTATCAGTATTAACATGAGATGCTTTGGCACAGTATTCACGGACGATCCTGCTGAGATCTATGTGAGCCTGACGAAGGTCGATCAGGTTATTGGTATACCTTGTCTCGACTTCTGAGATCATGCCGAGATAAATCGACTTGAGCTGCTGTGGCTCATAGTGAATTACAGGTGCGGGTTTAACCGGCTTAGGCTTGCGCGGCGGACGCTCATATCTTATCATCTTCAGGATAATGAGTATGATAACAGGCAGCGCTATAAGAGCGATCGCGATGATCGTCAATATGAGCGAATAGCTCTCCATGTCCTGAAGCTTAACGGATGTTGGCATATCTGTGACTTTCCAGCAGTTCTATGACTTTGGGAACTACTTGTTCTTCTGTATCGATATTTACGCTGCTCACGCCGAACTTGATGAGCTTGCGGGCATTGGATTCCTGTATCTCCTGCCTTCTCTTCGCTTCCAGCATCGCAAGTCTCCTGTTGCCGCTGATGAAGTTCGGCACGTATCTCCTGCCGTCAACGTCGTAGACCTTGTTGCCGGTAAGGCCGAGGTCGCTTATGTTGACAAAGAGAACGTCGTGTCTTGTACGGAGCCGCTTAAGGCAGGGCTCTGACACCTTGGAGATACCGTCCATGTCAGTAATGACGAAGACGATCATTCTCTTCTTGAAATTATTGATTATAAAGTCCAGTGATTTCTCGATATTGTTCTTCTCGTGAGACTCAAGGTCGCGGTCATATCCGGCGAGCATCATTTCGAGATTCGGAATGCCCGTCCTGAAAGGGTTGAGCTTGATGAACCCGTCACGGTTGTACAAAGACCCGATCGTATCGCCGTTCTTGTAAGCCAGGTACCCTATCGTGCCCGCAGCAGTCAGTGCGATGTCACGCTTCTTGTCGAATCCCGCGGAATCTCCGGACATTTTGGATCCGGTGTCGAGCACGAGCATGATGCTGTGCTTCTTGTCGGCAATATAACGCTTGATCAGGATCGTTCCCGACCTGCCCGATGCCTTCCAGTCAATGTCCCTTATGTTGTCTCCGGGGATGTACTCACGCAGATCCTCGAAGTTCATGCTCCTGCCGTGAAAGACAGACGGATATGTTCCGTCGAGAACATTACTCGTCTTCTTGGTAGCGTATATGCTTACATTCGCTTTGATGCGATTGACGTAGCTCGTTCTGCCACTCATGGTGTAGGAACTGCCCCCATGATCGCGTCGATGATCTGATCCTCAGTAACGCCGTCAGCTACTGCAGCAAAGTTAAGTGTCACTCTATGTCTCAGCACGCCCTTGGCGAAAGCCTTGACGTCATCAGGCGTGACATAATCCCTGCCTGACAGTATTGCAACCGCCTTGCTTATCTCCATAAGGCAGATGGAACCTCTGATACTTGAACCGAGCGTTATGTACTGCGCGAGGTCCTTTGAGATAAACTTGTCTGCGTGCCTCGTGGCATCAATTATCCTGACGATATAATTCTTGATGGACTCGTCGAGATAAACACGCTGCACAAGATCCTGCACATACTTGATATCCTCAAGCGTAACAACGCTCCTGCTCTGCGTGAAAACATTGCTCTCAATCCTGTTCATGATCTCCAGCTCTTCTGCAACAGTCGGATAGTCAATAACAGCCTTCATAAAGAATCTGTCGAGCTGTGCCTCAGACAAAAGGTATGTGCCCTCCTGCTCGATCGGGTTCTGCGTAGCGATGACCATAAAAATCTCCGGTGTATCATACTTCACACCGCCGATCGTCGTCTGATGCTCCTGCATGACCTCGAGCATAGCGCTCTGCGTCTTGGCCGAAGACCTGTTGATCTCGTCAAGCAACACGAAATTAGCGTGAACCGGACCAAGCTTTGTCTCAAAATTGCCCGTGGAGTAATTCAGTATCTGCGTACCTATAATATCACTCGGCAACAGGTCCGGCGTACACTGTATTCTCGAGAACGCACCGCCGCACGCCTCCGTCAGCGTCTTCGCCGCCGTCGTCTTCGCAAGACCCGGCACCGACTCGATCAGTATGTGGCCGTTGACCATCAACGTCATGAGCAGACTCGTACCGAGATCCTTCTGACCAACCATCTTCTCATAGTAGTAGGAATTGATCTTCTGAACAATGATCAGCGCGTTGCGGATCTCTTCCTCCGAGATTACTGAATACTTTTCCATACTTGGGCTCCCTTAATGCTAAATTAAAACAAAGATTATTATATCATAGATGTCGCAGCGTATATGTCAAAAGTTAGGCAAAATGAGTTTACATACGGGAACACGATATCGTTCAGTCCGGACAGAATTGCTGTCTTCACCTGATTCCGTGAAGAACCAAAAAATGGATATCCGCAACCCTTGTCTACCTTCAGACAGCTTGCATCAAGCCTGCAGCTGCTTACTCGAAATAATCGAACTCGAGTTCTCCTATCTTAACGGTATCACCTTCCTTGATGCCCTTCGCCTTAAGCGCATCAATAACTCCTGACGATATCAGAGTTCTCTGGAAGTATGCCATTGAATCCGTACTGTCAAAGTTGGTGGATTCGAGCACCACGCCGATCCACTTGCCTGTCACTTCATAAACGGAACCGGTGACGACGATATCGAACTTGCGCTCTTCCTCGAACTTGTAGACCATCTCTTCTGAGTCGGCCACATCGTGGATAACGACCGGCGGAAGTTTGCTAACCATCTCGGTTATCTTGTCACATAATTCTTTAAGGCCGATTCTGGCAGCTGCACTGATGACAAAGATATCCTCATATCCTGCCTCTCGCACAGAGTCGACGAACATCTCCACTTCCTCTTCCGAAGCATCGTCACACTTGTTGGCTACGACTATCTGCGGACGTGATGCCAGTTCCTTATTGAACTGCATAAGCTCGTTGTTGATCGACACAAAATCATCGTACGGATCACGGCCGTCCTTGGCTGATACATCTACCACATGAACAAGCAGGCGAGTCCTTTCGATGTGACGTAAAAAGTCATGTCCCAGACCTGCCCCCTGGTGAGCATCCTCGATGATACCGGGTATATCGGCAATAACATAAGACATATCATAACTCTGCACGACGCCTAATACAGGCTCGAGCGTCGTGAAAGGATAGTCGGCGATCTTCGGCTTTGCATTGGTCAGCACGGACAACAATGTCGATTTGCCGGCGTTGGGGTAACCGACCAGGCCCACGTCAGCAATGAGCTTTAGTTCAACATACAGGTCGAGCTCTTCGCCGGGCATGCCCGCTCTGGCGAACTGGGGCGCCTGCCTTACGGCGTTGGCGTAATGCATATTGCCGAGTCCGCCTTTGCCGCCGCGTGCGATAACGACACGCTGGCCGTTCTCTGTCATGTCGGCAAGGATCCTGTCTGTCGTGACGTCCTTGATGACCGTACCTACCGGCACTGCAATCTCGAGATCATCTCCGCCTTTACCGTACATCTTGCGGTTCATCCCTTTCGCGCCGTCCTCGGCAACGAATTTGTGCTTGAACCGGAAAGGAGCAAGATTGGACAGACGCTCAACCGCCACGAAAACAACATCGCCGCCCTTGCCGCCGTCACCGCCGTCAGGTCCGCCGTTCGTCACGAATTTTTCTGTGTGGAAAGACACCATGCCGGCTCCGCCGTCACCTGCTTTCACGTGTATCTTGGCATGATCAATGAACATCTGTCAGGAACTCCTTAAAATAAACAGTCTGCCGCATAATAAACGACAGACCGCGAATAATCTTCAATCAGAACAGAATCAGGCTACGGGATAAACGCTTACCTGCTTCTTGTCCTTGCCCTTGCGCTCGTACTTAACTGTACCGTCGATGAGTGCAAAGAGTGTATCGTCAGATCCGATGCCGACATTTGTGCCGGGGTGGATCTTCGTTCCGCGCTGTCTTACAAGGATGTTGCCTGCGATAACAGCCTGACCGTCACCCTTCTTTGCTCCGAGTCTCTTGGATTCTGAGTCACGACCGTTCTTGGTGGAACCCATACCTTTCTTGTGAGCAAAGAGCTGTAAATTCAACTTAAGCATTGTTACACCTCCATTAGTGTCATCTTGAATGAATGATCTCTACGTATCTTCCTCGTTCGCCGTTGACTGACTGTGCCACGTTCATCATTCCGAGTTCAGTGGTCCTCATAACGACCTGTGCGTTCTTCCTCTGCTCCTCCGTCCCTATATCCGGAACGCTCAGCCTGAAAAAGACTTCATCATCTTCCGATTCGCGTATCACCGCGGTCTTATCGGTCTCATATCCGCAAATGTCCTCGAGCGCATTAGCCGCCGCGTAGCACAAAGTGGATATCCCTGCACACACTATGTCCCTGCCTGATCTGTCATAACCTGAATGACCTGAGACATATATACCTCTGATGGAACGGTCTTCCGACGTCCTGTCAACGATAACAGTAATCATTAGCCGATTGCTGAGATACGAACTCTTGTATAAGGCTGTCTGTGGCCATTCTTACGACGATAGCCCTTCTTAGCCTTGTACTTCAGGACAGTAACCTTCTTGTTCTTGCCCTGCTTAACAATCTCACCGGTAACTGTTGCCTTAACATCAGAACCTGCCGTGATTCCGTCGTCACCACCGACTGCAAGTACTTCATCGAAAGTAACTGTCTCGCCTGCTTCACCTGCAAGCTTCTCAACGAAGATCTCATCGCCTACAGCAACCTTGTACTGCTTGCCGCCTGTCTTGATAACTGCGTACATATAAGTGTCCTCCTGTTCTTCCAGTCTCGCTGCTTCACCCTGGGCAGCCGCTTCCTCATCACGAAAAAGCGCGCGTTTAGGAGCCCGGCGCATGCGGTCACCCGAATATAGTACTAGTGAGGCGAACAAAAGTCAAGAAGAATTGCTCTTGTTCTGTACTTAATCCCGAATATCCCGTTCCGGCATTCAGCGTTTCCGAAGGAAAGCGGCCTTTCTTCCGCAGAAATTGCGGAAGAAATCTGAAATCTTGCGGATTCCGCAAGAATCTGAAAACTTTCCGCAATTTCTGCGGAAAAATCCTCAAATCTTGCGGAAACAGGATTCCGCCTGAAGTCCGGTAAGCCCGGCACCATTACTTTCTCCCAAGCACTCCGCGAAAAAGAAGAGGAAAAAGAAGAAACATATCCGTCATACCACAAAAAGAGGACCGTCTCATCTCTGAGACGGTCCTCAAGATCATCTGAAATAACGATCAGCCTTCCTGAGGAGCACCTACAGGGCAAGCGCCTGCGCATGCACCACAGCTAATGCACTTCTCATCATCGATAACGTACTTGCCGTCGCCTTCGCTGATTGCTTCTACAGGGCACTGTGCTGCGCAAGCACCACACATAATGCAATCGTCATTGATCTGATAAGCCATATTCAATACCTCCGTGAATTTTGGTGGTACATTGATTGTAACATACTTTGGTGAATTGACAATTAAAATGTCAAAAAACGATCCTTGCCTCAAATATTCCGTCTTCACAAGCAAGTTCAAGCTTATAGCCGAGCAGTTTAAGATCATTATCCGCTATTGCCAGTCCCAGACCTGCACCTCCCGCATCGCCCCTGGCGTCATGCCCCTTAACAAAAGGTTCCTTGAGTCTTGCGACATTGTCGATCACCTGATTGGTGCAGTTGCTGACAGACACATATCCTTTATCGATGATCACAGTCACATCTTTATCCTTAACAGAATACTTTACGGCATTTGTTATCAGATTAAGCAGCGCCTGTTTGAATAATTCTCGGTCAGTCTTAAGTTCAATATCACCTGTGTTTTGGATATCAAGTCTTATCTCCTCCCTGTCAAAGAGCGGTTCAGTCTCTGACAACACTTCCCCTATGAGCTCACTGACAGATACTTTGTCACATAATTCCACCTTGCTGCGGGCCTCTGACTTGGAGAAACTGAGTATGCCTTCGATCATCCTGTTCATCACACCGACATTCTCAACGATCCTGGAAGAATAATACTCTCTCTTATCGGTATTGATATCACGTTCGAGATTCTCCGCATATGCCGATATTGCAGCAAGAGGAGTCTTAAGGTCATGTGCCATGGCATTAGTAGTCTTGCGCCTGTATTCGATGATCTCATATGTTGATCTGTCTTTGGAATAACGTATATATGCAGCAACAGCAGATATTATCAGAGCCGCCAATGAGGCACCTGCGAAGATGCTTATCACTGTCCCGCGGTTATCGTCAAGATACTCGGGAGGAACATATTCTGTACTTACAAGATGTGTCAGGTTATAGTATTGCTTATCTGAGTAGTTATATAATTCTGTCATCCTGTCAACTATGACGGTAATATCAGAACTGTTGCCTGTTATCTCAAATTCTTTGCTTTGGCCGCTGTCTCCGGCCCTGACAAATTCCGGGCATTCAAGATAGCCTGTTCTGGACGCAAAAGTATAACGTTTATATGTATGATATATATCATTGAACTCCGCGTTGACATTAATATTTTCGAGGAGCTGATACACCCCGCCATACTTATCATCAGGACCTTTGCGGTTATAACTGACCACTTCAAACTCTTTCGGTATGAATTCATAAAGATAGGCATTAACATAAGCATCTTTTACGACTATCCTAACATTGTCATCATCCGCGGCAAGATACTTTTCCAGCTGCTCTACGCTTTTATTTGTATCGCTGTAATCACCCATAACATAATATGTTGAGAACGGAGTTCCTGCCTTTTGCAGATCCACCATAACGCAGTTGCTGTCGATAAGAAAATAAGTTGCCGAAGAGTCTGCAACAGGCTCATTATTAATGAAGAATCTCGAACTGACTCCGTATCTCTCATACAGCGTACAGAGGATATACTTCACTTCATTTTTCAGTGGATTCAGGTTTGTGTCATAATAGCAGTATCTCACTTTATTCCTCAGCATGTCACAAAGATACTGATAGTACTGATCATACTCTTTGACTTTGTCATTCCTGTATCTTACTGATGCGGTCAGCATGTACACTGACGCTGCTGCCTCAAAAGCAAAGAACAGAGCGGCAAGATACACCAAAAACTTGCGCCAGAATGAAGGTCTCCTCACGAAGCACCACCTGTTATCTTATACCCCGCACCGAAAACGGTCCTGATCTGACTTCCGCTCTCGCCGAGGCTCTTTCTTAGATTCTTTACATGATTATCAACGACCCTGTTTGTCCCGACATAATCACTCCCCCACACTCTGTCGAGCAGGATATCCCTGGACAAAACATTTCCCGGATGATCCATCAGAGCCTTGAGAAGGAAATATTCCTTGGGGGCAAGTTCTATCTCTTTGCCGCAGCATGTCACCTGCATCCTGTTGATATCGATCGTGATATTGCCCACAATGATCTTCCTGTTGACGCTTCCGTTCATCGTACGGTTAAGAAGCGCCAGACATTTTGCATAGAGAACTTTGAGCGAGAACGGCTTTATCACGTACTCGTCGCCTCCAACTTCATATCCCTTGAGGATATTGTCTTCCGTTCCAAGCGCAGTAAGGAATATCACGGGACAATCGCCCTTGCTCCGTACCGCTCTGCAGATATCAAATCCTGATGTCCCCGGAAGCATTATATCCAGTATCACCAGATCGTATTCCCTTGCCCTTATCAGTTCGAGGCCCTTGAACCCGTCATCAGCGACGTCGATAACAAAGTGCCCGCCGCTCTCGGAAACAAAGTAATCATACACCGCCTCACGTATCTGCGAAGAATCCTCAACAATAAGCAAACGGCATTTCATACACTCCCCCATGATCACGCTATAATAGGATTAAAATCGTATTATATCAGGAAAATGTATCCTTATTGTATCGTTCCCATATTATCCTGAAGGAGCTTGAAGACTTTGGCAACAAGATATCCGTCGGCAATCGCATGGTTCATCCTCACCGTCACCGGCATCATGAGCCTTCCTCCCTCTTCCCTGTATCTGCCCCAGTTGACGATCGGCAGGAAATACAGATAGCCGTCAGGCAGCTCTATATTCAGCGAATCGTAGGACATCCATGAGATATAAGATGCGTCAAACCAGTTCGGATGTTCTTCCGCATTCAGACCGTACTCACGCGTATTCTTAGCCTTCTCCAGATCATTCAGCGCCTCCTTGCAGAACTTACCGTAATCCTCATAATACGTGGTATACACTGGGGAGCACGTCTCGGTGTCCTCGTGGAAAACATACTGGATCGGGTTGATGGTATCGTAACAGACGAGCTCGTCCGTCTGCCACAGATAGTTCATCCTGTAGTCATCGCGCGAGTTCAGCACTTTGCAGAGGATATAGAGGAAATCAATATAGAATTTCGAGCCGCGGCGGGCTGAGCTTGCGGCAAGCTCTGTTACATCGATCCTGGCCGTCATCGATACGGAGCACTTGCAGTCCTCCGTAAAGTGGCGGTAAACACCTTTGCGGTAATATTGCGACTTGTCAATAACACGGTAATTCATCATAGCATCAGCACCCCAAAAACTGCCGCATGAACAAGGCCCGCGAATTCCACGTGATCTGACATCCTCTTGACAGGAAGCGAGAAGATATACGGGAATAAGACGAGCGATACTCCGCGGATTACTTTGTAGATATCACCCATCCCCATGAACGAGATGACCAGTGCGGTTCCGGCAGGGATGAGAAGTTCGATCACATAGAAAATGTTTGCAAAATATGAGCAGCCGTTCTCGCCTCCTGCACGGCTCTTCTTGTCGATGAAGCCTAACGCCGTAACACAGAGGAAATCCACAATGAATGAAGCAATTGCAATGACGACAGACCTTCTGCCGAAGTTCAGGCTGCCGCGTCTTACAAGAAGCCAGAGCGATACAAAATAACAGATAAGGAGTACTGATGACACAAAAGTCCTCAAAGCACCCTTTGTCTCCGGTTTATATACGATCTTGTTCGTCAGGATAAAGCCCAGCCTCATCAGCACCATCACGGTTGTCATAGCGAGAGGTGCCAAGAAGATAACATACTTCACGTAATCACGCGTAAAGGGAATAATATATCCTGCAACAATGAGCACAGCAAACCAAATTGCCAGCCCCATATTGACGATCGCCGCCATTCCGTCATCGCCCACCTTATCAACGCTTATACTTTTCCGCTCCATAACCGGGACAAAGAACAGGAACATCAGAAGCGCGCTCGCACCGAACAGGGCAGCAGCCGCTGCCAGAACAAACCATGTATTTATCTTGCCTGTGCTAACACCTTCGCCGTATGTACTTCCGAGGTAGCCTGCAAGCTCACTCTGGAACACGGGCGAATTGATAAGGACAGAATAACCGGTCTTGCCATAGAGAGACAAATATCTTCTCTGGTCGGCCGATGAATAGATACGGCTTCCGAAGAGGGCACCTCTTACGGCATAAGGTCCATATACAGTATCAACTCCGCTCATACGTTCAAAGAGCCTTCTGGCATCGCCCATACTCTTAGTGTCAGCTGCACTTTTGCCGAATCCGAATACAGCAACCTCACACTTCGGGTTATAAAGGTCGTATGACTCCATAGACAGATTGCCGGGATATGAAGGATCCACAAGAATAAAACCGAGGATATTGTTCCTTCCTGCGTTCGCAGTCTTGAGTTCATCCTCATTGATATCACGCATCAGCGCGAAAGAGTTCTCCCCCACCCCCATGACAACAACATCTCTGCCGCTGATATCAGCAGGAATTATATTATCATCAGAAGTTATGAATCTATAGTCAAAACCTGCAGCCACGAGGCTGTTCGCCAGCGCAGGCTTCATAACATAAACCTTATCTGCGGTTCTTGTGTATATGAGGAGCAAAGGCGAATCGGCAGGCTTTGGCGACAAGGCGGCCATGCCGAGCACAAAGAGCGTAATAATACACACCGCTGACACGAGCCCCCAGATATAAGCAGCCGCCGGAAGCTTCTTGAACCTGCTCCTCGGTGAACTGTTCCTGACTCCGCCCGCTGACTTCATGAAGCTTACTCCTCGGAACAGAGAATGTCTCCAAGCTCCCTGATATCCTCAGGTCCGAGTATCAAAATGATATCTCCGGGCTTGATGAGTTCGTCTATCCTCGGGATTATATCCATCTTATCGGCAAAGAATTCCGCGTCTCCGCCGCGCCTGTTGATCTCGTCTGCAATGTCCTTGCTGGAGATGCCGAGGTTGTCTGATTCCCTGTCTGAGAAGATCTCTCCGAAGAGTATCTTGCGGCAAGGAAGAAGCGATGTAACATAATCCTCAAAAAGCAGTTTTGTCCTGTTGAAGGTAAGCGGCTGGAATACCACGAGGATATCGTTGTGCGGCATATTGGATGCAGCTTCGATCGTAGCTCTGGCAGCCGTCGGATGATGTGCATAATCGACAACGACATCGCACCCCTTATACTTGCCTTTGACAGTGTACCTGCCGTCGGCTCCGTCGAACTCGTTAAGCGCCTTGATTATCGAATAGGCATCCGCTCCGTTAAGATAAGCACATGCCGAGGCGATGAGTGCATTATCGATATTATGTCTGCCCGGTACGAGCAGATGTGCCCTGCCGAGGAACTCGCCATTGTATTCAATGTCAAAATTGGGCAGACCCTCAACGAATTCTATGTTCAGCGCCTGGAAATCGGCAGGCGTTCCGTCTGATGAACACGTTACGACGGAAGGCATTGCAATGCCCTGCGCCTCACGCCTTGCACGTGCCTTATCGAGAGCCTTTGATACGTTCCTGTCGGAACCTGTTACGACTATGTACCCGTCATCATCGACCTTATCGGTAAAGTCTGCAAAAACATCGATGACATCTTCAAGCGTGGGATAGCAGTCCACGTGATCGTGGTCTATATTCGTGATGGCTGCCGTGGTCGAGGAGAACTCAAGGAACGACCTCTTGAACTCGCACGCCTCGGAGACCAGGAGCTTATGTCCTTCTCCCAGCTTTACCGTATTGTTATCAAAGAAAGACAGCTCCGCACCGATGTGGACCGTAGGCGCGCAGCCTGCTTCGATGAGCATCAGCGCAGTCATGGAAGTCGTTGTCGTCTTACCGTGTGTTCCCGAGATATTGATGACCGACTTATGGCTTCTCGTGATCGCGCCGAGGAATTCGGATCTGTCGATCACGGGTATTCCCTTCTCGAGACACCTGGCGACCTCGGCGTTGCCCGGCAGGATCGCCGCAGTCTTCACCGCATAATCCGGCTTGAAATCGTCTATATTCTCCGATGTCTGATCGTTATAGATCCTGATCCCCGTATCAGCCAGTTTTGCCGTTCTCTCGGAAGGATGATTATCCGATCCTCCGACGCGGAATCCGTAGCCTTGTGCAAGCTGCGCAAGTCCGTACATAGATATTCCGCCTATGCCGATAAAGTAGATCCCGCTTCCTTTGTTAAGATCTGACAAGGTAAAGTTCTTTAAATCGAGTTCTGACATTTTTGACCTCTGTTACTGTGACCTGTCATAAGGTCAGTTATTATTTCGCTATGCAGACACAGTTCGCATCTGCGGCTAACCCCAAAAGAAGTCAGAAATAAGTATAACATATTATTGTGCTAAGCACTTACTACTTCTGTCTTCTTATGATTATAAAGCACCTTCAGCAATATAGGAGTAACTATCGAACTGACTATTATGAGAAGTATGACTGACGTTGAATAGGCGCTGTCCAATACTCCGAGCGTAAATCCCCGCTGCGCAACGATAAGTGCAACCTCTCCCCTCGTCATCATGCCGCAGCCGATCTTCAGAGCATCCCTGCCCTTGAAGCCCGTAAGCCTCGCCATCGCGCCGCAGCCGACCACCTTGGCTCCCATGCCCACCAGCACGAAAGCAACGGAGAACAGCAGTATCGCCGTATTGAACTGCGACAGATCGTTCTGGATACCGATACTCGCAAAGAACACCGGGCCGAAGATCATATATGAACTGATATCCATCTTGCGTGATATGTACTCGGAATCCTTGAGAGAACTGAGGATAACTCCTGCGATATAAGCACCGGTAATATCAGCAACTCCAAAAAACTTCTCCGCCACATATGACATCGCGAAACAAAGCGCGAGTCCGATGATAGGAATTCTCCTTGTGTGTCTGTGTTTTCTGTCGTAAATCTTAAACAGCTTATAGATTCCGTACCCGAGAACTATCGAGAATACGAAGAACAGCCCCGTCATCAGCAAAGTGTGACCGACATCCTGAGTCGGATCTCTGAATCCGATGACGATGGTAAGAACCACGATGCCTATAACGTCATCAATTATAGCCGCACTCATTATCGTCGTTCCGACAGTATCAGACAACTTGCCAAGTTCCTTGAGAGCCTCAACCGTGATACCGACGGAAGTAGCCGTCAGGATCAGTCCGATGAAGACAGCTTTGTAGAATTCCTCGCTTCCCCATGGAGCCATTCCATAGAAGCCGAAGTATAGCAGGGTGCCTGCAACAAGCGGAATGAAGACACCTGCACACGCAATAAGCAATGCCTTGAGCCCCGTCTTGCGCAGCTCAGATATACGCGTCTCAAGCCCGGCCGTGAACATCAGGATGATCACGCCGATCTCAGCCATCTGTCCCAGGAAATCAGAGTACTGAACCCAGCCCAAAAGGCTCGGACCCACAAGGATACCTGCCACGATCTCTCCTGCCACCTGCGGCGCCTTGAGCTTACGGGCGCAAAGGCCAAAGACTTTGGCAGCGATTATTATTATAGCCAGTGATTTAAAAACTTCGTACTTCTCCATATCAAACAGTAATATCTCCCGTAATTGCTTCAGTGTAGTTAATCAGGTCTTCAGGAGCAAGCCTCAGCTGCAGCCCACGCTGTCCTGCGCTAACGCACACCCTGTCCACAAGAAGGATCATCTCATCAATATAGGTGGGAAATCTCTTCTTCATACCGATCGGCGAGCAGCCGCCTCTTATGTATCCGGTGAGCGGAAGCAGCTCCTTCACATGGATCAGCTCCACCCTCTTGGCCCCGGCAAGCCTCGCCGCTTTCTTCAGATCGAGTTCGTCATCAACCGACAGACAGAAAACAACATAACCGCTGTCCGCCTTAGCCACAATGGTCTTGAAGACCTCTTCGTACGGAATATGAAGATAATCGGCAACATGATGACCGTCCAGGTCGTTCTCATCGAACTCGTACTCCTGGACCTCATAATCAATGCCCGCAGAATCGAGCATTCTCATTGCATTTGTCTTCTTAATTCCGGCCATGTTGCTCATTTTACCACTATTATTATTTTGTGCACGCGAAAATAACGTCTCCGCCCGCCAACACCGAACAAATTGGCTGTTTGCACTGAAATCCGTTCAGTGTAAAACCCGTTTTTGTTCAGTGTAGATGCGGAAGAGGGTGCTAAAGCACTTCGGTGTTTGCAAGAATAGCTGCATTCAGCTGCAGTTTGAACAGATCCGTATCAGCCACACTTTCCTCAGTCTCACATACGAAGAAAACATCACGCCCGGGAATAAACCCGTAAGAAGTAAAATCCGCAAACTTTCTCCGCGCACCTGCAGAATAATCATGTTTGTCCACGGCACCCATGAATTCGACGAATATGACTTTATCGATCTCAGGAATATATATGGAAAAATCCGGATAAATAAACCTGCCTATCCAAATCCTGGATTCGTATGAATACTCGTAACCCAGCGAATCCAGCACCTCAGCAATGATCTTCTCTCCTTTTGATCTCATTAGTATTCCATTGTGCTCAACTGCCGATTCCGGCTTCGGATAAGGGTTACTGTCCTCGTTCTGCTTTATCATGACGAGAAACTCACGTCTCATACTGACGGGTTCATTACGCCGCTTAATTCTGGAATCAGACCTGACTGCCTCATTGATTCTTTGGAGGTCTTCATTTATCTCAACAAGTTCTCTCTATTTGCTCGGCTCGTCTAACCAGCCCAAGCAGTCTCTGCCCCTCAGGCTTTGACGTGGCATAGTATCGCCTCCGGTCGCTGAGCCAAACCGCTTCATACGAGTAGCCATGTGTCTTGACTATAGTCACAGAGCCATGAGGAAGACCGGCAAGCTCCTGTTCCAGATACTTCCTTTTGAGCATTGCATGTTCAACTGACAATATCATATTACACCTCCGCATCAAGGATATACCGGAACCCATCACATTATTCATATTTGGTACAAATGGTAGTCAAATTAGTATAATTGGATTCACTTAACCTCAACCGAAGTTACTAAATGATATAATAATCACATAATCACAACAGGCAAAGGAATGTAACAATGTTAAACAAGCAATACCCGCCGCACGATATGAATGTTGTATTTGATATGATGGAGCAGGTGCTGAAGGTCGGCGACTGCCACGAGAGAGCAGTTGACGAGATGAATCTGCTGAACCGCCTGATGGCCTCCCTCCCGCCCGAGGCCGTCGAGTACGGCATGCAGTTCCTGCACGGCGTGACCGGTCTGCCCAAATCATGTGACGAGATCATGCCGCTCTACGTGAGATTCGTGAGTCTCGCCGAATACTGCGAGAAGATCGAGTTCCTCCGCGACATTCCGGAGAACATGACACACGAAGACATCATGAAGCGCTCAGAGATAATGGAATCGCTTAAACGGCACGAGAAGGCGTTCTGCAAGCCCCTCCTCGGATTCACGATCAAGGAAGGCGACACTGAGCCGGCTCATGTTCCGGAGGAGTCAGATGATAACGGTACTTCCACTCTTCACCTGCTCAACCTCAATGCACCGGTGTTCGCATGCAGAGATCCACTGGCAACAGCTCTGTTCTACGAGAACAAGCTTGGCTTCAAGGCTGCCCATCTGGATGACGAAGCCATGCCCCACATCAGGATCAGCCGCGACAACGTCTGTGTTATCCTGGTTCAAGGCGACATCAGGCCAATGCGCGAACTGTGCGGTGTCAAATATGACATGTACCTGTTCGTATCTGAGCCACTGCTGTTCTACAACGAAGTCAAGGGCGGCGGCGTGAAGATCATAGAGGATCTCCCTTCTGCCGAGTCATCAGTCAACGACATCTTCAACAGGCAGTTTGTCATCGAGGATAATGACGGCAGGCACATCTGCGTTAGCCAAAGCACGGAATGACATGGCGGAGACAAAGTGATACTATCAGCAAATCAGGCATGACATCAGCGCTCAAGCGGCTTACCGTACTCTCTCTCCATCGCCTCGACGGATATTACCCACTGCTTGCCGAACTTGCACGCATCGACCCCACGCACGAGCTTACCGTACTCGATCGCCTTCCGGAGTGTGCTCTCATTAAGCCCCCAAAGCTCAGTTGCATCCGTAAACGCCATCAATCCGTCAAAAGGGGTATCAACCTTCTTCCCCCGGTCGAAAAGCTCATCACACGAGAGTGACGGACCGTCGTTCCACGACACCTGACTACCCCCCATATCAATTACAACATGCTTGAAATGTTCAGGCGAAGACTTGACAGTCTTAAGTGATCTATTCCTCCTTCCGGCGCTGTTGACATCATATGTCTTCGTAACCCCCTCTGCAAACTGCACGTAGAGAATAAAGTCCGGCAACGCTGTAACTTCCTTGATCTTGTGGAACATAAGCACCTCCATTGCAATTCATCTGTTTGCTACTTGCATAACTTGACTATATCACGCTGGCGTGATATAGTCAAGCCCTGAGGTGCTACCTCTATACGGTAGGCGGTTGTCCTCCATTCTCCCTCCAGGAGGAAGGAGGTGATGCTTATGACTGCATTTGAGATTCTGAGTGTTGTGCTCACTATTGATCTGTTGATCGTAGGAATCATATCATTGTTCGTTAAGAACAAGAGATAAATAAAACCGCCCATAGTCTGACGTTTGGGCGGTTAATTCAACCAAACGAGGACAACCGTCTACTGGCAGCGCCTCTCTTGTATGCAATTTTATCATCTATCAGCGAATGAGTCAACTTATTATAATCACGCCTACGTGATATAATCAAACCCTGAGGTGCTACCTCTATTCGGTAGGCGGTTGTCCTCCATTCTCCCTCCAGGAGGAAGGAGGTGATGCTTATGACTGCATTTGAGATTTTGAGTATTATGCTCACTATCGATCTGTTGATCGTCAGTATCATCGCTCTTTGTACTAAGAGCAAAAAATAAACCGCCCCTAGCCTGCACAGTTAAGGCGGTTTATCCCAATTAACCGAGGGCGACCGTCTACTGGTGGCACCTCTTCTTGTGATTAATTCTATCATCTATCCACGAATCAGTCAACTTGCCATTATCACTCTGTCGTGATATTATATAACCTGAGGCGCTACCTCTATTCGGTAGGCGGCCACCCTCCAATCCCTTTTACAGGAGAGAGGAGGTGATGCTTATGACAGCATTTGAGATCTTGAGTATTATGCTCACTATCGATCTGTTGATCGTCAGTATCATTGCTCTTTGTATTAAGAGCAAAAAATAAACCGCCATTTCCCAGTCAAGTCTTGGCGGTTTATAATCCAACTTGAGGGCAACCGTCTACTGGCAGCACCTCTCTTGCTTGTAATTCTACCACCTGACACCGATCCGGTCAATTCAGATTCTCACGATTACGTGACATTCGAATAATTCCCGCTTATCACCCTGTGAGGAGTGAAAATTTTGCAGAATTTCTTACTGCAGATGCAGCAAGAATTCTCACTCTTAGCAGTCTCTTCCTGCCGCATCGAGGACTGGTTCCCGCCAAAAATACTTCACTCTTTGATCCTCATCGCCGGCCTTAGTCCATAATACTTATAGTGAACCTCAAAACCAGACTCGTTTACCATACCTCTTACATAAACAAAAGCCGAATAATTACTCATTTTGCCGGGCGATCTGAGCCGCCAGTAGCTGTACCCGTCCTCTTCAGTCATTACGTTCTGTGATTTAGCATAATCTGTCGGCAATGCCTGTCTGTCCTTATCAGTCTCAAAGTATTTGTATGCCTCATCAATACTGAGCAGGAATACCATATCTTCCGTGTCGTTGCCGCCGTCAATTCCGTTGATGGGATTATCACCATTAACCAGCTTTGAAGAGACTATCCTGTCCTGTTCTTCTTTGGTGAAGCATTCGGCCACGAAGTCTGAATTGAGCCACTTGCGCAGTGTACAGTCCTCCCATTTGACAGACTCGAACCGGTCATTGAACGGCTTTGCATCTATAACATTTTTGGAAACTAACAGAAGCCCTTCATCATCTTTGTCCTTAATTGTCCAGACTATATCTTCTCCACCGTATTTACCCATTACGATCTCATCACCGATCTTATGACCGGCTCCTTCGTTCTCACCCTCAGTTTCCGAAGATGACACTGTAAAATAATACTCGATATAGAATTGCGATACTGTTATGTCGTAGGAGGCATTGAAAATGTCGTAATCTACCTCCCGCTCTTCTCCGTTGATAGCATACGTCCCAAGGTAATTGAAGTCTCCTGCCTCATCAGTCTCGCCGTACGCCTCGTAACCCTCATCCAACGTAATAACGAAACTATATATATATTTGCCTTCAGACCCGATCTTATCAACGTCATTCCAGGAGCTGTCAAGATAACTGATCTCATTGATAGAGTAGCCGCAGCCCTCGGGAACAACGGGGGCACTGAACTCTTCGCCTATCCCCGGGGTATCGATGCTGACCTCGACACGGTCAATGAGCTTGTTCCACTTGGCAGTGAGGACAGTGTCTTCATCGGCACAGACATCCTCCCAGCAGGTGCCTCCTGCACCGAACCACCCGCCGAAATTAAATCTGCACCCGTCCTTCTCAATCATTCCATAGGTTACAGGTTCAAGCTCGTAGCGGAGGATCGATCCCCTCGCAACGGTTACCGGACCGGGTGCGGTCTCATATCCGCCGTTGTCAAAAGATACGGATACTCCGGACGGACTGCCGACCGTAAATCTCCATATGCCCGTGATTGTGCAGACGCCATCAGAGCGCGAGATATCAAGCGGTACGACAGAGCTTGCGCCGTTTACTGTAAGATCAAGATCACCGGGTATCCTGTGGCCGATCGAACGGAGCGAGTACCGCATATAATAGACCTTGTTATCGCTGAACACATGATCCTGCGTGAGGAATTGCGCTGATCCGGATACATAGGACTTTCCTGCGGTGTCATTCAGGACGGCAGCTGCCGCGAATCCGTCAGAAGCAGAAGTCACACTTGCTCCTGCTGCCGGAGCGACTGACTTGACATCGAACGACGCAAGCACTGGCGTATCAGAAGCCAGGTTGCGAAGCCTTACGACCGATGTCTCAAACTGGTGCGAGATAACAAAAAGCCTGATGTTGCCGATAAGGCTCATGGCGGGTGCTAGCACCATCATGTTCTCACTCTCTTCACCGCTCTTCTCAAAGTCCATATCGAACATCACCGGTCCCGCGAGCTTGAGGATCGCGTACATCTCGTTCTCCTCAAACATCCTCTTTATACCAAGTTCGTCAAGGAGCTTGCCAAGATCTCGAGCCGCCTCGAGTGTGTCAGCGCACGAACCGTTTTGCTCTCCGTTCTTAACGAGAATTCCAATATCTGCTATATCGTTCATCTTGCCGGCTACGGCATCCGAATCAGCCTTGATCTCCTCATCACCGAAGATAACATCCATCAATTTCACAAAGATATCCTGATACACATAAGAGATCGTAACTTCGTTGCCTGCAACATCTGTGAAAGTATCAGTTTGCTGTGCCGAATAATCTTCTCTGTTCGTAATCTTTTTGCTGAGGATCCCGGCGAGTTCAGATGCTATATCATGTCCGAACGATTCTTCGTCATAGCCCTCCGCCACCTGATCCGCTTCGCTGCCGAGTTCCCTCAAGCCCTTGGCAAGTCCGGTCTTCACATCATCCGTTCCGAGCATATGGATCTGCCCGTACAGCGTCATATCCCACGGCGGAACAAGACAGACTATGTCATCGTCCGTGCGGTAGTTGTGAATATACCCGTACTTTGAATTGCCGGATATCGCCTGCGCATTGACCGTACCGGGCGCCTCGAAAGTATATGCGTATATTCTGTTCCCTGCCCCGTTAACGCGTTCATTGAGCCTTGCTGCCAGAATATTCGCAAGAGCGCCTCCCCTGCTGTGACCCGATATCCAGTACTTGACATTGCCCGAACCGCCGAGCTCCACGATACCATCAACCATCTTGTCCACGGCCTTCGCGAAAGCATAGTGCTCATCCGTCTTCTCCGGGCCGTTAACCATAAAGTTCTGCTTCCAGCCATCTCTTCTCACACCCCTGTCGAGTGAGTAGCTCTGGATTGTAACTGCCACCAGCTTGTACTTATCGAATCCGCGGCCGATCGTCTTCGTACCCCATGTATAGTTGAATCCGTCCGGGTCATTGCTGTCGAATCCGGCAAGTCCGGTCTCTTCAAATCCCGCGTCCTTAAGAAATGCGATCCCTCTGCTGTTCTCAGTTTCAACGGACGCCGCCGTCAGCTGCATTGATGCCAAAGCAAGGCCATCGTTCCGCACCGACGCATCACTCAGGAACCAGTCGTCTGAATAATAGTAACTGTCCTTAAGATAGTCTGCATGAGTATATGTCGAGAACAATTCGATCCTTCCGAATCTGTATCTGTAATCCCCCGGATCTATCACCCTGTCCCTGTCGAGTATGATGCCTAGCAAGAGCGAGCACACAAGAACAGCCGTAACAGACGAAATGATAATCTTGTCTTTGGTCTTGAACATAGCAGCAAACCACCTTGCGATTGTTGGATATATTCTAACATACTGCAATAACTGCCGTGATCACCCTTCAGCCTGTCTTCTTCCACTTCGTATCAGGCTTGATCTTATCATCAGCGCAATGTCTAAGATACATATTGATAAGTGTCTGATACGGAATATCTGTCTCCTGAGACAGGTTCTTAAAATAGTCTATGACGACATTGTCAAGGTAGATCGTGACATGCTTCTTATTCCCGACCCTGATGAACTGCTTCAGATCTTCCTCTGTCTGAGGCGGGCAATCAGGATCATAGACATCCTCACGATTCCGAGCTTCCTCAAGCATCTTGATCTGCTTCTTGGTAAGTTTTTTGTTTAAATCAATCTTTTTTGTTACGATCATTTAAATATTCCTTCCTCTCAGAACTTGTGGCTTTACGAGCCGATATAATCCTTATAACGTGTTCACGTTCCGTATAAACAACAGTAAGCAACAATACTGTTCCGTTCAGACAGCCGATAGTTAAATAACGGTACTCATCTTCGCTATGTACGACATCCAGCTTCTCAACCCTGAACGGATCACCAAAGACGAGCGCCGCCGTATCAAAGTCAATATTATGCTTCAGAATGTTGGTTCTCTCTTTGTCAATATCCCACTCAAAAAAGCATTCTTGCGTATTCATATTATATGCACATCCTCCCCCTCATTGCAAGCCTAGATTTATTATATCGATAATATCGCTTTATCGATATTTGAAGGCATACTAATCCTCTTGTCAGGCATGTCTTCAATTATTCTGAATCTCTCAACGCCTGCAGATACCCCGACAGTTTGTCCTTCTTCGCTTTATCGAGACTGCGGTATTCGATCAAAAGCTTATACTCCTCGTCAGACTTGTATACTGCTATATAATCAACATTCGTATTCGTGTCACCTGTCGTTCCCGATATCAGATAATACGGATCGACCCCCAGTGTATCGCATATTATCCTCAGCTTATCCATTGACGGGTTCTGCTTCTTCCCTCTCCAGCTGCTCATTGTACTCTGAGGTATCCCGGTCTTCTCCGAGAATTCCTTTTGAGTCATTCCTCTGTCCTTGATCATATCCAAAACACGCTCGCCTATTGTCATAAATATCCCCTCAAAGAATAATTCGTATAATCGAATTCTACTACATCCGGGGTCACTTGGCAACAGTTATTGATCATAACCGTCTCCGAAGGAAAAAGGAAAAAGGTTCTTCACAGAATTTGTGCGATTATGCGCTGATGCTATTCAGACCATGTATTCGAGAAATGCCGTTTCTCTTCGGAAACGCTTATGACTGGTGTTGTGGTGCTGATCCGGAACGGCAACCGGCCGGTTGATCGACTTGTTAACTCAGCCTGCGAGCATCTTATCCGTACAATGCCTGCGGAAGAACGCCACCAGCGGGCCGGTGAACAAAGCGGATATCAGCGTTCCGACACCGACAATCTGACCAAGCACAACACCGATTACAACACATACGATATCGTTGGCTATCCTGACTGCAGCGAACGGGACTTTGGACTGTCTCTCTGATATTATCAGTGCAATAGCATCGTGTGTCGATACTCCGAGGTCAGCCGAGAAATAAAGCGCCGCGCAGAAACACATCAAGACGATCCCGATAAGCAGGCTTATTATCTGAAGAGTAAGTCCTCCGCCCCAGCCGTCGAACAGCTTGCGGATAAGATCGGAGCTGAACTCTACAGAATATCCCAGCAGGAACAGATTGATCATGGTCCCCAGTCCGATCTTACTTCTGTCTATGAGGAAGATCACCACCAGTTCGATTGCATTGATTATCATATAAGTCGTGCCGAACTGAAGCGGTACATGAAGCGCGATCCCGTGTGCGAATGTCTGGAAAGGATCTATTCCGAAGTTGGAATAATTGAAGAATCCGACAGCCACGCCGAGGAACATTACGCCGACAACAGTCATAATGATCCTTCTGGCAAAAAAACTGTCACTCCTGCTCTTTGTTCTGCTCATCCTTGGACACCACGGACTTAGTCGCTTTCTCGATCTTGTCTCTTGTCATTATCTGAAGCCTCTCGCAGCCGAGGCACTTGACCTTCACTTCACCTCCGGCCGATATGACCCTCCACTCGCGGCTGCCGCAGGGATGAGGTTTTTTGAACGTCACGATATCGCCTTCTTTGTATTTATACAGAAAGAATTTGTTTGCCATGGTACTACCCTCTCCAAATACCGGTTACAACACGGGGATTACCACCGTAGTCCTTGAGGTCCGTTACACATGCATAACCGTTATCCTCAAAGATCCTGATCACGTCACTCTGCTGAAGATAGCCGTGCTCGACGACGAGTGCGCCTCCGGGCACAAGGCTTTCGCGCCCGATCCTGCAAAGTCTGTCATAGAACATAAGCCCGTCGACGCCGCCGCGAAGTGCCAGCTCAGGTTCATATCTTACACTCAGAGGAAGTTCCTCCATCTCATCATCAGTTACATACGGAGGATTGGATGTAATAATGTCAAATACGCGGTCAGCAGGCAGTTCATCCTTCAGGATATCTGCTTTCAGAACAGAGACTTCTGTCCTGCAGACAGGTATGTTGGACCTGCAGCATTCAAGAGCTTCGTCAGACACGTCAACAAGGAGAAGATCGCATTCTCTGCCTGCTCTGACCAGCGAGTTAGCTGTTGATATTCCTATACATCCTGTCCCTGTACACAGATCGGCGAGCCGTACCTGACGAGACGAAATACACGGGCTTAAGTCTGCCACATCCCCCATGGGCTGAGCCAGAGCGCCGCAAAGCATTAACGCCGCATCAACCGCAATCTCAGAATCCGGACGCGGTATAAGCACGCCTTCGGTTATCTTATAGCGTTCGTAATAGAAATCGGCATAACCCGCCACATAAGCGGAAGGATACTCCTTACCACACATCGTCCTGATTGTTCTCGGGAATGACGGCCATCATGGAAGCGATAGCAACTTCGCATATCTTCGCATCAGGCTCGTCAGTCGTGAAATTCTGAAGCCAGAGTCCGGGCTTGGACAGGAATCTGCAGAAGGGATTCTTGTCGTGACGGCCAACGAATCTCAGGATCTCAAATGATATGCCACAAATGATCGGCACGAGGATAACTCTAAGGAGCACGTTGATGAGCATGCTGTGCTCGCCGATCACTATGCCTGCCAGCGTATATATCAGGATCGATATTGCCATTACGATAAACATGAACGCCGTGCCGCACCTGGGGTGGAATCTCGGGAACTTCATGACGTTCTCGGGAGTCAGAGGCATTCCGGCCTCATAGCACGCGATCGTCTTGTGTTCGGCGCCGTGGTATCTCCACACGCGGTTGACATCTTCGAGCTTCGACGCGAAAACAAGGTACAGGAAGAAGAACATGATCCTCAGGAACCCTTCGATCAGGTTAAGCAGAACGCTCATCCCCACTGTGTTATACGCCTCATCGACAATATACTTGGACACGATATCCACGATGACCTTCGGAAGAAGGAGGAATATGCCGATGCTGAGGATTATTCCGAGGCATGCGGACAGCGTGATCAGAAGATTATAATGCTTCTCAAAGTATCTCTCCAGAAATGATTTCTTCTCTTCTTCGCCTTCCTTCTTCTCCTCTTCCGGCCTGCCTTCCTCAGACAGATCGGCAGACTTCATGAGCGCGCCCGTTCCCTTGACGAGCATCTTATAGAATCTTATACATCCCCTTATGAACGGGACCGTCTCGAAATAAGTGACCTTCTCGGTCTGCGGAAGCTCCTCGACGTGGATGGTTCCATCACCCTTCCTGACTGCGATACATGTACGCTTGGGGCCAACCATCATGACGCCTTCGATAAGAGCCTGACCTCCGATCGTTGTCTTCTTGATCTCCGGCATATCACAGGTGATCTTCACCGGTTTCTTATTCTTATCCTTATCCTTTGCCATTACATACTCCTGACTTTGTAAACAATTCACTTTCAACCAACAATTATACACTATCTCAGGTTACAATTATATTATAATTGTGGCAAAGGAGGCGTGTTATGCAGTACAGGAAAGGTTTCTCGATGCTGGGCTACGGATGCATGCGCTTTACGACGAAGGGCGGAAGCATCGACTATGATAAGGCCGCTTCGGAACTGAAGCGCGCATATGATCTGGGCATCAATTATTTCGATACGGCGTATATATATCCCGGAAGCGAGGAAGTGCTCGGCAGATTCGTCGAAGAGAACGATCTCCGCGACAAGATAATCATTACGACCAAGCTCCCGCAGTACCTGATCAGGAACCGCGCAGGTCTCGACAAGTACCTCAACGAGGAATTGAAGCGTCTCCGCACGGACTATATTGATAATTATCTCATGCATCACATGACGGATTACGCACAGTGGGAAAAATTGCTGTCCCTCGGCATCACCGACTGGATCGCGGAGAAGAAAGCAGCCGGGATCATCCGTAATGTAGGATTCTCCTTTCACGGCAGTACGGACATGTTCCTCAAGATCCTCAATGCGTATGACTGGGATCTTTGCTTGATCCAGTATAACTACATGGATGAAGTGAGTCAGGCGGGACGCGCAGGCGTTGAGGCAGCGGCGGAAAAGGGCATTCCGCTCTTCATCATGGAGCCTCTCCGCGGCGGCAAATTAGTCGATCTCCTCCCTGCCAAAGCAAAGCAGGAGATCGCCTCCGATCCTCACGGATGGACCCCGGCGGAGTGGGCTTTCAGGTGGCTTTGGAACCAGCCGGAGATCACGTGCGTACTGTCAGGCATGAACTCGATAGACATGATCGAAGAGAACTGCCGTATCGCCTCTTCCGCTCAGGCAGGAGCTTTCGGTGAGGCAGAATTCGGCATGATCGACAAGATCCGCGGGATCATAAACGAGAACACAAAAGTCCCCTGCACCGGCTGCAAATACTGCATGCCGTGTCCGAAGGGCGTTGACATCCCCTCGATCTTCTCCTGCTACAATCACATGTATTCCGAGAACAAAGGCTCCGGACGCAAGGAATTCTTCCAGACCGTTGCTCTCCGTCGCGAGCCTGCCCTGCCCTCGCAGTGCGTGGAGTGCGGCAAGTGCGAGGCTCATTGTCCGCAGTCGATAGAGATACGCAGGAAGCTCAAGGAAGCAGACAAGAAGCTTAGACCGTGGTATTACAAGGCTGCCATTCCGATCGCCAGAAGATTTATGATCGGCAAGAAGAGGAATTGACCGCAATAGAATGCCTATAAGCACATAAACCTCCGGAATCCTTCAGATCCCGGAGGTTTATTCTTAGTACCTTTGACCGTGCTCAGCCTGCGATGGGGCCCTCGTTAGACTCCTGAACAGGCTTGTCGCTTGTTGATATCACATCATCAGCGTCAAATGCGATCACTTCCAATTCAACCGATTCATATGCTGATCTCATATACTGTCTCCTTAATTCTCTTTACCGAATGCATATAAGTATACCATAGCATTCATGAATGTCTCGTCTCCATCGACCGTCTTCTTCATGTAAGTCACGGGATTGTAATTGTCTATGACGGCAAGATTACGCTCAGCAGGATCACCTTCAAAGAGATATACATCATAATCCGCATAAGTGCAGTCTCCCATGTTCACGGGAACCTTTACATAGAGGAACTTACCTGTCGTATCACATCCGGTCTCATATTCTTCGGCACCGGGATAGTCGGCTACATTCCTGCTGTATGCCTTGTAGTCGGCAATGTCAAATGACGACGGATCAGTGATCTTGAAGTAATACTTCATGTAGAGCTTCTCCTTCATGACCAGTGAAGCACCGTAGTATTCCACTGCCGTTAAGCGAGAATCAACAGTGGGTTCCGGGGCAGTTTCTTTGATCTCATTTACTTGGGTATCGATAAAATCGGTTGCTCCCGTAAAGCACATTGACATTGTATGCTGATCGACATAATCCTCCATACCCTTGTCAGCCGAGTCATCCTGACGGTAAGCGAAGTACTGCTGCAGACATGCTCCGTACTTGATCAGGAAGAGGAGTTTAAGATCACTTGTCCTCTTGTAAGCTGCTTCAAGGTAATCACGGACGGTGAAGTCCTCCTTCGTTATCAAGGTCGCGCCTTTGCAGATGAACTCGGCCTTTATCGGTGCCGTCAGTTTGGTTGCATAGACGTTGAACCTGAAGAAGTAGTATTCTTCACCTTCGATCGTCTCCTTATTTGAACTGTCGAAAGGCACTTCAACGGGGTCCTCGTCATCCAAGGTAAACACCACCTTGGTTGCCTCAGCATCCCTCATAGTCTCAGGAATCCGGAAATAGAACTTAATGCCGATATCATCCGTTACCGTTGCAGCGTAACCCTCCAATTCCGGACCGACAACAGGATCCTTCAAGGGGATCAGGTCACAATTGCTGAACTGCGCACCATCGCTATAGGATCCGACGATGAGGTCTATCGAGTCAGTCTTGAACGCTTTATCAAAGAATATGCTGCCGTCCTCGCCAATAACAAGATCACCGAAGTTATACTTATCGTCCTCGGAAGTCCAGCTGACCGTAAGATCATCAATATAAGAATAGGAGTTGTCAACATTGAGTACACCTCCGGTGAAAATAGCTTCACCTGTTACGCGAAGACCGGCACCTCCGTTTGTGACGGTCAATAAACCGCCCTCCTGGGTCAGAGTATTATTCGCCTCAATCCCGCAATTGATACAGGATATTTTCCCTCCCTTGACTGTGATGTCGTCAGCGTTGAGAGCTGTTCCACCGCCCTCTGTACACTCAAAGAAGGCATTCCCGCCGACAAACGTAACAGAAGATGCGTTGCCCATCAGCGCCTGCGCCCCTGCATGGTAGACGGTCACATCGAGAACACCGGTACCTTCCGTCTGACCATAGAACGTAACGTTCCTGTTATAGCAATTGATAAGTCTTCCTGTTTGACCGCTGACACTCAGGGTCTTGCCGTCTGCAAGGATGATCTTGACATCACCGTTGATTGGCAGAGTTCCGAGACTTGTGGTGCCGTAAGGTCCTCCTACGACATACCAGCCGCCCGACAACGCCTGCCCGGCTTTGATCACGAAAGCATCAATGTATTGCGTCTCACCGTTCTCGTCTACATAAGGGACATTATTGGCAACTCCGGGGGGAACAAGCTTCTTTCCGTTAATCACTGAAGCATCAGTGATCTCTCCCTCAAATACCTCATCGCCGCAGCTGAATTTTTTGTCTAAGCTGACGGTACCGGTACTTCTGGGCACGTAATTTTTAACCTCAATACTGTCAGATGGTTTGTTCCATGACATGGTGACACTATCAAACTCAAGTTCACCGTTGGGAATATTCACCTGCCCGCCATAATACTTAAAATCCTGTACATTAACACAACGCCCGTTATTGGTGGTATTGAACTTACCTCCGGCTATTATCAGGCAACCGTAATTAGAATAGACAGGAATGGAGATGTAAGTAAAGATATTCAAAGAACCTGTTCCTTCCTCCTGACCGAAGATCCTGAGGGTATTCTCATCCAAAATTTTAAAACCTTGGGCAGAAGACAGATTGTCCTCTTTGCCTATCGTCAACGAAGCGCCATCGGCCAGTATCAGATCGACGTCTCCGTTAATAACAAATCTATTATCAGTCTGAATATCACCAAACACGACATATGTTCCGGCACTGAGCTCCTCTTCATTTCCGATAATGACAGTCGCTCCTTCAGCCACCTGTTCCCTGCCGTTAATATCTATATACTTGACGTCTGTTTTTGCAGGGATGAGTGTCTTACCGGATATATCTGTCATTTCGCATTTCCCGGAGAAGAACTCTGATCTGTCCTCTGTCATGAATGCCTTGAGGAAGACTATTTGCGAGCCGATGCTGCTCCCGTGTGTCAGAGTAAATACGGTGTTGGCATCATCCGACCAGTCAACACTGATCCCGCCTTTGGCCGAACACTTGCCACCGCTGAGGTTTACTGTTCCGCCGCTGATATTAACGGCGCCATTTGTAAATATGGAATAGTCAGATAAGTCGCCTGTTGATGTGCATGTTAACGAGGACTCATCATCACGGATATTAACGTTGATATCATATTCAGAGACTGAACAGAACATAGCATCGCCGCCCTTTATTGCGAGGGTACCTTTACTCATATTAAACTGGGGATCGTCACCCGCGCTCCGGCCGACAAATGCGATCGCCGTTGAATCAAGCGTGACACTACCGCCGTACATGCCAAAACCCTTACCGTCGAAAGCAGGAGCATTCGCACCTTCAGTATAGACATTCATTGCACCTGTGCTCTTGCAGGCAGAGTAGATCCTCAAATTGCTGGTGGCAGTCTCTTCCTGAACAATATAGAGACCCTTGCCCTGTATTCTGTTGTCAGGCGTACCGATATTAAGCGTGTATCCGCCCTGGAGAATGATACTTACCGTACCGTCAGTATGCTCTTTGTTATCCCTCAACTTGATGCCGTGATCAAATGTCACATCTTCATTTATCATGTAAAAGCCCGGCGCCAGTTCAGTCTCATCACCTGTCAGGATAACAGGGAAAGCAGACTGCTTAACTCCGTTCTCATCGAAATACTCAACGCAGTAACCGTCTACGTGGAGTTCCTTGCCTGACAGTTCTTTGCAGTCATCATCAGAAAGCGTTCCTGTCTTCCCGCCGATCATCTTGCCTTCTCCGACCGAGACAGTGTAAGGACCGATCTTTGTAAAAGGCGTAGCAGTAAGACTCGACTCCTCATCATCAAAATCAAGAAGCACATCGCCTCCGAATGTATAAGGTGCTTTGATATCCGTCTTACCGCCATGGAATGTGGTGAGGGAGCTCAATCCGTTCAGATGAATACCTTCGTTTGTGCTCGTAATGCTGATTGTTCCGCCATAAATATCAACAGATTCGAGTGCTGACAGACCGTTTGTTGACCATCCGTCACCGCCCGTGACTGACACGTTAAGATTACCGCCTCTGATGGTCAAAGCACCTCTTGACTCAATGCCGTCAGTACCCTTCTCGGTAATGTTAGTAACGTTAATGGTTCCGCCATTCATCTCAAAGTCTTTTACGTCAACGGCAGTAAACCTTCCATTGAGCGTCAGAACACCCGAGTTATTGCTCTGCCCGTAGATCGTAAGATCATGTTCGCGTCCGTAAATACATGCGAGAGTATTCTCGTCCGTGTCCGTGTCAGTGATCGAGACTGACACACCGTCAGCAATGATGATCGTAACATCCCCGTTCAAAGTGATCTTCTCATTATATATAAGATCGCTGTCGGCGATATACCAGCCACTGCCGAGGACTGTCTCACTTCCGTCGAGCACTGTCGCCTCGTGAGTCTTTGGCGTACCGTCAGCCTCTGTATATGACGCCTGTACCGTTGTACTGCCGTAGACATCAGCCTCGGAATCAGCTTCTTCCTCAGGTTCAGCTTCTTCAACGTCTGCGGGATCATCCGCGGGTTCTTCCTGAACAGTTTGTTCCTGCGCCTGCTCTTCTCCGCCTTCTACTTCCGTTGCACCGACGAATGACGGAACCATTCCGACCACCATCGCAACACTCAGGACCGAAGCAATTATCTTCTTACTCTTCATAACAGGGCCCCCTTTTATTAATGTGCTTAATTATGATCCGTTATTCGCGAACCACTAATTGTACCACTGCGGCTCGAAATATCAATCACTATTTTATCATCTATTCCGGGACAAAAAAATACCCCCTCCCGGGCTTAATCACATACTGGCCGCGTGAGGGGGTATCGGTTATTTATCCTATGTATTTCCTGATGTTGCTCAGATTAGCATATGTATCATACTTATCTCCGTTGGGAACAACAAGTGTCGGAGCCTGCATGATATTATACTTGACACTCAGATCCTGCCTGTCCTCTGCATCAACTATCTCATAATCGATGCCTGCATCGGAAAGGAACTTCTTAGCCATCTTGCAGTTAGGGCATGTCTTCGTCGTAAAGAGCATGATCTTCTCTGCTTTCACGATGTCACGTGCGGAAGGTTCGCCTGAATCCTGTGCCAAAGGACCATGATGCTTCATTACCGAGTGCTCGATATCGTAGAGCTTACGGTCTTTGAACTCCTGTGCCTTGCCGTCATTCCAGTTCTGTACAGGACGGTAATAACCGGTGATACGGCTGTATGTCTCGGTCTTCTTGCCGCAGTAAGGGCACTCATCAACCTTGCCTGCAAGATAGCCGTGCGCCTGGCAGATCGAATATGTAGGAGACATCGTGTAATAAGGCAACGAGTAGTTCTCGGCAATCTTACGCACCAGACTTGCAGCGCTCTTCCAATCAGGGAGCTTCTCACCGAGGAAGGCATGAAATACAGTACCTGATGTATATAGAGTCTGAAGCTGATCCTGAATATCAAGCGCATCGAAGATATCTGATGAGAAACCTACAGGCAGATGCGAACTGTTGGTATAGTAGTAAACACCGCTTGCATCATTTGCCGTGATGATGTCGGGATAGTACTTCTTGTCGTGCTTAGCGAGCCTGTAGGATGTTGACTCTGCAGGTGTTGCCTCGAGGTTGTAGAGGTCGCCGTACTGCTCCTGATAATCTGACAGACGCTCTCTCATGTGATTGAGAACCTTCTTCGCGAATTCCTGAGTCTCCTTATGCGTGAGATCCTTCCTGAGCCAATTAGCATTGAGACCCGCTTCGTTCATACCGACAAGACCGATCGTGGAGAAGTGATTATCGAATGAACCGAGATAGTGCTTGGTATAAGGATAAAGTCCCTCATCCAGAAGCTTTGTGATGGTCTGTCTCTTAACCTTGAGAGAACGTGCGGCGATATCCATCATCTTGTCAAGGCGCTTGAAGAAATCAGCCTCGTCCTTTGCAAGATAAGCAATTCTCGGAAGGTTGATGGTAACAACACCGATGGAGCCTGTTGACTCACCTGAGCCGAAGAATCCGCCTGACTTTTTGCGGAGCTCACGGAGATCGAGTCTCAGACGGCAGCACATCGAACGTACATCCGAAGGCTCCATATCAGAATTGATGTAGTTGGAGAAATAAGGTGTTCCGTACTTTGCCGTCATCTCGAACAGAAGCTTGTTATTCTCTGTCTCAGACCAGTCGAAATCTCTTGTGATCGAATATGTGGGGATAGGATACTGGAATCCTCTGCCGTTGGCATCGCCTTCGATCATGATCTCGATGAAAGCCTTGTTGACCATATCCATTTCCTTCTGGCAGTCCTTGTACTTGAAGTCAACTTCCTTGCCGCCGATGATGCAGTTGAGCTCGGCGAGGTCGTTGGGAACAGTCCAGTCAAGCGTGATGTTGGAGAAAGGTGCCTGTGTACCCCAGCGGCTGGGAGTATTAACGCCATAGATGAATGACTCAATGCACTTCTTAACCTGATCGTAGTCGAGCTTATCAGCCTTAACGAAAGCAGCAAGATATGTATCAAATGACGAGAATGCCTGGGCACCTGCCCACTCATTCTGCATAATACCAAGGAAGTTGACCATCTGGTTGCAGAGCGTTGCAAGATGTGACGGAGGAGCGGATGTGATCTTGCCCGTGATGCCGCCAAGTCCCTGCTGAATGAGCTGCTTCAGCGACCATCCTGCACAGTAACCTGTGAGCATTGACAGATCGTGGATGTGCATATCAGCCTTTCGATGTGCATCGGCAATCTCCTGATCATAGATCTCGGAGAGCCAGTAGTTAGCCGTGATCGCACCGGAGTTGCTGAGGATAAGTCCGCCGACAGAATATGTAACGGTGGAATTCTCCTTAACACGCCAGTCATCGATCTTGACATAGCTGTCAACGAGCTCCTTGTAGTTGAGCGCTGCCGACTTCATCGCACGGATCTTCTCACGGTTCTTACGGTAAAGGATATATGCCTTTGCAACATCCTCATAACCGGTTCTCTGCAGAACTGACTCAACACTGTCCTGAATCTCCTCAACAGTGATCTTACCATCCTTGATCTTGGGCGAATAATCCGCCGTGACCTTCAGCGCGAGCAGGTCGATAACATCATCGTTATACTCCACCTTTGTCGCCTCGAAAGCCTTCTTGATTGCATCCGAGATCTTCGTGATGTTAAAATCAACTACTTTCTCATCTCTCTTGACTACCTGATACATAGTGCCCTCCGTAATATAAATAATGTTGTTTAATCTTACTTATTCGTCGACGCCCCTGATCTGTGCGTTAGGGACCCTCCGTCTTACCGTTGCGAGAAGATTCTCCATCTTCTCCATTGAAGGTGACGTGAACCTTCCTTCTTCTACCAGTTCACCGGAATCTTCAAACTGCTGCAGGAAATACCTTGGCGCCCCCTCTATCAGTTCTCCGATCCTCTCCATCATCTTCTCATTGTGTATCTCATCGATCACCGTGGTCCTGAACTCGTACGGGACCCTGCCGTCTCTGAGAATCGCGATGCTCTCTCTGAGCTTCTCCACCGGTGGATCACAAAGTCCGCAGACCTCACTATATTCCTCCGGCGGACTCTTGATATCCATCGCTACGAAATCGACGATCCCCTCATCAAGTATCTCTCTGAGCTTCTCCGGGAAAGATCCGTTGGTATCCAGCTTCACCAGATAACCCTTCGCCCGTATCTGCCTGATAAACTCTTTTATGTCTTTTTGGATGAGCGGTTCACCCCCGGTGATGGCAACTCCGTCAAGAAGCCCCTTCCTCTTATCAAGAAAAGCGAAAAACTCCTCTTCACTTATCTCCCCCGCCTCCTTCATCCTGTCAGGAAGCACGAGCGACGAGTTGTGGCAATAAGGACATCTGAAGTTGCACCCAATTGTAAAGACGGTACAGGCAACATGTTCCGGAAAATCCAGCAAAGTCAGCTTCTGCAATCCGCCAAGTCTCATTTGGACCTCCATGAACCTCACATGTTACGGCACCGATATCCTTATCTTCACCGTCCGATAGACATTGTACCTATATATTGTGGTCAAGTCAACACCCACCACAATATATTGTGGTTTATTTTGAGATTTGTAATATTGCGCAAGAAGCCGCAGGCATGCTGCACCGGCAGAAACAACAGCTTCGGCAGCGGCAGCAATGCCGTCTCCGAAGGGGAACGCATATTCTTAAGGAGAGGTTAAATTGGTCTTCACAAAAACTTGGAATGAGCAGCCGAAGCCGGACGGATAAGCAGCCGAAGCCGGCAAGTCAAGCCGCCCAAGTCACCCCCGGTGAAGACCGCAACTGCTTGCGAGCGGACTTCCGCAGGTTTGTTGCCGGCCATTGAGCAGAAATCACTTTCCGCAAGGTTTTAAGATTTTTTCCGCAGAATCTGCGGAAAGATTTCAGGATCTTGCGGAATCCGCAGAATTTAACATTTTTTCCGCATTTTTTGCGGAAGGATTGCCGTTTTTCTGCGGAAACGATTGAACGCTGACTATCGTCAGACTGATGTGTCTTCGGTCAGTATCGGTTACCTATGGCTAATATGAATCCTGTTTTTTACCCTGCCGGCGTGGTTCCGGAAACTTCCCCATTCTGCTTAACAAAAGTGTTTGTTTTTATAAAAAACAGGGAATAATAGCTATATTTCCCCATTTCTCTGAAAAATCAGACCGGAATTTTGATTTTATGGGGAAGTTTATTACTTACCGGTTGATGGCAGTCCCGGTCGTTCAATATGATCAAGTTACTCACGTCACTCTGTGAAGCCCTCGACTGCTTGCGAGCGGACTTCCGCAGGTTTTGATACCGGGACGTTACCTGAAAACTTTACTCAACTACACGCGAGCACCAAAGCCGAGGACTGTAGCGAGCAAGTACGCTGCGAGCGCCGCCCCGGCCGCCTCATGTAATAGAACAAGGCCGGTCCCGCGACCGGCCTTGCAGATGATCAGATATTCAAATCTATCAGTATTATTCAGGCTTCTTTGTGCCGCAGTCGCCGCAGAAGTTGCCTGTATTGTCAGACTTGCCGCACTGAGGGCATGTCCATGTTGAAGGACCTGCTGCAGGTCTCTTGGTACCGCAGTTGCCACAGAAATTAGCTGTATTATCAGCCTTGCCGCACTGAGGACATGTCCATGTATCAGCAGCCGGCTTCGGCTCAGGCTTCTTTGTGCCGCAGTTGCCGCAGAAGTTAGCTGAATTGTCTGACTTACCGCACTGAGGGCATGTCCATGTATTTGCTGCTGGTGCGCCGCCTGCAACTACTGCAGCGCCGCCCATTGCAACGCCTGCGCCCTGCATCTGCTGAGGCTGCATCTGAGGCTGCATCTGCTGAGCCTGCTGTTGCTGGCCCATGAACTGGAATGCAGAATTGATTCCTCCGCCCATCTGGCCCATGCCGCCTACCATACCCATGCCCATAAGGCCGTTAACAGCACCGGCAGAGTTGCCTGCTGCGGTATTCATAGCTTCTGTCTGACCAAGTACGGCAGCTGCTGCCAGAGCATTCGGATCTGCACCGAACATCTTGGACTGATCGACCTGCTCGATTCTCTCACGTGACTTGTCATCAGGTGTGATTACTGCGATTGCAACTTCGTCTACAACGATACCTCTTGCCTGGAGCCAGTCCTCGTCAAGAGCTTCACGCATGTAATTCCTGAGTCTTGTCTTCTCCGTGGGAAGGTTGGCAAACATGATCTTGTCAACACCGCCGCAACGGTTAACAACTTCTGTAAGGTGGTCAAGGAACTCAACTCTGGGCTGCAACATATCTGCCGGCTTACCCATGAGATCAATTACCTTGTACTCACCTGCAATATTCGAAGATACCTTCTTGAAGAAAGCAACAGGATCTTCGATTCTGAAAGAGAACTTACCGTTCATGCTGATATAGATATTCCTGTACTCAGGATCTGCATAAGGGATCGGCTTAGGTGTACCGAAGTTCTGATCCCTGATCTCAAGCAGGTTAACAAAGTAAACTCTCTGCTGCTTAGTGATCTCACCGCCTGCTCTCATCCTCTCCCATGTGTCTGCAACTACCTTCTTGGCATTTGTCAGGAAATGAGAATCACCGAGGAGTGAAGGTGATGTTGTGGAATCCCACTGATAACGGCCTGCCTTTGTCGTAAAGTCGATAACCTCACCATTATCTACGAGCAAAAGTGCTGTTCCCTCAGGTACGAGGATGATGGATCCGTTCGAGATAACTTCGGCATTACCCTTGTTATTACCCTTTACGATCCTTGTGGCACCCTTCCTTACAAGCACATCCTGTCCGAGTGAATCACACTTGAACACTTCAATGTACTGATCCTGAACCTCAGAAACAACGGAATCTCTTGCTGTGCTGATGACATTACCGAGCAATGAAATTAAACCCATTTCATATCCCTCCTGATTTTTATTACGATATGACTCGCTGAAAGATATTATAGCATTTATCAAAAATCAACTCAATAATTATAGAAAATTGTTCTCTCGAGTCTGATGACCTTGTCGCACCCGAGGTCAAATCCCGTATCTGCCGCATCTTTGCAGAGTTTGTCCGGAAGTGATACAGCAGTCAGAGGTATGCCCGTGACTACGGACGCTTCCTTGATAACTGTCGATCCTTCGGCAATATTCTCCAGAGTCGTATATTCCAGCAGATTCGTGTTGTTGATATACCCGTCGATCACAAGTCCTGCCGCCTCAGACAGCTCGCTGCTCATGGAGACGATCTGCTCCGCCGTGGATGTGAACGGCCTGTTGATATTGACGGCCATCAGCAGTTTGTAATCTATAGACGCCAGCCTCGTCTTGAGCGATCCCAGGATTACGGCGCCCATATCCTCACCGCCGATGTCGAACACGCCTTTGTAGGATCTGTCGTCAAATACTACATACATCTCCCCGCCCAGCACCGGCGCATCAACGTTCGAACCTGCGTACGCAGGTCTTATCAGTCTGATGTCGTTCTCAGCCAGAATATCTGCCGCATCCGCCGACCTGTAATACGGATTAACGATATCCATATCAGCCAGAAGGAGCTTGCCTGAGGGATCCGCCCGTCTCATGGACAGCGCCATATTGACGGAGATCTCCGACTTGCCGGAGCCGTACGCTCCGATTATTACCGTAAGCCTTGAATCAGGAATATAATCAATCATCTTTACCTTTACCTCCCGGGAAGCACATCTGCAGAGCGTCAGGGAATACTTCAAATCTTATCCTGTGGCCGAAGAAATCTTCGCCGTCGTAGTTGCCCTGAAGCTGATAGGACGGATCCGTACTGGTGATTATCCCGCTGGTAGTCCTGAAGGTGTGGATCCCCTGCCTTCCCTCATGCTTGCCCTTGCGGTATTTGAGCAAAAGATTCAACGCCTTACCGAAAGGAACATCATCGACAGCACACACATCGATTATGCCGTCGTCGAGCTGGGCGTTGGGAGCGGGACAGAACCCGTCGCCATAATACTTGCCGTTGCAGATGCTTATAAGTGTGTTCACGCCGGATTCGCTTTCGTACGTCTCGCCGGTGGACAGTTCGAGTTTATAGCTGAAATTGGAGGACCTGTTCTTCATTATTCCGGACAAAGCGGATTTGAAGTATGCGGTACTTCTGACGAATGAAGAATTAGGTTTGGCCGCCACCATTGCCTTTGCGCTGGACTGGACACGCGTGTCAAGCCCGATAGAAGCAATGTTGACGCAGTATCTGGACCACATCGGCAGGTGGTTGCCCATGGCATCGTATGAATCGATGCGGATAAGGTCTATCTTGCGCGAAACAAAGGAATCCAGAGCCATCAGACTGTTCTTCAGGTGCGGGATCCTGTTGCCGTAGATCGTTCTGGACAGGTCATTTCCCGTCCCGAAAGGGAGGCATATAAGCGGAGTGTTGGTAAAAGCAAGTGAATTGCAGACCTCATTGATCGTTCCGTCACCGCCGCAGGATACGACAGTCACACGGCTTCCGTACTTCTCGCTGACTTCCCTTGCAATATCTCCTGCATGACCGGGATACTCGGTATATCTGAACTCAAAATGGGTACGCACATCAGCAGGAATAGCTGCAAGAGCTGACTCCAGCATCTTGAGTGACTTCTGATCCGCGCGTCCGCTTATGATAAAGATATATCTTCCGTTCATTTATCCTGTTCCGTTAATCTGTACACCAATTCGACAACGTCTTCGATCGTGTCTATGTCATCAAGCATCTCGTCGGGAAGCCTTATATCATATGCTTCCTCCATGTCGATGACCAGCTCGTATAGCTGGAGCGAATCCATTATCAGGTCGCTCCTGAGACTTAAGTCCATACTTATATCAGTTGGTGATATATTAAGTGCCTGTGATAATTCCCTGACGATGTCGTCGAAGATCCTGTCCTTCTTCCTTATGATATCGTCATTAGTACGTTCTCGAGGGCCCGAAGGGTCGTCCATTTTGTGTCTCCTTTGTTATTACTCAGTTTTGTTATCAGTCTCGTCAACGATCTCTCTGGCAGTCCTGCGTATGGTGCTCTTCTCTTCGGTCCCCTCATAGCGCAGAAGAAGCCCTTCGATCTTTACGTCTATCTCTTTGACCAGTCCGACCAATGTCTTCCGGTCTTCCTCACCGTATGATTCGAGGATCCTCTTGGCCAGAACGCGGTGGAATTTACTGTGCATCCTGCAGGCAAGCTTACCGTTGCGCGTAAGGCTGATCCTGACGATCCTCTTATCCCTGTCATCACGTCTCCTGTCGACATATCCCTTCCTGACGAGTCTGTCGATCGAGACAGTCAGTGTGCCCGTGGTGATCCCCAGCTTCTGCGCAGTCTGACTCATCGTCTTCGCTTCGTAAGGTCCGATAGCCGTCAGCGTGTGCATCTCAGCAAGCGACAGGTCTGAGAAATAGCCCTGTGACAGGGATTTGCCTTCCGTCAGGAGCACGTTCTCAAATATTCTTACAAGTGATTCGGACATCTCTTCAACATCGGAATGCACGTGCTTACCTCCTGACATCTGACATGATAAATGATTTTACATCAAAGATCTGAAAATAGCGATATATCATTTCGCGCCGCCGTCAGTGCCGTCAGAGGCAGCTTCTTTGACAGGTTCAGGCCCCGCGGGCTCCTTCATTTTCTTGATGTGCGAACCCACGATCTCCGTAACATCGCTTATCGCCACGAAAGCAGATCCGTCCATGTCATGTATAATCTTGCGTAGCGTTGACACCTCGATCCTGGTGATAACGCAGTAAAGAACTGTCTTCGTCCCGCTGCTTATCCTTCCCCTGCCCTCCATAGACGTACAGGTCCTGCCAAGTTGCGTGTGAATGGCATCGGCGATCTCCTCGCCCCTGTCTGTGATGATCATGACCGATTTAGCCTGCTCCATACCGTGCTCGACGATGTCAATGACCTTGGATGTAATGAAGTATGTCAGCAGACTGTAAAGCGCCCTGTCCAATCCGAAGAGCATTCCCGCCACGCCGTAAATGACAATATTGAATCCCAGTATTATCTGGCCGACCGACAGATTGAGCTTGCGGCTTATCAGGAGCGCAACTGTCTCTGTCCCGTCAAGGCATCCGCCGTTGTGAAGTATAAGCCCGACGCCGATCCCCAGCAAAACTCCTCCGAACACGACAACGAGAATATCCTTGTCCGTCAAGGCCTCCATGTCCTCGAACACGCCGAGCATAAACGAGAACACGAGCATCGCATACACAGACTTGGCCAGGAAGAGCCTTCCGAGCCTCTTATACCCCAGAAAAAGGAACGGTATATTAATGATCACCGTCAGCACACCGAGCTTGACCGGCACATACTTACTGAGTATCATTGACACGCCGACCACACCGCCGTCCAGTATCGTAAAAGGCACGAGGAACTCCTCCAGCGCGAAAGCGGCGATCACGGCACCCACCGTGATAATACAAAACGGAATGATGTAATACCTGATGATCCTGTTAGCACTATTCATATGTTCAATTATATACCAAAAATATGATGTTATAGCAAAAAAAAACACCGTAGGCCGCATATGAAATACAAGCGGTCAGATAAACAAAGGGGTCATCTCCCGGTGATCTGATCACTTCCGAGATAACCCCTTTATATTGGCTGCCGAACTAGGATTCGAACCCAGACAGACGGTACCAGAAACCGGAGTGCTACCATTACACAATTCGGCAATATTAAAAGGCATCAGCCTTTCAACGCACGATATTATATCAAAGCACTATTTATAAATCAAGCACTAAATCTTGGTCAGGCTTGACTTTCTCCGTCAATACCACTTGAACAACCAGATATTTGTCACCTGCATTATCCATCGCCTGCACAATCAATTCAAGCCTTTCCACGGCTCCATCAGCCCGAGCTCCGCGAGTTTGTCCCTCACTTTCCCCATATCCTCAAATATCGGGATCTTGTTAGCCGGATTCCTCAGCGCGAAAGCAGGGTGATATGTCGTCATGATAAAAAATCCGTTCTTCTCAATGAACTGCCCCCTCACGTCTTTCATGACGGGCTTGTTACCGAAGAATCCTTCATACGCCGTTGAACCGCAGAGGAGGATCACCTTCGGCTGAACGAGTTTAAACTGGACGGCAAGGTTCTTTTTGCACGCGGCGATCTCAGACGGCTCAGGCCTCCTGTTATCCGGCGGCCTGCACTTGCAGATGTTGCAAATGTGATAGTCGTTCTCGCCAAAACCATACGCATCTATGAGGCTCTGCAAAAGTCTTCCCGACCTTCCGACAAAAGGCTTGCCCTCTTTATCCTCCTCCGCCCCGGGAGCTTCACCCACTATCATGAGTGGCGCCCTGCGGGATCCCCGGTAGATAACAACATTAGTCACCGTGTCTTTAAGGCCGCACCCGGTACACTTAAGACACATTTCCTCGAACTCTGCCCACTTATCATTGAAATCCGAACTCATAAGAACCTCACTTAAAAAATACTATTGTAATGCCGTCATTGGAACGTCCCCAGTCGATATCATTTCGGAGTTCCTTATAACGCGCCGCATATGCCTGCGCCTTGGCATAGAAAGCCCCGAATTCCTCGCCGTAAACATATCCTGTAATGAGTCTCCTGCTGATGAGGACAGATACATAGCGCTTCAGTGCTGATTTGATCGCACCGCCCTGTCCGCTGCTGCCATAGCCGTGAATTACCTTCGCGTAAGGAACGCCGGATGCTCTTACACGGTACAGTTCATTCGTAAGCCTGTCCATCGCCTGCTGTGCGGCGGGATGACCTGTCTCAAGATTTATTATCTTCATACTTCTGGATTATACCTCATATGATGTATAATCGCTTTATGCGTTTGGATAAATTATTGGCGAACTCCGGATACGGAACGAGAAGCAAGGTCAGGGATCTGATCTCGTCAGGGGCAGTCACGGTCAACGGAGAACATATCAAGGACCCGGGATACAGGATAGAAAGCAGTGATCAGGTAGCAATAAACGGAACGGAATTTGACGGAAGCGAACATATCTATCTTGTTTTCGACAAGCCCGATGAAGTCCTGACCGCGATGGAAGACAAGCGTTACAAGTGCGTCGGGGATTATATACCCTCCGAGCTCAAAGGCAAGCACTTGAGCCCTGTAGGCAGGCTCGATTACCATACTACGGGACTTCTCATCATTACAAATGACGGCGCACTCAATCACAAACTCACATCCCCCAGGTATAAGATTCCCAAGACATATGCGGTAACATATCAGGGGGATCCTTTAACTGATGACATTGCAGAAGAATTATCCTGTGGGATTACACTACGCGATACCGGAGAGTGCGTCAGACTGGCTCCGTGCATACTTAAGAATACCGGCAACACCAAATGTACACTCACGCTTACCGAAGGCAAGACACACGAAGTCAGACGTATCATTTCGCACTACGGAAGGCAGGTAATATCGCTCAGAAGGATAAGCATCGCTGAATTAAGACTCGATGACGAGAACCCCGGAATGTTAAGGCGGATGACAGCTGCCGAGCTTCAGTTATTGTCCGACAGACTGTGAAGAAGATTCACGATAAGCTTCTCTGACTCTTCAACACTTGATGAATCACTGAACAGCGAGATTATAATTCCTTCGTCCGTATCTGGCCACAGATCTTTTATTCCGATCTTCTCACCGAGTGATGCATCTTTGATGCGAAGTCCGACCATGATCTGTTCGGGACTGTGGTTCTTCTCACCGTAATATTCCTCTTCAGTTATGATCCCCTGCGAGTAATAATAATTTCTTGTAAAGAGGAATGCCTCCAGTTCGCTGAGATACACGGGCTCGGTAAGTCTGGCCAGCTCAGACGGCACCAGTATCTTCAGATCATCATAGACCGGACCAAAATCCTTGTAATACCCGAAATAATACTTGTATGTCATCGTGTCGGTGATGAGCACATTCGGATACGAATTAAGCTGCGACGACAAAGTCTGATCCGCATAGATGTTCTTCGACTGCTTCTGTTCATTGGGAACCACGATATTGACTGATGTCACGTACACTTTTTTGAGATCATCTCCCTGCGAAGCCGCTTCAAGCAATGACGAATCAACCTCAAAATGCCCGAAAGCAACAAGCGACGCATCATACCTGTTCGTAAACATGCTGAAGATGATGCCTCCGATGCAGAGCACAACGGCGATTATAACAACTATCTTGAGCCAGGAATATGCGAAATAATTCTTCCATTCATCCTTCGTCTTACCCAGAAATTTGGAAGCCTTCTCGTACTCGTCCGCCTTGCGGACAGCCTCATCACGTCTGCCGCAGGCTATATTATATACAGCCGACAATTCAGCCAGCTTATCCTCCGACTCCTTATCATTCCTGCCTCTGTACTGCTTAGTCAGCTTCCAGAACTTCTCGTCTATAAAAAAATCATTTGCATCGGGAGGAAGCCCCAGATACTCAAGGGCTTCCTCCTTAGTCATCTTCTCAATATCGACCGAACTCATTTAGATGATCTCGTCTCCCGCGCATATAATACATGTCTTCAGGATATTATAAGTGCAGAACTGAAGATCCGCCACACTCAGCTTTTTGTCATCGACAGCCTTAAGGATACCCTCAACATCCGTAGCGCTTCCCGGCATAATCCAGTCATTTCCGGCGTGAACACACATCGCACTTGAAGACTCGTGATACTTACCGGGCTTGCCGAATCCCATTTCTGCAACAATTGCCTGGGTCGTGCACCAGTCTGTCATAACTACTCCCTCAAAGCCCCATTCGTCTCTGAGCACATTCTGTATAAGTTCGTAGTGATTAGCCGTATGCGTACCGTTCAGGAGATTATACGATGTCATTATCGACAGAGGCTGAGACTCCTTTACAGCGATCTCAAATCCTTTCAGGTAGATCTCCCTCATTGTTCTCTCGGTGACATGTGAGTTGGAGAAAAGCCTGTTATCTTCCTGATTATTCGCAGCGTAGTGTTTGATCGTTGTTCCTCTTCCCTTGTTCTTCTGAACACCCTTTGTCATCGCTGCCGCACACTTACCTGTGACAAGCGGATCCTCGGAATAGTACTCGAAGTTCCTCCCGCAAAGGGGATTACGGTGAATATTCATACCCGGAGCGAGCCAGAGATGAACACCAAAGTCAGTCATCTCCTCGCCGATGAGGAATCCTATCTTCTCGATCAGATCGGGATTCCATGACTGTGCCAGAGCCGTGGCAATCGGTATTGCCGTACAATACTGGTAGTAGTCAATACATCCTTCAGGAAGATCCTCCGGGAAATCCTGTCTTGAGAATCCGAAAACATATCCGCCCGGAACAAGGCTTCCGTCAGGATAAGTCTTGAAATGAGGTATGAGTCTTAATCCTGCGGGGCCGTCCGCCAGAACAAGCGACGGAATTCTCCTCGTATCAAAGAAAGATCTTGTTGTCTCTGCAGCGGCGCCCGGGACCTGAAGCGATGCCGAGCCTACAACTGAGTCATCCTTGCGCTCGCCCTCGAAGGCCCCTACAACTATATGAGCCATCTCTTCAGGTGTAAGCTGGGCTACGAGCTGCTTAAGGTCTGCCTTGCCTTCAATAACATCAGCAAGAGTGATCACCTCGCCCGCCCTGTCATCAGTTATCACATCCCTGCTGTCAGTATACTCTGTCACCTTCTTCGTAATCACAGACGTATCAAGCACGAATAATTTAGCAAGGCTCTTCTGTTTGCTGTCAGCAATGGCGCTGAGCTCAAGACCCTTACCGGGATTAGTCATCACATCGAAATGCATATCAGGCGCGAACAGGTTACGGTACCGGCATACCTCAACAGTCTTAGGAACATTAACTGTCATAACGATCTTCGTATCGGCAGAACTGGTTCCCACACGAATAAGGTAATCACCCTCCTCAAGCACGCTCATCGCCGTATTTGCATCATAAGATGCAAGGTCAGCCATATCAAACTCTATAGTAACTTCACACGCCGCACCCGGAGCGATCTCATCAGTCTTCTTATATCCTGCGAGCACCTGATAGGGCTTGTCGATATTACCGGAAGGTGCCGAACAGTATGCCTGAACAACTTCCTTGCCCGGATAGACCTTACCGGTATTCGTAACACAAGCCGTTATCTTCACCGTCTGACCTGTCAAAGAAACACCGGTAACCTCTGTATCAAAAGTCGTATAAGACAATCCGAATCCGAAAGGATACATCGGTTCGATACCGAAAGAATCAAAATACCTGTACCCCACATAGATGCCTTCCTTGTACACCTCATCGTCATTATCCGAACTGAAAGTATCAGAGTTCGGGTAGTCTTCGAATCTCTTCGCCCAGGTATCTGTTAACTTACCGGAAGGAACAGACTTGCCCGTTATACAATCGGCAATGATATTCCCGCCTACATTACCAAGCTGGCTTACTGTAAGTAACGCTCCGATCCCGCCGATGGAATTGATAACAGATGTATCGATTATTCCGCCGCAGTTAAGTATTACAGCAGTCTTCCTGTAAGAAGCCGCCACCTTGCGCAGATTGGCCTCTTCTGTCTCAGTAAGCAGATAGTCTCCCCTCTTATATTCGCGGTCCTTGCCCTCACCGGAATCACGTGTGATCACAAATAAAGCAAGCTCGCTGTCTCCGTCAATATCCGAGTCTTCCACGGCAGGCTGTTCCATAACTCCGAAAGGATTATCAAACTGCGCCATCTCCCCTACAATATGATTCTCCTCGGCATATCTCTTAATCTTCTGAATGTACTCCTCGGTATATACTTCCAGGTCTCTGTCGTACCTGTCGAGCCAATCTTCATTCGTTATCGTAAAGCCCGCTTCCTTAAGTCCATCATATATTGACACCTTGAATCTGCTGTTAACATCTCCGGACCCCGTTCCGCCCTTTACAGTGTGTCTTGCGCCGTTACCATACACTGCGATCTTACAAGGGTTTACAACCGGAAGGGTACCGTCATTCCTGAGTATTACAATACATTCGGGCGCAAGTTCCCTGACGGTCTTCATATGTTCTGTCTCATTAACTGTAATATCAGGTGATCTCTTTGCATGATAATCCATGGATGGCATCCTCCGTGTTCTTTTTATAGTCTGCTCCTCTATGATAATTCATTACTCCTGTTTATAGTAAGAACAAATTGTAAAAAAGACGTCATCGGGGACCGCTCCGGAGAATATATTATTGTAAAATATCAAATATTTTGGTAAAATTAATTAAATTTGTTTCCCGAGGTTAGGTCTATGTTTAATATTGATCAGGAGCTTACGAAGCGATTAATGGCCGAGAGTGACAGCAGTCACAGGATAGTCGCATATAACAAAGAGATTGAATTCTACGAGCTGGTTGCAAGCGGCAACACTGAACTGCTGGCCGAGCGCCTCAAGAATTTCGGTAAGACACAGATATTCGGCAAATTAAGCGATGACGCATTGAGGAATGAGAAGTATCATGCTGTGGTTTTTTTCGGGTTAATAAGCAGATTCTGTATTGAGGCCGGTATGGATATTGCCACTGCCTACACCCTTAGCGATATCTACATCGAGATCGTTGATACGATGAATTCGCAGGCAGATGTAACGCAACTCAAGAAGGATGCCGCGCTCGACTACTGCAGACGTATGCAGAGTTGTCTTAAGGCTTCCGCAATGTCACGGAACGTTGTATCCTCAATCGACTATATCAGGACTCATATCAGCGGCAAGCTCACAGTCGAAGACGTAGCAGACGCCATGAACCTCAACCCGAGCTATCTGAGCAAGCTGTTCAAGAAAGAAATGGGCATTACCATAAGTCAGTATATTAGAGATCAGAAGATCGCTATCGCCTGCAATATGCTCCGCCATCTGGACGACTCGAGTCTTACAATATCCAACTACCTCGGGTTCTCTTCTCAGAGCCATTTCATTCAAGTATTCAAAAAATGCATCGGCATTCCACCCGAGGAATACCGCAAGCTCCACTATCACCAGTCCTGGATGGAGACTAACTGAGAGGCTGTCACCAAAGAATGTCGCGAGGTCTGTGTTCTAAGATAAGTTCTGTAGAGTAGAGCTAATCTTGGCGACATACATTGAGCTTTACACAGCATGTCCAACCGGCTTATCCGCTGTGGTTCCGGGTTCAGATAGAATCGTTAACAAATGTATCTACATCCCTGCACCGGAATGTTCTTTTTTTACGCTGACCCGGCCGGAATGACACCCAAAAGAGGCACCCCGGGTGTTCCTTTTGCGGGTTATTTTATGCTGATCCGGCCGGAATGACACCCAAAAGGGGCACCCCGGGTGTTCCTTTTGCGGGTTATTTTATGCTGATCCGGCCGGAATGACACCCAAAAGGGGCACCCCGGGTGTTCCTTTTGCGGGTTATTTTACGCCGACCCGGCCGGATTGACACCCAAAAGGGGCACCCCGGGTGTTCCTTTTACGGGTTATTTCACGCTGATCCGGCCGGATTGACACCCAAAAGGGGCACCCCGGGTGTTCCTTTTGCGGGTTATTTTACACCGACCCGGCCGGAATGACACCCAAAAAGAGGCACCCCGGGTGTTCCTTTTGCGGGTTATGTTACGCCGACCCGGCCGCCGGCCGGCCGGTTACTCCTCCCTCCCCAATACTCGCCTTTTCGAGGCGACAAACGGAAGGAGTGCCTGTTTTCTACGGAAACGCCCGCGCAAGCGAATGCCACAGTCCCGTATAACCTTATACTGCAGATATCAAACACCAATTCCCGCCAAAAATTCCGTCCGTTCTATCGTCATTCGACACTCTTCAGCGACTCGGCCATATTGATCTTCTCGATCTTGCATCTCATGACCAGGTCGACGATAAGAGTGAATGCCAGCACGAACAGAGCTGACCACAGGTAGCTCAGAGGCAGGATCTTGGGCACGAAAGTGACGGTATCCATTTCGATCTGGGATATGACGAATGAATGGAGCATCAGGCCGAGCGGTATGCCGAACAGTGAACCTATCAATACAAGAATAAAGTTCTCTCTGAAGATGTAGCTGCCCGTCTCAAGGCGGTTGAAGCCCATTACCTTCAGGGTCGCGATCTCCCTGATCCTCTCCGTGATGTTGATGTTGTTCAGGTTGAACATGACGATGAACGCCAGGAACGCGGCACACGCTATGATAAGGATGACGACAGCGTTCATTTTCTTTACTGTCTCTCCGAAGGACTCGCGCAGTGAACTCGACAGATCCCAAGTCTTTACATCATTTTTGTCAGTAAGGTGTACGGCGTATTTCACAACGGACATATCGTCAGAAAAGCCTTTGTAGAATGCCTGATCCGGAGTGTAATCCTCCCCCGTCAGGGCCTCGTATGTCTCACCACTCATGAACGCATAATGGAAGATGTAATTCTCGAACACATAGGCGATCTTTGCTGTCATCCGTGATGCGTCATCATCATAGCTCAGCGTTATCGTATCGCCTGCCTTAAGGTTGTTCCTGAGTGCCAGCTTGCTGCTGATGGCCACCGTCCCCTTCTCCGGCCATGGAAGCTCCCTGCCCGTTCCGTATTCGCGCGGACGCACATATGATGTTATCGACGGATCATCTGAGATAATGAGGCTGACATCGCGCAGAAGATCTGTTCCCTGATGTGTTACACTCTTTGTCTGCACTATAGCCATGTCGCAGGATATACCGGTATCTGCAATGGCATCACCGGACACTTTTCTTATTTCCTCCTCATTCATCCCGTCGAACACTACGGACAGGTCGTAAGTCATTATCTTATCGTAATGAAGTTCCACTATGTCATTGATCGAGTCGGTAAGACCGAAGCCGGTCAGAAGGAGTCCGGCACATCCAGCTATACCGATGATCATCATCCACATTCTCTTCTTGAATCTGAACACGTTACGAAAGGATACTTTATGCAGAAACTTCATCCTCGACCAGAGGGGAGTCACCTTCTCGAGGAGAATGCGCTTGCCTGCGGTTGGAGCCTTGGGCCTGACGAGCTCGGAGGGCATGCCGCGCAGTTCAGACATGCATGTGACGACCGTGACACCGACGGAGCACAGTACCGAGACAAGGAGCGAGAGTATGAGCACGACGGCCGATCTCTCATAGACTACATCGGCAAATCCGTACATCATCCTGTACACTTCCCATATGACGAACGGGAATACCCGTGTGCCCGCCAGATAGCCGATTATACAGCCGCTGACTGCAGCTGAACCCGAATAGATCACGTATTTCATCATGATCGCAAATTCACTGTATCCCATTGCGCGCATGGTGCCTATCTGGATCCTCTCATCGCTTACCATTCGGCTCATCGTTGTGGAACATACGAGCGCGGCGATTGCAAAAAAGAACACCGGGAACACTTTTGCGATCCCGTCAACGATCTGCGAATCGTTATCGAAGCTCATGTACCCGACATTGGTATTGCGTCCGAGCACATAAGTCTCCGGATCATCCAGGTCGTTCAACTCTTTCTCGGCATCGTCTATCTCTTTCTGTGCGTCGGCTATCTTTGTGTTGAACTCTTCAAGCCCGTCATTATATTCCTTGAGACCTTTGTTGTATTCTGCAAGGCCGTCCTCGTATTCTTTTTTGCCGTCGTTGTATTTCGCAAGTCCTTCTGTATAGTCCTTCTCGCCCTTGTTGTATTTGGCAAGACCGTCGTTATATTTGGCCAGGCCCTTATCGTATTCTTCCCGGCCTTTCCTGAGTTCCTGCATGGACGCATCGACCGTCTGCTGAGCATTGTCTATGAGCGCCTCGTTCTTATTGATCTCTTCCATACCGGCATTGAGCATGACAAGATTATTGTCGAGTTCGCTTAATGTATTCTGCGCAGCAGTAAGACCTGCTTCCATCTGCGCCTTGTTCTGATTTGCAGTCTCAAGAGCCGCCGAAGCTTCTGCCAGTTCCTTATCAACATCCGCACCCGCTGTCTTTGCCTGATTCAGCTCCTCGATCGTCGCTTCCAGAGTGCTTATCGTGTTGTTGATGTATTCGAGCTTGTAATTAAGTTCTGCGATTGCCGCATTCGTCTGCGCTATGCCGTCATTGACTGCTTTGATCTTGGTATCGAGATCGTCTTTTGCCGTCTTAAGCTCTGCCCTGTTGGAATCGATCTCTTTCTGTGCAGCGGTGATTTCCTTGATGCCGTCATCGAGCTTCTTTTTGCCTTTGTCAAGTTCCTTCTTCGCATCAGCAAGTTGTGTCCCGGAATCATCCAGAATCTTACGTGCATCCTTGAGTTCCTTATCGGAATCTTCGAGCTTTATCCTGGCATCGGCAAGTTCCTTCGAGGCATCTTCCAACTCCTTCGCCGCCTCTTCCAGCTCCTTCTCACCGTCAGTTTTCCCGGTATTGAACTCATCTTTGGCATCATCCAATTCCTGACGTTTGTCGGCTACAAAAGAATCGAATCTGTCGACTATGATCGTATCAAGCTTATCCTCAATCGATGGCGTGATCCTGTCAATAAAGTCATCGTAATCATCGGAGAACAGGAAATAATCATTATCCAGCTTGACATAAGCCTCACTGTAATACTCAAAGTCAAATCCCTCAATGGGAGCATATAGATAATAGTTTATGGAACCTGACCCCACGTCGGTATTGCCGCGCTGGAAATTAAGATAATACGGCGATCTGATGAGACCTACGATAACATATTCATCATAAGCCATCAGTTCCTTCGTGTCTTCATCGTTATCCGGCGAGACAACGAGCGTTTTGCCGATGTAACTCTCGTCCAGCTTGTAGTCATCTGCAAGGATCTCGTTGGGTGCTGACGGCATTCTGCCGGCCGTAAGCTTCGGTTCGTTGACGCCGTCAGTCAGCGAATGGAATTTGACCGTCTCGACATAGAGATCATTGCCGTTCACCTTGACCATCAGTTCCGAAGACACGGCCCCCTGAACAGTTGTGACGCCTTCTATGTTGCGCAATTTACCTATGTCCTCATCGTCGAACCCGATCGTTGACAGAAGTCTTAAATCAAAGAGTTTTGTATCTTTGACGAACTGATCTCCCGTCTTGAGGAATGACGGCATCGTCTGCTTGAGCCCTGCGAAAAACCCGACACCCAGTGCGATGATCGCAAAGATGGCGGCAAATCTGGCAAAGCTTCTTTTTATCGATCTGAATACCGTCTTGAAATAAGCATTCACTTGACCGTCACCACTCTATCGTATCCACATCCACAGGATCGGGATTGACCACATTGCTCAGTATCCTGCCGCTCTTGACTCTTATTACCCTGTCAGCCATTGCCGATATGGCCGAGTTGTGTGTAATGACAACTACAGTCATGTTGTATTCCGTCGACAGGTTCTGCAGGAGCTTGAGAACTGACTTGCCCGTCTGGTAATCGAGTGCACCTGTAGGTTCGTCACAGAGCAGAAGCTTCGGCCTCTTGGCGATTGCTCTTGCGATCGCCACACGTTGCTGCTCGCCGCCTGACAGCTGCGCAGGGAAATTACCGCTCCTGTCGGATAATCCGACGAGCTTAAGTATCTCATCGCAGGCAAAACTTCCCTTGACCAGCTGTGAAGCCATTTCGACATTCTCGATCGCGGTAAGATTAGGTATCAGGTTGTAGAACTGGAATACGAATCCCACATCATATCTTCTGTACTCGGCGAGCTGCTTGTTGTTGTACCTCGATATCTCTTTGCCGTCCACGAACACCTTGCCGGATGTCAGTCTGTCCATCCCTCCGAGTATGTTCAGAAGCGTTGTCTTGCCCGCTCCGGACTGTCCGAGGATCACGCAGAGTTCACCCTTGCCGATCTCAAAATCCACACCGTTCAGGGCATAGAGTTCTACATCACCAGTCTTGTATACCTTGTTAACTTTACTGAATTCGATGTACGCCATATTACTTAATTCCTGACTATGATCCTGTAGGGTTCCAGGTAGTTCTCCTTATCAAATCCTCTCAACGCTCCGGGGATGCTGATTATCAGCCTCGGGCAGTCATCAAAAGCATAGCTCTCGATCTTCGTAACTGAATCCGGAATATAAACATACACAAGCTCATCACAATAATCGAAAGCCTCCTGCCCGATGCTCTTAAGCCCCTCCGGCAGACCGATATAATGCAGATCCTCACAAGTATTGAACGCCCTGGTCTTGATCTCCCTGACCGTATCCGGAAGTATCACTTCAGTGATCAGATCGCAGTCCATAAAGCAACTGTCACCGATTGCAGTAATATTCGATGACGGATCGAAAACAACCTTCGAGAATCCGTTGACTCCCTCCGGCAGCTTTATCTCCCCGCTGCCGTATATCGTCAGTGTTCCGTCCCTTGTTATCCTGTATGTCGCACCGGATCCGCACGACCCCGTACTCTCAATTCCGTGAACCGTATCTGCATCGCAGATCTTGTGCTCCATCGAGAACGCCTCAAGCCCGATCAGATAGTAATCATACCTGCCGGTATCCCTCGTTATCTTGCCGTTATTGCGGTCCTTGCCTGTGTAGTGATTCATATTGTCAAACGTCGGGTCGACAAAATACCACTTGTTCCCGAGGTATACGGAAGACCATGCATGGTTCGGGAACTCACTGTCCCTCTTCTCGTTGTCGGCAAGATAATCCTCAAAGGTCTGCGTCGTCCCGAACTGCACGACAGACGGTATCCCCTGCACCCTGCAAAGTGCCGTGAACACGTTGGCAAATCCCTCACAGATACCTATCTTGCGGCGGATCAACGTCGGAGCATCATCCTGGTATACGTATTTCTCGTCATCGAGCTGAAGATCATCGTATATCAGTTCATTCGTCACATATGTATATATCGCGAACACCTTATCCCAGTCATTCGTCAGGCCCCTGCAGATCTCATTACTTGTCGCGATCACCAGCGGGTCATCACATTCCACGTCATTCTGCGGCTGCAGGCATTCCTTAAGCGACTTGTCGTCAGTCCACATCTCGGAGCACCTTTCCTTATTGAACTCGTACACGGGCGACATGACGAAATGCACCTTCCCGTCCCCGTCCTTTGCAATATAATTAGCCGCATAGAGTGTCTCCACGCCGTCTGCATTGATATAGATGCTGACGTTGTAGATCCTGTTCTTCTTCATCTTGGAAGCCATATTCAGCGTTATATCACTGCCATTCGACTTGTCCGACACCAACTTCTTAAATGTGCTGTTGTCAGAAACTACGATGCTTACCGATGCCGCACAGGACGAAGTGAATACGAGCTTATTGTCCCTGACAGATAGCGTCGATCGCTTCCCGTATCTGCTTACATACTCAACTGATTCATAATCCGCATTCTGATATGAAGGAGCATTGACCACATCAGCCTGAACATCCTGAATATCCTGAACGTAAACAGAAACAGGATTGAATACTACCGATCCTGCTATGATCAATGATATCAATCCTGCTCTCAACATTACTAACTCCTGTCAGCGCTTATCAGCGGTCAGAGAGATACTACAGCTTCAACGGCCTCATCAGCGGTCATCTCGCTCATCTCGCCGGTCATTCTGTACTTGACCTCGACGACTCCCTCATTCGCTCTTCTTCCTACCGTTATCCTTACCGGAATACCGATGAGGTCGGCATCCTTGAACTTGACTCCCGGACGCTCGTTCCTGTCATCGATCATTACCTCTACGCCCCTGTCCTGAAGCTCACTGTAGATCTTCTCGGCAAGCGCCATATTCTCTTCGTCATTTACCTTGGTGGGAACGACGATAGCCTTGTAAGGTGCTACCTCGACAGGCCACTTTATACCGTCCTCATCATTGTACTGCTCAATGATCGCTGCAAGAGTCCTTCCGACACCAATGCCGTAGCATCCCATGACCATGGTGTTCTCCTTGCCGTCCTTATCAAGATAAACGCAGTTCAACGCCTTGGAATACTTCGTTCCCAGCTTGAAAATATGACCTACCTCAACGCCTCTTGCCATCTTAATGGGAGCGCCGCACTTGGGACACTTGTCGCCTTCGACGAGATTCCTGATATCAACTACCTTTGTAGCCTCGAAGTCCCTTCCGATATTGACATTCTTGAGGTGGTAATCTGTCTCGCACGCACCGACGATGAAGTTCTTCATTGAAGCAACCTCAAGGTCGACGATGACATCTATCTTCTTCTTGAGCCCTACAGGGCCTGCAAAGCCGACCTTGGCACCTGTTATCTCCTCAACATCAGCAAAGGATGCCAGATCCATCTCAGTAGCATCATAAAGGTTGCCAAGCTTCGTCTCGTTGATATCCCTGTCGCCTCTCACCATCGCCGCAACGATCTGTCCGTCGATATTATAAAGAATAGTTTTGACAAAAGCTGAAGGATCGGCATTCATGAATCCCATCAGTTCTTCGATAGTCTTAACACCCGGTGTGTGTATCTTCTCTACCGGCAGCATCCCGGCCGGATCCTGTTCGGGAGCAACACATACAGCCTTCTCTTCATTGGCTGCATATCCGCATCCGTCACAGTAACAGATACCGTCTTCACCGACCTCGCTCTTAACCATGAACTCCTGTGATCCGGAACCGCCCATAGCCCCGGAGTCTGCATCAACGATCGTGTAGTCAAGTCCGAGTCTGGTAAATATCTTGTTATATGCCTCATACATGGTCTTGTACGATACATCGAGCCCTGCCTCATCCACATCGAAAGAATAAGCGTCTTTCATGACGAACTCTCTGCATCTCATGATTCCGAATCTCGGTCTCTTCTCATCCCTGTATTTGTGCTGGATCTGATAGAGTGTTACAGGCAATTGCTTATAAGACCTGATGGTGTCTCTTACAGCCTCCGTAAACGGTTCCTCATGTGTCGGCCCAAGACAGAACTGTCTTCCTCCGCGGTCCTTCAGTCTGAACATCTCCGGGCCGAATCTCTCCCATCTTCCGGAAGCCATATATACCTCAGCAGGAAGGATTGCCGGCATGATAAGCTCCTGAGCACCTGCCTTATCCATCTCTTCCCTTACTACATTCTCAACCTTGCGGTAAACCCGATAACCCATCGGCATAAAAGAATAGACACCCGATGCCACCTTGCGGATCAGACCGGCTCTCAGCATAAGCTGATGTGAAGGTATCTCTGCATCAGCGGGAATCTCACGCTGTGTTGCCAAAAACATTTTAGAAACTCTCATATGCATCTCCATATTAATTATAATGTGCGCATAAAAGTATAAACTATCGTGGGCTTTTTGTAAAACCGGTATCACGGAAGACCGGGTTGTCCGTCGTCAAAGTCTCTAATTTTTGCGAATAATACTGTGAATTTGCGCAAACATTATTTTGATACAATAGTGGTTAGGTAGCACAGGTTTGCATAGGAGCCTTATGGAAGGAGACAGCAAATGTTAAAGTACGAACAGTGGCTGAAGTCCGTCAATTCTTTACAGGATCAGATGGAGCAATTTTTTAAGATGACACAATATCTTGATCAGGAACAGGTTTGGATATCGGATCTGATCCCCAATTCTGAATCACTTTATGTTCAGGAGCAGCTTGAACGTTTCTGTCATGAGCTTGAGGAAGCTTACTATCAGGCTAAGCGCCTCAATGCCAAGGTCATGGTCTCCGGCAAGCTGCGCAAGGGCGGCAACGGCCGTTACTGGCTGGAGAACGAGGAACTGGCCTGCGGCAGGAGCGTTGAACTCCTCTACAGCGATGACAGAGGCGTGGACGACACTGCATACTGGCACGCCGGCAGGATCGACCATAACGGCATCAAGTACTACTTTACCGGCAACCGCAACCTGGAGCTGGAAGGAATGACCGCAAGAATCAAGCAGCACCTGTAATGCCGCAAGGTATATAATACCTGCATGGGAACAAATACTATTCAGACAAGCAGGATAATACCCAAACTGTTCAGGAACTCGCTGATAACTGTCATTGTTGCCGTGATCGCCACAATGATCGGTATTGTTATCGACGGTATCGTAATAAGCCGCTTTCTCGGTGCTGATTCGATGGCAGCGTATGGTCTGATCACACCTGTAGTTAATGCTACAGGAATATTCAGCGGAGTTCTTACGACCGGTACACAGGTTGTCTGTGCGCAACATTGCGGTGCAGGCAATGCCGGCAAGGCAAGGCGGGTCTTCTCGATGTGTATGATCGCCACCATTGTTATATCCGTAGTGATACTGACATGCACCCTGCTGTTCAAGACACAGATAGCAACTTTTCTCGGCGCACGCGGTGCCTCCTCACATTTATTGCCTTATGCCGTAGATTACCTGAGCGGTATTTCCATCTCTCTGCCAATGACGATCTTCCTGTTCGAATTCAGCACTCTAATGAGAATGGACGGCGACACTGTAAGGGTGATTGTCGCCGTGGCTGCAATGACAATAGCCGATATCAGCGGTGACCTGCTCAATGTATTTGTTTTCAAGGGCGGTATGTTCGGAATGGGACTTGCCACATCTGTAAGTTACCTGATCGCGGGAGTCATCCTTGTCCTTCACTTCACTCGAAAGGATATAATCTTCAAGCCCACCGTCAGAGGCCTGAAGCTCAAGGATCTCAAGGACATCCTCGTCACCGGTTCATCATCAGCGGTTGGCTCCGCATCCGGCGCGGCACGCAACACACTTCTCAACAGGATCATGGTATCGACAACGCTCTCAGCTGCGGCAGTCAGCGCACTGTCCATCATGAACACGGTTTTGGGCTTCGCCTCCTGCACCATGATCGGCATCGGAATGACGACTTCAATGGTCGCCGGCATGATTCTTGGCGACCGGGACCGTACGGCCGCCGAACAGCTGGTCAAGATATCACTCAAGACATGTCTGGCAATAGGTCTGCCGCTCTCGGCTCTGATATTCATCTTTGCCGAACCTTTGGCGCGCGTGTTCATCAGCGGCAGCGACACAAGCCTCGTGCCGCTGGCAGCAAGAGCGCTGAGATTCTACTCTCTTAGTATCACGCTGTACGGTATAAATAATACTTTCGTCAACTACACGCAGGGCATGCGCCGTATGGGCATCTCCAATGTATTCTGCTTCCTTCAGAATTTCCTGTTTGTCGCTCTGCCGGCGCTTCTTCTGGCCGGGCGGCTGGACACCGACGCCGTATGGAGCGCCTACATTATAGGCGAGGTTCTGACTCTCCTGACGATGATCATCACCGCCGCAGTCCGCTCAGGAAGAGTTCCGTACCATGCATCAGACTATCTTTTCCTCAAGGAACCGTTCACGGCGCCCGCCGAAGAGATCTATGAAGTGTCCGTAAATGACAAAAGCTGCATAACTGATATCTCACGGGATGTCTACAACTTCTGCGAGAGCCGCAGTGCCGACAAACGCCGCTGCACTCTCATCTCACTCTTCGTCGAGGAACTCGGCAACAACGTTGTCAGTCACGGCTTCAAAGGCGCGGCAGACAAGAATCTGGACATCCGCGTCGTCCATACAGAGGACGGATGGATCATGCGCCTACGCGACAATTGCCGCGCCTTCGACCCCACCTCCTGGATCAAGCTCCACTCCTCCGGCGATCCTGCCGCCAACATCGGCATACGCATGGTCTGCGGCATGGCCGAAGACATCCGATATCTCAGCACCATGGATCTGAATGTACTGACAATAAAGTTATAAATTATTCTCAATGCCCTGTCCCCGAACTCAGCCGGGCGCCCGCAGCGCACTTGACCCGGGGTTTACTTGAGAGACATGTATCCGGAGAAGCAAGGAGTCAGTCGGTCATTCAGACTTTTGGTCAGTGTAACAGGTATTACACTGACAGATAGTCTGACTATTCAGACTTACGGTACAGGTTCTCTGCATTACACTGACAGGTAGTCTGACTGCGACCGCAGAATGGTTAAGAATCAGATAAATCTCGTAAATGATATTACATGTTCAATATCCGCACTATACTCACCGTCAGCCTCAGACTCAGACTACGTACCGGCTTTGGTATCTGATCCAATGTCCGTCTCTTTCTCCTGTTCCTCATCAGGAACCCCGAACCCCGGCAGTCTCCTGACCATCTCCCGTCATTTATTTACAAAAAATCACATCTATCAGTCAATTTATCACGAACGGAACAACAAACAAACGAGTCACACGGCTTCCCGAGCATAGAAAGATCCCCGCGAGACGCAAGTCTGACGGGGATCCGGTATTATTGATTCAAATTAGATTACAGTACATCAGCAGGAACAAAAGGTAATTCTATCGGCTTACCCTTATTGGGATCCACTGTTGAACCTTCCGGGTTAGTGCAAATGCCGTCCTCATCGAAAGTATACCATTTGTCCTTGATCTTCAATGTCTTACTCGTGACCATTTCTCCGGATTCTTCAGGATCAAGATAATACCACTTGCCGCTGCTCTTCTTCCATCCGGTCTGACTGCTGCCGTCCTTGCCGACATAGTACCACTCTCCTTTGGAGTTCTGAACCCAGCAATTGACCTTCATTGAACCGTCCTTATTGAAGAAGTAATACCTGTCGCTAACAAAAAAACCGTTCGGAGCCATATCACCATCAATCATGATCGGGATGAAATAATACCACTTACCGGAGACCTTCTGCCATTCCAATGCCAGAACACCGCCCTTTTTGATGTAGATCCAATAGCCTGATGAAGATGAATGAGAAAGACCTATCTTCCGCCACCCGGCTTTGGTTACCATGGCGCCGCTCTTGTCAACATAGTAGTATTTGTCGAAACTCGTCGAACTCTCCGGAACGAAAATATCCGCAGCCATCTCCCCGTCGTAAAACAGATAGTACCACTTACCGCCGTCCTTGATCCAGCCGTCCTTGACCTTCACGCCATCCTTATAGTAATACCACTTACCGTCTTCCTTCTTCCAGCCGTTAATGCCTGCAGCCATGGCCGCAACAGGTATGATGCTGATCATCATGATGACTGTCAGGATCAATGCCGATATTCTTTTTGCACGTGTCATAGCAATACCTCCTAAATTACTGACCTGTCGTTTAAATTATATCAAATTTATTCCGAACGAGAAACCTGCATGTCAGTGTGCGTTACTTGCACTTCTCCTCCAAACACTCCACTATCGGCTCAAGGCTCTTGAAGTCAACAAAATCAACACATGTATTGTATGTCTCGATCATTGCTCGGATCTCAGCGGTCATTTCTTCCTCAGGAATCCTTACTGCTTTGTTATAGACCATCTTCATCATAGTTTTATGAACGAGACTCAGCGCGGAATAATCTATTCCGCCTCTTAAATGGAAGATATGTGCCTTAGCATAAATCTCCGGAGATATCTGAGACTTCATCTTGTTCCTGATGGTCTCGACATTCTTCTGATCGTTCGGATCAGCTAAACCGACCGTTGCTATGATGATATTCCTGCCTGCAATATCAGTGAGCGGTTTGAGAGTTCTCTTCATCCCTTCTACTCCGCCGGCGTAGAGTCCTCCGAGGTAGATTATCGTTTGATAATCGTTAATGTTCTTGATCTCTTTGTATGACTTCACATCGATCCCTGATCTCGCGGACAACTCTTCCGCGTATTTCTGCGTTGTGCCATAACAGAACCGAATACTATTATCTTGCTCATTATCTCTCCTCCTCAATTCCCTTCAGATTCTTCTCAATTCCGACGATCGTTCTGATCGTTGTCTTTATGTCCTTATCAGGGATCCCTTCGAACATCTTTGTCATTATCATAAGACTGGCATCATCATTCTTCTCACAGAAATCCCTGCACTCATCCGTCAGTGCAATGAGCTGCTTGCGTTTGTCGGATTCATCAGGCAGAAATTCAATAAAGCCCTTCTTCTCCAGCTTCAGAAGTATCTGCTTAACGTTCTGATGAGAGCTCCCGAGGATACCGGATAATTCCCTGATCGTTGGCGGCTCCTTGCACATATTGATACAGATAACGGCAAAAAACTGCTTCCAGCTTATCTCCTTCATCAGATTGTCAGCCACAGCCTGAAAGCGGTTCTCGAATGCGCTCAGCAGGCCGATGAGAAAGCAATTCGGCGGAATCCCCGCAACATCAACTTTACCGCTGTTAATAACATCCTCGATGATCATATCTTCACCTCACAATAAGTAACATGTTACCTTTGTTCAGTCAAGACATTTTCGCCATGATACGGTATGCGATCTCCTCGTATTCTGCGTATTTCGTCGCCTTCATCAGGCGCTTGATGTCACGCTCCTCCCCGTCGAGAAGGCTCCGCCAATAACTCCACTGCTCCCTCATCTTGAACAGAACGTTGATGTCCGGCGACATGATCTTCTGATACTCATGATAGAGTGTGTCATGCAAACGCCTGAATTTGCCGGGATCGGTGACACTCGCAAATCCTTTGAGCTTATCCGCCAGCGACGGATCTGATATCAGACCTCTTCCCAGCATTACTGTGCCGGGGCAGCTTCCGAACTGACCGGCTAACTCCCGGTAGTCATCGACGGTGAAAATATTCCCGTTATACACGAGAGGCATTGCCGAATGCTCCAGTGCATACGCATAATACTCCCTGCGGGGTTCCCCCTTATAATAATCAGTCCTTATCCTGGGGTGTACGATCAGTTCGCTTACAGGATATTCATTGAAGATATCCACAAGATCGTAGAACTCATCAGGATCATAGTATCCGAGCCTCGTCTTGATCGATATCTTCATACCGGCGCTCTCTGCGTATGAATAGATGTCATCCAGGAACTTCTTAAGCGCGATAGTCTCGGGCAGGAATCCCGCACCCTTGCCCTTTGCGCAGACCGTTCCGGAAGGACACCCGAGATTGAGATTGATCTCCCGGTAACCCATCGCATGAAGCTCTTCAGCCGCCTCGATGAAGCAGTCAGATCTGCACGTGAGTATCTGCGGAACGAGGCATATCCCGCGGTTGTTCCCGGGCGTGATATCCTTTCGCTCACGCGGCGTCAGCGGACACTTCTCCGACGGCGATATAAACGGCGCGAAATACTTGTCGATGTGGCCATAAATGCCATCGTAGGCATTGCGGAATATGTAACCTGTAATGCCCTCAAGTGGCGCGAAATATATCTTCATCAGATCCGGTTCCTTTACGATCGAGAATTATCATTTGATGTATATTCTATCATGACGGGCGCGCCGCAAGCATCAGAAGATATGTGATCCCACCTGACAGGAGTATGACGATCAGATCAACAGGCGCCAGTACGATGCTGCCCAGGCCTTCAAAAAGGAACCCGGAACCGAACCGGTATAGATGTCCGTGAAGGAGGATCATTTCGCCGATATACATGACAAGCGTAGTAAGAAGCGCTATTACCGGCGGTACGGTCAGGACAGCACTCTTACGCTTCCTGAGCAGCAGAGATCCTGCAAAGATCCCTACCGTTACTCCAAGAAGGATGAAGAATACCGACATGAGCACGGCAGACAGCGGCGAGACATTGATACTGCCGTCCCTCCAGAATGCCGTAAAGCAGGCAAGGATACAAAGCCCGAGGAATGTTGCGGCAGATACGGTCTGAAGTATCAGCGCAGTTCTCCTGCTCTTATCACCTGTCTTTATCATCCTTGCAAACCCATAGACACTGTTGATCACCGCCAGAATCAATACGACTGATATAAGATAGAAATGGAGCTTAAACGCAGGTGAATAATCTCCCATCAGTATCTCGACTGCAGTATGCGGCTTGTACTCCGTAACGGTCCGCGGCCTTGGCGCATAGCACATGAACATCTGCCAGTTCTCGAGCTTGACGGCTTCTTCAGCGGTCGTAACTATCACCTTATTCTCAAAAAGCGTCTCAAACGCAAAGAATGATGTCACGGACAGCGCTGCGCCGCCAAGAACCGCATACCTCTTCATCAGTTTGAGGAATAAAGGCATGAACAGCACGCCCGTGATGACCGCAAAAGCGATCGGCGTATACGGGATGATGTATTTGGGATAGTCCTCCTTAAGGACTGTTCCGTTCATGATCATATCCGTTATTACCCTTCCTCCCATCATGAGCGGGTAAAACGATATCAAAACAGTGCATGATAAAGCCAGCAGCCAGTACAGCTTCTCTTTGTTGTCAGTCATAATAAACCTTCTTTCAATTTGCGTT
>Ga0310691_10000428_pt1 | contig 81294 bp, 69 predicted proteins | sample 176DNAGHGlowgp2_FD_203887 | JGI IMG/M metagenome (GOLD analysis project Ga0310691, IMG submission 203887) | Sheep rumen microbial communities from Palmerston North, Manawatu-Wanganui, New Zealand - 1766 DNA GHGlow gp2 (v2) (version 2) | ecosystem: Host-associated > Mammals > Digestive system >...
GAAGAAAGCGGAAGAGGTTAAGCCAAAGGAAGAGTTAAAACCAGGAGCAATCGCTGATACTTATGTTAACGGAATTAAGCAAGCCAGTATAACCACTTTCAAAGGTGGAGAATACTACAACGATGTTACCAAGGTTTGCCCAGAAATCAAAGCATATATTACCGGAAAAGGCGATATTGCGTCAGTATTCAAAGCAATCGGATTCGATAAAATTCCGTCTGTTGATACTCCGCTCACCGTTGAGCAACAGCAAAAACTTGGATTCCGTGAATTCAACAGAAATCGTACAGTTCAACATTTCTTGGTCGATGTTGATTTTTGGAGAGATGGCAAAACTCCTGTTGAAGTTTGGTGTGAGACTCAGAAACTTGACAACACGCCTCCTCCTCAGCTTGTTAGCGAGAACGAGAAACCGAAAACTGAAGAAAAACCTGGGGCTCCAGCATCGCAACCGGCGAAGGCAAAGACTCCCAAACCCAAGAAAGGTACTTACGAGTATTACATGGACAAAGCTTCCAAGGCTCCTGAGAAGGGAGATTTCTTCCATCATAGTAGAGGTTATTGGTTGAAGAAAGCGGAAGAGGTTAAGCCAAAGGAAGAGTTAAAACCAGGAGCAATCGCTGATACTTATGTTAACGGAATTAAGCAAGCCAGTATAACCACTTTCAAAGGTGGAGAATACTACAACGATGTCACCAAGGTTTGCCCAGAAATCAAAGCGTACATCACTGGAAAAGGTGATATTGCGTCAGTATTCAAAGCAATCGGATTCGATAAAATTCCGAGTACAGACACGCTTCTCACCGTTGAGCAACAGCAAAAACTTGGATTCCGTGAATTCAACAGAAATCGTACAGTTCAACATTTCTTGGTCGATGTTGATTTTTGGAGAGATGGCAAAACTCCTGTTGAAGTTTGGTGTGAGACTCAGAAACTTGACAACACGCCTCCTCCTCAGCTTGTTAGCGAGAACGAGAAACCGAAAACTGAAGAAAAACCTGGGGCTCCAGCATCGAAACCGGAGAAGGCAAAGGTTCCCAAACCCAAGAAAGGTACTTACGAGTATTACATGGATAAAGCTTCCAGGGCTGGCGGACCAGGTTTGTTCAAACATAGCAAGGATTATTGGTTGAAGAAAGCGGAAGAGGTTAAGCCGAAGGAACTTAAAGATGAAGAAGCTGGTAAATTAGCATCATCTTCCGACGCTGCGATTAAAGCTGAAATTCTCAGTCGATATGGAATTGACAAACTTACTGAGAATGCAACCCAAGAAGACATCGATGCTGTAGTCAAGAATCTCAACATCGAGTTCGATGATAAGCTTAACGTCAAAGGAATCAATATCCCTGATGAATTGAAGATAAATGATTTCAATGACCCCGATAAGTACAAGAAACAATTCAAACAACTTCAACTCTATTTTGATCTTGGAGGAAAGAACCCTGACGGTAAAACTCTCGATGAATTGATTAAAGAGGAGAAGGAAAAGAAATCACACGAAAAACCCGGTCATCCCGCTAAGGTTGAAACTTCTAAATCTCAGGAGAAACCTAAGCCGATTGCCGAACCCAAGAAAGAAGTAAAACCGTCTTATACCAAGATTCAAAAACCAAGGACTCAGGATAAACCAGGAACCGTAGTAGAAACACCACAATTCGCCACAAAAGAAGACATTCTTAAACGGTACGGTCTTGACAAGTTACAAGGCGACACTGCAACCCAAGAAGACATCGATGCTGTAGTCAAGAATCTAAACATCGAGTTCGATGAACTTCAAAACGTCAAAGGAATCAACATTCCGGATGAACTGAAGATTACCGATTATAACGACCCGAATAAGTACAAGAAACAATATTTGCAAATCCAAAAATATCTTGAATTGGGTGGTAAGACTCCCGAAGGTAAAACTTTGGAAGAACTTATGAAAGAACCGTTAAAGCAGAGCGAGAAACCTGATAAACCGATTAGTGGCAATACTTCACAGATTGGAGAAAAACCTGGACAACCCGCTGAAAGTCAAGACGGTAAACCCAAAAAGTTCAAGAAAGGTACTTACGAGTATTACATGGACAAAGCTTCCAAGGCTCCTGAGAAGGGAGATTTCTTCCATCATAGTAGAGGTTATTGGTTGAAGAAAGCGGAAGAGGTTAAGCCGAACGATGTTGCTCCTCCTAAGAGAATTGTGGATTTAACTACACCTACTGTTGTTAAAGGTGTAACGCAAGCAAATATCTCTACGTTCCAAGGAGGCGAGTATTTCAATGATATTGACAAAGTAACCGATGAAGCTAAAGCTTATGTCAGAGGTGAAGGTTCTCTTGAAGATGTTGCTAAATCAATCGGTTTCGATAAGATTCCGTCTGATGATACTCCGCTCACCGTTGAGCAACAACAAATGCTCGGATTCCGTGAATATAACCCAATTAGAACATGGGCGCATTATACGACAGATTCTAGTATTTGGAGTAGCGGAAGTGAACCAATGACTTCAGTAGAAAGATGGATGAAATACGAGCATGGACTTGATATTACTAAACTTCAACATCAAGTTCCATTAACTCCAGAAACATCACCTGTTAGTAAATCTACAGACATTAAACCTCCGACTATAGAAACGCGTGTTAACGAAGAATCTAAAACTGGTTCCGTTTTGAAAGAGATAAAAGAACTCACGGAAAAGAAGGAAGAGACACAAAGTCAACAGATGTGGAATCGTATGGTTGAACTGTTGCAAGCAATCGCTAATAATACCTCTGGAATTGATAAAGGATTTGAATCTCTCAGTCAGGCTGGTAGAGATACAAACGCGGTAATCTTTGAACGAGGTGGTAGCACAAAGAATCCGAATGATTATCCTAGACAACCATATCTTGGTCGTCAAAGATGGGATAATGATAGACTTTCCGATGAAACACGTCGTTCTATGACTTCACTCGAAAGTAGTCCTGAACACAAACTCCAAGAAAAGATAGCTGCTGGTGGAGAATTTAGACGACGTGCAGGTTAACGCGAAACTAAAGGTAGTGAGTAATTTTTCTACTCACTACCTTTTTAACCGCGTTAATATCGGTTCGAAAATGACTGCTAATGACACACTTCTAAAGGAGGTTTGAAAAATGGAAACCAAATTTAAGATAACTACCAGATCAAAGATTAACGCCAGAAGTGGACCAGGAACTACATTTGATTACGTTGGAACGTGTAAAGCTTGGGAAACCATTGATGTCATTGGTGTAGAGAAGGACGTTTCTGGAGTCAACTGGTATAAGATAAAAGAGGGATGTTACATTTGCAGCAAATTTTGTGATGTTGGTGTGTCACATCCGGACGAAAACTCAAAAAAAAGTGCTGGAAAAAAGACAAATAGAATGCGTATTGTGAGCACACAGGACAACAGTATTTCTTCTAATCCGCTTGGAGGAATAATTACAAATGCTGGTGGAGGAATAGGTAATGCTCTAGATAATTTCTTGAACCAATCTTTTGGTGCGAGTGAATCGACGGAAATGATTATGAAAAGACGAATTTTTGCCACTCCATATCAGTTTCTCGGAACTACCGATATTAAAGGAGATCCTGAATCTCCTAATACTGGAGTTGGTAGAATGTATACGTCAAATATCTTGAGAGAGGCTCCTATACTTTCTATAATGCCGTGTAAACCAAATTATCTTCCTGGTCTTAGCACAGATCAACAGACTCAAATAACCAAAGCCATTTACGATATGGTATCTGAATCAACAACTGATTTGATGAAAGCTTTGGGACAAGAAGTGATTGATGATGTTGAAACAAAATACTTCTCTACTGATGTCGATTATGTGGAATATATCAAATATGTCAACTTATTATGTAGAGGAGCAGCGTTGTTTATGGGAATTGGAGAACAGCTTGTTCCTGGAACTACTATCCCATATAAGGAGTATAATTGGTCAAATTGGACTCTGCCAGATGGACAAACTAAGCGTACAGAAAATGTATTAGAAGGTACAATGGTTGATGGATTACCCGGTAGTGAAACTCTCGGAAAAATTGGTGGAGCTATTAAATCAAAGGTTGATGATATTGGGCGAGAATATGATGAAATGAGCGAAGCATTTAAGAATGGTGATAAAGGTTCTTGGCTAGAAGACCCTCAATTTATGGAAAAGATCAGCACTGCTCGGTATTATGTCGACTTCTACGTTACTCCTTCCACTTCTTATTCCGAATCTTTCAGTAACCGCACAGAACAATCTGCATTTGCTAATGCTTTGAATAAAGGTTCCGATATGCTAAAGGAGATAGTTTTTGCAATGGGAGCTAATGCGTTGGATTCTTCCGTTTTAACTGAATCTATGGCTAATATAGCTGGTTCTGTTAGAAAAGATATGGAACGTTTATCTGGGGGTAAAGATAATTTGTTTTCTCGTCTTATAATGGACGCTCAAACAATCTTAAGTGGAGCGAATATTATATTCCCTGAAATTTGGCATAGTTCTGAACGCAATCAAAGTTATCGAGCTGAGATTAAACTTGTTAGTCCTTATGGAACTACTGAAGCTATCTATTTGAATACATTGGTTCCGATGTTTCACATTCTAGCATTCACTCTTCCAAGACAGGCGTCTGTGAATGCATATAGTGCTCCTTTCCTGATAAAGGCTCATATCAATAAATGGTTTTCATGTGAGATGGGAATAATTGATTCTTGTGAAATTCAGAAAGGCGGATGGAATGTTAACGGGTTTCCTTCAGAGATTACGATAAATCTGAGCTTTAAGGACTTATACTCCGCATTACCAATATCTAAGATTGATAATTTCAAGTCTGCTTATAAGTTTGCATTGAATCAATCCCTTATGGAATACATGTCTGTATCATGTGGGTTAAACATGAAGACTTCAGAAATGAGAAAGAAGTACGATATGCTTACATCATTACTTAAAAACATGCCCACAGATTATATTGATTCAACTTACGAGGGAGCCAGACAGGCTGGTATCAATAAGTTAGCAAGTATACTTGGTAATTTTGGTGGTGGAAAAGTTTGAAAAAGCAAGAAGAATACAATTCTCGTTTTGGAAATATCCCGTCAGAAGAAGATGAACGTGTGAATTATCTTTTGAAGTCACTGAATTTCAAGAGAGACGATTTCAGTTTCATAGATAAAATGTATCGTCTGTTAAAGTCGATCTCTTATAACACTTACAAGTTTACACTTTATCTAACTCCGGAAGCGTGTCCGAGACCCAGATATTCTAAGAAGTTTCATTCGTTCTATGTGAAGGGCGCTAAAGAAAATCAGCAACTCTTTCGTGAGATAGTCGATGCTGTTGGTGGATTGCCAACTATTACAACTGCAACGAAGATAAAGATTGTCAGTTTTCTTCCCACTCCGTCATCAATGAATAGGTTTGAGAAATACTTTGCTGAGTTAGGTTTAGTTCACGCTCTTTCGATCCCAGATTGGGATAATTTGGCTAAAACATACTGCGATATGATACAGAATAACCTTCTAATTAACGATAGTTTAATTTGGAGTGGAAAATCTGTGAAGTGTTACTCCATTAAGCCGAGAATTGAGATGGAAGTTAGTTACGCTGAAGCATACGACTGTACTTTCAATAGAAAGAGAATACAATCATCTCGGCAATATAACGAATCGATTCAGAATAGATTTGAAACCGAACTCGACACTGTTCTTGAATTGATTAAAAGGAGGTGAATTCTGAATTGTATCTGAATGTTTATAATACCTTCTTCGATAAGATATTTGAGATGTTGGAAGAAGAGGGTTGTGAGCCATCTGCGCAGAAGGATGAATGGTATATTACGTTTAAGGTAAGTGGCGATAGTCAGTTTGAAGAAGTTAAGGAACGAATCGATAGAATAAGTTTGCAAACATTCGGAAAGACTGATAAGCGACGCAGAGTTAGAATCAGGAGATATAAACAAAAATGCACAGTGAACTTTATTTGTTGAAAATAGGGTGTACCTGAAATGAATCAGGTACACCCTATGAACGTCTTAATCATTTTTAGAGGCGTTGTACATAATCGCACGTTTAATATCGCTTTCAGTTGGAGTAATCAATTTAATGCTGTAGGCGCATTCGAGTGCGGTAAACATACCAAGTGCTTCAGCAAATGCTTGTTCGAGAACTTCCTCTGAATCGATGTTTGTAGTCGATGTTGAAGCTATTGCAGGTTTAGCACTGTTTCTCGCAAAGTCAATGTAACTGAGATCTTCGTTTTCGCCTGTAAGGAAAGAGTCATAGATATTCAGAGCAGCAGACGGAATAATTCTACGTTCCGCATTAGTTTGGTTACGGATTGCTGCCGCACCTGCAATTGCTCCAGCTCCTTCTTTGACCGCACTTTGGTAACAGCGCATTGTAAGGCTTTTGAGCAAAGAACTTTGAAGTTCAATTCTTCCATTCATTGCCCATTTCTGCATGACACCGAAACGTTGAGCATTTTCTTTGACCTCTTTATCTTTGTCGTCATCTTTATTATCAGCAGTATCTGAACTATCTTCTTTGTCAGTTTTATCCGGTTTGGCTTCTCCACCATTGGCTTCATCTTTAGTGGCAGTAGCTCCTGAGTCGGCAGCCGCAGCACCGGAATCTGATGTCGATGAAGTATCAGCATCACCATTATTGATAGTCCTGGGAAGTTCTTCTGGAATTTCCTGTTTAGCTTTCGCTGATTTTATTTCTTCCTTCAATGCAGTTTGGAATGCTTGGTCTTTTTCATGAGAAAGTTCTTCGTCTTTAACAACTTCGAGAACTTTATCCTTTACCAACTCGGAAATATCTTCGACATTCATAGACGAAATGTTCTTATCAATCATTTCTTCATCTTCTGTGTCAATGGACAAATCGAGTTTGGTTTCTTCTACATTAGCAGGATTGGTTTCTTTCTCAAGTTTAACTTTCTTTTTGGACGCAACTTTCTTACCAGATTCCATACACATATCGTACAGTTTTTTGAGATATTCGGAACCTGTGGCTTGTGCAGTTTCTTTGAGATATTGTAAACCTCCGAGAGATTTGATGTAGCTATGGCACATATAACGTATACCATTAGAACATTCTTCGACAAGTTCTTTATCCCAAATCCCTTTAGGTTTACCAAATTCGTCAGGTGTAGGTCTGAGAGATTCAGTTACGAGTTTAGTGAAATATTCCCTGAAGATAAGTTCTGGGAATAATGTATAAGCTTCATTTACCAAATTGCGTACCACAAATGGAACGAGGTTGGCTCTTCGATGGAAATCCTTCCGTTCATTTTCCGCATATGAAGCATCTCTAATATCGTCGTAAAAATTTTCAAACGCTATCGCTTTTTTGATGCGTTGGTGATCTTTGTTTCTTTTAGATACATCAGCAGCATCAGGTCGTCTAATATTAGAGTTACCTGTACGGAAGGGAGTAACGAAATGTTTTAAAGCCATCTTATATCACTCCTTCATGTTTTTACAGCTTTGTCCTCAGAGTACGTCTATCTCTATCATTGGTTCTGACTTACCTTCAGTTATCTTGTAATAGATATTGATATATTCCGGTACATAATCAAGCATCGTATCGTAGTATTCTTGAATATTCTCGTTATTGACAATCGGTTCGAGTTTCTGAATTTCCAAAGGATAATCATTGATTCCTTTGAAGATGATATACTCGATTTTATCACGAAAATCGTTCTCTAAACTCCTCATAAGATTGGAATTGTAATAACTGTTATTACCGAAGTTATCGAATCCATTTCTGAGATAATTCAAGATGTATTCTTTGATGTCTTTTAAGAGATTTTCGATATCGGTTGTATAGTATGGTTTGATAGCAAATCTAAGACGAACATTGATATTGTCAAGATACACGCGTTTGTCATCGATTTCTTCGAACTCGAATGTCTTATTTGGATCGACGAATACTTTACCAACTCCATCTTCATCATCTTCGTTTGGATTGATATATGAAGCATTTCTGAGTTCTAAAGCTCCAAGTTCATTTGCGGAGGCATCAACAGCGTAATGTCTGGATTTTCCATAAGTATTGTAGAACTTGATGTCTATAGAGAAGTTATTCGTGAGCTTATCTATCTCCGCGTTAAGGTATTCATATATCGAAGTGATATTGGAGATGAAAGTTTTGAACGTATCTGGATCTTTAACGTAATTCGCTTTAATCATAGGAACCGAAGATACACGATAATTGTAATCGCTTTCATCTTTAAGATTGATGAATTGATTGTATGAGAGATTGGATCGAATCATATTAAGCGGTTTAATCAAATCCATCTTATTGGTGTCGCTTGTGTATTTATTGGTTAACGTGTATCTTTTCATGATTCCTCTGGAAGAATATTTGTGGTCTTCGTTTTCTTGTGAGTCATATTGGTAGAATGTATACAGGTTCACAGTGAGATTGCTACTCGGAATGTATTTTTCATCCAAGTCTTCATTGGTTACTATGTGTTTGACAGAATTAAGAACTCGCATCTTGTTATTTGAACTAACGAAATCGTCTGTTTTGATTGAACCTTCGAAGATATAATATTGATTAGTAAATCCTTTCAGTTCAAATTCAATATAGCAGGTTTCAGTTCCTTTGTCAGTGAATACCATGATTACTCCGATACGATGATGGTCGATATATTGCTTACCATCCCATTCATTGGTAATAACTCGCATGGAACTAGTGACTCTCGTATCATCTTTGACTTCAGTAACACATGTTTCAAGATCGGTTGTAGTAGGTAACAAATTTATCGTGAACTTATATTCGTTTTCTCCGAGAATTGCATTGCGGTAAACCGATAATCCAGAGACCATAAACTGAACAAATGAGTTTTGGTTTATATTCTCGGTATCCATGTGTACTACTTCATCAACTGAATTCAGATACATTCCGACATTAACTGGACGAGATGAGAAAATCATCAAAAATGGATTTGTGTAAATGAAATCATCTTCGTATTCATCGAGATCATTGTGTATACTGAGATTATTATCGATTTCGAGACTTCCTTTGAATATATCGGAGTACCGGTATATTTTGCCGGCTTTAATTACGCACCGATATGTTTCAGGATAGTATTTATCAATTCCGTCCTCATTAATCATCAATTCACATGTGTTGGTGGGTAATACAACGTTATTAGCATCTGTCAATAATGTAAACGCGTTAAATAAACGAATCAATGAGTCGTCTCTTCGTTTCATAAACATAATTCGAGTATTACCAGCATCTACCATTTTCTTGAAGTATAACGCTAAGTCGTTATCGGTTGTATAAGACAAGACTGTTGATTGAGCTGTCACAACCATATCGCGGAATTCTTCCATAGTTGGAGAATTTTTTCCTCCGCGGCTATCACCCGCACATTGTCCAAAAAGAATCAATCCGTTATTTTCTGCATATTTTTGTGCCGTTGTGATGATATTGATATTATCACCGGTGTATGACCTGAAGTTTCCTTTAGCACCATCAGTAGTATAGATGACTACTCTAATAGTAGAGTTAAATTCTGGCATGAAGAATCTCTCATCGTTAGAGAAAGATATTCTCAGAGTTCCTTCATCCGGCATTGTGTAAAAACAGAACGGGTCAGATTCTTTCGGAGTATTCTCCATTTTCTTAATCATTTGAACTTCATTTGCTGTAGCACTCGGAGCTTGATAGAATGCTTCAAATCCTGCGACTAAAACATCTTCTCCAAGATCAAAGTCGAACGAACAGAAATTGATTTTGTCGTTTGAGGTAATTACCTCTTCGTATTCTCTAGATTCCATTTGACGTAATTCAACTAATAACGCAACGAAGTTTTCTCTATTATACATCTGAACTTTCGTTCTAATGTATTGATTCTTGATTGTGGAAAATGACAATTTTTCATCCATCATGTATTGAGCTGTATGGATATAACCATCTTTCGTGTTCTTTGACGTAATCAAAATATCATATTCCAGACTGAATTTCATATCGTCTATAACGAATTGAGTATTCTTATCGATGTGGAATGTAATCATTCCATTTACGTAAGTGCCATTTTCAAGAATATCTTCTTCGTTCAGAATCACTATAAATGGCATTGAAGCCGCATTCGCGAAATAACTATCGAGTTGATATATAGCTGCCATAAGGTACAGCGATTCAATATTCTCTGCAGCGTTAGCAAAGCACTCTTTGAATACAATAGATGTGCTATTGAGTCCATCTTCTCCAAGTATACTAAGTGTTTCGGTTATGTAACCAAACAGACCTATTTGAGCTATATTGATTTCATCCGCAGCTAAGTATTTCGGAGCGATTTCTGAAGTAAGAAATTCTTTGATTCTATACAGACTGGTGTAATTCTTAGTAGCCAATTTATTCACCTGCCTTTATATAAATGATGAAGCTACAGCCAATCCTGTCTGTAACAAGTTAGTTTTCCCTAATGATGAGAATATACCGCCCATATCATTCTCGGGAGGTTTACGAAATCTAAGCTTATATGTAGCTGCTCCATCTTGTCCGGTATAATACTCGATAAATGGAGGACCTACCATAGTTCCGTAAGGACCTTCTGCTCCCTTAAGATGAATCGGTATATAAGAGAAATCTCTTCCCGCTTGAGAGTTTCGATTGAATTCTGCCAATATAAGCGGATCCATATCTCGTTTAAATGAGTAAGCATATTGAATTGAAATATCCGGAGTTTTTACCATATCTGAATCTTTGAGACTAAATGAGCTTGAAGGATAATTGGTAGGGAAAACTCCCCAATATTTCGACCAGAAGATTATGTCTTCACCAGTCATATCGGTGAGAATGTAGTAGCATGAAGCTGCATAATCTAATACTCCGTCTTTGATACATTGATCTACAGGTCCATACTCTCCACGTGACACGCCATTCATGTAGTATAACCAAATCAAGTGAAGAAAAGAAATTGACAGATGATTGTCATCTACATAACTGATACTGAAATTTCCTGACGTGAGAGATTTGATTGCATCTTTAGCATACATTATCTTCCACTTTGTAAATGTTTCACCATGTTCCTTCGTGTCAATACTGGTGTCTTGTATATCGATTGACCTAGCCGTATTGTGTATAATCGGAATGAAATCATGATTGCCTGATAAAGCTGGAGTGAGAGATTTAGCTATTGTGCTGTGACGCTTAATAGCTTCTGCAAAGAAAGCAGCATCACTACTTGAAGCAATACCTTTACTAACTTCACTGGTAGAATTTCCCTCGAACAAGTTTAAAGCAGGTCGTGTCATAAAGACATGACCTTGTGAACCCACGAGATGATAATCCGGATGAGTCTTTCTATAACGGTTGAAATTGATAAACCAGTCTATTCTCTCAATATTGAGGTCGAGATTCGTTTTGACTTTATTGATAGATTCTTTGAAGTCATCGTAGATATTTTCATACAAATCCGTGTTGAATTTGACCTCTTCCGGAATTTGATGCGAATTCAATACTGGTGTACGATAATCTATGTTTTCTCTTTCTTCGTTGGTTAATAGCGGAGTGCTGTAATCGAGGTCTTCTCGATTATCATTCTTTAGTAATGGAGTAGAAAAATCGAGATTTTGAGCATCGGTATAGTAATAAGCCCCAGCTTGCTCTCTGAATGAATCGTATGAAAACGACCGCATTTTGATGGTTCTACCAAATACATCTTTGTCTTCAAACATTGCTCTACCTACAGCGTTGTTTTTAACAACTTCACCATTAGCACAACCGAGATAGTTGAAATAATTCACTGAAGCGATGTACGAAGATCTGAAACTTCCGGTCCAAAAAAAGCTATTTGAATTATTGGTATTCCAGACACTTCCGGTCAAAAAATTGCTATTTGAATTATTGGTATTCCAGGTACTTCCAATCCAAGTCAATGGGTTTACTAATTCACCAAAGAAAGTACCGGTCCATATTCCAGCCAATCCATATTTTTCAATAGCTGCAAGAACGTCTTCAAATGAACCCATATCCCATGCGCCATAAAGTTGTCCGAGAAGTGCTTCAATATCAAATCCGACGACGAACTTCAGTCTACTGAAAAATGAACCGAATAACGCATCTATTGCATTATCAAGAAGATTTTCGAGTATAGAACCATCAAATAGAGAATCTATTGTGCTATCGTTAAGTGTTTTACCGAGAACTCCACCACCCACATCGATTCCGAAACTGGAAGCAATGCTACCGATTTTAGTTTCTCCAGTAATACCACCAATACTTCCGAGGCCACCGACTGAACCCGGCTGACCAAAACATCCACCACCGGTTGTTAGCGCGATACCTGCAACTTGACCAATACTCAAACTATTATCGGTTATAGATGTCAATCCTCCAAGACCACCGCTGGCGAATTGTTTCAAATCCAGCAACTTCATTTTCTTAGCTTTTACCAAGAACTCTATATCTCGGTCGATTTCAAAATCTCTGGCTTTTAACCAACCGCTTGAACCCACGTAATACCAAGTTCCTTCAGGTCTTCTTTCGACTCCATTAATGCGGATTTTATCTCCTGCGTGAAGTTTGTCGATTGGTGCACCCAAAGAACTGGGAAGATTTCTTGTAACACAGTCTCGTACGATTGTGCCTTCTATTAACATTGATTTCACCTCCATTGTTACTGGCGTTTGATTATAGTTTTGTCTTTCGGGCATATCTGTATGGGTTTTTGGATATATATTATTCACTCGAATCTGAATCAAGAATATGAGCGATACTCTAACAAAATAGCTTTTATATGATGAGAGGAGTCGTTTATATGATTGAGAAGGTATTCGATTTAGCGTTACTCATTGGTCATTACTATTTGACGAAAGAGGAGCGCGAAGAACGTCGCAAACAGAAGGAGAGAGAAGAGCGTCGCTTGGCAGAGCGCGAATATGAACAATCTCCACAAAAAGGCAACGAATTCTCTTATTCTGTCAAGATGGAAAACTGTGAAAATTGTAGTATTACGATTAGTAACTCTGTAGAGTATCACTATTATCACGAATAAACTAAACTGAGAAATCGGCTTTCCTGTGCCAGCCGGTTTCTTTTTTGGCGTTTTATTGCTAAAAACAAACAAGTAATACTCTAACGAATAAGGAGGTGTGATGGGATGGGTATTGCACGAGATATTTTCGAAATCTGTGACCAAGGACTTATGGATTTGGAAGACACTTTTCTGAAAAGATTTGATGACGCTGATAAAAATGCGGGGTCTTTATCTCGTAAAGCAGCAGACGGAACGTTACAGTTTCCTCTCTTGGTTTCTAGAGCAATCAGCTTCGAAACTGCACAGAAGATAGCGAAAGCTACCGAAACTAATGCAGCTTCGTTTGCTCAGATAGTTCTTACTATGAATCCAGAAATGGACACTGCTAACGATAAAGGTGCTGCTGAATATATCAGACGTTTTCACACTAATGCTGATACTAAAGACGATGTGTTTGGTCAAGCAGTTCATTTTGTCAATTCTCGTGACGCAGCTAATGAATCTTGTATACTTACGCAAGTATACGTGACCTCAGATGCCGGGTTACAGATTGTCAAAGAAGAGCTTACTGAATATGGTATAGATTGGCGTTCTGGAAGTTTGAATTCTGTAGTTGCTGCAAAGTATGTCAAGGACAATCAATTTCATAAGGAATATACACCTTCTGAAATTCATCAGATTGTTCAAGAAAAACTTGACGCGATTACTGAAGCTAAACAAAGACGATCAACTAAAACATGGTACGATAGCGCCAGTAAGCAAAAGGTTGAATCCGAATGGGGAAAACGACCAGAAGGTGATAATTGGGCACCTTTTGATAAAGATACAGATTTAACTGGGTATACCGACGCTGATGCCAGCAAAATCAAATTTATCAAATATACCAGACCTTCTGATAACTCGAACTCTACTGAACATACTAATTCTAAAAAAGGCAAGAAAAAGGAATTTCAGCAAAAATCCCAACACGAATTCAAGAATAATATCGTTGTGACCCAACGTGTAGAACGCGACAAGAATGAGATTGCAGCCGGAAGACAGGTTGTCATGAGAGATTTGCTTATGAATAATGAAGTGAAGAAAGCGAACGAGCTTGCTCCGACACTTCTTCACATTCGAGTAATTGCTCGTGACAAAAGCAAAAAGTCAGATGGTGGAGCTTATTACGTTGATTTTGTTGTTGGTGTTAAAGCCACGATGCATCCGATAAATTCGGAAGAGATGGTGAATGAAGTAACTAATGCCTGTCGTTATCACGATGAACTTTTTAGATTCATCAGATGGACTACTGGCGAAATCAATTTCTTCTCCGATTTTCTTCTGAATCTTAAGGATAGTAAAGAAGCTGTAAGCCAAGAACAGGGTGGTGGTTCACCTTGGTGGAACCGTCTTCAACGTATGCGCGTTATCGCTAACTTCAAAGCACGTGTCTTTATGAAAAATCGAATTCTGCCAAATGCTTCTATTGCAATAACGCAACAGGAAGTTGATTATATCAAGAATACCTTTGGGTTCAATCTTATGGAACCGAGATTCGCTGAAGACGTTATGAATCGTTACTATTTGCTGTGCTTTATCGTTGTTGATGAATCTACAGAGATAGTGCATTTCAAATATGACGGTCAGAAATCTTTCGACACTCTTTCGTTCAGTGGATTGCAGAAAGAGAATTCGGATGCCGCAAGGAATTTCCGTGATATTCTCAAAGCAGTTCAGCGTGTCTAGGAGGTGACAAGAGATGTATGACGAACCGTTAGAAGCTGTTAATATTCTTAGAGCGAATACTCCGATAGAGGAGCAATATGACCTTACGATGTTATTGGAAGCGGCAAAGCCTCAAGTACACAGTTCGTTACTGGGGACTTTGTATAAACAGATTAACGAATTTCGTAAGGTTAACTATGAAATCATTGATGCTTCTCGTGGAGATTTCAAAAACTTGAGCTTTTATGATGAACTCGAAAAGACTCACACATTTTTGAAGGATGAAATCAAAGTTGGAGAAGAATTGGACATCATTGACACAGCTAAACATAACGTTATCAAAATGAAGAAATCTTTTGAAGAAGGTTACAAGTTGGAGTCGGATGTAGTAATTCTTCTATATGAAACAACTGTACATGCCATTGTCGATGCGACTTCTGTGCTGATTACTGTAACAGCAACTTCGGTCGTTAGGACTAAGGAGGCATGTTCGAGACATTCGTTGAATATGCTTAAACGATTTAACAAAGCGGTTGAAAAGGGAAGTTTGCAAAAAGCTTTACATGCCGCTAATGAACAAGCATTTTTCGACAGTGGAGCGATGACCATTGCTAAAGAAGAAGTTTTAGCTACGGCATTATCCGCTTTGGTTGGAGCCGGTTTGATTCTGGCTTTTATACCGATTATTAGGGAACTGGTTTTTTACTTCTATTATACACGAATGAAGATCTCTGACTACCTCGACCAGCTCTCAATGTATATTAAGATCAACGAGGTAGAAGTTCGGAACAATCCGAAATTTGACGAAGCCAAGAAGAAAGACATTATCGAGAAGCAAAATAAATGGATTGAGCGTTTGGATTCTCTTTCTGACAAGATTCGGGTAAACCAATCTCGCGGAGAAAAAGAAGCCAAGGAACAGATCAAGGAAGAAAATGCGAAGATAACTGTTCGCAAGGTGAAAGATGACGTGGCGTCTACTGAACCCACGCAAGCACCTCAAGGCTTCGATTTCTAATTACAACCTCTCAGATAAGGGGGGGTATTCTAATGATGTTTGTAAACGGAAGTTTCAAAAATTTTGAAAATGTTATGGAACGATTTGGTGACTCTTCTAATGCAATAACCGATATCGACCAACTGATTAACATCGGTCACGAATTGAAAGCTCATTCTAATAAGAAAGTTTCTAATATCGGGCATTCCATCGTAGATACTTTCTCTATGGACAGCTCTTCAAAATCTTACGGTGTCGCGTTATTAGACTTGCTCGGAAAGATACTTGGTTTCTTACCGTCAGTAATTGGGGGCGGAATTATTGCCGCAGGTGTATCTGTTGGTGTCATAATGATTCTTCTCTCAGTGGCGGCAGGGGTAGTGCTTATTCTTATTGGTGCTGGAATAACTGTTACTATAAGTCCCACGGAACGAGCTAAGTTTGCCAAGAGTATCAAACGTTCTGTGAACAAACAAAAAAATCTTTCCTCATAGGAATATGGGGGTGGTAAATAATGTTTGGATTTATGAGGACATCTCCTACTGGAGATAACATCAACTACAATGACTACACGTTCGAAGGCGATGGTCATCTGTACGCATTCCAAGAAGCATTCCATGATTTAATACAAATAGACGGAATGCTTGCTGTTATGAATACTCACGGTGTAAATGTTTTCTCAGAGGCGTATCGTAAGGGTGGAATGGCTGCAACTCAAGAAGCTATTGAAAACCTTAGAAATTCTGTTGTATTAGAAGGATTTTTCGGTAATATGAAAGCGCGCTTGGTTAGTCTTCTGAAAAAGCTCAAAGAAAAGATCAAAGCCTTCTTCCATTCCGCGATACAATATTTCGATGCGTTTTTTAAAAGCGACAAAGCATTTGCTGAGAAATACGAAGATGAGCTGAGAAAGAAAGATTCGGAAGGGAAACTTCAAGGTTTTAAGTACGAAATGTATACTTATAAGAAACTTGATGGTGGAATTTCGAATATTAATGGATTTTGGGAACGTATGAAATCTATAGCTATTAAAAAGGCGCGACATGAACATGTCGATCTTGCTATTAAAGAATCTTACGGGATGAATTGTAATGTAAGTTGGATAGACGCACTACTCGTTCTGACAGAATCATCTAAGAATAAAAAGAAAAATGATGACCAAGATGTAAAAAGTTCTAGCGAGGAAAAACCTGGGGGAAGCCCTGGTGCAAAACGTGATCAATACTATAATCCTGATCAATCCCGTGCTGATCAAAGTAATCTTCATTATTATGACGATGATGATGAGAGAACCGCTTATTCTCACAATGATGACGATGATGATGACGATGATGATCTTCCTGATGAATACTGGGTGGTTAATAAAGATAAAGAGTCTGATGATAAAGAGTCTGATGATGATTTACCTCCGGAACAATTGGAGGCTAAGCGAATTACGAAAGCTCAACGTAGGGCAATCAGGCAATTTTGCATATGGGAAATTGGAAGATTTAGCGATACTGGAGAAGGTGCTTTTGATACACAAGTCAAGAAATCATTGCGCGATGGGAAGACTTCCCCAAAGGATATTGAGCCTAATATTGGTGACATGATAGATACGCTTAAGAACTCAAACAAACAACTTGGTGATATTAAAGACATTATGAACACATTCCAAAACGATTTTGATGAAGAAATCGACATTGTAAATGGAATGGACAAATCAGATAACAATAATGCTATTCGTATTCGTAACCACGTTGAAGTATTTACTATCGCAAAAAATGTATTCATGGAATATTTCAATTTAGTAAAGGACGTAATGATCGAGCGAAACAACACATATAAACGGTGTTTGAGCGCTGCGCTCCATTATAATGCTAAATGAATTAGTAGAATGCACAATTGAATACTTTCAACAACAAGATAAAATTGATAAGGAGTTGAAATCCCATGATGATGTGGAACAAAGGGAAACCTGTTGGTCATGGTTATGGTTTTAACCCTTCTGATTATACGGTTGAAAATGATGGGCTCCTTGCAGCTTTTGAAGAAGCGTATCATGACATTGCCGTTATTGAGGGGATTGAAGCCAGAGCTAATTCAAGACTCGTTAATATGTATTCCAGAGCATATCATGAAAACGGCGGACCGGAGATTGCTCAAGAGTCGGTTTCCAAATTCATGAAAACGCCTGTTATGGAAGGTTTTTTGGGAGATATAAAGAAGAAATTGATTAGTCTTCTGGAAAAGCTCAAAGAAAAGATCAAAGCCTTCTTCCATTCCGCGATGCAATATTTCGATGCGTTTTTTAAAAGCGAAGCGAAATTTGTCGAAAAGTACAAGGAGGAGGTTACTGGTAAAACTCTCACAAACTTCAAATACGATCTCTATGACTGGAATATTGATGTCGATTTTGGAAAAACATGGAAAGATATCATGAATAAAGCTATAGATTTAGCTGAAAAAGGTGGAGTGGCTATTGCTTACGAAGCGCTCAGATTTTTTAGCAACGATTGGGTTGCGGCGCTAGAAGCAAAAACAACCCGACGAAACCGCAACTCTAATCCGACCCCTCCTCCCGACCCTCCTCCTCAAGGCGGTGGTGACAGCGGTGACGGCGGCGGTGGTGACAGCGGTGACGGCGGCGGTGGTGACAGCGGTGACGGCGGCGGTGGTGACAGCGGTGACGGCGGCGGTGGTGACAGCGGTGACGGCGGCGGTGGTGACAGCGGCTCTACTAATGCACGTCCCAAAGCTGAGAGCATCACGTCTACACAGAAGAAAAATATTATGCTCGAAATTTACGCGTTCCTTGTAGGTAATTCAAACTCGAAAAGCACGGAGTCTTTCAGGAAGGCCTTGAGAAAAAAATTACAGGGTAATCGTGAAGAGCCGAAAGAAACCAAGTCCCCTGACATGTCTAAAATAATCAAAGCTCTTGAAGATTATAAAGAGACGCTTGACAACATTGAAGAAGCCAAAGACACTTTATTGTCTGAATTTGACGATGAAATCGATTTGATCAAGTCTAAAGATATTGAAGACGAGAATAACAAGACAGGTGCGTCTAATAGAATCAAAGTGTTTACAATCGCTAAAGATGCTTACATGACGTATTTTGACGTATACAAGGATTGTATTAAAGCCCGTGCCTCTCAGTATAAATCATGTTTCTCAGCTGCACTGCACTATACTGAACCTGAAGACTAAATGAAAGGAGGAATTGTAATGAGATTTTTTGGAAACGCTAGACCTATTGGTTCTGGTAATACATTTGATGTTCCGCATGACGGTCTCGCTTTCGCAATGCACGAATCTTTCTGTGATCTGGAAATTTATTTTGGTGATTCCGAAGTTATGATGGCAAATATGTACGAAAACTGGATTATGGACACTAAACACAGTGCAACTCAGAAAGTTGTTATGTACGAAGGCGTCATTGCTAGTGCTTGGAAGAAAATCAAAGATTTTTTTATCTCCATCGGAAAAAAGATAAAATCGTGGTTTAATTCCGTTGTCAAGTTTTTCCGTGCTATGTTCTCTAGCAATGCGAGTTTCATCAAGAAATATAAAGAATACATTAAAGGCAAAGAAGACAAAGATTTTGAGTTTGAAGCTCATGCTTGGAATCTCCACCCTATGAAGCAAGTTAGAGACGACAGTAACACTTTTAGTGATTCGATCGATTTCGATAAACTTGTGGAAAAAATTGCTAAAAAGGCAGGTGGAAACGCTGCTACAGGTGGAAACGCTGCTACAGGTGGAAACGCTGCTACAGGTGGAAACGCTGCTACACAAGCAGAGGAAAGTTGGCGCATCGTTCGAGAATCTGGAGACAGCGACGACGCCGCTTGGGGTGGTACCGACGATGAAGTCAAAAAACTGAAAAAATCTATCGACGCACGAATGTTTAAAAGTTTGAAAGGCGAAAGTGCCACTGGGACAACAACGATCTCTAAATTCAAAACAGCACTTAAGAAAGCTATCACAAATGGTGAAAAGAAATCTTGTAAAGGTTTTGGTTCAAAAAACACTTTTTCCCGTGATGAAATGATTCGATGGGTTGAAGATGAAAAGACCATTATTAGTGAAATAGAAGAAAATGCGAATGCTATTTCCGAAGACGCAGATTCGTATGCTGAAAAAGTATCGAACTTGATCGATAACGTTAATAAAGAACAGTATGATGTTGATGCATATAGAAGAGGTGTAAACGGAGCCGCGTCTGTCGCCAAATACGCTTTGTCATATCAAACGGCGGCTGCCTCAATAACGAAAGAGATGTATCAAGAAATCGTGGATGAATGCCGTAGCATTTTGGGGCAGTTCGTGCGTTATAGTGTAAAAGAATCTGGAAGCGGTTATCGTCATACCAAAAATAATGTTTCATTGATGGAAACATGGGTCAGAGGATGGTAAACCACTTAACGACGCAGTGAATAAAAGGACACACAGATAATGTACTGTGTGTCCTTTGTGACGTTAAAGAAAGGAGGAATAGGAATGTTTAAATTCAAAAACACAGAACCTTCAATTATAAACTCATCCGTGTTTAATGTTGCTGAACCTTCTGGTGGTATAGCGACAATCAATTTGTTTATTGATAACACTGAAGATGATTCGTATAGAACAATGGCTGAATCAATGAGTGCATTATATCATGCGGTATCATGTAACGATATGGAAATTGCTCTTGAAGGTTTAGGAGATATGTTAAAATCAGCCTGTGAGTTTTTCAAAACGATCATTAAGAAAATCGCTGCATTTATCAAGAATACGTTTTACTACCTTATGTCATATGTGACAGATTTCGAGAAATTCATCGATAGATACAAAGAAAATATTCAAAACTTCAAGGAGTTTGAGGTTAATGGATATACATATACTATTGACAGTCAACCCATAGACAGTTCGGGAATAACGAATATCATTAATCAATATAACAAGAATATCAAAACTATCAACAGCAAGGAGTATAGTGATATTCAAACAATGATTTCCAAAGAAATGGGTAAAGAGTCATTAGGGAAACTTCGTAGCACACTATGTGGAAAAACGTCTGGATTTATTAGGCCGGAGAAATTTATTGATGAAATGAATAAACGATTTCGCAATGGAAAAACTTCCACAAGCAACATCAAAGTCAATTCTGGAACAGTGAATAGTTTTATCGATGAATTTAAAAGATGCAAAGCGATGTTACCGGATGTTAAAGAAGATGGTTATAACGTACAGAGTGTCTTAGATGACATGGAAAAATTCTTCTATAGTCTACCCAAATATGAATATGTCGATTCTGATGATAAACGCATAAAGCATTATAAGTTATCGACAGATCTCAAAAAAGGCGATTTTACAGCGGATGAATCGGATGAAGAAGGATATTCCACAGAGTATTACAAAAAACTCACTGCTTATTACAACTTCTGCTATAGGATGTGTAGAGAGATAGCTGGTATGTATACGAAAGCATATACTACAAAAATCGAAGCCATAAAAGAAGCCATCAGTTTCTATACATCAGTTATTAGAAAAGCGATCAGTCCATTTAATGAAAGAGAGACAGATAGTGTTAAATCTTCTAAAGAGTCAGTATCGATAATTCAAGATGGTTATACTGACTGGATGACTGAATATGGTTTGAACGCATTTAAAGGTGAAGAATTATCGACACATGAGAGAATAAAAGCGTTCAATGAACTCAAGGCTATAGTTAAAACAACGAATACATCTTTTAAGTCAGAAATACAATATGGTGGCGAAAATTGTGTTGCTATTTTCAAGGCTGCAGGTCGTGGAGATGCAGAGAAAGATGCTAAAAATGCTGTCAGACTTGCCAATTCCAAATCAAAAGATTTTGTGTATAGTATACCCAAACCGAGTTTTTTCAATAAAGGGATTCTTGTGAATTACATTTGGGTTTATGCTAAGCATAAAAAGAAGATGAAACTTCAAGAATCAGTCGGAATTATTCCTGCTATGGAAAATCTTCCTAAAATTCATGTTGGAGATGTCGACGACTATTCGATTCAAGCTATGGAAGCGATGCATGAGATTGAAGTTGCTAAATGGGATGCTCATTTCCGTGAATATCTCGATGAAATTGATGTTTTGGCCGAAGGTTATCGTCGCGGCTACATTCTCATGGAAGATGTAGAAGTGAAGGAGAAATCAGGACAAGATGCAAAAGAATCCACATTCTCCAAGATAATTGAGTTCATCCACACTATCATTGCAAAGTTTATGGATAAAGCATCTAATCTTTTTAACTCTAATCAAGAATGGTTTGATAAATACTCGGGCAAACTTAATGAAGTTAATGCTGAAGCATATGATAATATTAAGATTACGATGCTTGCATATCATAAACAAAATAAGTACGATATACCTAGAACCAGCGTGTCACCAGATGATGCAAGACTTGGCACTGAGAAATTCAAAACACTTGGAGAAGTTGCCGAATTGATGTACCCCGGAATTTGCAAATTATCTGCCACGAAAGATATTACTGAAGGCACGAAGATATATTTCCGAGGTGGTTCGAATACAGTTGAAACGTATTCAAATGGTGCAGATGTTAAGAAGCAAGTTACAATGATGGTGGAATGGTGTAAAGAATATACTGATACATGCCATCACATAAAAGATCAGATTGATAAAATGACCGAAGAAATGGAAAAGATGGATAAAGCTTACGAAGCATCAAAAGAAGCGTCATATTCTTACGTTCTTTCTGAACAAGCATTATTGGAAGAAACTGGTCTGGCTTGGTTACCGTTTATTGATTCTAAAGGTAATGCTAAATTCCTTGTGCTCAAAGAAGCAGAAGGTGATGCGAATAAAGAAAAGGCTAATAAGGAGAAGAAAGAAGGACAAGACGCTGCTAAAGCTGCTGGTGCAACTGTTGCTAATGATGATAAGAAAGAAACAAAACCTGAGACTGAAGAGGAAAGAAAAGCTCGTGAGAAAAAAGAAGCTGATGATAAGAAAGCTAAAGACGATAAAATTTCTAGAGCTCTTGCTGCTAAATACTATTATCAGGTTAAAGTTAAGGTTGCTACAGCAATGCTCACAATAGCTGAAGAGCGTTTCGTGTCATATATCAAAACATTACGTAATGTAGTTGCTTTGGCTCACATTGCTGCAGATAAAGCCGAGAAACCCGATAAAGCAAAAAAATGATGATTAAAGAGAAGAATCTAAATCCAAGATTCTTCTCTTTGACCCCGTTTTTAACCAACTCCGGGAAGCCCCTTCCCACCAGTAACTCCACCCGATGTGGATTGAACCAATAACGGTGACGGAACAACTTGAGTTTCAATCGCGCGTTTGATTGCGTCGTCTATAGGTTCTTTCTTAACCATATAGATATTTGCTGTTAATGTCAACTGCTCGCCGTTGCGATTGAAGATGAAATCCGTTTTTCTTATTCTGTAATACCCGCTGTAATTTGGATCGATGTTGGAATCGAGATAATGTAGGATAAATTCCTTATTGGGGGTTAGCGCCCACATATATGGATCAAACACAGTCATCCGGACCGTGATGTTTCCTTCTTGTATATCGTTAGCGTATTGAGTCTGCATATAAGGATTCGCGTTAGCGTTGTTATCGACTCGCGTGTTTCCTTTACCACGTTGCTCTCCAGTCCCTTCAATATGAGTTGGAGCGTTGGTCTTTGCATTTAATGCGGTCAAGTTATTCCCCATTATGTGGTCATTGATTGCCGCAGGATTATGCATTGTAACACGATGTGGGTCAGGGAAAATGTAATACTCTTTTCGTTCATCACAGGTTGTAGTACCAGACAGCCAACTTTCTGACAGTTTCGTTTTATTGACAGTGAATATAGTAGTCGGGTACTCACCTTCTTCAACACAGTCTGGATGTCCAGTCTTATTCATGATATATACACAGCGGTAATCGAAAAAAGTTAACGTACCAGTTTGATGCATTCCGTATATATCAGAAAGATACTGGAATAAATTCAACAGGTTTTGAGGTTGAATAATGCATTGGTCTATCGGATCTTTGTTATCTGACGGACTCATGAGTATTGCATCGAATCCGTTCTTAGATAACATATCCGCACAGATTGTAGGAATATCTGTATTTGAATAAACTTTGTTAACTACGTTCTTGCTGTTGACCAAATCTCTCTCGACGTAGAAATAGTAGCTTACACGTTCTCTCACGTCTGCCGGCATATTTTTACCGCCAAGATCATTAACGCTTCCACCAGCGGCAGCAATATTCTGTAAATCATTCACGGTCATATTGTAAATAGCCGCATCCATAAACGGAACGTTGCTTGCGATTACCGGAATGAAAATCGTGTCGAATACTGTTTCGCTACTGACGGGTTCAGTACGAGAACCGGAACCTGACACGTCATAACCTTCACATCTGAGAGCGATATGGAATTTGACCTCATTTCGACGAACTTCAATGAATTCTTTGACTTTTGGATTGACGACGAAATGGATCATAAGCATCGGGTACAAATTATTGTCGTAATCTTTGCCGATATACATCTCGCTTATTGAACCTGGGACCATATCAACAGGTCCTTCAAGTTCCGGTGCCAATAACTCAAATTTTGAGATACGGTAACGATAGAGTTTATGAGACATCGCAGCGACTTCTTTTTCGTACAGCTCTTTTACCATTCAAATCTCCTCCTTTACAAAAAAGTTAGAGAGCATAAATTTTGGGAAAAAGAATCCGCACCGCATTTGTTGAATGCGGCGTCCGATACCGTAATACGGCGCGGACTCTTTTTGGTTTTAAGCTTCGACGAGATTGATGTGGATCAATTTTTGCGAATTGTTGAAATCGTCAATCATTTTTTCAAAGCGGGTTTTAACAACCGGTTTTTCGACGAGTTCGAAATACCAGCGTTCGAAACCGTTGTCGATTGACGGGGTCGCATAAAACGCGTTGAGTTTCTCGATCGCTGTTTCCAGCGAATCAACGCGCATGTCAACGACCGGTCCCAAAGCCGCTTTGGACAGTGTTACCTGTCCTTTGCTTTTCCAGAGAGGGTTGACGCTGAAGTAACGCGCTTTTCTCGTGGCGAAGCAGGGGAACCAGTTGCCGTTGTCGTTTTCCGCAATGATTGCAACATCGAGTTGTTTGGCTTTGTTGTCGTGCAGGTCGACAAAACCATTCAACATTGCGAACGTTGCGATTGCGATTGCCGAAGTCTTTTCCATGATAAACATCCTCCTTAAAGATGTGGATCGTAGGTTTTCGTCAATTTAGTACAAGAGAACTCCTACTAAACTCTCATACACCACGATAATATATATTCATAGGTGGGGGCGATGTCAGATCGGAAAATTAGGTATATTGCTATAATACATGAAAAAGATAGATAACAAAGGAGGGAACTAAACCCCTCCTTAAAATAATGATTTTTTCGAACGTGCAGAATATTGATTCAGTTCGACGACATTAATTGGACTCATCTCGAAATATTTAGAATTCAGATTTTTCAATGCGTCATTCTCATACTTATCCACAAGCTGTTTCGTTATGTTGAGTTGTTGCGGTTCTGAGACCATGCCAAGTTGTCTGTCTAAATCGACGCACATGATACTGTTAGCAATTCGCTCTTTGTTATCATCATTAGGACCGTCTTTGATTGCCATTATAAGGTGTTCTAATCCAATTATTTCAGCTTCACTTATATCCAGCTCTTTGAACAATTTGTGTAATCTCTTGTATATGGTTTTCCATCCACAACCTTTGATCTTTCCGATACCGCGACGTTTATCTCCAACTATGGCAAGAATGAAAGTAATCAGGTATGCAGGAAGTTTGTGTGAATTCTTTATATCGTGTTTCTCTCTGATGATGGTAAAAAGATTCTCTTTGGTTACTATGTAACTTTCGTCACCTTTTGGATACATAACCAAGAAGTTCTTGTTGACGTATTGCAAATCGTATTCGTCTCTGGTTATCAAAATATTCAATTGACCATCGAGTGCTTTAGAGTTGCATAACAACAGAGGAACGAGAGAACTTTCGAGTCTATTTGATGTTACCAAATATACACCTTCCACATAACCCACTATGGTTCTGAGAGCTTTGATGACAGACTCCAGAACCATATTAGTTGCCTCGTAGTTTGGATTGTCGGTGTAATCGTAAATGAATCTCTCGCGATAGTGTTTAAGAAACATCGTATTATTCAGTGTCGTGTATTTATCGTATTCATTCATGAATAGAACGATATTAGTCTTGATTCTGTTTTTGGTAAAGAATCGACGATAATGCCCGGCAAGATTCAGAATGTTACTGATAATGGAAAAATGAAAGTTCTTGGTTTCAGTTTTATCCATAGAAAGAATGAATTCTTCTACGGTTTGGTTATGTATGCAATGAATAATTGATTCGAGATTGATGAATATATTTACTCGATCTATTACTTCTCTAATACCAACAGAACCAAATAGAAGATTCATTTTTTCGAACTTAATCTTGTGAGCATTGAATATCTTATCAATCGTTTCAGATGAACTTGAAATCATTTCAATCCCTTCTTCAGATAAAAAATATTGGGCGGGAAAGGTTCCCGCCCTTAACGTGTGTTTCCTTGTCAGATTTTATTTCGTCGTGATGTGTTCGATGATTTCGCGGATGTCACTGCCGCCATTGCCGAGTTCGCGCAAACGTGCGACTCGGTACATCACATTGCTGCCTTGCTGAGCTGTATCGAGCAGAATGACACGGTAAGCTCTGTTGTGCAAGAACAGCGCACTCAGAACGGCGTCCGGGTTGAGTTCGATATAGCAAAATGCTCTGCCGTTTTTGTCGCGTTTCTGAGACTCGTTCACTACGAGTTTGCTCGTATCGACAAACGGTTTGACAAGCTCTTTCAATTTTGCATCCAAACGAACGTGTGCGCCACGCGCTTTGCCGCCGAGCAATTCGAGTTCGATGTCGTTAGCCGAGCGACCATTCACGACAAGATGTTCCATCTTCGGAAAGATGAGATACATCTTGGGAATGTCGTTCAGTACTGCAGCGCCATCCCCGAAATAGATGTAGCGGTAACCGTGATGCTCGAAGTATTTTTCGAAATACGTCGAAATGTCGCGACTCGTGAACGTGAAGATCGACCCACTGGGATCGAGTCCGAGACGATTGTCGTTCGCGCGGTTCCCAATGACACATCCGCCTTCGTAGTTATACAAACCATTCGGATCGCTCACGTCGGATTGTGGACGAGTGAAAGGTTTACCACCTCCGTCTTTCGGACGTTGCGGTTGCGGATTCGGCTGACGCTGTTCGCGCTGTTGTTGACGCGGTTGATGTACTTGCTGCTTGGGTTTCGGAGTAGGTTCAGGTTTAACCACCGGCTCTGCCTCCTCTTCTTTTTCGAATTCGTCGTTGTCTTCAAACGGATCGGGCAATTTGCTCGCTGCCGATTTGACCGTGCTTTCTTCGCCGACTGCACGGTACAAGCGAATTTCCTCGCTGCTTACTTCCATGAGTAATGCGCCTCCTTCTTTAATTTGTGGTCGTAACCGAGTTTATAATATATACTTAGAAATCGCGTTAAAATACAGCCACTCCTATAGTTAGTTGTGACTGCATTTATAATAGATTAGCGATTCCTTTTATCTGTTGACTTTTGCAAAATTTCTTTCCATAAGTGACCTAACTTGCGGAGCCCAGTTATAGTTATCCGGGCAGTAGACGGGGTTGATCGAACTGACCGTATCTAAGCCGCGTGCAAAATAACACTCATTGATAAGTTGCCCGAATGCATCGATATTTTCTTTTTTCGAGCTGTAACTTAATCCCATCATTCCGAAAAGGTTATTATCATTCAACGCCATAAATGAAGTCCCATGACCGCTTTCGAGTTGTGCAACAGCCAAAGCAAATACGGCATTGACTCCGTATGTGGATTCCATTTCGTAGAACACATGACCTAACCCTTCGAGACCGGTTCCGGCAACAATCGATTCCAGTTCATCCATACTCAATCCACATCGTTCGGTTATTACGTCTGAAAGCGGATAAACCGGTGGAATAAGGTTGACTCTGTAATGTTCGATTTTGCCACTGCTAAGAAACGGTTTGACGTGTTCATAGTAATACGAACTGGGATAGTAATCGACTTTAACGAATCGTTTTTCAATATATGCTGCTTCGCCGATGCAATAGAAGTTGCTGTTGTAGATTAACGGAACAATCTCGTATGTATTGTACTTGTCTAATTGTATCGGTTTGTCGTCTTCAGCAGGCTGTTTGTAACATATCGCGTCGAGTTCGTTTCGAGTGAATAACACGCCGACGATTTTTTCTGTCGAAGGCTTCTCAAATTTGTCAAGTTCGCAGTACGCTCTGTATTCGCCAGCTACTCCCCATTGTGGATTAATGGGGCTGACCGAGATAGCAGTACCACTAGGAAGCGTGCCAATGAGTCGAGCCGAAGAATCGGGTTCGGCATACATCGGAACATCTTGTGTAGAGACGCAAACCAAGTCTGCAAATTTGTCTATTTCTACAAGGGGTTCCGCTTCCGCAACGTTTGTCTGAACAATCTGTTCATCTGTCGCCGGATTGACTCGAGGATTGAAGAAGTTGTGATTGATTCCGGCTCCAATCAGCATCGCACCAGTTACACAGATCGCCGCGATTAGATGTTTAGTATACATTAGTGGATTCCTCCTTTGAGATTGAGTTTACCACTATGTCCGCAGCTTTTAGGAAATAACCGTATCTTATTTTGCTTAAATCAAGCAATATTTGAGTTACACCAAACCAATTATTAAAATTTCATTAAAAATGTACTGGTCAAGATATATACATCGAATCATTGCGTGTATTCTGATGTGAATATCGGCTGATTTGGGCTGAAGACAAAGCGATAATACACTACACAGAAAGAAGGTGAAGAAATGGGTCAATTATTACGAGGACAGATGTTCGGAACAGGTTTTGAGAAGCAAATTTATCATGATAATCATTCTGAGTTCGAGCAGAAAGTCCATAGCCAGTATGCGAAATATCTCAGTGAACTTCCAATATTCACTGAATACTTTCACATAGTTAAAGCATTAACTACGGAAGATACCGGTTTGTTAAACATTGATAAATTGACTGGAGACAGCTCACCGTTCAGATACAATCTCATTAAAGATTTTCCTCTGTTTGGTCTCGAGCAGATTCTTCTCGATATCGAAGATAATGATGATGTTGGTTTACAGACAAACTACGAGGGTGAGGCAATAATTCTTCCACAAACTATAACTCCGTTACCGGATGATGCATTTATTGCAACAGCTCTTGGAAAGAAATGGTTTTTCCGTGTAATCGAAATTCATTACGACACAATTCTTGCGAAGAACTATTACAAGATTAATTTTGTGGTAAAAGGTGTCGATAATGGTTATTATTACGAGGATTATCTTAAGAAGGTAAACGACACATTCATTTGCGTTTACGACAATTATGGAACACAAGACGCATTTCTCATAAAGGAAGAGAATTATGATATTACTAATAAGCTCCAGAAAATGGCAGATGAATTATCAAGGAAATATCTCACTTTCTTCTATAATGAGAAATATAATGCGTTGATGGTTAAGAATCCACATGGTTACAATATGCTGTATGATGCTTATGTGAATTACTTCTGTAATGAGCAATCGATATTTGCTCAGAATCCAAGAAACTTTTGGAATTATAAGTTCTATGTAGAAACCAGACCGGAATTTGAGTTCTTCTATAACGCAAACTCAATTCAATCGGTTGTCATTAACAAAGATTTGGAATTGATTCAATCACCAAGATTTATGCGGTATTATGATACTATTCCCACTTTCACCGATTCAATATTCCAGTTCTATGGAGATTTTGACACTTCCGGAATAACGATAAGTGAACGACATATAAATCCATTTGGTAGACAGATTCATCCGTTAATACCTCAAGATTTGTTTGAAGCAATCTGCTCTAATGGAAACGTTGATACCACAAATTTGATCTACAATGTCTTGGTGAAATACATCAATAATGATATTGAAAGTGTAGGAAAACTTTTAGGTAATTTCAATGACAAAATTCGCGTTAGACCCACATACTTGGATTATGTCTTGATACCTCTATTCCTGTACATTCTTTATCAATACAAGAAGTCTGTTACCAAGACAAACAATAATTATGTTGAGAATGAACAGCTTCGACAAAAACTTAAAATCTCACACTGAAGAATGGAGGAATTTGAGATGCTTAAGACATTACGTTCACAATTGGCAACTAAAAAGGCAGATGCTTCGTTTGAAGGATTTGTCCTTGATGCTATTGAACGCGCACCTCAGAGAGATATCATGCTCGAAGAATGCGATGCTCCGGAATGTTGGCATGAAGACGACGATTACTGCGATGAAGATATTGGCAAGTTGATCGATGCTCTTCCCGAATCCGACATCGATTTGGATAATGAAGCGATTATTCAAGGAATTATTCGTGGTCGCGACGAACAGGGTAACGAGAAAGATATGTCAGTGGAAGAATGTTGCGAGGCGTATATACCGCCCACTGAAGAAGTTTAAGAAAGGATGAAACTAATGGAAACTGATATGACTACATTCGTAGACAAGAAACTTGTAAAAGTTACAGATCGTGGTCCGATTATGCCGCTCGGTGGAATCTATGGACCCACTCTTCCTCAGATTATGACCGTTAAAACGATTGCGATTCTCTTGCAAAAGGGTTATCACGTTACGGAAATTCTGAATAATAAGTCTGAAGTTAAACTCAGTCTTTCGAACTACAATGTCGACATCAATGGCGATGGTGGTGAAGGTCTTAAAAAGGTTAAGAAACCTGATGAAGATATTAAGCCTCTGCCGAAGAAAAATGCCAAAGTCGAAACTCCTGCGCCTGAAGCAAAAACTGAAAAACCTGCTGAAAAAGAATCGGTTAAAGTTGAGACTGCCGTCGTTGAGAATAAGATTACCGTATCAGCGGCTGGAGGTAAGGCTGAAGCCGATTCTAAAAGGAATGGTAATGACGCTGGAGGTCTTATGAGTACCAAAAAAAATAAGCCTAAGGCGGACGAACTTACCTCTAAGTAATTTGGGATTAAAACGAGAAAAAAAAACCGGGGAGCAATCTGATAGAATTTGCTCCCCGGTTTAACCGTTTTTTGAACTGCTGCTACTGATTAGCGGCGAGTTCCACAAGTGCTATTGTCACCCATGGTCGTCACCTCCTTTCAGTAACAGGAGGGTGGTTTTACGTTTCATTTACCTCCCCCCACATTTATTAGATTTAAGTCGCAGCTACTAATTTCACTGCGTCTTATACCTATATAATATATATTTTCGATTCTAAGATATGTCTAAATCGATTTCTCCAGTTCTACTGACAGAAATACCTTCAATTGTCGATTCCAAAACCGTTTTGGTTCTGTAGAATGTGATTCTCCGTACAGGCATCTTCGGCAATTTTCTTTCTCTGGAACGTAAGAAAATGTCAGATATATGAATGAAGTAATTCTTGTGAACATCGTTATCAAACATTTTCACCATAGTTACGATTGACTTTTCTTCGTCTCGATACACATGAACCGGGATATATATCGTATCTTTCATCTTCACTGCTACTTTGAATGCAGTATCTCGCTCAATATCGTCATTGTCTCCACATATGTAATATCCGTCTATGATGCCTCTGCGGTCCATTTCCAATACATCGTGCGCAACACTGGTTCCCTCTTTAATTGGTGGGAATCCAAAATTTTCGACCATGTTTAACAGAGCCATATCACATATCTTATTGACGATGCGATAATTGCTTAAGAATTGATGGATTTCTTCATCGGAGAAATTTCGAAAGTTTGAAGGTCTGGCTAAGAAACCGAAATCATTCATATTACTGAGATTAATTCCATTAGTAGCCCAATCTCTTGGATTTAGAAGTTCATCTTTCATTCGCCAGTCATATTCGCTAGTGAGTGGCCATTGGTCATCATCCGGTTTACTTTGTCTAATAACAAAGTCAATATCGTCACACATCTTAGTGATTATCGGAGCATCAATATGCTTCTTGATTTCACCAAATGCATTTATTAACATATCTTTGTTAGCAACTCGCCGAATCTTTTCTAACATATTGGCGTCGTACACCGATTTTGTATAGAAAAAATTTCTGGTTATGTCGTAGCAAAGTTTCAGGTCTGTGTCATAGACGTAATCCGAAATTCTTGTGGTGTTAAATCGTCCGTTCAGAATATAATCTTTATCGAGATAATTCTGAGCGGATTTCTTAATAGCTTGGTTTATTGCGTCATTTAATCTGTCACTAAACTGACATGAATGATGTTGATGCGCTGGATCTACCAGTTGATTCCTGAAGATATTAGACCATTTATCAAATGTGAGCACACCTTCAGCATAATCAGTCGCGTTCATTATGACGTGTTTTTCTTCCATTGTGATGGTTGGGGCTTCTAAGTAATCTATAGAAGACGATTCTGCTGCGATAATATCTTTATCTGCGTATGGTTTAAATGCCGAATATTTCTTCAGTTTGACTTTCATGTTGTATTGTTTGGCGAGTCTGTTTATATTCGCAGCTAATTGCTTACGCTTTTTTGGTGGGCATGTATGGAAGTACGCAATCGCACTACGGACGTGATTTTCGTCGGGCATTGGAAAAGCTCTATCTTCCGGAAGACCGAACTGATCTGCGGGGAGTTCTTTTCTTTGAGCACTAGAAAGTTTAGGCATCGTTTATCACCTCTTTTTAGTGCTTTGTCGCGAGGGGTAAAAATAGGTGAAATTCGGAGAAAAAAAAACCACGCGGTTTTGCGTGGCTGAATTGTTTCAATATGCGAAAGTCATAGGAATACCCATGTCTTTCAACATGTTGAAACAGCTGATGAAACCTTCTCTTGGTTTGAGATACTCAAACCGAAAGAAGACTTTCCAATTTTCGCCGTAGCGTTTCTTGTAAACTTTTTCCGCTTCTCCGGATTCGAAATTCGTGACGTAGTTTTCGTACGCCTTTTTCGAAATCCAGAACCCCACGATTTTTTGCGGAGCGACAAACGCCTCGGTGTAGGCGCTGTATTCGTCGTCGAGTTTTTCATAGTCGTCAACGATGAACTCCTCACGAATTGATGGGTAACGCTTCCCATCAATCGTGTAGCTCCCGCAATCAACGGAGGCCATTAACGACGTTTCGCCTTTCACATAAACGCCTATTACGCCGAGTCCTCCGTTCATGAGCCTAGATTCAGGCCCGGGTTTCGAGCAACTTATCTCGGCTCCGGTGCCAAGAATGGTCAACAGTTTTTCGAGTGCGACCGCAGGCGACTGCGATCTGTTGACAGCGTTGAGGCCGTGCGCCCAGACCACTCCGTCAGTTCCTCTCGGAACATGACGTGATTTGAGCGCCTTAGCGTTTTCGAACGCCTTTCTCTCCTCGTCGTTCAAATCATCTGATTTCACACCATTGACGTAAATGCTCATTTCAAACATCCTCCTTAAAGATGTGGATCGTAGGTTTTCGCAATTTAGTACAAGAGAACTCCTACTAAACTCCTATACACCACGATAATATATACTTATGGGAGAGGGTAATGTCGGAACGTAAAAAGGAGAAAAAGCCAGAACCTATTAAGGTTCTGGCTTTGTCACGCTTCTTGTTGTGGGAGGTAAAAAATATCTCCTTGAGGGAAAAAGAATCTGTGCCGCAAATGTGTGCGGTGTCTGTGCCGATTTACGACACAGATTCTTTCGTGAATCATTTCCAGCCTTTTGCGCAGATAACCTTCGGAATATATTTCCAATACTGCACCGATTGCGCGCAGGTGTAAAGACGTATTGTCTTGTCAGCCCAACACACAAGCTTTCCATTGTTATATGGAAGTAGTATTGTTTCATATAAACTGATAGTGTTTTTGTCGCGTTTGAAACTGCGCCCGTTGAAATGGAAGTCTTGATGGCTACCATTACAACAAGAGATGAGTGTGTACTCTCCCTTGTCGAATTTGTTCGCCATCGAGAAATGATTTTCTTTCTTGCCTTCGATAATGAATTCTGCGAATCCTCCGTGAACGCAAGCAACCAGCCCCTGATCTGTTACTAACGGGACTGCTTCCATCTGGACGGCGAACCTTTTCAAGAATGACCATATGGTCAATTTCTTTCCAGTATCCGCGTATCTCACATCGGTGTACAACGACGCAGTTCCGTTTTTGACTTTGAAGTACGCGATAACGTACATCGCGCCGAACAGAATTGCCCCTCCTGTGAGACCCCAAATGACGTTAATAACGGAGACGATCGAATTTACCAGAGCGTTTTTCATTTCAAACATCCTCCTTAAAGATGTGGATCGTAGGTTTTCGTCAATTTAGTACAAGAGAACTCCTACTAAACTCTCATACACCACGATAATATATACTTAGGAGGGTGGGCGATGTCAGATTGAAAAATTATATCGTGTCAACATATCATTAGATGCATCTATAATACTAATGTGCGGGCAATAGCTCCACTTTAAGGGAAGATAGGTTATTGGTGACAAACGCCTAAGTTGTACTCGGCTTATATAGTAGACTTCGGATTAACCCGCCTCGAAGTCGCCGCGTAACAGAATTGGCGGCTAGGCCTATCTTCCTGGGAGTCGTTTTTTTTGCGGACAATAAGCCAGAACCTTGTAGGTTCTGGCTTTGTCACGCTTTTTGTAGTTTGTCAGATTGAAATCATCGGTACGGTTTTGTGATGCCACGATTCGTGTTCTTTGCGTTTGCAGTGTGGGCATTCGTTTTTTATAATACCGGTATAACCACAGACCGGGTCGCGGTCGACAGGGTGGTTCACACTGAAATATCCCATATTTGCATCGTGCATGGCTCGTACAAGTTTTTCAAAAGCTTCTACATTTTGGAGAGGATCCCCATTGTACTCAATATAGCTTATCGCGCCAGCATCACATTTTTCATGGTATGGTGCTTCGATACGAATTTTATCGATAGCTCGTATCTTATAATACACAGGAACATGGAAACTGTTCGTGATGTACAATCTATCGGTGACACCACGTATGATTCCATAATCTTTGCGATTCGCTTTTTGAAATGTATTTGCTGTCCCTTCGGCTGGAGTTGAAAAGGTTGACCAATTCATTTTTTCTTCAACTTTAAACTTGTCGGTTTTGTCACGAAGATGTTGGACGATTTCCAATCCGAACCGTTGCGAATCCTCATTCTCTCCATGATGTTTTCCTGTTAATGCTATTAAAGTTTCTGCAAGACCACAGAATCCAATAGAAAGGGTAGCATTTTTCAAAACTTTTCGTATAGTATCATTTGGCGATAATTCATCGCTTCCCATCCAAACGCCTTGACCCATCAAAAACGGAAAATTGAAAACGTGTTTATCTGCAATAATTTGAAAACGGTAAAGAAGATAATCGTGACTAAGTTGAATATAGTGATCGTATATCTCGTAGAAACGTTTTATGATCTCTTCTTGTGGTGCGTTGTTTCCAAGTTGACGTTTTGCTTCGAGTGCAAATTTTGGAAGATTAAGAGTCACAAAACTAAAATTTCCTCTTCCACCAGTTTCTTCAGGTCCATTCACATTTCCGATAACACGGGTACGGCATCCCATCGTTGCAGCGTATGTATTATAATTTCCTGGTTTATAATACTTCAAGTTAAAAGTGGCATCACACGATACAAAGTTCGGGTACAACCTCTTAGCACTCACTTCACATGCACGCTTAAATAAGTCGTAATTTGGATCGCCTGGGTTGAAATTGATTCCTGATTTAATCTGAAAAATCGAAATTGGAAATAGTGGAGATTCTCCCTTTCCCATTCCAGCATCAATAGCGTTGAGAGTTTCTCTTATTGCCAATCGTCCCTCTGGAGAAGTATCCATACCAAAGTTGATAGAACTGAACGGAACTTGCCCGCCTGACCTAGCGTGTAAGCTATTAAAATTATACACCATTGCTTCCATAGCTTGACGTGTCTCTTCTTCAGTGGCATCTTTTGCTATTTCATAAATTGAATGAAGACCATCCCATTCGTTTCGCTCGACTTCCATGAAAACTTTACAGAAAACTCTCCATATTTCTTCTATGGTTTCCCAATAATCACTAGAATTCTTAATGTCTTTATCTTCGACGTAATGTATCTTTGTTCTATCGAATTCTTCTTTGACTTCTTTACTAACCGTGTGCTTGTCGTACATGTTCGATGTCACAAATTGTCCAAATTCAACCGTTTTAGATATAATTTCTTTCACGAATGTTTTTCTGATCCCTTCAGCCATCGCATAATCTTCTGCATTTAGTGACTGGCCTCCGAAACAGTCGTTCTGGTCTGATTGAATTGCCACACATGCTAAAGCTGCATATGATCGAATAGAGCCTGGTTCTCTTATATGACCATGACCTGTTGAAAACCCACCGTGAAACAGTTTCAGTAGATCAATTTGACAACAATTCAACGTTATCATTGAGAAATCGTTATCGTGTTCATGAATGAAATGTTGACGATGTGCTTCAGCAAATTCTTTTGGTTGGGTATTAAGCGCGAATTCTTTTGCTCCATCTGATCCAAGTTTAAGCATTATGCCCATTGGACCATCAGTGTTAATATTTGCATTTTCCCTCTTATCGTCCATCGCTGAGGCATCAGTAAACAAAATGTCTTTATAAGTTTGCATGAGATTCTTCTTCGATTCCCGACGAAGCATATGTTTATATCTGTAACAAATATACTTCTTGGCTATCTCGAAAAATCCGTGTTGCATAAGACGACGTTCCACGACATCTTGAATATCTTCGACTGATATTTCAGTACGATCACCAATATCGGACTCTATCTGTTCAATGATATTCTCAAGATCGCGTTCGGTCATTTGTTCGACGGAAGCGTTGTTAGCTCCAACAATCGCTTTGTAAATTTTCGATCGGTCGTATGAAACCAACGAACCGTCGCGTTTGATAACGCGTTCAAGATTCATAAGCGTTACCTCCTTTGAATTAGTTTAAGGGTAAGTTGAGGAAGAGATTCGAATCTCTTCCTCATTTTGAGTTTATTTGTAATTCTTTCTGAATTCTGGGAGATACCAAAGAGCTTTTCCTCTGAGAACGTCTCCACCGCGAGAACCGTCTATTGCATGAGGATTAAACTTTGGGGATTCTGAAGTTTCAAGATATTCCAAATCCCAGCGTTCACAAGTTGATTTCGGTCCATATTGTTCATGACACCACAAACCATCTTCATTATCTGCAGCTTCTCCATGTGTCATTACATGACCTGGATTGATTGTGAGCCATAATCCTTCAGCTACTGCACAAACAGCCAAAGCCATACTTTCAATCTGTGCAGCGGTTGGAGGATTCGGACCTAAGTCTTTGGTATCCGCATATACCGCACAACATATTGTGATGTTGATAGCTCCACTGTTACGTTTGTATGTTCCGGCGATAACATCAGCAAAATTATCTGTACTGGCATAATATTTGCCATTCTTATCGATATTGATATGGTAGTCGTCAGACTTATTATCGTACCAACCAGCAGTCCAGTGGAGATAAATCTTTGGTTCTCTACCAAGTGCTTTTGCTTTATCCCAAACTTCTTCTCGGGCAGCAGAAGCGAGTTGATAGATTTCTTTAAGTGTAACTTCACGCATTTTCGTTCACCTACCTTTATGAGATTGTCTTGAATATTAAGAGGTTAGAAATGAAAAAAAAATCTCGCCCATATGAGCGAGACCGCAGCGGAGCGTTATTGCTCCAAGAGTTCATTGAGATAAACGACATCTTCAAACGAAAGATTGTTTTCCTTGATTATGGCGCGAGCCCAGTTGATGTAGCCGCCGAAGCAATACTGATCGTCAAAATAGTAGCGAATACCGTTGATGTCGACATACTCGCATTCTATTTCATCATCGAGCGTTTTGAACCATTGGCTTCCGACACTGATGCGGTTGGCGCGTTCGATCCGGGTAGGATTCGTTGCTCCATTGCAAATTATTTCGGCCGCCTGTTTCGGTGTTACGATGTCAACATCAAAGATGCCAACCTCGTGCCAATCATCGCTCACAACAGCATACTTTTTGTAATATGCCGTGCTGATGTAGTAATGCGGATGACTATGGCACTCATGGAAGTTCGGGCACCGGGATCCGATGCACTCACCATCGAAATCCTCTGGTTCAGTGCATTGAAAGTTGAGTATTTGACCCAGCTCGTATCCGAAATCGTCTGTGGTCATTCCAAATCCCTCCTTAAGGGATCGTAGGTTTTTTCATCTTAGTAGTGAGCTGCCTACTTAACTCTTCTACGCGTATATAATATATAAATGTGGGTGGGGGTGATGTCGGATTGAAATTAAACCCTTCTTAAAAAAGGTAATTCGATTCCGATGATGAATCATATAAGGAGGCAAACATCATGAAATTTGGTGGTATTACACTTGGTGGTCGGAACATTATCGTACCAACCAGCAGTCCAGTGGAGATAAATCTTTGGTTCTCTACTAAATGCTTTTGCTTTACCCCATACTTCTTCTCGGGTATTGCGAGGTTGGAAAACAAAAAAAAATCACGCCCGTATAATGAGCGTGACCGGTGAGCGTGACGTGACCAGTTAGAAGAACCATCCCATTTTGCGGGCGGTTTCGCGGAAACGTTCCCAATTTTCGTCGCGGATCGTTGATACCGCTTTGTCTTTGACGCTTTCTACAATCGCATCGTAGACATCGCAGTCCCACTTATCGGGCAACTTGATCTCATCGTCCCAATCCCAGTTCTCAATAAATGTGATCTGGTTGCGGCGGATGATGTCATCATGGCCTGATTCCGGCGGAAAGATCTCGTAGTACTCATCGTACATTTCGTCGAGCTTCGACGAGCTGTAATAGTCGAGATGATACGTCGAAACGAACGCCTTCACGTCCATCTCATCTGAGATGAGCGCTTGGAAATCATCGAGATAATCCGAATGGACCGTCTCGAAAAACTCCCAGTTTTTCGCATAACGTTGATCGTATGGGAGCACTTTCTTGACCATCTTGTCCTTGAGAGAGTCAAGAAGCGCCCTTTCTCTCACGTCGAGGTCGCTGTACTTAATCACTCTACCATCTCCTTACGAGGCGAGGATCGTAGGTTTTTTCATCTTAGTAGTGAGCTGCCTACTTAACTCTTCTACGCGTATATAATATATAAATGTGGGTGGGGGTGATGTCGGATTGAAATTAAACCTCTCTTAACAAGAAGGTAATCCGATTCTAATGATGAATCATATAAGGAGGCAAAACATCATGAAATTTGGTGGTATCACCCTTGGTGGGAAACTTGGTGGTTGGAACATTATCAACCAACCTGCAACTTCACTTCCTCAGGCTCTCGCCTCGGCAAAGCCCATTTTGTTTGGGTCGACATTTACCCCGATTTGGCTCGTTGCGGATCAGATTGTGAATGGTACTAACTATTTGCTGGTCGCAGAGGCAGTTAGTACTACCTTGAAGACAATCAAAAGAATCGTCGGTATTATCGTTAACATTCCGGCTGGTTCGTTTGATGGTGAAGGCGCGAAAGTCGTCGAGGTTATCGAAGATGACGAGCTTGTCGAAGGAACCGATCCCGAAGATAAAGTCAAGGAATACTTCGACTCGATTATCGAACCTGCAGGCGAAAAACTCACTGGCGTCGGTATTACACCCGTTCTTTACATGGGCAAGAAAGTTACCAAAGGCGTCAATCACGTTGTCGTTGCTCAACGCCGCATGATTTCTTCAGACGCGGATCCGGAAGCTCTCATCATTGAGTTCAATGTCTTCAATGGAAAAGCAACTCTCTACTCAATGGAAAAAATTGGTGTGTGACTAAAATAGTTCTAACGAACGAAAACGAACAAATAACCCCGAGATGGATTCAATTCCATTCTCGGGGTTCGTCACGCTTTTTGTTCCGGTGTAATTTTGATTTTCTCTCGTTGTTCTTTTTCGGTCAAATCATCATTCGCAAGTCTTTCAATTAGTTCAAAGAACGCACCATAATCTTTGTTCTCAATCTTGATATAGTGAAAGTCACGTTGTTTCATCAATGCTTCATCTTTGAGTTTTTCTTTGACTTTATCAACGTCTTGAATTTTGTGGTGCATGTTCGGATTATCTCCACCATCCTTAATCTCAACTTCGAGCATTAACGATGGAATGAATACATCCGGAAAGTAAAAATGTTTCTTACCTTCATACTCGTATTCATAAACGTGAGGAGATGGCATAATAATATCAGTAGACGGAAATTGCAGAAACGTATCCATCATTTTGCAGAAGTCTTCCTCAAAGGTTCCTGTATAAGTCAACACTCCACCATCTGAATGCATGTATCGTCCACTAATAGATCGATTCGCCAACATCTTCTTCTGTACATCGGGATTGTCAAGAATACATTCTTTACCATAAACTTTCTTCATTCGAGCCTTAGCAATTTTAACATACTCTTGTTTGCAAGCATCACTACAGAACGCATTGTATTTATTGGTTCTGACATTCCACTCTGTTGGCTTCTTACATATCATACATTTACGAGGTTCACCATTGTGTTCTCTTAAATAAATGAATTCTCCCGGATTCTGGTTTTCTGGTATAAGATCATCATGCTCTTTCTCTACGTGAATTATCATGTTTTCCTTAGAGCCCACAATCTTTTCTTTACATACAGGGCATTTCTTGTAATCCATATGAATTCACCTCCAATGTTTGTTTTAGCATTCTGTCGCTTTGATAAATAACTGACGCTACTAAAAACTAAATTCTTCACCAGTATTTAAAAGAAAGTAGAGGTGATGAATGATGCCTTCGTTTTACAAAGATAACAAAGAGCTTGATTTTGACCTTGACGGATTTGGTAGACAGAAAGTTTTGACAGAAGCGGAATCAGCATACAGACAAATTCTCTTATTACTGTTTTTACGTCCGGGAGATTATCCCTCGTTACCTGAAATGGGAATCAATATCTCGAGAGAGATTCGTTATAAGAATATGGATTACGTTTTAGGTACAACCCTCAAAGAGAAGATTGTCGATCAAATACGCAAATATGCTCCACAGGTAGACATGGTGGACATGAATATCTGGAATTCTCGTTATAAAGGTGAGTATTACGTTATTCTCGACTTCGAATTGCAAGCCGAAAGAACCATCAGTATAGCGATGACTAGAAAGTCAACTTCTCTACTCGATATAAAGGTCGAATTCAATTAAGGAGGAAGAGTAAATGGCAGAGAAAAAAGGAGCTCTTGATGGTATGGACATCAGTAAGCTCAGAAAACAAGCCGCTGGAAGTTTCGAATCTGATAAGTCTGGTGATAAAGATAAAATCAGAACTAACCCGGCGACTACAGAAAACTCAGAAATTTTCCAGTGGGATGACGAGCAAGGTAAAATGGAAAAGGCTGAAACTTCAAGTATCCCCAACATCGGAGAACTTCGTGAACACAAAGCTGACGAATCTACTAAACCGGCTGAAATTGCTAATATCGAAGATCCGATGGCGAAAGCTCGCGCTAACGAAAAGGCTATCACTAAAGAAGAACTTGGTGGCGGTATCATCATTGAAGAAAAACCCAAAGAACCGGAAGGGTTGACAGTCGGTCCTATGGCAGAAGGCTCAGACATCCAGCAACATGTCAAAGAAGCTGAGAAAATGCTTGACGACATGGGTGAAGTTGCAAAGAAACGTATGGCTATTGAAGGCAAAGGTCGTAAAGCAGTCAATACAGTTGTCGAAATCCTTATGGATAAAACCGGTATGCGTAGCGTCGAATTCACTAATGAAGAACGTGAAAAGCTTCGTGTATCTAAGAAGATTAAAGTTGTGCAAGTTGATGAGCATAAACTCAAATCCGTTAAGATGACTAAGCCGAAAGCTATTCGCCAGAAGACTTTGATTGAAAAAGCTTTCAGTAGACAATTCGCTCCGTTCGTTGCGGCGGCGTCTGGTTATGTTGGTAAAATGCGCAATCTTTCCAGTATCGAAATTATTAACTTGATTACCATAGATGAACGCGAAAATATGAATTCTGCTGAAAAACTCAGTCAGAAAGCAAGTCTTGTTTGGTCGAAACTCGTCGAATGTAGCACTGGCGAATTTAAGAGCTTTGATGATTTTGCTAAGAATACCGCGGAAATCGATCTTCCGGTCTTTATCTATGCTCTTACACGCGCTACTTATCCCGACAAAGAAACACTTCTTATGAATTGCGGAAATCCTGAATGTACGAGAAAAGTCCGTGATGAAAACGGCAGAATCGTTACACGTCCGAATCAATTCAACCACGAATATTCTAATACGGAAATTCTCTTAGTCGATCGCATTTCAGACAAACTCAAAGATGAAGCCGAGCGTATTTATCAGGCGTCATTTACTATCGAAGACGCACTTAAGGCTCGCGAAGAAGCTGTCATCAACAAATCTTTCAGATTTGCACTTGGCGAAGACGAAGATATCATTATCGATGTTTATTGCCCGAGTATTTACGACGTTATCGAAAACTTTGAACGTAAGATTGAAAGTTCACAGTATGTCGAAGACGAAGTTTATGAAGGTTTGATTACGACAGCCAGATATATTCGTAGCATTGCTCTTAAGAATGACGAAACTGGTGATTATGACATGTTTGATGATGCGGTTACGATTATTGATATTCTCGCCCGCATGAATCAAGAAATTCTCGAAGTCGTTCAGCAATGCATCACGGATAACATCTTCGAATACATGTATCGTTATGGCTTCAAAGCTTCGTCTGTGGTTTGCCCGATTTGCGGACACGCATTCACAGAAGACGTTGTTATCAGTATCGAGAGGCTCCTTTTTCTGGAGGCTCAACGCCATATGATAAACGAATAAAGGATTATGTTCGTTACTTGGAGGAAACTTTAGAATTATTCAAGTCTGATATTGGTTCCGTTCCTAATCTTATGGAATTGCCGTTTAGGGTTATCACAATATTGCGTGAAGCTAGAATCGAAAGATATAAGGCTGAAGCTAAGCGACAAGAAGAAATTCGCAAGAAACAAGAACGAGAGCAAATACGTAATCAGATATTGAAGAAATGATAAAGTTTCCTCCCTTGTCACGTGGAGGGTTGAGCGAAATGGATAGATGTGAGCTTTTCGCCCAATTAACGAAATCTAATGATGAAAGTTGTACTTTATTCGAAGAGATACTCGATGAATTCTTTGATGAATACAGTTTTTTGTATGGAGCTATAAAGCACAATGGATTCATTGATAACGTTAATATGCGGTGTCTCGATAATCAAAAATCAAAACTAGAAATTGAAGTAATACTAACTAAAGACATAGTGTCCGATTTCTTCATTGATAAAGTCGGAAGTTTCTTAAATGAAAAATTTGCTGGCGATTGTAGCTTGAATGTATCTGCGGTCTGTACTGACACGGTGTTAATCATATTCAAGAAGAGGTGAACACTATGCAACTGAATCTGATGGACGTTGAAAAATTCGTAAAAATTAATCCGACCATGATTAAGGAAGTCACTAATCCGATATTCTTGGATAGAAACAAGACTCCCACATATGACGGATTGCTTTCGACAGAAATATTTGGAAACACGACCAAAGAACGATCCAGAAAATTTGGATTTATCTCATTAGGTGGATATTATTTCCAACCTATAATCTATAAGAATATCCGAAGACTTGACCGACGGATTGATGGAATTTGTTCCGGGAGAATTAATGTAGTAATACAGAAAGACGGAACTATGGTTGAAGATCCCGAGAAAGGTCAAACAGGAATGGATTTTCTCTATAAGAACTGGGAGAAAATCCATTACAAGAAGAATGAATCTGCAGAACACAACGATCGTGTCGATGTGTTGGAGAATCATAAGAAAAACGAGGTATTCACCAATATGTGGTTAGTATGTCCTGCGATGTACCGAGACATCAATATGCAAGACATAGATACCAGAAAGATTGGAGCGGATACAGTTAACGGAATATATTCTAAATTGATTCGATTGACTGCAATGCTAAAACAAGATGCTTCGTTTACTCCGGTAATGCATAACACACGCTATATGATTCAAATGACTCTAATCGAAATATACGACTATTTCAAGAACTTGATTGAGAAGAAGAATGGAATGGTTCGAAAATCTTTGCTTGGAAAAAATGTTGATTATGGTGCAAGATTGGTTATTACATCTCCTAACTACAATTCCAATTCTTATAAAGATACCGAAGTTGACTTTTTCCACGCAGGAGTTCCGTTGGCTAACTGCTGTTCGTTATTTACACCATTTATCCTCGGATGGGTTCGAAATTTTCTCCAAAGAGAACTTGAGTTTATCGGAACGAAATATCCTATTGAGAATAAGGGCAAACTCGCTTTTGAACCACTTAAAGACCCAATGTCGTATTACAACGATGAAATGATTCGTAAGATGATGGAAACGTTCATTTATTCTTTCAGCGGAAGATTTCAAACTATCGAAATCCCGCACACTAACATGGATAAAGTTCATTACGATTTGAAGTTTATGGGTCAAAAATATGAGCAAACAGGAGAACCCAGTCCAATATTCAATCGTCCGTTTACATTGACCGATTTATTCTTCTTAGCTGCGGTAAATGTGTGTGAAGATAAACATGTGTATATCACGCGTTATCCAATGACTGATACGATGGGAACGTTTCCGACAGGAATAAATGTTCTCAGCACACTCAGAACGATACCGATTGAACTTGATGGGAAGTTGTATAAGAAATATCCGGTAATAGATTTGAGTCTAAGTCCGGATGAAATAGCTTCCCAATTCGTTGATACTCTTAGATTCCAAAATGTGTTTTTGAAAGCGATGAATGGTGACTATGACGGTGATACTGTCTCAATTAAGGGTGTTTTTAGCCAGTCAGCAAATCAAGAAGCAGAACGTATAATGCATTCGAAAATTTATGTTCTGAATATGGCTGGTCAAAGCGTGAGAACAACTACAAATGAAACGATTCAAACGCTGTACTCAATGACGAAATTCAAAGAATGACCCTTACTTATTTACCGCGTGCAGTAAAATATATAAGGGCTGGCGTATCTAAGGCAGAGATTCTAGTCTCTGCCTAAATAGCCGCTTAAAGGGAGGTGATGATATGAGAGTAAGACCTGTCGTTGGTGAAGTCTACAAACATTTCAAAGGTAAGGACTATAAAGTCATTGCCGTTAATGTGCGTAACTCCAACGAAAACGACACAAAGACTTATGTTATTTACGAAGCTTTGTACGAAAATCATCCGGTGTTCTTTAGAACGACAGATGAATTCGTGTCTCCAGTGGACAAGGAAAAATATCCGGATGCCACACAAGAATTCCGTTTTGAGAAAGTTAACCGTGTAGAGGATGAAATCGTATGGGATTGATTGTCTGCAAACAAGATTTTCAAACTAAGCGAATCCGCCCTTATGGAATTGAATCAACTACATACTCAGAACTTCGTAAAGGTGATTTGTTTATGGTTAAAAGCTCAGGAACTAATTGTGTTTGTAAGGCCGAAGAAGATGCAACTAAATATCCTGATGGTTCGATAAGCGTCAAACACGGTTTCGTAGTTCTTTCAATTATTGGCAAAGATTCTATTAAGGAGGTTACAACCTATGGCGAAAGAGATAGAGCGTAAATACCTCGTCGACAAAGAAAAATTTGATGCATCGTTGCGTACTGGAATTTGGACTCATTATCCATCAAAACAAGGATACATCAAAATCGACACTGCTTCTGAACCTAATATTTCTCAGGTGAGAGTTTCTATTACGGGTCATGAAGAATATGAAACACTCAAGAAATTCGATCCCGAAGGGAAAGTTTACCGAGCTCCGAGAGCATATCTCAACATAAAAGGACCAGTGTTCGATAGTTGTGTTCGTGATGAATTTGAGTACGAAATTCCTGTTGAAGAAGCGTTTGAGATTTTCAGTCGTTGTGCACACAAGATTTTCAAGGAACGTTATAAAGCGACGATAGATGGAATCGAGTGGGCGGTTGATGTATTCAAGCTCGATAATGATGGTTTGATAATCGCAGAGACGGAAATTGAGTCACCAAAAGTTGTGATAAAGAAACCTGAATGGATTGGAAAAGAAGTCACATATCTCCCACAATATTACAACGTCTCGCTTTCACAGTATCCTTATAACTGTTATGATTTCGAGAAATTGTCGAAAATAGAGAACAAAAAAATTGCGAAGGTTAAATGTAGTTCTTGCCCTCGCTATCGGAAATGTGGAAGTTCTAATTACGACGAGCCGCGCTAAATCAGAAATTTTAGAGGTACCGAGATTTGAATCTCTCGGTACCTCTTATAACACGAGTTTTGCTTGACGAATATCGATATGGTCTCTTGTGGTTCCCAAATCTTTTTCTCCCGGATATTGGTTGTAGAACAGATTGATTGACTTGCAGTATTCTCTCACCGGTTTGATCGATTTGAAAAACTCGATGGGTTTATCGGTATCTGCGTATATATTCAAATTGAGATTATCGATAAATCCAATATGAAGTATTCGTTTGATTACGCCGAGAAATCCAGCTCCATTAACCGCCGAGTATAATTTGTTTGTTTTATCCGCATTATTGAGATGATAATAACACCCAAGAATGTCGAATATTCCCTCCGTGATATTGCAATCAATGTCATTTGCCATCAAGTCATACATTCCAGGAATTATGTAGAGTTTAGAACCCCAGTTACCACTATTCTTAAATACGGGGTAATTGATGTATCTATGCTCGTTTTTCTTAGTATCCCGGAATATGATGTAAGAACTGTCAGCGGATAAAAATCCGACATAGTCATCTTCGAGTTTTTGAGCTACACGTATCGGCAGGTTAACTCCGAAACCATTGATGTCAAGAAAGTCTTTGAGTGAAAGTATAATCTTCAGATTGACACAATCTTGATATGTCAATTCAATACCGAGACGATTTTCGATGTATTTAAGTTTGTCAATGTGTCTACAAGTTTTGTAGAATGGAACGATACTCTTTTTGGAACCATGAATTATATAATGAGATTCAGTTCGAGCTTTCGAATCCATAAATCTCTTATTATGATTCCAAACCGCACTTAACAAACTCAAATCTGTTACCCCAGCGGCACGTAAGAAATCCGAATTCACCCAGTGACCTTCGCTACAGCTCGAAAAACAGTAGTAAGATACTGGTTTGTTTCCTTCGATATTAACGTAACAATGCACACTGTCTTGATGTTTGAGGCTGTCGCCACATATTGGGCAACGGATTATCACGTGAGTATGAGCACTGTTTTCTTTGGCAAACGGAGTCTTCAGAAGAACTTGTTTAAGTTTCGCAAGAGCATTAATCTCGTTTATATCAATCATAATAATACCTCCTTTAGAAAAACGTGTAAAAACGGGTAAAAAGGAACAGCAAACGTAGTTCACTGCTCCCCTAACGCCTAAATGTTGTTGACGAATTTGAGATATTCTGCCGCGAGTATTTCGTTCTCGATCTCGATTGGTTCATCGAGCATGTCTTGCATGTCATAATCGACATAAGTCCAATTCGTATTGATTATCTTGCTGAGAAGTGTAATCACCGGACTCCCGTTCTTTTCATCGAGTAATGAGGGATATTTCTTTTCCATGAGTTCCTGATATACCGATGACGAGGTTACCTTCTCAAGAAATTTTGAATTACGAATGACTCTAGCCGACGATTTTCCATGAGCATTCGCGGTTATCAACTGGTCCATGTATATATTGCCGTTCGCTTCCAGCATTTTCTTCATGATGACCATGAGCTGAATGTACTGCTCCCTTTTGACGAAGTTCAAATCACGAAACCCACCGAACCATTTCGCGAAGAAGTAAAAGACCAATTCTTTGGAAAGATTGTTGAAATCGTGATGCTCTTTGTAGAATTCGAGTTCCTTATCTGTGATCTTTATCTTCATTTTCGCCTTGATGCGTTCGAGTGTGTCGGCGATATTGACTTGAGAGAACAGAATCATGAAAGTATCAATTTTCGTCGTGTACATTTCCATCTTATCAAGTCCGGACAATCCTTCGGGTTCTTTTTCCGTAGATACCGCAAGGAAATCCATTTTCAAGTCTTCTTTAGAATGGAATGCAAGTTGATACTTCAAAACTACCGAATTGTAGCTGATGATGTTCCCGTTGAACCGGTAGCTGAACACGGTGTCGGTTATAAGATTCTTGTGGAACAAATCTTCGATGAATGTTTCCACTGAAGAACCTAACGCCTCATGCTTTCCGTACATCGCACGATCCGGTTTTGAATAGCTATTGACGCGAGACGCAATTGTGTGATGAAGTTTGCCGAGTATATTGACATCCTCTATGAGAATTGGATTTACAAACAGCGGCTCGAAATATTTGTACAGATTCAATTTCGCTTCATCTTTGTTATAGAACGTCTTTATGTAATGCATGATAACGGGAATCGCAAATTTGATTGCCACCGAAATTCTCATCAATATCTCCGCGTGATGTTCATTGAATTGCATTACCGGAGCATAAGATTTGTTTGATGTCTTTTTCGTTTTGACATCGGTGGTTAAATCGACCCGATAATTATCCATGCTCATTCTCTTAATCTTTTCGCACATAGAATCAGAGAACAAGATTTTTTGGATTGCTTTTATCATCGATTCGCGTTTCAATTCGGTGATGTGTTTGGCGTCAATCATATATTTCAGCTTCATGTACGCCATTATGAGCTCTTTATCTTCGTCGTAGAACTTCAGAAAATAGTTGATATACAACGAAATCACATCGAGCTGTTTGTAGTACGCTTCCTTCAGACTTATGTCAAAGAAATTGTACTCGTGAATTATGTCGCGTCCGAATATCTTATCAAACGCGATGAAAAGAACCTTGCCTTGATGTCCCGCGTAGATATCTTGGTCTTCAGGTTTCCACAAGTCTACCGGGATGACACCTTCTGGAACCGGCATAAGTATTGCTTCACCGATTACATTGTTTTTGCGCTCAGCACGCTTAATTAACTTCATGCTCTCACTTCCCCTTCTTTAATAGATTCGGATGGATAATATATACCCGAATTTATTTTCGACGAGAACTTCCTCCGATTTTAGGTTTTCCAGTGATTTTCCCGCGGGAATTTCGATGTTCATTAGAGCCAGAAGTGTGAGTAAGTCCTTTAATGGTTCTGACCGCAGAGCTGATTTTCTTTTTGACCGCTTTCTTGGTTCTAGAATAATCCGTCTCCCTCACTTTTCGTGTAAGTGAAGTCGCGTCCATTTTCTTACCACGTTCACCAGACAATTCGGACATTATCGAATCGAATGTTCTAATGGTTGCTGCAAAATTCTCTTGATTAAATTCACGAGAATTTCGTTTGACAAAGTACCGCTGGGAGAATTGCGTCTGCGTCATTATATGATGAATCGCGTAGAATATGCTTTTATCCCACAATAACAACAAATTTGGATTCTTTTCGTTGGGTTTATTTCCAAGAACTTCATTTCCAAGTTTATCGCTTAACCAACTGATCAACAAATTGTTTTTATTGTACGCGTAAGCATATGTGAAAACGAAACTGGGACAGTTTGAGAAGAATTCAACTTGCCAATCCTTCAAAGACATGTGAGTTTTCTCGGGGTCTTCCACAGTTTCAAAAAAGTGAATAACTACGTCGTAATCCATACTTCTGGTGTCTGACGGCACAAGAAGATGATAGTAAAACGACGTATCACTTTCCCGGAATATAGTAACTGGTATTTTCTTTTTAAGCTTCTTTGTAACCCCTTCGTAACGTCTTTCGAATCCATAACGTACTGCTCCGAGAGCTAAAGCTGAAGAACTTCCGCCGCTGGGATTCTTGTAGAAGTTGCGAAGGGTTATTGGTCCCTTTTCCACATTGCGTCTCTCCTTTCAGAAAAAAGCGCGAGAAGAACCTAATGCAGGATCCCTCTCCAATACATTAGGTTCATGTAATTGATGTGATTATTCAGTATCGCAGTTATTTGCTGTCTGTGTGTTCAACCGTTGGAATCTGAGAAATGTATTGATTTGCCGTCATAAGAGTCAGACAAATGTTAATTGCGCCTTTAAGAATTTCGATGTCAGTTTGTGCTGAATTGATTATATTTTCGGAAAATTCTCCGGTTATCAAATCATAACATTTATCATCTCCGGCAATACATATCATTCCAATCTCTTTCAATTTTTCTTTCAGGTTGTCATCAAGCACGTCGTAACCGTCTGAATCATATTTATTCGCAAATACTTCCATGAGAGTATCAAAGAATGCATTAGCGATTGCTTTATAAGCAGATTCGAGTTTGTCGTCGAGATTATTAGTTCGTGCCATGAGACAATTGGCCGCATAACAAATGATGACATTGCCACCGATATTATATCCGTGAGTTGCAACTGATTCACAAGCTCTTGTAGCATCTTCTGCCGCATCAAACTTGAGAGTCATTTCAATTTCGTTTTCTGCTCCTACGGTAACTTCGGTGATTCTACGTCTGAGACGTTGTATTCTGTTTCGCAATGCAACTAATGAAGCTGATTGGATTCTGCGGTTGAGATTTTCTCCGACTTCACGTTCATATTCGGCAGAAAGATTATAGAACACCAATGACATCCGTTCTTTATCCATTCTCGGATAACCATCGATAATGGTATATTCGTTACGGTATGTCTCGATAGAATCAACTTTGCCTATTGCACGTTTAAGAATTTCATCGTCGAAGTGTTCTTCAGATGTAACTACGTCAACCATTTTATTGAAATCGGACGCAGTTATCGGATTCGAACCACAGAGCAATGCGAAGTCCATATACTCATTACGTTGAAATGCGTTTACATTCAAGCATCTCATGTAGCGAATGGACAAATGTTTTTTCTGTTTTGCTCGCATAAGTTGCAAATCCATATCGACATCTCGTTTTACCATATCCAAGAAGTTCTGACTATAACTCGGAGCTACAATTATAACTTCTTTTGGGTTATGGATATCTTCATCTTGTTGATGCGCCAGCTGTTCGAGACGATGAATCATATTGTAGTGGTACGGTTCTATTGCCATATCAAAACAGATGATGTAGACATCTCTTCCAACAAAACCAGATGGTTGATTGTGGAAGATATTGTCGATCATATAGTAATGATTTGCCTTATAACCGTTGATATGTTTAACGGTTGTTTCAGTAGACCAGATCGGGGAACGTCTTACATTAAACGCGCTGTTCGGTTCTTTCTTGTAAGCCTCTTTAATCATTTCGGCAAACTTAGTATCGCCGTTAGTGGAGATGTAAGCAGTTTTATACATCACATCAGGAAGCTCTTTTTCCGATGGATGTTTTGCGTGTTCTTGAATGAATTCGACGATATTGTTTATCGCAGTTTTGTAAGTTTCGTTTAGTTCTCTTGGTCTTATGAACTTTCCATTGTTTGTTTTGGTAAGCCATTTAGCGAATTTCCATGCCGCTACGACCGCTGATGATGAACCGTCACCAACAGTTGCAACCATTCTATGGCTGATAGTTTGAATGACATTCATCACATTATTTGCGAAAATGTCCTCGGGTGCAAAGCGAATACGTTGCAGTGTATGGAATCCGTCCTTAGACGCCACTAACGGACCCATCTCTTCGATAATCGAAGTGTTCGCACAAGGTCCAAGAGTTTTACTTACCGTTTTGCCGGCAAACTCAAGAACCTCGAGAACCATATTCTTATAATCGGTTGCACTGATGACATTACTTTTGGTAATGGCCTTCATTTAGTTATTACCTCCTTTAATGAGTTTATCATCGGGAAGATTATTGACTAATACATCGTAAATCTCACGATAAGTCAAATCTCCCCAGAACTTTTCGGAAGCTACCATTATTGACGGTGCCGATTTAGGGTTATCGCGCATAATCTTGAACTGATCATTCAATATGGCAACGATGAATTTTTCAGGGCTTTCATAAGTCCAATCTATCGCTGTCGAATCTTCAGTCCGTGCGACCCATTCTTCGAGAGTTTCAATAGTTTCATTTTCGTTTTCTTCAGTAATTTTGACGAAAACGATAGAACCATCGAAGCGTTTAACCATTTTGAGATAATTTCTCGCAGGCCAAATCGTACGACGAACAGGCTGACCCTTCAAAAGACACTCAACAGCTCTTCCGTAACCAAAAGTGTTCATTTTTGATTCCTCCTTTATAATCTGTGCGAAAGACGTTTCATTTATATATTCTCTCCTGAAAAAGACGCGCACAAGGCAGACATTATCATGCGGAGCTTCCGAAATCCCATGTTGTCTGCCTATGTGGTGGTCACTAAGACCGTCCCCTTTAAAGATCGATAAACCACAATGATTACCCAGCAAGAATCAGGATCATTGCTCCTGATTCTTTTTACATATTTTGTATACTCGATGTTCTTTTTAACCATTTACGGTGTGTTCATATTTCAGTTTGAATGGTATAAACTCCACAAGATTTATCTTCTTCCGTATGGCATGACTCACAATTCGACCTTTAAGCTGTGGAGTTGTTTCGCCGGCAGGAAGTTCGTAGTTGTATCCATATTGAGCAATCATAAATGCACTTCCATAATATTCCGGCATATACATGACTGCACTCAATCTGTCAATATCATTATCGATGAACAAATCAATTTCTCCGATTGCACTAATGACATCGAGATATGGTCCGGTCACATATTGAATCTTTTCGTTTTTGTTAAAAGTACGAGATAAATCATACATGGTTCGAATATCTCTTTTTTCTCCATATATGATAACTCGTTTAACGAAATCTTCTCGAACCATACTAGTCAAAGCAACGTACATATCCAGAGGTGGAGATTCTTCGAACATCTGTGGAAATTTTTCATACAGTTTCCTGTAGTTCTTTTCATAATCGAACTTCTTAATCGCCAACCATTCAAGTATGTTTTTCTTCGTTCGATTCATTATGAGAACTCTGATTCGCATATCTGTCTGACATTCAAATCTTTCGAACGATATATATGGTTCAAACTGTTTCCGAAGATTTGGAGTGTCCATTATTAAATGAAGCAAAAAAGTATTGTGATCACGAAGAATTTCGTTATACGGTACGAACACCGTAATTGGATTTTCGAATAACCTAGGATCTATCATATTTTCACCTTCTTTTTTGGTAAAAAAGAGCTTGGAGATGAATGAATATCTCCAAGCTCAAGTACTCGTTTTTAGAACGGTGAAGTTTCTTCGTTCAAGTCGGGAAGTTTGTTACTCACCGCTTTTTCAGCTTCACGCATTACCGATTCCATGTTTTCCGTGTCGGTCTGGTTATTACCAAACAATCGTGTCGAACCTACACCGTATTTAGTAACGGGGTCGAACTTTGCATTTGTTGCTTTGCCGATTGCATCGAGCTTACTTTCGAGTCTCGTCAAAACCATGTCAAACGCCACGCGAACGCTATGTGCTGTTGCCTTGTTAACCGCTCTAACTTGTTCTTCGAGACACTTCACGAAGAGATGGAACTCCCCGCTATCGATTCCGTTCATGCCGTGTTTGCCGGTCTTCGGATCATAGTCTTCGATGCGGTAAGACTTCGGGAATTCAAAGTACGCGCTAACCTCGGGAATTTTATTTTCATCAAGATTGCGATGTATTGCGAAGTAATAAATTTGTTTCCCGTTGTGTTTCATGGTACCAAATCCGACAAGGTTGTTGCCGGCTACATCGACATACGCATTTGCGTCTTTACCTTCTTCGAACGCTTTTACGATTCTCGGAACTGCGTCCAAAAGTTCGCTGACTTTATTAGTCGGAATTGCCGATGAGACCTGACGCTCGTAATCGTATTTCTCTTTGTCGGTCTGCTCATGTTTCGGGCGAGCCGGATGAATGCGAACTGAGATGAAAATGTCGTTCCACAAATCGACTTTCAATGTGCTGTTACCGAGTCCTTCGAGATTGTAGAACTGGTAACCTTTGGTGTTAATAGAACGTTTCCCATCAATTCCATTGGGCTGCTGATTAAATAACGCCATTATAGTTTCCTCCTTTATTCAGATTAAATGCTTGTGAGCTTCCAAGTAAATCGGTACTGCTAAGAAAAGTGGCGACTGGGAACGAGCTCGGCGTCTACTCGTTCCCAATCAATTACAGCTTTTCAAAAATTTTTAAAGGAGGCAAGATAACAGAAGTAAATACCAAAACTATTACCTTACCTTCTTGTTTTTAGTCGATACTGATACCAATTTCTTTTTTCAAAGTGTGTTTTGCTCGAGAAGAGCGACTGCGTACGGTGATGTCGCAATGAAGGTCAAGCACTTCACACCACCGCAGAAAATACTTCATCGATAACGGATTTGGTTTGGTAAGAGAACCTTTGAGATTAGACATGTCGTAGTCTTTATCAAACTTGCCGTAATATTCACGCATGTCGATCTGAAGTTCTTGAAGTGCCATTTTCACAATCTTCTTCAGCGGATCGTCTTCTTCCTTTATAGGTGGCGCGAACACTTTCGGGTCTGTCAAATCGATGTCTTCCGTCTGGTCTTTGAAGTTAGCACGGTCAACCATCTCCCGTTTAATCATCGTCACGTTTTTGATGTTGTTAACGGAACTCATCTCTGGGTCGTTCGCCGGTACAAATACCAGTTTACCAGAATTCTTGTAGAAATAGCCGTGCTTGATTTTTTCCTTGAGTTTACCACCATAGATATAGCACTGACCTTCGTGTACATAGGCGTAGTCTTTCTCAAGGGTATCGTCTTCGAAATGTTTCTGAGCATCGCCTCCAACGGCGACGAATATACCATCGATGACGATAAAATAGCTGTCTCCGCTGTTCAAGTCCATTAAATTACCTCCTTATATTATTTCACCTTCGAGACCCATGAACACATCGGTTTTCATTCCGACGCTGGTCATACGTTCTTCTCCATTATTAGACTCTTCTAAATCCTGTATGCTAAATAACTTCTTTTTTGTTGTACGAGTCTCTTGGTTTTTGACCACGACATGCTCGGATTCTACCTTCTTTTTGTACAGGTAGTAGAAGTTCAGCAAACTCTGAGAATATAGAAACAGATCAATTTTAGAGAGAATGTCTCTGATAGCCTCCAGTTCATCCAAAACTAATCCACCAGTATTTGTAGATGTATTGATGCTTAACGCAGCACCTTCATATTCCACATTGTCTTTATCGGTAATAACTGCCGGTCTCAATTCGAAGACATTATCGTCACCGACACTATCGACAAATACAATTTGGGTTTCTTCCGGAGTATAAGTTTTGAGATGTCCATGCTCTTGGTAAAATGGGTCATTGGTTTCATCATAAAGAATTTTCAACATATCGTCGAACGCTTTGACGAATATATGTTGAGTTCTCGATGTAACGTAGAGCGAACGTTTACGCCAATCAATATCCTTATCGGAATTTTTCGAGGTATTCTTTATTACCAGGAACGTAGAACCATCGATGTAGTAATTGTGTTCAGTCCATAATGAATTTACTTCACGTTCCCAATCAATCACACCAGGTTTACCGTCCGGCTGTGTTAACAAGACGTGTAATTCCAATTTAAACGAGGAAAAATTGGCTATGGTTCTGACAATTCGCTTATCAATGTGCTTCATTTCATCGCTCATATGTCACCTCCATCTTTGATATTAACCGAGATATCCTTATTTACTAGGTGATAATATATATTCGAAATAAAAGCGCAAATACAAGCCCTGGCTGCGATAGCCAAGGCTTATACTTGTCTTTTTTCGGAGGTGTATTTAATGAGTTTTAAGCTGCGCTTTAGCTTTACTGATTGCATTTTTAACAGCTGCAGAATTCTTACCATGATTGCTGACGCTAGGAAGTGAACTCGTGGGTTTAGCACTCAGAGATTTTTTCGCCTTCAGTAACGCTTCATTATGGTATTTCTTATACAACTCTTTTTCAAGTTGAGATTCCATACGCCACAACGTCAAAAGCTTTTTAAACTTAGGATCTTTACGTTGACGTGCGATGGTATAAACTGCGGTGCGAGTAGCACCTTTAAGTTTCGCCTTTTTATCCAATTTGATGATAGTCTTTTCCGTCACGATGTCAGCACGAATCAGTTCATCGGTAAAACGAGAATCTTCACAAATGGATGCAGCTTCTTCCGAACTCAATCCTTCAAGAAGAACTGCTTCAGTTATAAGAGTGGAGTCCGATTTAGAGATAATAGGTTCTCCACCACCAAATCCTTTGAAGAATTCCATGGTTATTTCCTCCTTTTGTTTTTTAGTGTCATGTCAATTGCGCTCATTTCTATATCCAGAATATGTTTGGTTGGTCGAGATGATAAAGGTCTTCCCATTCCTTAATCATATCATTAAGTTCATCTTCAGCACCAGACCAGTCATCGATTTTCAAATCAACTTCACCATATGCAGTTCTGAATCCGGAATAATGAATCATGTTATTATACATAAATGATTTCGCAAATAACAGAGCGAGTTTATAGAATGAACCTCTCTGGCTCATTGGAATAGTGTGCAATTCGGGATGATGTTCGTATTTGACTTCTACTTCTATCTTGGAAGTATAAGTGTGATTGTTGTATAAACGAACTTTATCCGGTTTGATATATTGAAAAGTCATTGGTGGGATCAATATAGAAGCCAAATCAGCAAGACTTTGTGCTTGAGCTAAATCTTGATATGATTCAACAGCTTCGAACGAACTACTCATCGATAGATTACTGAGACGATTATGAGGTCTGACAGAAGCCACACCTAATATTCTCTGAGCTTTAACCGGTGGAATTCTCAACAGCGTGTTTATTGTCACACTGTCACCATCTATGTTAACCGGGTCTTCTCTATCTGCTACTGCGTCCGTATAAATGTCCATAATGATCTTTTCAATATAAGGCATTAACGCGGAAAATTCTGGTAGAGCTCTATCAAGTATAATGTGTTGATAAAACTCTTCATCATCGAATGGAAGTGGACGCGACGCAATTCCTAAATCTCCTTTGAGTAATCTCAACAGATGGTTTTTATCTCGCCATGTTGCCATGATTTACCACCTCTTTCTTGGTTTAGAAAGATTAGAGAAGAAATCAGAAACTTGGTTATACACGTAATCTTCCATCAGTATATTGAATCGGTCACCGGTTTCGGTGTCTTTAATCATTACCGAGCGACCATCTGGTGCAACGTTTATAGTCTCATAGCATACGTCAAATATATTCACGATGTCCTTAAATCTTTTGGATTCTTCACCCATGAACTTTCCGGCGGATTCCATTACCAAATTTTGCGCTTCTTTTTCTGAAAGCTTGTAAGTCCAATCTTCTTGAACTACATTGATTGGAGATGGTTGCTTAAGTTTGATAGGTGCAGTCGAATCTTGGTAAGCTTCAGGATGGCTAGGTAAACATACTCTATCGTAACACACAATATGAGGTTGAGTTTTTACAATCCCTCTTCCTCCATCAACTCTGGTAATAGAAGCTAATGCTCTGAGAGAGAATGAAACTTCCATGCCTTGAAGAATATGACCTGTCATCTGTTGACCCCATTGTTTGTCGTTTAATGTAGTTACCTGACCATACAACGTGTTCCCTTTGATATTGTAAGAGTCAACCTTATGGCAAACTTTTGTCAAATCAATATTGAGAACTTTCATAGGGTCATTAGTTTGGGGGTGACCATTTTCACCAACCCAAGCTTTTTTTGCTCTAAGTTCGACAAGATGAGGAGCTTCCAACGCGGGTATCATCGCTTCACGAAGATATTGTCTTTTGTTACGATTCCAAGTATTGAAAGTTTGCAATACTGTATCTATCGTAACATAGAACATATTCGCTCTGTCGACTACCTGCTTTATATTCGGTTTTGTCCAAGGACCTTCAGATTCCATGATCACATACGCTTCAACAGGATTCAATTTACCTGAAATCATTGTTATCCACGTCCTTTCCTGACTGGTTATCTTATTCCTTTGTTTGAAAGGGCGAAAATCACCGAAAAAACAAGGCTATAAATAAACCAAGATTTTACCATAGAAAGCGAGGTTCTCTGTTATGACAGAAAAAGAGTTCAGAGCTCTGAAGGAAGACCTCAAAGGTAGCGTCGGTAAGGTCAAACATCACGTCAAACGAGTAACGGATTCTATAAGTCAAAAGCTGAAAGATGGACGAGCTAAAATTAATGCCAAATATGAAAAGGGCGTTGTGTCCACTCAGAAGAATCCGATTGTTGATAAAATGGCAGACCTTACTGCTGGATTAACCGAAAAAGATGAAGAAGAGCTCTTGAAAAACGAGGACGATACATTCAGGAAAATCCGTAAGGTAATCGTGAATGGTTCCGTTATATTAACTCCGTTTATCATCGGCATTCCCATTAAGATGATTGATACTGCGGTTCAAAACAATGTCGATATGAAGAATGCTGAAAAGTATGATAAAATCTATGAGAGAGAAATTCTTTGGACTGAAGACGAGATCAAGAAACGTAAGAAGGAAGGTAAAGATACCGAAGACTTACAGAAATATCTTGCCAATTTGAAAAAGTCCAGAGCTAAAACTCAAGCTCATATTCAGAAACTCAAAGAATCTGAGGCGGAGACTTCCAAGAAGGATAAAGCTGCTAAAGAATCTATGCGATTTATCACTGAGGGAAATAATCTTAATCCATTCGTAAGATTTACCCTCATGCAAAGAGAAGATTTCCGTTCCGATGACGATTTCGATAACGCACTGATCAGCACATTTGAACAACTTCTTTACGGAGCTACTCAAAGTGTTGATTATTACGAGAAATTTGGATTTGATAAAGAAACTCCAGTCACAGAATCGTCAGATACCGAACCTGTAGTTGATACAGGTAAACGTAAGTCCGCTTATATCATCACTAACGGTATCATGATGGAATCACTTTCTAAAGACAAAGAACTGATGAAAGCTTTCGAAGACCATTCTGGTTATGGTTATCAGATTAGTTTCAATAACGGTTCTTCGGACAAATACCAATTATACGGGTTTGATTATGAGAAACTCAATTCGTCTAATACTTCAGGAATCGATTCCAAAGTGAAATCTCTTGTTGAATATATTAATGGGAAAATTGCTTATACCGATTGCAAACTGGTCATCGGCGGAAAAGATTCTTATCCTGTAATAACACTCGAGGGAATAACTCAAACCGCACAAGATGTGGTTCGAAAAGCTGTTCATACAGCTCGTAATGTTCTTCCTGAAGAAAGCCCGGTTAAAAATGCTGAACGCGCATCTGAACCTCTTGATGATGCTGTAAATAAGATCATCAACGGCGCAAGAGATGCTCTCAGTCATGATAAGCGTGAAGAAATCATCCAAGGCAAGTACAGATTTAAACTTGTTCGTATTATTGCGAAATGTATTGCGTATGGTGGATTGGCTGTATTAATTCACCCTGCAGCTGCAGCTATCGCGTTCTTAGGAAAAATGGCGTACGATAGACACATCGACCGTAATGAACGTAGTGCAATAGTACACGATTTGGAATCTGAACTCGAAATTTGTAAAGAGAAAATCAAAGATGCTGAAGCTAAAGGTGATAACGAAAACAAATATAAACTCATGCGTATTCGTAAATCTCTTGAGACTGAGGTCGGAAGAATCAAACTTCACCTTGATAAGTAGAGGTGACAGATATGAGTTTTAGAGCATTTTTCAACAGTATTCTTATGGAAGCTAAGGATGATAAACCCACTGACTATTCCAAAGAAGAACCCAAAGATGATGACAAAGAAGAAGACAAGGATACTGATAAAGACGACGATAAAAAGCCTGACGCTGGAGCGGATACAAAAACTAATGATAACAAAGATGATGATTCCACAGATTATACTGTGGAAGACGAGACGATCGGTGATGATAATGAGGAAACCACAGATTACACCGCCGATGTTCCAGATGATGAAGATACTGGCGAAGACAAACCTGATGCCGGAACGGATACTGGTGGTACAGATGATAAACCTACAGATTATTCTGATAATGGCGATGACGACCCGACTAATGATACTGCTGACGCTGGCGATGAAGACTCTGGAGAAAATGCTGATGACTCTGGTGGTGGAAATGAAGAAACCACAGATTATTCGGCTGGCACAGATGACGCAATGGGTGATGATGCCGATAGTGAAGGTGAAGACTCAGGAGACGATGATAAAGAAGGCAGTGATTCTGAAGAAGGAAGCTCTGATGATTCATCTAAAGAAGACAAACTTCGTAAATTCTATCTTCTAAAAGATTTCCGTGAGTTACAAGCGTTCATCAAAGATGCAGCGGATAAGATCACCGAGAAGAAACGTAATTCTTTTGAAGAAAAACAAATCGATATGCAAGTGGTCAATAACTTTAGCAAACTCGAAGATGTCGTTGGTGATTATATGGTTTTCAAGTTTGATGAAGATGATTACACCACTGCTCTATATAACTACAGAAGATTTGTCATCGCAATTGATATAAATCTGGAATTACTTCAGAAGGTCAATGAAATCAATCAAAGGAATCGTGACAGTAAATCTTCTAATACCACAAATGAAAACAATACTGATTCCACGAAGAAACAATCTAAGCCTTCTAAATCTAAGGCTAAAACGAAGAAAACTTCAGAGAAAGACTCTGACGACGGTGAAGAACCGTCATAAGCAACAAGTAGTTAAAATTCACAGAGAAAGGATGTGCTTATAATGTTCGAACAAAACGACATTATAGCGAGACAGGGTGCTGTAGGTCTGTTTCAACCTAATGTGGATACATCGTTCACTGATGGTTTAAAAGCGGCTATGGAAGCTGCTAGGGACACCACTCATTATAGCCCGATTCAGGATTTTAAGAACATTCTTCAGGACGATCAAGCTTTTGAAAGTTATCGTGATATTATGTTTAGCGATGTGCTTGGAGATCAGCCGATGGCAGAATCTTCCACGTATTCCTACCTTTCTGCTAATACGGAGAATAATCTTGATTTGGGATATATGGCTCTTCACAACGAGAAGTTGGATCAGCTCATTGAAAATACCAGACAAGCGCTTTACGAAGCAAGTACTGTCGGTCAGTTGGAACCTATCGTTGCTCTCACTCTTCCGCTTATGAAAAAGGCGTACATTAAGAGTGCGTACAAAGATGCTATTCCTACATTGACTGCGGATAAGATGCTTATCAATATCGGTTATGAAAGAGACTTCTTGAAAGACCGTGAAGGTAAGAAATATTATCTGCCTGATATTTTCTATCCTGAGAATGAAGATACATATAAAGAGGTTCTGAAAGGAACTGTCGGTAAGCCTATTTCAGATAAATTCTATCCTGAAGCTGACGGCGCCGCGTTGCCTTTTGCTGAACTGAATCTTCTTACAGAATCTGGTGGTAGTCTTGCAACTCGTGACGTTCTTGGTTACGATCTTATGATTGACCAAGTTGTCATGACCGTTCCTGTCGCCAAAACTGCAGACGACGCTATCGACGGCAAAACTTTTGATGTGTCTGGATTCAAAGATCTGACCATTAAAGGTTTGAAGATTAAACCGCATTATCAAACTGCAACATTTACTGGCGAAGTTCGTCAGAATTCTTTGATTAAAAAGAACGACACTGCAACCGTTGATACTATTACCGGAACGATTGAGTTCTATTCTGGTAAAGTTTCGATTGCATGTACTGCCGGCTTGATAAAGAAAGTTCATTTCACCGGTCATTTGTCAAGTGCTAACAACGATGTCGGAACTGAGCTTGACCGCGAACGTAGAAATGAGCAGATTCCGATTCCTGAACAGGAAAGATTGAATACTGGTCTCACTGTCGAAAAGATTCGCGACGAAAAGATGCTCAGTAATATCGACGTTACGGTTGAAACTGTCAGCAAACTGTCCGACACCTGCTATCAATTCAAAGATACTAATACGAAGCTGTTCCTCGAAGATAGCTTCCAGACTGCCGTTGAAGACGTTAACGGCAGCCGCAATCCCATGGGTTACACGATTCAGTTGGCGGATTCTATTAAGTTTGAACTCCAAAAACCTGACCGTTACCTCTTGCCGCAATCCGAATGGCGTACGACTCAGCTTCGTTACTACCTCGAGAAATATATTATCCAATTCGTGCAGAAACTTAAGAATAGTAATATCATGGTTGTTATGGTTGCAAACCCGACAATGATTAGCTATCTGCAGGATATTCAATGGGTAGTCGATGAACGTACGAAAGTCGGTGGCGTCAAACTCGATTATAAATTTGGTGTTACGACAATCGCGGGCACTCGCGTTCATGTCATCGCCACGATGAAAGAAACCTTTGCGAAAGGATTCCGTCTGATTGGTTATCCGCTCACTCAGGAATTCATCACGTATCGTAAATACGATTACAGTTTCTTCATCGAAAACAACTATCGCAATATGAACACTCCTCTCATTCCGAACGTCATGGTTGCTCAGCGTTATCTCAACTATGAGTATTTGCCGTTGCAATCTGAAATGTACTTCGACGAAGTTCGTAATGACGCTCAAATTCGTATGCAAGGTTATGCTATATGCTGATATTAGTGCCTTAATCTCTACGGGGACAGGTGCGTGAAAAAGAGCTCTACGGGACAAAGGGTTAAAATAAACCCTTTGTCCCTAATAGCGTCTTTATTTGGGTAAAGAGAAAGGAATGATAAAAATGAACGATAGATCGACGTTACTCCAAGGCTCTTGTCTTTATAACTTAGACACGAATGCCTATCCTATAATCATCGACCATCCTGATTATCGTTATCTGTGCAGGTTGATTCAAGACATCCAACTTAATGTCGGTTCTGATTCTGCAGACCAGAAACCTAAACCGATGTATTATATTGGACAACTTACCGAAGATCTGAACAGTATGCGAACTGTGCTTCGACGGATGTTCGGAGTAAGCTTTGACATCACCATTGTGGATAATTGTGGCTCAAGTGAATTTTTCGGATGCAATGTTTATCCGAGCGAAAGAAGTTGCAATATCATCGCTGATAGAATACTTGAAAAAGAAGTTGCTACCACTAAGATTCTTAAAGAGGTTTGGCTTAATACCACAGAATGGCAACTTGACTTAGACAGCAGAATCTTCTACGACAATCATATTGGATTCAACGCTGCGGAGATAACCACTTTGATTTTTTTCAATATCGAGAATGTCGTCTTTAATCTTCGTATAGCTGAAAGAACCAACTATATCCTCAGCTCATTGCTTGATACTAAATCTCTGCTGGCTACGAAATTGGTTAGAGCTTCTATATGCAAGAAAGTTTTCATTATTCCGTTAATCATAGCATGTAGATTCAAGAGTTATCCGTACCACAATCGCAATTTCTTAGAAGGTTCTTGTCTCACTAGAAATACCAGTGGACATCTTATGACGATTTATAATAACATGGTTCGGAAGATGATAGTTGCTGTTGGTAATAGCCAAGTCGATGTTCCGATTAAACGGATGGATGAGGATATTACTCAGGCGGTAAATTGGTTCTTTGCATGTGTGGAAGAAATGAAATTTTCTACAAGAATGCTTAGTGAAGCAATGGACAAACTTTTGCGAATTGAAATCAGTCCGTATGTCAAAAATATCATTTCCGGTATTATGATGAATATTGGAGACTATAATCGCAAACAAATCATTACGAAAGAAAGTGCGGTTCCACATGTTCAGGAGATGTTTGCGAAGAATAACAAAGCAATCGAATTTCGAATGAAGCAATATAAGGCTGCCGCTAATAAGAAAATTACTGCACAAGTCGACCAAGCTATCAAAGAAGGTTTATTTGATTTAATTGATAACATTGGAAATATGAAACGAATCAGTCAGAGGGAGATTGATATGATTCGTGTGCAGGGTCAAAAGGTTCAGAACGCGGATGACAAAATGTTTGTACTTGATAATCTTCACTCTAAACTCGAAGTTGTTGATGCTTCTCTCTCCATATTGGAAAGTGGCGATAAAGAGAAGATGAAAAAGGTCAAAATGAGCAAAGCACAGTTACTTGACCAAAAGAAACAACTTGATGCAATACGTGAAGAAATCATCAAACGCCAAGTAGACGACTCGAAAGTTTCATTAATTATTGGTTATCCAAAAGGATACGAAGGTTAATGAATACTGAAGAACATGGGCGAAAATTTTACACTAACATTCTCACTAATGGGGATGTGTATAGAGGGATTGTAACGGTCAATTGTCATAAGTATAAACAGTACGTAGAGAAATCGACACGTATGTTGTATATTATAGACTCATTCACCGACAATCTCTCGTTTCTTCGCACCGCAAAAGATTTGTCGGTACTTGGAATTCGCAACTACCAGTTTATGCTTAAACTGTACGATGCGAATCTTTTGAACGTTGACCCTTATTCTCCCGCTTTAACACCAAATGAAGTTAAGAGAGTCCTTGTGGAATGTAAACGGAACATCTGGTATTTCTTGCGAGTTGTTGCAAGGGTTCCCGTCGAGGGTGGTGCTGTCGGTCCCGGAGCAGGAATGCGATATCAACTTAATCGCGGGAATCTTGCTTCCACTTGGTGTTTCATCAATAACATAGACCATTATCAAGTTCTTCCTCGTCAGATAGGTAAGACTATAGGTTCTTTAGAAGAAATACTTTGGACCTACATCTTCTCATCTAATACTAAGATGATGTTACTTTGTAAGGATAGCCCGGGTAGTAAAGAGAATCTAAAGAAACTTAAAGATTTGAGGGATTTATTGCCTTTATATATGCAATGCAAAATTGTGCTGAATGAAGATGGAGAGAAGAAGACTGCTAAAGGCGATAACTTGACGTATCTAATGAACCCAAACAATGGTAATAGAATAACTACTGCTACTGGCGGAGCAAGTGAAGATGCCGCTGACCGTTGCGGTCGCGGTCTCACACAAGCCATACAAATGTTCGATGAGGTTGAGTTTACTAAACACATCGGCGTAATTCTTGACAGTGCCGGGCCAGCATATGGAACCGCTGCACGTAATGCTGAGGCAAATGGAGCTCCACATTGTCGCATCATGCTGAGTACGCCTGGAAACCTTGACTCTCAACCGGTCATTAGTACAAACGATCTACGAAGACAAATGATTCGATTTTCAGAAGGTTTCTATGACAGAGATGTCAAAGAAGTCAAAGAAGTCATCTCAATAAATTCGCCAGTTAATATTGTTTACATTGAGTTTAGCTATAAGCAACTCGGTAAAGATGAAAAATGGTTCATTGAGACTTGTGCTAAGGTATCTAATAATAAGACGAAGATACGTAGAGAAATTCTTCTTAAACGTATCAGAGGTTCGTCGCTTTCTCCATTTGAACCAGAAGATTTGGAAGAAATTGGTAATCATCAAAGAGAACCCATTGAGGAAATCTACATACAAGAAGTCTATCCACTTTATGTATACGAATCTCTCAATAAGAACATTCCGTATATAGTTGGTGTCGACGTTGCTGCTGGACGTTATGGAGATAATTCTGCAATTACTGTATTAGATCCATATTCCATCAGGCCCGTAGCAGAATTCAAGTCTAACATAACTACTACCAGCAAACTTAAATCATTCTTGATTTCTCTGATAATGACTTATATTCCGAAGTCTATATTGGTAATCGAGAATAACAATATGGGAAGTTCGGTTATTGACGATCTTCGGTTGACACCGATTAGTCCAAATCTGTATTTCGATAATAATAAGTATTTCATTCCCGAAGCTACTCAGAAAATGGATGCTAAAGGGTTTGCGATACTTGAAGCGAAAAACGCCAGAACGTTTGGATTAAATACAAATCCGAAAACTAGAGAAACAATGATAAATCTCTTATTTGAACGCGTCAAAGAATACAAAACAGATTTCGTTACTAGAAATATCATCGCAGATTTAAACTCGTTGGTCAGAATGCCTTCAGGGAAAATTCAAGCTGTCAATGGAGCACATGATGACTCAATTATGAGTTATCTCATTTGCTTATACACATTGACATTCGGTTCTAATCTTGACCGTTATGGATTTACCAGAGGAGATGTAGCACCTGAACCGGAAAGACCTAAAACTCGTCAAGAATATTTCGATGAACTTCCAGAAGATGTTCGCGAATATTTCTCCGGAGTTAAAGATATGCAAACTTCTGAAGAATATGATAACGAGCTGCGCAGATTGTTTATGAGGCAGCGTTCTCAAATGATGGTAACGAAAAACGATTCTGGTGCTGTCAGTAGAAATATTGATTATGACACAGATCCGGATACCGGAATCCAGTTTGAACGTCAAGATTTAACATGGCTCGATGATTTAAATCACTGATTATAAAGTTAGCGAATCTGATGATTTTCGCTAACTTTTTAGCCGTTTTTTCACATCAATCTAAATTACGAAGAAAGGAGTTGCGCATCTATGTCGTCTATGTATGATACTGAGGATTTGGATTCTGAATTGGTTCTGATTCCTCAGATACAGGATCTTCACACATCGCTGATTCAAGAAGATATTCGAATGCAAATAGAAAATCCGTTTGAATCCAGCAATGACTTTGTTGAAGCGTTTAACGAACAATGTGAAGAAGCTCTTGAAGAAGACGATTATAGTGATGATGTCATGAAGCGAGTCAACGAAGAACGAATCAAGTTCTATATAGACGTAATTGAATTGATAAGCGATAAGTTTCATTTGGATTGTGATCTCGATACAATAGCGGATAAAAGAGTTGACTTGATTGATGACATTTGCTCAGCAATGTATAGCTTTTTCGTCCTTAAACGAAAAAAGAATATCAAGAATATGATGCTCAACTATATTTTGGAGCACGAAGACCAAATAGCTGAATCTCTGGAATATTTGAAGAGCAAGAAAGACGTTGTAACCGTAGAAACAAGAACTAAGTTAGAAGACGAGAATCTTTCAATGTTCTTGGCTAATATTCAAAATGTATTGCGATATGTTAAATCGATTAATAACTCCATGGATGAAATGATTCAATATATCGACTTGGAGTTATTCAATAATGCAATGATTCAATACTTACTGGATAATGCTATCATTAGCGGCAATTTTCAGGAGTTATATTTTGCGCCTTTATTCTCATATCAAGATACGATATACGATGAGATAGTTTCGAAGATTGAAAACGGGATTGTTAAGGCAGCACATAAAAGGAGGAAAGGTTGATGGACAATCAGATTGATGAAGAGGTCAAAACTACTGAAGATGAACCCGTCGTCGTAACTGAAACCTCTAAAGAAGATGTTCCCGAAACGACCATTTCCAATTCGTTACAGTCAGAAATACATCTTACACCAGAACAGCAAGAAGTATATGATCTGATGACTTCGGACAAAAAATTCGTTGCGATTCACGATATTATGCAAATCAAGAACAAGCTCAACGAAATTTCTGCAGTCAAAGAACATGCTATTGAACAAGTTAAGAGCATGATACCGGATGACAGGATCAGTCTTCTTGAAGCCAGAGCGGTCGCACTTGATAAAGACGCTTTGATCAATCTCGATATGGAAAAAGATGCGGACTGGGAAAAGGTCAAATCCATCTATACTTTTGAAGACGGCGGAATGATTCATTTTACCAATGATCCTGATACAGAAATTAAAAAAGTTCGTGAGATGCATCGAGATTATTTGATTTATCTCAAATCCATTAAGGAAGAGACTGCTAAGTTTGAGATAATCGAAAAAGAATCTAAAGAGACTCTCAATAAACTCTATAAAGAACTTGATGAAGCAATTGGTGAAGCCGAATCTGCCAGAATCAAACAATATTCCGCGTTCGCCGATTACTATCGCGATTGGATTAAAGAGTCGCTTAAACGTGATGACATCAGTGACCAACTGCGTGAACAGCTCCAGAAAATTTTGGACGCGGATAATCGCGGAATTGATCTTGAATTTCTTAAGAAAGAAATCCGCGAATTAATTTCTCGCAAAGGAAACGCAGATTCATTACGTTACGGTTACCGCAATAATTTTGTCGAAACTGCGCGTAAAGCTACGGCGGTATTAGCCAGCAAATTCTCTAAATACAATTATCACCTTTCGCTCATAAAGTTCTACGATTTGGAGAAACGTTTATTCCCCGACAAATACGGTGAAAAATTCAATAACCTTTTCATGTTTATCATCTTCAGATTCATTAAAGCAAATTGTGGGAAATTCGATAAGTTTTGGATGATAACTATTGGAGAAGTCGTTACGCAACTCGGATTCTTATTCAGAGACGAATCTGAACGCCCGGAAAGTTCTAAAGAATTCGTTAAAAATCTTCAAGAAGTTATGGATTTAGTGATTGACCATTGAGACAACGAGGTAAGGATATGCTTGATTACATTCCTTACCTTTAATAACGCTTTTAGAAAGGAGATATTTACAAATGGCTTCATTTTTCAAAACAGAAGGGGAAAAGATAATCCTCTTTGGTGCTGCATCTATGTTAGCTTACATACCTATGGATTATTTTGAAATGGATATTGCTCAGGATTATGGCGGAGAACATTTCGAAGCATTGGGATTGTTCAACGTGGAATTCTTTAGTGATTCTGATGCAACTAAACGTATCGGGAAACTTGAGACATTAAATCTCCCGACAAACATCAATCTTTATCCGAGTTCGTCTGAAATTAGAGATATAGAACTGATTAAAGAAGTTGGAGTGCAGAAATATCACGTGATGAAATTTTTAAAAGGTGAACCGTTCACTGATAAATATATCATACAGAAATCGAAAGCTGTCGAAGGATTCATGAATCTGATTGAGGGTGGGAAAATTCCAAGAACTATTCCCTATGATAAGCTCTTTGGAATTTGGACAGCTAATATGAAACTCAACGGTGTCACAATGTCTGATGTTCCGTCATCTTCACGCGAAATGATTCTTGCTGAGAAATATCGAGATAAAAAGAATCCGGCATTCAGATTCGGCATTAAAGCCGGAAAGAATCCGAAAATTTCGATGTATGATTATACACCAGCATCTGCAAGAACCCTTACAAAATATTCATCAACTTTCTCCGGATTTACGTTTGAAGATTTCGATACTATGGTCACTAACGGATTAAACATCAGCAAGAGTGGACGCAAACAAACTGATTCTCCAATAGAGCCCATAATCAAGTATTGAGCGCAGACGCCTCTTTTGTTAAAACATTAGTGTAAAATAAACCAAAGGAGGAAAAAACCATGGCTGCAACACCTATTGGGCAACTGATTCCTGATTGGCAACATCCGTCGGAAACTACGTTTATCTTTGATAACACTGTGGTCCAAGACACTGAGTCCATAAATACCGAATCGGTTACTCTTTTGACTATTTTCGCATCTTCTAAAGGATACGACAATAAGTTGCTGAAGAAGCGGAGTTTGTATGCTCACGTCGAAGAATATGGCTATCCTGACTATAAGAGATATGGTCAGGCTGGTTACATCCCTTATACCGCGCTTTCTTCTGGTAATGCGATGTGCTGGGAAATGCGTGTTATGCCTACGGATGCGACGTATGCCAACGTTATTTATGCGGTGTATTTCAAAGTCATTGGTGAAGGAACAGAAGACGACCCGAAGAAACTTCAGGTCGAATTTAAACCCTTTGCACAAGAAGGACTTAGTGACGCTGCTTTGCTCCCCGTTTATATGGAAACACTTAAGAATTTGACACCCGATCCCGATACTGAGCAAATGTGTTTGCCTTATATTGGCTTCCGTATGCTTGGTCGTGGTGAATATGGCAAATACTATCGTGTTCGTCTCTCTCATGACACTAGTTCTGATAGAGAAAATGGTTATAAAAATTATACGCTCGCTCTTATCTCTACCGAAGTTGGTACCGTTCAGAAAGAAACTTTCCCGGCACTTGCTTTGACAGAAGATGCTATCGACCCGAAAACCAACGTTACGTCTTACATTAGCGAAGTTGTTAACGACTATGAAGGTGATGGTTCGCGGCGTATTGCTGTCGAATTTATGCCCGATTATCACAAGTATCTCTTCAACTACTACAAAGAAAACGTTGATCCGGATACTGAATTGACGGTTGAATCATTCGACATTTTTGGTTATGATAAAACTCGCGATGACGGAATTAACCCGCACATTGAAGTGGTCAATGGTATTTCCTCAGTTGCTCTCTTTAGCGTCACTGGCATTAAAATGTCTGCTGGCGATGACGGTTCATTCTCCGATTCTGCAGACCCGTCTGAAAAAGAGAAAATGATGGAACAGCTCTACAACGACGCATTTAGCGGCGGTATTGACCCGCGTGTGTTCTCCAAACTTCGTTCTCCTTGTAACGTCTGCTTGGATGCTAACTATCCTCTTTCCGTCAAGAAATCACTCATCGCTTTGGTACTCAAACGTGGCGATATGATGGGTTATGTCGATTGTGGTCTTTTAACCACGGTTAACCAGGTTAAATCCTTCATGAATCAACTGGTCGATATCGATACCTATTACATCTCAAAGAATGCCGGTATGTTTACCACTCGCGATGCAGTTAGCGGAAAGAAGATTCCTGTCACTGTCACTATGTGGCTGGCATATAAGATTCCGATGCACTGGAGACAGAATGGTTTGTATACCGCTATGGCAGCAGAAGATTATGCGACGTTGTCTGGCTATACCAAAAATTCCGTCTATCCTGAAATTGATGCTGATGATCACGAGACTAAAGAAGAGTTCTATAAAGCTCGTTGGAATTACATTGAATGCATTGCAGAAGATGTATACGTCCGTGGCACACAGCAAACTAGCCAGAGAGAACTCTCTGACCTCTCTGAAGAAAATAATGTCCATGTCATGCTTCAAGTCAAGCGTCGTCTTGAACGTCTCTGTGCTCAGAAACGTTACCACTTTGGCGAAGCTTCTGACCGTAAGCTGTATACTGAAGACGCGCAAGAACTCTTCAGTACTTGGAAGGGCACATATTTGCGCGACATTAATATTACTTTCTCCATGACGAGATATGAAGAATTGCGTTCGATTCTCCATTGTACGTGCTCGATTATCTTCAATACGCTTATTAAACGTAGCATCATTGAGATTAATATCAATCCGCGTGCTTAAACGCGATTATAATCTGAGAAGGGAGGAATTAAGTCATGGCTACTGATTATACCATTAGCTACAATGAGACGACGCCTGGTGATAAGACTATCATGCTGAATCTCAAGCGAAATCGTCGTGACTTCAAATCATATTCCATGTTTATGGGTGGTTTGGATGTCACTCATAAAAATATCGACATGCTTGACCCGCTTAGAACAAACTATGTCCGTATATTCATCACACAGCTCCCTAAGTTTATGACGGATAAAGACAAAGAATTTGCAATGCGTTTCAAACACTACGTCGAAATGGGTTTCATCGGCATTGACGGCATCGCCAATACGACGATGGACACTGAGGAAGTTACCGGTGGTTACGCAGGTAACAAATTCAAAGTTCCTGGCGTCGTTAAGGACGAAACCGATACCGTTACAATTAAGATATATGAACTTACCGGTTCACCTGTTCGTGAGTTCATTGATACTTGGGTCACAGGTATTTCTGACCCGCTTACCGGTCTGGCTCATTATCATGGGTGGATTTCTGACACATGTCACTTCAGTGCACGCAACCATACAATGGAAATGTTCTACGTATCTACCGACCCGACAGGTCGCGACGATGCTATTGAATACGCGTGTCTGTTCGCTAACATGTTCCCGACTGAAGTCAAGAAAGATCACTTCAATTATGAGTCCGGGACTCATCCGGTTGTACAAATCGACATTCCGTTCACGGCGAACCGTTACGAATCTCCGCAAATCAACGAGATCGCCCACAGATTGCTTCAGAAGTACAGAATCTTGAGAGATTATCTGAACTTCCAGTCTGGTTACTTGGCTTCGGATCTCGACGCAATGAACGATTATAACCAATCTGTTACTCGTGGTTGGGAAACCTACGAATACACCAGTGGTGCAGAAAAAAATTAATCGTACCGGAAATAAAAACGTTATTACAAGGGTATACCCAGCTCGGGTATACCCATTTGACCGCTTTTAATACGGATTGTTGTTATCGTTTTCTCCATTTGTAGCAAGTTTAGCTTGCTTCTTATCTTGACCAATTTTGGTAATGAAATTATCTGCGACTTTCTGCAAATCATCCCAATCATACATTCCAGGGAGAATTACATTAGCAATCAGATAATTAGTCATTTTATCTTTGACTTCATCCGTGTATTTCTCGGTATTTTCTCCACAGATTATCTTGACCATAAAAGCTGCGGCTTGTTCCGCATTACTATACACATCTGCATCGTTCTGAATTGCGAGAGATTTAGGTCTGTTGAATCTGTAAGTGATTGCCATCAGTTCATCTTCGGTAACTTCAGGATGTTCAAAGTGAATTAATGCGCGATAGAATGCTGTGCAAGGATTACTAAGTTCGCGCTGAACTGAGCAAATCTTGCTGGCATATTTGATGTGACCCATATCAATAGAACGTGCAAAGTCTGCAGAGTCATTATATTCCAAAATAACTGCGGGGACATCGGTTCCATTTATCATGTTTTTGCGTAAGAATTCGATGAAATCTGTGTTTAAATCGATTTGTTGCCCAGATACAATATCTATTTCAAGTGGGCGTTCTCCAGATTTACCTGTGGCTACAAACATGTCTTTCGCATGACCTGCTTTGCTCATAAGAGTATTAACAGATGCAACATCATTAAACGAAATTTGATTTTCTTTGTATTCTCGTGCTGCTCTCTGAACTTGAGCTTGAACATCTCGGTCTATACCCGACTGTTTCACATAAAATACACGAGTATCATTTGAACGAGTTACTGTGCTGACAACTTTGAATATGAGCGTAGTCATATAGAGTTTCGCATAGAATAAAGAACGTCTAAGCATCGATACCCCGAGATGAGTTTCAACATCTTCGTTTACTTTGAAATGGGTCATGTATTCTGCTGAGACGAATTGAACTTTGAAGTCTCTACGGTACAGGTCTTCATACATTAACGCATTTACCATAAGTTCTCGGAACTTCGGATTATTCTTGACGTACTTATTATCAATTTTCTGTATAATGCGCATTGCAATAACATCTACGATAGAAGTTGCAGCGTCTTTATTCCGCACATGTTGGAAAACCAAACTCGTTCTGTTAAGTTGGTTATTCTGAAGCATATTATTGCGTATTGTGCCATATGTTTCATACAGCAAGTAATACCCGATACATTCATCAAGAATGTATACAGGAACAGTTCGCAATGGAGACATGAGTTTCATATAGATTCCTGAAACATCTTTGTATTCAGGCAACACAGCGTCATCCTGACTTATATCTGCAGTATTAACAACGCTATCAGGAGTACCGATGTCCTTCATATCTCGGAATGTTTGTTCTTTTTTCTCTTTCGATTCTTTGCGTTTATGCGCCGCCAACATCTTCAAGATATTTGGGTCGCTTAATGATGAGATTTCCACATCTTCCATCAGAGGCATTCCACCATCGTTTATTACTTCGATATTAGCATATTTATCGAGAAGATATTGTTTAATGTTCGCTCTGGTTATCTGTCGTCTATCTTGCTGATTAGTTAATGGAATTGCTGCGTCGAATGCTTCGTATATTATATCAACATCTTTGTCAATTCCCTCTACTTCAATTCTTTGAGTTGGTTTCCCGTTTACTGTAGTCTCTTTAACTACCGCAAGTCTACTGATTGATTCGTAAGTTGCACCAGTGTAACTTTCTTTATACAACATCGGATTCGATTTTCTCATCAACTCAAATTTTGAAAAGATTCGATTGTATGGTTGATGAAATACGAAGAAATCTCCATAAGTTAACACATTTGGAATGATTGTATCGTGCATTTTTGCATCAAGATTATATTGTTGCTCCATATCTCGAATTATTTCATTTAACTCTTCACGTCGGTCTTCAGAAATTCCTTCTATAGCAATAGTTTTAGAAACATCGGCAAGTATACCATCAGATGCAGTAACGTTGTCTCTCAATGTAGTAACCGCCGTAGCTAATTCACACAACTGTTCCGTTACCATTCGCAAGTCTTCGTATTTGTTATTGATATTCTTGTATCTTTCGTAGAAGAATGTGCTGAATGTAGTGGCATCTTCGTTGATGATTTTCTCGAGATTAGTTTCGTTTCCGGATGGATCTTTTAAAGCATCATTTATGAACTTCGAAAAGTCTGGTCCGGAGAACGAAGTCATTTCGTCATACTGCTGGTTAATTACTTTATTCAACTTCTGGCGTTTTGCATCAAGTTCAGTTGAATTAGTTTGTGAGTAACCAACAGTGGATCTTGAAATGTCGGAGAAATAGTCAGCAAACCGTTGACTGATTGTCTTAAGTTCTTGAGCGTCAGATTCACTCATTCCACCACTCGGTTTAGCCACAATTAGCCCTCCTTTACTGGTTTTAGTAAACTGTCTCAAGCGTAGAAAAGCGGTTACAAGAGGCAGGTATCGTCAATCCTGCCTCTAATGCGTTTTGTTTACTAAAAGATGTCGCAGGTTTTCGTCTTATGCTTAATGTCTTATATGACGATATTACAACGCATTATCACTTTGTATTGTATCACATTCGCAAAAATCTTCTTTTCAAGAAATGAGATTCGTTCCCCTGATATGTTTCAAACACGACATCGAACCAGATTCCATCGGAAGAATAATGATTCGTATATGCTCGAAGATTCTTGAATTTCTTTAACAACGGGAACTCGCTAATTGTGAGATACATTTGATAAGATTCGTCATCGAAAAAACACGGCTTTATCAGCTGATAATCTATGAGTTGTTCTATTTGAGAATCGCTGAATTCGTACCGTTCAAGTCCGTCATCTTTCAATACTGTCAATACATCGGAAGACGCTATAGACATCATCTTTTTCGCCGATACTATATCGGATTCATTTGCAACTCGTCCGATATCCTTGGGCTCTTCATCGATACTTTTAACCCTGACGATATTATCTTCGATGACAATTTCATCGTAATGCTTCAAATCTCTGCTCGCTTCGAATGTTGATTGTGAAGACATGATAGTGTTTTTAAGTTCGGGAAATGTGTTAAGGATTGCAGTTTTATAATAGCCGTGGATGTATTTTATCTTGACTTTCTTATCCGCATCAGATACCGGAATACCGACTATGTGACCGGTATCCAATATAAACCATTGTTTGTAAATCAACTTCAACCCCTGATTCAATTCCATAAACTGCTTGACTTTTCGTTTTCTTTCACGATATTCGTTGGAAGAAGCCATATACATCACTCCATTCCAATTACAGCTTCTTCGAAATCACTATATTGATTATCGATTTTGATATGTTTTGAACATGGATGTATTTCGTCAAGTTCATCTAACATTTCTTCTACACTCGGAAGATTATGCCAGTTCATACCCATACGGATAACGTCTTTTGTGAGATAGTTCTCAAGGTATTCTTTTCCACATTCGAATTTGAGATTAGGATCCTCCTCGTAGACATCTCTCGCGTTACCGTTGTAATGTTTGTTATCTATAAGGAGTTTACCAACCATTGTTTTGGCGCTGATGTTGAATGAGATTATTGTGTTCGGATAGAGCGCCGCAAAGTCCATGTCTATCACGTACTTGAACACATACTTGCTCGGATTACCGAAAAGAACTTCACCGACATTTTCGTTCAATTCGGGATTTCCGACAACCGCACCATCAAACTTTTCGTCGTCATCATCATCTTCACCGTACGGTTTAGAATAATCCATATTACAATTATTCCCAGCCACAAAACCTTGATTGATACACTCAATATAGAATCGATTCTTCAAGAATTTCGTCTGTGAGAAAATCTCTTTGTAAGATGAACCATTAACCGTTGCTCTCGATAATACATCGTCCATATCTTCGGTTTTATTCTCGATTCCATATAACAAAAGAACGTCTTTGATGGAATAGAGAATGAATTTGCGGTAATCTGTATACGGAAGAAATTTATCATAACTCCCGCTATATTCAAATTTTCCGCTTCCTATTTCGGTTCTGGCAATGTAATCGAGTTTAGACGAACGAAGTTGCGCACGATTCTTTCTGAGCTTACCGTAATTCAACATCGCATCCGTCCAAACTATCTTGGAAGTCACGTCGAAAAAGTCTTTCTTGAGAACTGGTTTGCCGGTGTTTTTATCTTCCCAATAGTTAAGCTTTTCCAACTTGAATTCCGGGTCACAAAATAACTCATGAGCATCTCCTCCGAGTTGATAAGTTCTGGCTATAAGATTCTGAACATCATATCCCATATTCCAGATTCCGAGCATATCCGGGTCAATCATTCGAAGAACTTCAAAGAGCTTATACAACATCTTCAGTTCATCATCGAACATATAAATCTGATATCCAAATCCCGGAAATTCTTCATCGTAAGTTTCGTGACAGAGTTTGTAGAAGTTATCGATGTCGTCTTCGAATTCTTGTATTAACGGATTTGGTCTGGCGGCATTGCGTAAACAGAAAGTGTGAACCTTCTTATTGTAGCCATCACAAACACTTACCGCGTTAACTGGGGCTCTACCTTTTTCGGGCATTCCGATGTAATCGACAACATCGTTCTCGATATCCAGAAACGCTTTTTTCAAAACGACTTTTGTCTCCGGATGATAGTAATGAATCGTCCACCAGCAACGATAAAAATCGCATATATCCAAGTCGGCTCCGAAACTATACGGATAATGAAACAGGTTATTCATCGTTCTGAAGTTTCGTTGTTGAATACACTGATTGCGAAATTCTTTCCACTTACCACCAGCTTCTTCCGCGATGACTTTTAAAACATCTCTGTACGGCACCGTTTTTGAGTAAAGTTTATCTTTCTCTATGGCAGTAAGATTGTTAGTAAAATCTCTGTATTCTGGTTTGACGAAGAAGATTTCGACTTTTGGGTTTGGAATATTATGAACGAATTTCAAACCCGTGCGAACGTTTTTAAACAACAACATCGCATAGTCGGTATCGTCTTCATCTCCTGCTCTAGGTTTAACGTATTTGACATCGAGAAGAATTATATCTCTCGTGTCTAAGTCTCCTAAAAATTTCATTTATCTCAACTCCTGACTGTATTCAGATTAAATAGTTGTGTCTGGGTGGGTTGTTCTTTAATTCCGTAGATAATTGACACCAGTTTAATATGTCTAAAGGAGGCGATAAACGATGAATATAGATGCTGAACTTGAAGAATTGAAAAAGTCTAAAGATAATCCGTTCGGTTCAGTTGAAGAACCTGAAGAAGATTTAAGTCTTGGACTTTCTAAACGGGTTAAAGACGAAAAGAAAAAGAAGAAAAAGAAGAAAGCGGTCGCTGATGAACTTGATGATTTACTTGGCGGAATAGATTCTTTTTCTTCTACTGCAAGTGTCGATGCTGAAATCGAAGGCATTATGGAAATGGCTAAAGACATAAAGAAAGCTTTGAAGAAGAAAGATGGGAAGATGGAATTTGACCCAGACAAATTTATGAATGGTGAAGGTAAAGGACGCAAGAAACACAAAGATTTGGTCAAGAAATACTCGGCAATGTTCAAGACCGAAGAAGCGTTGATGTTAGCTTTGCTTAAAGAGTCCGACAATGATACTCGAGTGATTCGTGAAGCTTTTATGTCATTAGCTAAAAATGGATCTGTTCGTGGTGTTATGGGTAAAACTGCTACAGATTTTGCTTCAGCATTAGTATCGGCTAGCTCTCATAGGTTGGCTATCATAAAACAACTTGCTGACCTTAAGAAGATCGCTAATGATTTGGCGTTTAAAGAGGAATCTAAACGTAAAGATTCTGACGAAAACGGACTTGACCAAGAATCTCTCGGTGCAATGGCTCTTCGCAGTTTGTTTGGTCAAAGTACTCGCGAATTCTCTAATGTGTTACAAAGTTCCACAGCAATTAGTGAAGAAGAATTTAATCGACTTGAAGAAAACGCAAAACGTGAGATTCCGGTTGAATCATATACAGAAGATTTCGATACAGGTCCGGTTATTGACAAAGATGGCAATACTCGTCAGATCGATTCACAAGAACGAATGTCTGTTGATTTTGACCCAGATATGGAAGAACACTTGAGTAGTTTATCTGAGCAATATAAAGACGATCCAATATATGGAAGGTCAAGTGCCGGAGATAGTTTAATCAGAAACGAATCTCGTGGTGTCAAGATAAAAGTGAGACGCTGGTCTGATGAATCTACAGGGAAATACGAATTTGAATTTGTTGCGGTCGATAAAGATGACATTGAAGTTCCGGATTACGAAGTTCCTGATAAAACCAGAATTAAGATGACTTGGAATGACGAAACTGGAGTTGCTAAAGATAATCGTGGACGAATCTATGAGATTATCGATTATTAAGCGGATTAAGGGAGCACTAATTATTAGTGCTCCCACGATACGCGTTTACAACGGCAATTCTACATTTACAACCGGATGACAGTCGATTTGATACGTGAATCCATTTTCGGTATGAGATTTTCTGTCTGCCATGAAAGCCCAGTGACCTTCAGCATCTTTATTCAATACTTTATTCTTGTAATCGCTGTAGGTACGGAATATCTCACCACGTTCAATATCCTCGAATTTCTTAAGAAGCCACACACCATCAACGTACACCTCTGCTTTGACCAATGCTTCTCTGAATGAAGTCTTAGCCATAAAACTCACCTCAATTTATTCTATTGATATTCTTATATGAATCAAGCTGATTATCTTGCTCGATAGTTACGAATACGTCTACCGGATAATTCTCGAACAGTGGATTGTGCGTTATCATAAACAATTGTTCGCAATTCATTGCTTGCATTCGTTTTTCCAACATTCTCAAGAGGTGAGCTTTGATGTCGATGTCGAGTGGTCCGTCTACTTCGTCCAACAGAAGTATGTTATAGCCGTCCGTTCCGATGAACTCTTCGATTAACGCAAATGATAATGCCATTGAGATTACTGAAGTTTCTCCCTGTGACGCTTGAATTGCATCTGATATGACGATTCCGTTTTTCGTATATGGAATGCGGAATTCTTTATCGTCTATTATAATGCGTTCAAGTTGAATTGCATCACCGCAGACCTCGGATATGATTCGATTAGCAATATTTCTGGCTCTTCCAAAATGAGCATTAAGATAGAGCAACGGAATTCCTCGATTACTGGAGACCGCATTCTTCACTAACTCAACCTCATTATACTTGGCAGTTAATGCTTCTTTTTGCTCTCTAAGCTGAATATATTCCATTAACTTGACTTTTGTTTGGAAATGTAACTGCTCAAGTTCTTTAATCTGCGCTTTCATCTGTTCGATGTTTCGGTTAGTCGAAACCACGTAAGTATCAAATTCGTTAAGTAGTGTAATCTTCGAATCTAATACTTTCAGCTCGTTATCGACTTCTTTCAAAGATTTGGAATATTCTTCTTTTCGGCGCAATAATTCAAAGAAATGTTTCGCGTCATCGATAATCTCTTCGCAAATCTCTATATCTTTCTTCAGATGTTTCTTTTTCTTGTGAAGATCGTTAAGAGTTTTTTCCATATTAGAGATTTGGATAATGAGTTCATTTCGCCTATCGATAACAGATTTATCCGCTGATTCTTTTCGCTGCTGAATAATTTCGAGCTGAGACTCATACTTCTGAATTCTTTCTCGAGTTTCTTTCCATTCTTCGAACTTTTCAAGGAACGTAACCATTTGACCGACTTCGTCGAAGTCGAAAAATTTCATCGAACCTTCCATTGTATCGAGTATCACATTTGCAAATTCGACGTTATACGGAAAGATTTTTCGCCTGGCATCTAACACCGATTTGATATGCGACATGGCGTCACAAACTTTAAGAGCTTCATTTCCAACATCAATATCTTTTTTAATGTCGTGGATTGAACGAAACTCTTTTTCTCTGAGAGCATTGAAAAACGGACAGATTTCAGTTTGATTACATCCGATAGGGGGAATCATTTTGACTTCGGAATGTGCTTTATCTATACTGCATAAACTAAGCTCCGTTTTCAACTTAATCAGTTTCGCAACACAATAATCTCTCGGGTTCTTTTTCTTTTGATACCCCTTGAAATACATTTCTCTTGCAGAAGAAGAAAGTTCTCTAACAGAAAGAATCATATCACGGATGGTTTGCATCAACGCAATATCTTCCAGAATATCATCTCTTGTACATTTCGGATTGAAGTTCTCGTAGTATTTCTTATACTGGTTATCGAACTTGAGAGCCTCTTTTAATTCTGCTCGAATACTGGTTTCGTCATCGATTTCTTGAATAGAACGAACTTGATTGTCTAAATCGGTTAACGAATTTTGATTTGTTTCAAGCGATTGTGAGATTACTTCTATCTTTCCGATAATTCGAGCGAGTTCACGTTCGTTTTCGTTTTTCTCTGAATTCAACTCATCGATATAAGATTGCTGATCATCCACAATAACGAACACACTCCGAATGTTTTCAATTTCTCTCGACATATTCATCAATTCAGAGATAATTCCTGAGCGTGTTTGGTTCAAGTTGATTATGAGTTCTCTCAATGATTCGACACTTGAATTCACTTGGGTTTCAATTTTTCCCTTAGCAGTATACAAATTTCGGTTGGCTTCTTCGACATCTTGCTTCAACTTCTCGAGACGTTGTTCGATATTCCAGAGTTCTTCTTTGTAACGAGTTTCAGCAGATTCATCTCCAAACTTCTTCAGTTTATCCACAATGATTGCTAGCTCGGAATTACACTCTCTCGAAGACGCAACTGCGTTCTTATAGTCACGAATATATTCATCAATCTCGCTAAGAAGTTTAACCGCGAATTCTTTTCGGTTTGTATGACCTAATCTGACGAGATTATTCACATTTGAACCAAGACGCAATATTTTCAAAAATCCGATGTCGATTCCGAATTCAATCTCTACCAACTCGTTAAAGCTAGTAACTAATCCAGATGTATTCATCTCGATTCCATTCTTCTCTATATAAGAGCGAATCTGTCTTCCACTTTTTTTGGCAATGTAATAATGACGAATGACGTATACATCTCCGTTTGACTTAAGGTAATGGATTTCTTTCTCACCATCTTTACCGGAGATAATCATATCTTCACCGTGTCGCAAATCCACATTTCCCATATATGCAAATGGTTGCAGTTGACTGAGAATATAAGTTTTGCACGAGCCGATTGGACCGATAAACAGCAGTATCGGATTAACCATTTTAGAGAAATCGATTTCCAGACGTTTTGTGTGTAAAGTTACATCTATTGCCGCAAAGTTCTTGAGTTTGAGATATGTGATTTTCATATCCTCACTCCTTTCTTAGTTTAAAGTGTCTGCTGGTAGAAAAAACAAAGTGGTGTATAAATGTTATAAAAAAATCCGAGCGCTATTGTGCGTTCGGTCGCAACCATATAGGTTGCTAAATTGGTTTGTCTTACCAGGCGACGTGTTTGACGTAGACGCCACCATCTTGATCGATGCGCGCCATAATTGTCACGTCGTGAACTGTGCCGATTGCGAAGACTTTGTACACGCCGGGGACGCG
>Ga0310691_10000429_pt1 | contig 81261 bp, 54 predicted proteins | sample 176DNAGHGlowgp2_FD_203887 | JGI IMG/M metagenome (GOLD analysis project Ga0310691, IMG submission 203887) | Sheep rumen microbial communities from Palmerston North, Manawatu-Wanganui, New Zealand - 1766 DNA GHGlow gp2 (v2) (version 2) | ecosystem: Host-associated > Mammals > Digestive system >...
CTCTAATGGAGAATACGAAGCATGGGATCTTGTTCCAAGGAATGTACTTAAGGACAAGGAGGGAGACATCTTCATTATTGATGCCGGAATCAAATTATTGCAACGATAACCGCCCGCCAGACCGCGCTCATCTTTGAGTATCTGGGCGAACCATAAGGCCAGACCCCCTCTAATCCCCCTGCTTAGGGGGAAGAACTAAGTCGCGACCTGCAAGCCATCCCCCTAAGCAGGGGGACCGAGGGGGTCTACTCATCTTCGAGTATCTTGGCGAACCATAGTGATTGCCTTTTTTGCAAATACAAGATGGCAATTTTTTAATTAATAATATAAATATTCGTGGGTTTTCCTTTTTTTTAGGAAAGTTTTGCGCGATTGTTTCCTTTTTTTAGGAAAGTTGGTATCTTTTTGCGACTCGCGACCGTGAACTCGGAGGTATCCGCGAAGCAGCCACTGTCACGGGCTGTCTGAATAGAACAATTGTCACCTATGACCAGGATGAGGTTGTTCATGACAATATGGGAATAGTTCGCATCCTCCCGGCATGGAAGTGGTTCCTGGGGGAACCTTAGCTTTTAATCTCACACAGAAATTTCACAGATCTCACAAATATTATCTCTCTTGATGTCAACGTTTTCCGTGCTTTCCGTGGTTTCTGTGTGCCTTATTCGGACCCACCAGCCATCCCCCTAAGCAGGTATTCAGCCCCCGCTGTTCGGGGGATAGAGGGGGTGCGGAGGACCGAGGGGGTCTTCCGTCGGGTCTCCATCTTGATCAAATATCTCCATCTGTCCCTGCGCCTCCTTCGTCAGCACAAAGGGTAGGGTGTATTCCGGTTGGTAGCCCATGAAGAACTCCATCTGACCGCCACTGCGGAACTTGCTCACATCCACGAGCATCGTGTTCTTGACCGAGACATTCACGTACTTATCTGGATAACTCTCCACCTTGTCCGCCTCAGGACGATAGAGGATGATGGTGAGGTCCGAAGCCTCGTCAATCTCGCCACTGTCGCGAAGGTTGGCACGTGTAGGCCGTCCCGTCACGTTGCGGTTGATCTGCGAGAGACAGACGATGGTCACGCCCAAGTCGCGCGAGATGTCCTTGAAGGCATGGGCAGCACGGCCGATAAGCTTAGTCGTGTTCTCATCGCGGTAAACCGGGTCGATGCCGAGCAGCTGGATGTAGTCCACCACCACAAGGTCGAGGCCGCGTGTTCGCTTCAGCACACGTATCGACTGCAGCATGCGATCGAGATGATTCACGCCGCGCTCGTCGAAGCTGAAGTTCACGGCATTGTTCGCAATCATCGTATCGATGGTATGGAAGGCCCTCACCTCCTGTGCAGGATCCAGTTTCAGACGTGCCAGGGCATTCACGTTCACGCGGCACTCCATCGAGAGCAGGCGCTGCGTCAGCTCCAGGTTCGTCATCTCCATGCTGTAGTAGGCCACGCGCTTGCCCTGCTTCATCGCCTGCAGCGCCAGGTAGTTGGCGAACGACGTCTTGCCGTGGCTCGACTTCGCACCGACGACGATGAAGGCGTTGTCGGGCAGACCACCCTCGCGGTCGAACTGCGGGATGCCCGTCATCAGGCCGATGTGCTGCGTCTCGGGGTTGCGGTTGTCGATGATGTGCTGACGGGCTATCTCGAGCTGCTCGCTCAGCGAGGTGAAGTCCTTGCCCTTCGTGCCCGACATGATCTGGTCGATGGCCTGCTGGATTGCATTCACGCCCGCATTGAGTTCAGTGCCGAGGGTGTAGCTCAGCTCGAGCAGCTGGTAGCCCACGGGAGCCAGGGCGCGGCGCTGGGCGATGTTCTCCAGCACGAGCACCATCTGGTAGAAGTCCATCTTTTCCTCCACCTGGGTGGCGATCTGCGCCACCTGGAGCATGCAGTCCTTGGCCTTCTCGTAGTCCATGCCGTGCATCAGTTCGTTCGTCACCGAGATCATCGAGATGGGCGTGTTGGCACCATACACATTGCAGATGGCGTGGTAGATCACCTGGTGCGCCGGCTCATAGAAGCAGTAGTCGCTGAGTCGCTGCATCGCCTGGTCGATGCCTTCACGTTCATTCATCAGGCCGTTGAGCACAGCCGCCTCCATCTCCTTGTTGCTCAGCATCTGCCGAGCAAACTGCGGAATTTGTATCTTGTTTTCCATAATTGTTGTTTATTTATTTTTCAAAGAAGATGAAAAATGAAGGGAATTGAAAGGAGCCGCCCGATGGCGTCTCTGCTGTCTGGCTGACAGTCAGCACCCCTTCAGTATTATTGCCTGCGGCAAGAAATCTTTGTGGAAATCTTAGGAGGAAATAAAGCGGGGTCAAGGATTTTTAGGGATAAACCTCCATTTCCACACCAGATTTCCCCCTTGATTTCTGCTCGAAGAGCATAAACTCGATTCTCGAATTCTTGATAAATAGAATCATTGTTCTTGTTTGTAAATCGGGGATCCGTTCTCGTCAAGGCCGCAGAAATTATTATTCTTTTGTTTAAGACCTTCCTTCGGTTCGCCATACCTATTGGTCAGCCAGGCCAAAGCTGTCTGAAAACAGCTTCGTTTTCTTCGACTGAGTCCGACTTCGTTTTCCATATTGACCAGAACGCTTTGGATTTGCTTCCAACTGTAGTTTTTTTTAAGCTCACGATACTCTTCAAGTGTGAGTGGATCCTCCATCTCAAGAAGATGAGGGCAGCGTAGATGCATGAATCTTTCCAGTTGTTTTTGGGCCTCCCCATCTAATCTAATCTTTTCTTTATTCAATTCAATAGGACCTGGGTGTACACACGTGGAATTGCCAGCGCTCGCGATCACGTTATCGCGTTCGCCCGCTATCACGCTATCGCGTACGCTCGCGAGGTAGTTCTGGTAAGACTTCTGACCAATGTTCTTTTCGGGATCCTGCGCAAGTGTCACATAAAAGTTCTCGTCAATATCGAACAGTTCCGAGGAGTAGATGATGCCATAGACATCGAAAAAACGAAGTGGCTTATATCTAAGAGACTGAAAGAAATGAATAGGTATCTTCTTGCCACTGAGCATTATCAGCTCAACTGCTTTCCAATAAAAGCCGATGGCAGCAAGACCATAGTCATGTTCCAGCTTCAGTAATAATCGCGAATAGTGTGCGGTTGATGAATGTAAAAAGAATTCCATATATTTTCTATTTTGTAAAGACAATACCTCCCTTCCCCTCGGTAAATGCCAAGGAGTCAACTCGAATTTTCTTTATCACGAATTCTCGAATTAGAGAGTTTTATTGCCTGCGGCAAGAAATCTTTGTGGAAATCTTAGGAGGAAATAAAACGTGGTCAAGCTTTTGTAGGGTCAAGCCTCCATTTCCACACTAGATTTCCTCCATGATTTCTAACCGAAGGATATAAACTTTCAAGCAGAATTTTATCCATTCGCCTTCTAAGAATTAATTCTCAAATTCGTGATAATAATCATAGCCTCTCATACGGGATGATGCCGAATGCAGCATGTACCCAGGGTGAGACGAAAGCCTCGACTTGCCCGTCCTCATCGTAGTACACGTAGAACATCTCCGACTTCAGGACGAGATCGAACAGCCGGCTCTTCCTATCCTTGCCCAACTTGCGGCCAAGGCGATAGAGGCGGTATTGACGTGTATTGCGATAGGCACCCGTCTTGTCAAGATGCGACATGAAGCCACGCGGGAAATATAGGCGACGCAGTTTCTCCGCCTCCTTCTTCGTGATGCCAAGCTCTCGCATCATACGAGGCTCAACGCGTCGCTCGAAGCCACGCAAGGTATATGCCTTGCGTGGACAATGGGAATACCATTTCGGTCGTTTCAGTTCCATAGAACAATTTTTATTTAAGATGGCGAAAAATGAGCCATTAGGATAAGATGCGTCCGATGACGCATCTGCTGCTTGTCTTAGAACTGTCAGTCATGAGCGAGCTCCTGTCTGCCCGCTCTAAGCCATCCAGCACCCCTTCGGGGTCATATCCTAATGTCTAAAAATCGCTTCGCAGAAATATCCTTAAAAATAATTGATCGACCTTTATTCTTTAACGTTAATGACCGTATAATTGGCCGTTAATTAACCATTAATAGAGGTTATGTCTTAACCAGTCCATCCCGCCACATATCATTAACGAATAATTAACGGTTCATTAATGGGCATTAACGTTAAAAAGAAAAAATCTGTGTCAATCTGAGTCATCTGTGTGCCCTTTATATGGACAATCAAGAAGGAATGAAATCGATCAGACGGAGCTCGGCATTGTAGCGCTTCTCGCCCTCCTGGGCCTTCGTCTCACGCGAGTCGCACTGGAAATGCAGTTCACCTTCCTTATCCTTTTCGAAGTCGAAGTTATCCACCTCTTCGTTGAATAGCATGAAGGGGAAGGAATCCTTGCGAAAATCAAGGCTCTCGAACAACACCTGTCGGCGATAGCCTAACACGTCCTTGCCGTCGGCAGTCTTTACGATGTTACCATTCTCTTTCTTGGGGTAAGATATGATCTCACCAATCTCAGTCAGTTTCACTTTCTTTACTAACATAGCTTAATCAATTAACAATAAAAAATTAACAAATAACAATTATGATTTGTCCGGACAATATTCATTATGGGAATTGCCTGCGGCAAGAAATCTTTGTGGAAATCTTAAGAGGAAATATAGCGTGGTCAAGCTTTTGTAGGGACAAACCTCTATTTCCGCACTAGATTTCCCCCTTGATTTCTGCTCGAAGAGCATAACATTCGTGTTTTTATTGCCTGCGACAAGAAATCATTGTGGAAATCTTTAGAGGAAATTTAAGCAGGTAAAGCATTCGTAGGGTCAGGCGGTTATTTCCACACCAGATTTCCCCCTTGATTTCTATCCGAAGGATATATTTTTTATGTTAAAATTATATCTGTGTTTTCTGCGAGTTCTGTGTGCCCTTGACGTAATAATCGCAGTCATCGAGCACATCGAGCATCACTTGCATCAGATTGTCCTCCATCCTTTTGCGACGGATGTCGAACTGTGCTTCGCTCTCATTATCTTTCTTCTTGGGCATCATGCGCCAGAAATAGCCCCCATAGAAGCGTTCTTTGTCATTCCAATGCATGGCAAGTAACTCTGTGATCATCAAGTTTCGCTTTTCGTTGCCAGGGATTATCTTTTGGGTTAGGATATTCCCAAATAAATGATCCTCTGGCTTGTCATTCTTGTGCGCTTCAAACTCATCGAGCACCAGATTAAAGCCTTTCTTGTCAGAGTCTCGCAGCTCTGCAAGTTCTTCCACCGCATTGCGGAAAGACTTGGGATCCATCGTCATGAACATGTCCTTGAGGCCTTCATTCAGACGTCCCCGTTCACTTTTCAGTTTTTGTTTTTGTGCCATAAATTATAGGTTTTTGATTTTTCGCCGCAAAGGTACGAATAAAACAAGTGCGAATCTCGGAATTCCCGCTGATTCGCACTTTTTTGAAAAAATCAGGGAATGAACGTATCTGTAAATATACTCTCTGCGTGGGATGCTACCATCGGAGATATATCCTTACTGAAATTGTTCATCACCGTCTTATGCGAACTGATGGTGCATAAATCACCAGTTTCGAGCAGCAGATGGGCTATCGTCGAACGTTTGCAATCGTATTCGAAGACCGAACCTTTCTCATAGAGGAAGTTCATAAGTGTCAAGACTCGGTTCTCTCGAAGGATCGTCGAATGCTTGGCGGTAAGCCATCGGTGGATTTGCTCATTCTTCCATGCCTTGATGAAGAAAAAGAGCAGTGGAGTTACTTTGTTTTCTGTGATGATGCCTGCCTGGATAGCTTGGTCACAGGCAAGAGCAGTAACAATCAGGCAATAGTGCCTTTGTGGTGTTGTTTGAAAGCTTGTTGGCTTCATACTCGTTGTTAGCGAAGTAAAAAGCCGGGCGCCCGGTGCATGACGATACTTCTACGTCACAGCATTGGGTTAAACAATAATGCACGGGACGTCTCTCGCACATGGTTAAAGAAAAAGGGTTATATAAAAAATATCCTTGCTTTGCCGTTGGTTCCTTTCCGGCTCAGCAAGGATATTTTAGGTTTGGCCAGGATGTTGGCCAATATAAAAAGCCTCGGCATCGGCCGAGGTAAATATAGGGTTGTCTCCAATAATAACGACTTGTATGTGTCGTATGAAGGCATAAGATGTGTTTAATAATTCCATGTCCTTTGTGTATGTTTTTGCTTTTCATCGTCGAAAAGCGGGCGCAAAGATACATGTTTAATTCGTTACTTCCAAATATTTTAGCTAAAAAAAATTATCTCGGTAGCAAAAAGAAAGCGAAGGTGGCACTGTACGCCTGTAATATCGTGAATATTCCTGTCAAAAGTACGGAGGGAGCCATTGTGAAAAAACAAATAATCTCCGCGTTTTGTGTGGCACAATTAAACCGCTGTCATCAATTATTCACTACTGTTTACCACGAAAATAGCAAGCCGACTGCATTGCGGCTTGCTTTTTCATTCATATGCTAACAGATTTTGTCGGCTTTTCTATTGGGAAATGTTCTTTCTCGTATACGATGACAATATCAGACATCAACGAGAGTTCAACAGCATTCCGATCAGTAAGCGGGGTGTTCTCATCAACCATTGGCAGTAATTCTTCTATACGAGCTAACGCCAACTCATATTGTTCTTTCGTAACCTTGCTCATAATTGTCAATTATATATTTGAACAATCAATTTTATCATATTCGCTATGGGGTCCTACAAAAAAGGTGGAATCATTCAGCGAGTGACGAACAAACATATCCTCGAACATCCAGAACAATCCCTATGGTCGCTCAGTTTCGCTATCAAACGGAAATATGACCTCGTCAGACAATCCTCAAAAATATCAATCGTGGCCATCTCCTTTTTGGAGACAACACGATAACTTTCTTTATATGGAAGATGGTTTTGGACAACAGGAGACCATTTTACTTTATAGTTCAGCCCACTCTAAGTCCAGCAACATTATGCAATCCCACTATGTTTAATATCTGATTTGGAGCAATGTATATTACCAATTTTAACTGGGGACTATTATAAAATTCCTTTTCCTTTTAGATAATTTACGAACTGGTTAACCAGTTGTTTGTTATGGTATGGCTGGCCTAATGAACCTCTTAAAATATCTTTTTTATCAAGTTCTCTTGAAATCCAATACCAACTAAGGGATGAAATGCCATCCATACCAATAGCCCCAGCTCCTACGTTTTTAATAAAATCAGTTACTATAGGATCTATGCCATTCTCCTCGGCCCACTTCAACCAAGATGTAAGATTAATCACCTCGTTCAATATAACACACTTTCTACCATGTTCTTTTTTAATCTTATCGGCAAGCCCCTCTTCTGCAAAAGGAATGAGTGCAATGATTTTTCTTCCACAGGAAGCATATTTTGCAACGATATTATCTACCTCAACTTGATAATCAACAATGATGACACGATATTCGGTGTCTGAATTATATTGAGGACCCTCATCATTATAAACAGAAGTGTATTCCTTCCCGTAGTAATTATTTAGGAAATTCAAAAGAATTTTCTTGTTAATAGTTTCGCAGTCCTTTGTTGTAACGAACATCAGCGAATACTCCGAAGTCAAAAACTTTTCTAATAAAGTTTCAAGTTCTGTTTGGCTGTAAAAGTTTGTAATGTTTCCAATACGTTTTTGTAATATAAAGTTTACTCTAATGATAAGTGAAAATAATTAATACGTCAATTGACGCATTAAGCATTTATTTCAATGCAAAAATGAGTATAATAATTATATTCTGCAAGTTTTGGCAATGGATTTAACAATATTTAATAAGAAATATTGTGATTTGTATCGAAACTATGTGAGTGATATGTAAGTAATGGGATAATAATTTAGAAAAAACCAGATGGACATCATAAGTCCCGAGATGTAGTTTGTCGAGCTGAAAAAACGATACAGCTATCATAGTAAACAACATCAAAATAATAATCCCTGAATTCTTTTCGTTTTCCGGGATTACCGGATGCTAGGGAAACCGACTGTGAAACTCCTGATTACTCTCCTATTTCTCTCGTTTTTACAGCAAAATATGCCAAAAACTACATTTGTAAGGAGATGATAATAATTTTTTTACTCAAACTTTCTTTATTTTTAAAATATTTTCTTATATTTGCACGCGATTTTAATATAACCATAAGGCACCCTTAACAGATAGATATGCCATTACACAAAGAGAAATACCGAATATTCGAACACATCAGCGATGTGGACATCTCAGAACAAGACATCTGGGATTATGAACCAGATGTGCTCCGAAAGCTGCTTATAGACCACACTATGTCTGCGAGAGTTCGAGCTGAAAAGAAAGATCAGACATTGTTCGCCAATATCTTCTGGGCTACCACCGACTACGAGGCACAACGAGAAGGAGATGCCAAAGTTGGCTACCGTTATGATGACCAGATCATGCCGGAGAGCATCATCGGGGAGAATGGCCGCGTCATCATGCCTCGTGTCCTTAAAGACAAGCAACTGCAAATTGACCGTACGAAAGATAAAGCCGAAGTTTTCACTCCTTCTTGGGTATGCAATGCCCAGAATAACCTGGTTGATGAAGCGTGGTTTGGACGAAAGGATGTGTTCAACCGAGAAATAGTCAATGAGGATGGCAAGCATTCCTGGATCCCTACAGAAGAAAGGATTGAATTCCCGGAGGGCGATAAGCAGAAGACCTGGAAAAAGTACGTCACCGAAAACCGTCTGGAGATCACATGCGGTGAAGCTCCCTATCTGGTGAGCCGATACGACACGACTACGGGTGAATCAATACCATTGAAGAATCGTATAGGCTTGCTCGACCGCAAACTTCGTGTGGTAAGTGAGAACACAAATACCCCAGGCGATTGGCTCGAATGGGCACGCAAAGCCTTTATGCATACCTACGGTTACGAGTGGCAGGGGGATAACCTTCTGCTGGCACGCGAGGCTATGCTCTACACCTTCATAGAGTATTTCATGGCAAAGTTCCCGGGAGTGGATTTGAAGAACCCCTCCATTGTTGGCATTGCCCGCATCATTTCATGGAACCTCTGGCAGATGGACGGTATCAAGATGGTGGTGCCCGACTCTTGCAGCAAGCGGTATGGCGTTGACTTTTGGGGCGAACCATATCAGCTTGAATGCCCTGGTTGCAAGAAAGGTGAGCCCCTTGGCCACATCGGATATCATTGTTTCATCCGCGACTGGAGTTTAATGAAGAAGCCGGCAAAGTATAAGTTCAAGGATGGCGAAGACCCGCAGTCACGCCCTTGGCAGAAACTGGAGTTCCAGGAACTCTTGTACGGCCATAAACAAACTGAGGAAGAAGAGGAAGAATAATCATAAACCAATAATCTAACCAATATGAGTATTAATTATCGAATCACCCAATCGAGACTTCTGTACGTTCTCACCATCAACGACAGAAAGCATGCCAACCTTCTGAAGGTGGGCGAAGTTTTTGTGGACAACAATGTCGCTGACAATCCTGACAAGCAGGTACTCTGCAACGCTGTCCGGGATATTCTTGACAAGCGCCCCTATATGAAAGGCATAACCTACCATCTGGAGCATGTGGAATGTACGACCTACAATCAGCAGACACGTTGCTATAAGGCCGATGACGTGTATCGTACCCTTTGTAGCATGGATGTTCCGTGTTCTTATCTCGATAATTATAAGGGAGAGAAGGCCGATATTTGGTTTAGTTGCACCATCAATAAGGTCCTTGAAGCCATCGGCAGGATAAAGAATGGATTTAGAGTAGAAGCAAATCAGGATATCAAGTTCCGTCCTGAGCAGGAAAAAGCGATCAAAGAGACAGTCGCACATTTCCAGAAGGTTAAAGGGAAGGCGTTTCTTTGGAATGCCAAGATGCGATTTGGGAAGACGCTCTGTGGCCTGGAGGTAGCCAAACGGATGGAGTATAAGTCAACGCTTATCATCACTCATCGTCCTGTCGTGGATAAAGGTTGGGGAGAAGATTTTGATAAAATATTCAGTTACCCATCCCCACAAGGAGTCCCCAACTACTATTATGCAACTCGCATGGACATTGATATAAATCAGAATGACACAAAGCCTAATCACGTCCATAATATTACTTTAAGTCAATTCAATAGTTTTTGTGAAGCTGTTGATACAATAGACAAACGACTTGTAATGTTTGTCTCAATGCAATATCTGCGTTCCTCTCAGTTCGTTGGAGGCAAGGAACGTAACTTCAATCCATTGAAGAAAGCCATTATGGAGTACGATTGGGACTTCGTGATGGTAGATGAAGCTCATGAAGGCATCGAAGCCGCTGCTGGTGTCCGTGTGATGGACAAACTGAAGAAAGAGAATACACGTATTCTTTCACTTTCGGGCACCCCCTTCAATCTGCTTGACAAATACGATGAGGGTGAGATTTATACCTGGGACTATGTGATGGAGCAACGCGCCAAGCAGGAATGGGATGACAAGCATTTCGGCGATCCCAATCCCTATGCAGACCTTCCACGCATGCAGATCCTCACATTCACGCTACCAAAGATGCTGCGCGACCAGGCCATAGAGAACAATGAGAGTTTCAAATTCCATGAGTTCTTCAGAGTGTGGACGGAAGATGACATCAAAGACTATCAGAAGCTTATTGACAAAGAAACCGATCAACACAAACGTGAAGATCTGCAAGCACAGCAGGCGGGGATTGAAGTCGGCAAGTTCGTTCATGAGGGTGCCGTTCGTCGTTTTCTCGACAAACTCGTTGAAGAATCAAATACTAGTCAATATCCATTCTCAACCGAAGAGTTCCGCGAATATTTCCGTCATACTTTTTGGATATTACCAGGCGTGAAAGAGGCAGCTGCTCTTCATGAGTTACTGAAAAAACATGATGTATTTGGTGAAAATAATGGCATGTTCCATATCATTAATGCAGCCGGTGACGGCAACATTGAAGATAAGGAGGGCTCTGCTCTTGCCGATGTAATGAACAACATCCGCGGTAATGCTGCCAAGAACATTACAAAGAAGGATTATACTATTACCCTTTCTTGTGGTAAACTTACTACGGGTGTAAGTGTACCTGAATGGACGGCTGTGCTGTGTATGAAGGGCTCGGAAAATACTCCTGCTGCCAATTACATGCAGACCATTTTCCGTGTTCAGACCCACGCTGTGCTGAATGGCCGTCAGAAATCTGATTGCTATGTATTTGACTTTGCTCCAGACCGTGCATTGACTGCAGTAGCAGAAACAGCAAAGATGGCTGTTGATGCGCAAGGTGCCGGAAAGAAGCAGATGAAACGCAAGCAGAAGGAGGAGGAAGAACACCTTCAAGCTTTCATCAAGCTTTGTCCTGTCCTCTCTATGGACGAGGGCGAAATGGGTAAGCATTTCTCTGCAAATCAGATCTTCGAGAAATTGTCGAATGTGTACATCGAACGTGCTGTGCGTAGCGGTTATGCCGATAACTCCATCTATAATCCTGACCAGTTGCTCAACCTCACTCCTGAGCAAGAGAAGGCATTGGGCGATGTACACGACCTGTTAGGCTCTATGCCTGCAGGATGGAAGCCTGAAAAGATAAACATCAACAAGAATGGTTTGGGCGATACAGAGGGAGCTGAGATGATAAAATACATCTATTATCTCACCTCACAAAATGTAATTCCACCTCGCCCAGTCATGTCGGCAGAGAGTGATGATAATGGTTGCCCAATGACAGATACAGAAGGATGGGATGATAAGATGTGTGCTCCTACACAGATATTCCCTTATCTCTTTGTTTCTAATAGCCGTTTCATTGAAGGCCAATGGACTGATTTCTCGAAACCTGTGCTTTGGAAGGAGTGGTCTGACACAGAAAAGGACACCGATGAAGCAAAGAAGAAGCGTGAGCAAGAGAATAAGGAGAAACGTGCCCGTATGTCAGTACTCCGAGGTGTGGCCATCCGTATTCCGCTGTTGGTCTATGGTGCCGAAATCAACGACGAAGATGGTGAGGAGATTACCATTGACAACTTTGCCAGTGAGAAAATCGTTGACCAACCTTCTTGGGAGGAGTTCATGCCAAAGGGCTTCACAAAAGAGACCTTCAACATCTTGAAGGACTGCTTTGATCGTAGCATTTTTACAGGTGCAGCTAAGCGCATCCGCCAGATGGTGAAGGAGGCAGACAATCTGAACACAGAAGATCGTATCGCCAAAATTGCCACCATTTTCTCTTATTTCCACAATCCTGACAAGGAGACTGTATTGACACCTTGGAAAGTGGTAAATCGCCATCTTAGCGAATGTATTGGTGGTTGGTGCTTCTTCAATGAAGAATTTGATGACGATTATACCGAACAAAATGAGTATGGCGAAAACATAAAAATGGCTCGACCAGTAGGTATGAAAAATGATGAGAACAAGCAGATTGTTTTCACAAATAAGGCTACTAAAGATATTTTTGGTGATTATAACGCACGAATTTTAGAAATCAATTCAAAGACTGGTCTATATCCACTATATATGGCATATTCTCTTTTCAAAACATCAAAAGAGAAAGCATTCCGTGAGAGTGAATTGACAGGAGAACGAGGAACGAGTACAGATTCTGAGGGATATTATCGTCAAGCAAGTAATGATCTTGAAATATGGAAAGATGTTCTACAAGATAACATATTCGTCATATGCCGCACAAAAATGGCAGTAAGTATAACAAAGAGGACATTGGCTGGCTTCCGTAATGATATTAGCATGAATGTCAAATGTTACGAAAAAGAAATTGCTGTTGACGATCTTATAAATGCTGGTGTCATAAGGAAAGATGCTGAAGGTATAACCAAGGAAGATCATACCTACAGATATAATGGTGCATCTTTGATTGAATGTGATATGATTAACGTTCTTCGAGCTAAACCTAATCTTTTTATGCAAGAAGTAGTTAAAGGTATTGACTACTGGCACGTTTACAATTCTATTCCCAAAAGTTCTAAAGAAGATATTAATAATATGAAATTTAAAGCTATTGTTGGTAATCCACCATATCAAGAACAAATAGATTCATCAAGAAGTCTGGCAAAGCAACATTTCCCTATATTCATTGAGACCGGCATTAAAATGAACCCAGATTATTTGTCCCTTATCACACCTGCAAGGTGGTTTACAGCTGATGCTCAAGATAATTCTTTCCCCAAATTGAGATCTTTTGTGAAAAAAAATAATCATTTTTCTATTATAAGTAGCTACAATGGAAAGACTCTATTTCCATCTACAGATCTTTCTACAGTTAGCACCTTCCTTTGGGATAAGAACTATCAAGGAGATGTTTGTTTTATTGAACATTTCGGTGAGAACAGTACGTTATGTCGTCCTTTATTCGAAAAGAACTTAGATATAATATTACCTTCTAACAACATTGTTTCAATTCTTAAGAAGATATTATTAAACAACCACATCCCTCTCAACTCTATAACTACGGGACGTGATGCCTTTGGCATTGTTGGAAAAGGATTTGCTGAAAGATCTTCAGAATTATACTTTGATGGAGCAGTTAGTGTACAATGTGCGTATGAAGAAATTCGCTATTATGACAAAACATTGATACAAAAGAATGTCAATATATTAAATTCATATAAAGTCTTTACTTCAAAAGGGAATGGCGGAGCAGGACTTTTGACGGATGGCAAACCTGTGGCTATCATTGGAAAAGCTTTTATAGCTGGTCCAAATACCGCATGTACTGATTCGCTGATTCCATTTGGATGTTTTGATGATAAATATCAAGCAATAAATTTACAAAAGTATTTCACCACAAAGTTTTTGCGATTCCTTGTAGGAGTATTAAAAGTTTCACAAAATTTGTATCAAAATGTATATGAGTTTGTTCCTATGCAAGATTTTTCAAATTCGTCTGATATTGATTGGAAGAAAAAAGTTGAAGAAATAGATCAGCAATTATATAAAAAATATAATCTGAACACCACAGAGATTGCATATATTGAAGGAATAATTAAGCCTATGGAATAATTCGGAGATATAGGGACAAATCAGATAATTATAAGAAGAAAAGATTATGACGCAACAGTCAAACTATACGATAATGCAATTTCACGAACTTTTCCATCAATATTTGATGGGAAAGTTCGAGGGAGATGCACGTGAAGTTAAAAATATCATTGATATAGCAGAAGAATCTCTTACTTCAACGCTAAACGAATACTTCGGTATGGGGATTGGTGTCATATATGATCTTCAAGATGAGAATCAAATAGAAAACCTTCGAAGAAGAATCAAGGCCCATCCTGTCCTTAAGAACATAGACCGTCGTGCTGAGCCTCGTTATACTGAAGTTTTGAGATGGTATAGGCTGTTTTTGAAATCGCTCAAAGAGCAATCTACACCGATACCCGTGCCAGGAGAAGAAATTTCCGACACCTCTAACCCTCAAGGCCAGAACGACACGGACTTCGAACCAGACACAGAAGGTGTTGAGCATCAGTTCAACCTTACAAAAAAGGAACGCAACCCAGAACTACGTCGCAAATGCATAGAATACTACAAGCAACTGTGGGGTGGCCGTATCCGCTGCATCTGCTGTGGTTTTGACTTCAGCAAAGCCTACGGCGACATTGGAGAAGGATTCATTGAGGTTCACCATCGTACCCCTCATCACACCTATGATGGCGAACATCCCGTAGACCCCAAGACAGACCTCATCCCTCTCTGCTCCAACTGCCACGCCATGATTCATCGTGTGAAGGGGCGTGGAGAATGTATGACACTGGATCAATTAATTAAACATTTTAAAGGAATTAAATACAACAACTAACTATGCAGCAGACGCAAGAAGACAGACATTTACTACAATGCCTGAACATGAGAGCTGAACAACTACGTCAGGGAATCCTGAATGGGCGACCCTACGTATGGGAACTCAGACTTTCTCTTGATGAGTTCAATACGTTGGAATCAGCTATCAACAACAGCATCTCCTCTCATGACGGGCAACACAGACACTTGCTGACAGAAGAATTTGCGGTGATTGTAGTGATGTATCTCGCCGAGTGGTACAAGCGTTTTTATAAAGGAGCTGACACGATGGACGAGAATAAGATTCTTGCACTGGACACCGTTGAGCTTAAACGACTCTACGAGTTGGCCAAGATTGACAAAAACATCTTCGTCTATAACGCTTCGAATAATCCCGACAAGACTTCCTACCGATGGCAGGAGTCGCTACAAGTGCTGGGAGGTCTGGCCGTACAAGCAGAACTGAAACGTGATGAGAACGACAAATTGCTGTCGTTACTTTGCAAAATTTTTCACGGAGAGGAAATCGACCTTAATGAGTTGAAAGATAGGAATCGTGCTGTCGCCTTCCAGGAGTCGATAGCTCGACGACACAGCCTTTACGAGTACCTTAAGTGCATCTTGGAAAAGGATGAGCATGGGAATCTGAATCTGCCTTTTGATCCATCAGACCTCAGGAATGAAAATACCTGCATTCCTCAATTGATAAACAGAATAAAAGAAGCAGACCGGAAAGCAAAAAAGGATAAATTCGATTTCGAATGGATCATCAACTATACTGCCAGCCGCAATCAGATGGTACGGCATCTGCGTGTGAAGCTGAAGCCCGAAGTAATTGGTGGGGGCAAGAAGCAATACTTGGGCTACGATCGCCTTCGACTTCCGGAGTGGGGCATCGAACACCCTGAAAACGTGGAACGCATCAACTTCTTCCTGCGTTTCAAATACGGCAACCAATATATTCAGAAAGAGGGTAAACAAGAAGAACCGCTATTCAAATATCACAATACGGGTAGTGAGAAGACTGGTTTCCTGTCGGTCAACAATACTGACGAGAACACATATATGAATGTTCCTGTCGATAGATTTGACAAGGTCGAACTGGTTATGAAGTATGGTGACAAGTGCCATGTGGTGCAGAAGCTGGAAGTAAAGGAATATTTGCAAGTATATGCCCTGCCAAAGAATCCTAGCAAGTTTACTGATCGGAAGAATCCTCAGGCTGCCACTGCAGTTATTTTTTCCTCTGAATATCACCTTATTGATGCCTACAAGGATCTTCCTGTCGAATATGCTCACTATCGTAACGGTGACCAGACCAGCGAGGACTATTGCTGGTGTATGATTAATGACAAGGTGATTATCGCCGACCGAACGGGCCGTGAAGTGACACCTCCTTTCTTCAATCGCAACGGACTCTATCAGGTTGTGACGAAGAAATACCTTGAAACCATCAAATACAGGGAGAACCTCTATGTGCTCTATCGATATATAGATACCGAGTTGGACGAAGACGAATATCAGGAAGAGCCGCAGATGCCAGTTCTTTTCGGCAGGGACGGACTGTTGGTGCTTCACTATTCAACGGGACAAACGAGAGAAAGCGTACCAGTTTCGGACTTCGATTTAGAATGGATGAAACCCAATGGTCGTTATGTGGACTGGGAAGAAGAAGAACCACAACAGGGTGTTATCCGTATACGCGTCACCGTGAAGGGTATCGTTTTCATTCGTCAGGTATATTACGTGCCTTTTGTTCCCCATGATTCTGTACAAAAACCCATCTGGCGCGACTTCGATAATCAGCGTATTTGCACGGATTTGGAGGGCGTGGCTGACATACAAGACGATTTCCATAAGCTTCTCACAGAGAAAGAACCTGATACAAAGCAGGTGGCTATCGGTCCCGATGATGCCCAGATTCTGGTTGAAGTATATCGGCCTGTCATCGTCAAGGAGTTATCACAAAAAAGAAGTTGTGATACAGATTGCAAGGTAATCGGTTATTATGACAGAGATGAAGAAATACATATTCCACTCATCGATTGTGAACAGTTCTCAGTGCGTGACTTCTCTGAGAATGGTGTGAAGGAGTACCAGATTAAGAGCCGAAATGCGATGTATTATCACTTCACAACCTTTAATCAAACAAATCTGAGCAGGGATTCATACACAATGGAATATAGCGCAAGGGCTCTCACTCCTGATATTCCACTTGATTATCTGAAGATATACTTAACCAAGGCACAGGACAACATGAACAATCTGTATGCCTGGGATTACAAGAGTGATCCGACACCTGTGACAAGTCCGAACGAATTTAACTCAGAGGGCATTGTGTTCCAAAGCCTGATAGACGATGATTCGCCCCGTGATTACTCGATGCCAATTATCAAGAAAAAAGGCGGATGGGGTGGAAAGAAAAACACCGTAGCTACTGATCCACTATATTGTTTTGAAACAGTAGCTGCGCATAAAACGTATTTCTTCCTTTTCAATCCACTTATAAAGGTAATAGCAGCAAGTACACAGATTAAAGATATCTTTCTGCCCCTGCTGAGGAAAAGAGATTATCTTTTCAGCGATGCAGACATTGCTAATCTTTACAAGTTTGCCGTTCAGTTCCACTTTGACTGGATGCTGCTGCCAAGAAGCCTTTGGGAAAGCGAGATAGAGGCATTCGCCGCTTCGGAAGATGAAAAGAATTGTTTGAAAGATAAGGTGACGGAATTCTTTACAATGACATCTAAATGCACCGACGAACGTGAACAGGTGCAACTGAAAGACTTCGTGAGGAGATACTGGAAGTTTGATGCCTATCCGAATGTAGGAGACGTTGCCGACAAAGCTCTCAAACTAATCTTGAACGAGCCAGATGCTCTCGGAAACAAGCAGGTAAAAGACTTCTTGATACTGTATGATGAATGCAGGTACAAGTTTAGTGATATGAGTAAGGTCGTAGTAAGAACCGAATAATAAGATCCACAATATATGAAGCAGAAATTCAGATTTGCAGAGTTATACAGAAACAACAGAACGGCAGTGGAAAAGACACTGTCGGCTATGTGGTGCGGTGAAGCAAGAAATGAAAGCCAAAAGGGCTACATCGAACAGTTGACGAAACTTATTCCAGAGGTGTTCGCTCCCAAGGATGCTATGCCGTTGGTACAGTGCATGAACAGTTACGAAACTGTTTATGAAGAACATGCTGAAGAGGCAGAAGAGATGCTTGGAACGTTGTGGAAGAAAACACTTCCTCCAGGAGAATCGTATCTGCCCTATGAGCATCAGTATCAATGCTGGAAGACCCTGTTGAAAGAGAAAACGCCTGAAGGAAAATACAAGAGCATTGTGGTGACCACAGGCACAGGTTCCGGTAAGACCGAGTGCTTTATGTTGCCATTGGTTCAGGACCTGATTGATAATTATGTCGCAGAAGAAGTACAGGCCATCTTCCTCTATCCCCTAAATGCGTTGATGGAAGACCAGAAGGCTCGTATGGAGAAACTGCTGGCTGGAACGAATCTGAAATTCGCGGTGTATAATGGTGATATGCCACAATACATACCTGCACGAGAAGACTCCAACTATAAGAAGGTGCTGCGAAAGGTGGATGCCATCAAGGGCATTACTCGTGATGAGCAAGACAATGTAATTGACGAAAAATATCCTCATGTCATTGCAACTCGAGAAGAACTGCGTCAGCATCCAGCCAACATTCTGTTGACCAATCCGACCATGTTGGAATATATCCTGTTGAGAGATAAAGACAGGAACCTGATTAAGGAAAATAAAAAAACGCTGCGTTGGATTGCCCTTGATGAAACCCACACCTACACAGGTGCTGGTGCTACCGAGATGGCCATGTTGATCAGGCGTGTGCTGATGGCCTATGGCGTAACGACCGATGAAGTACGCTTCGCCACATCGTCGGCTACAATCGGCAAGAGCGACAGCGAGGAAGACAAGAAGAAACTGAGGTCGTTCATCGCAGATATTACAGGCCTTCAGTTGGATCAAGTGCGCTACGTCGATGGTAAGCGAAAAGGAATGGACGTCATCCCTGAGAAAGACAGGGAATATTGGATGCGCCTGCTGAATGAGAACAAGGATGGCTTCATGCGCCTTGACGAACTGATCCCTGAGGGAGACACGATAGAGAAAAAACTGGAAAGGCTTGACGAAATGTGCCAGAGGGCTGAAGAGGAAGGCCTGGAAGACCTGCGAGTGAAGGTCCATTACTTCTACCGTGTGCCTAATCACGGACTGTTTGTTGACATTTCTGACCTGCGAACTGATGGCAGTTTTAAAATATATACAGAAAACAAGTCGGGGATTGCATCTGATGGAGCACCGCTCCTGGAAATGAGTCGATGCAAGCATTGCGGCGAATATGTAGCCATCGCTGAAGAGCTGAAGCTGGAAGACGGCATCGGCTATCAACCCATCACCATGGACGATAGCGACATGTTTGACCTTGACGATACTGAAGAGACAGGAAAAACATACTATGTCTTTGGAACATCGAACAGCGAGGAGACTGAGTTTGACAACAATGCCCCCTATATAATCAAGGGAAACAGAATGCATAATGTGACTGCAGAGAACCCTGCCGGTCCCGGTTGGCGTGTCATAGCAAATACGCAATGCCAATGTCCTTATTGTGGAACAAAACTTACCAAGCAGTCAAAAGGAGACGATGACAATCCCGACCAAATTCAGATTGACGAGGAAGATGCCAAGAAGCTTCAGAAGTTCAGGGTTGCTTCAGACTTTGTCTCAAGGCTCATTGCTCCTTCCACGCTTGACTTGATGACCGAAGTCAAGCCCAAAGACCCTGATAAGATATCCTTGCATCGAGGGCAGCAATACATCAGTTTCGTTGATAGTCGACAGATGGCTGCACGTTCCACCATCAAGCAGAACCTGGAAGAGGAACGCTTGTGGGTGTATGGAACCATCTTCCATGAACTTTGTCGTAGGGCAACAGCTGGGAAAATGACTCTTGATGAAGCAAAGAAGTATTTAGAAGATATTTATGACAGTACAGGACGAAAAGATCCTCGGCACAAGGATGCAGAAGAGAAACTTGATATTCTTGAAGGAAATGATCAAAAGAAGATAGATACTCTTTTGTCGGAACTGAAGCCAGAGATATTCCTGTCTTGGCAAGAAATCTTGGATCTGCTTTTGAAAGACAAACTGTCTGAGACTTTCTGCCTGCAGTTTGCAGAACGTTCAGAACTTAGTCCTGAGCTGGACGACAAGGGGAACATCAAACCATTAACCAAGCGCAAGTATATTCTTGCCATTATGGTTCAATATCTGTCAAAGAGACCTTTGACGGCAGCTGCACCTGAAACTATGGGCCTGTTTACTTCGTATTATGACCGGATTAAGAGTTCATTGACTGAGAAGCTGCCAGACACAGTAGAGTTGTTCAACAGTAGGTTGGCTGAAGAAAATAGGATAAGGAAGAAAGACTGGCATGGCTTGATGCAAATCTTCCTGGACTATACGGTACGATCTAATGAATCTGTGTTCTTGCAGATGGATGAGAGAGACCCGATAGATATTTTCCAATGTGTGAGATTTGCTACTCAGAAAGAGCGCCGTCGCCCTGTTCATAAGCCTGAGATTAAGGAGAAGGGGAGTAATCGCTCGCGTATCATTCGTCTGCTTGCACAGCTAGTGGCCAACGACAAGCATATTTCTATAACTGATGCCATAAGCGGGTATAGAGAAGAGATACAGAATGTCATCGATTGCATGTGGAACGAGCTGACACTGAAATACGAGTTGTTGGAACACAGTACACACTATGATGATGATATGAAACAGCATGTGAAGGACAACGATGAAATCATCGATGAAGTTCACTTGACACCCTATCGTTTGAATCTTGCCAAATTGGGGTTCAAGCTCTATGAAAATGTCTATCTGTGTGACACCAATGCCAACAATGACAATCATCATGTGGAATGGTTGCGCCCGGTAGAGATTTCTTTCCATGGGTACTCGCCTTATACCATTGGAGGCAAGCCTGTGCCATTGAAAGAGGATGAGAACCATCATGAAGTATGGAAGGCATTCCCCTATTATAATTCCAGTGATACACCCAATCCTGATGATGAGATCATCGAAAATTGGGCGAAAGAGAATCGGAAGATTCTGTGGAACAACAATCTATGGGGGAAAAATGGTACCTTTTCAGATCGTCTGCTTCAGATTCACCAGTTCCCATACCTTTTCATTCAGGCAGAACACACGGCACAGGTTGACAAAATGGTCAGCCGTCAGATTCAGGAGGATTTCAAAGACCACTGCATCAATATTCTTGCTTGTTCAACGACAATGGAAATGGGCGTGGACCTCGGAGACCTAGAACTAGTCATGATGACCTCTGTACCGCCTATGCCATCAAACTACAAGCAGAGAGCCGGACGTAGCGGACGACGTGGACAGGTGCGTAGTGCCTGTGTGACGTTGTGCGGTTCGGATGCCGTGGGCATCAGGACTCTGCGGAACCCAATGGCAAACCTGATTCTTCGTGTCACCAGTATACCGACAGTTGATTTGAACAGTGCCCAGGTTATCCAGCGACATGTCAATTCCTTCCTGATAAGGGAATTCGGTGTGTTTGGTATGGCAGGTGGCAGCGTGAACGAGCAGGTACTAAATTATTACACCAACTATGAGATTGTGCCTGATGGAGAAAGTAATCACGTTCAGATTAAGCGAAGAGTGGATCACACTCCTATTTGTCCAAAAGATGGTCTTGGCGAGGAGACTGGCACGCCTTACGAAGCTTTTAATAACAAGTGCAGCGAAGCCCTCGATGACGAGTTGATACCGAAACTCAGAAGATTGCTGAAAGGAACAAAATTGAGTAGCAGGCCGTTACAATATGTCGTAGAGAAAGCTCGCGAGATGAACGAGAACTGCTATGCAGAGCTAGAATTGCGTATTCAAGATTATGCTGAACCCTATAAGAAAGCCAAGAGTCCCAAACAACAGGCATTCTTCGAAATGAAGTTTATCGAGCCGTTGGCAGCACGTTTGCTTTCGTATTGGGCAACACATAGGTTCATTCCTAATGCAAATATGCCTGTCAATGTGATCGAGTTTGACATCAACTCGTCATCGCAAAAGACGTATTCGCTGGTTACAGTGTCAAATCCATCCTATCCGTTGCGTACGGCTCTGTCACAGTATGCTCCAGGCAATCCGATTGCCCGTGACGGTGCAGTTCGCATCGTGCGCGGTATTCGTTATACGAACTTTTTCAAGCCAGAGGTGACTTTCAAGAAACTCTATTTCAATAGAGAACAGGTCGTCATTGACAACAAGGACGAACTAAGCAATCTGGAAAAATGGAAAGTAAGTGGAAAGACAGAACTTGATCTTCTGGAGCCAGCAGAGTTCATCCCAGACATGAATGAGTCGGCCAACCGTATTTTGGATCAAAACCAATATACCCGTGTCAGTGCACAGTTGATTGGAGCAGACGAATGGAAACAAGACCGCATTGAGCCTCACTTGTTCGATGCTCGCAACAGCAGAGAAAGTGGCAATGGTCAGATTCTTTATTACAACGAGGGAACAGGTTTCGGTTACTGCCATTGTACAAAATGTGGCAGAACCGTACTTGAGGACTGGCCTGCTGCAAAATCGAGTGATCCGAATAAACTACCCTATGAGATGAATATGATTCCCTCAAAAGATTCAGGCAAAGAAGACTATCACTTCTCGCTTGTCAAGAAAGGGAATAGACCCAATCGCTGTATGGGGTGTAACAGTATCGATTACATCAAGCGAAACGTTGTTCTAGGCGATACTATTCAGACTGACTACTCTGAGATTCGAATCCGCCACCTCAAAAAGGATTGGATAAACAACCGTAACGAAGAGGAAAATCTGCTGATTACTCTCGGTCTGTTGTTCGCGCAAGGGCTTGCTGAAGAACTGAACATAGAGCGTACAGACCTTGATTTCACTATTACACCCAATGGTCACATTTGCATCTTTGACGCTAATCCTGGTGGCTCGGGTTATTCAAATCAGCTGGCGGCTATGGACTTGCTGAAATCTGTGATAATACGTTCTCGCCTTATCATTGAGGCTGCAGAGAAGTCGGGTAACAAGGATGCACTTATAGATAAGTTCACACTCCATTACGCGAACCGTATTGATATTCAAGCAGCTAAAGCATGGATTGAAGAAGAAAGAAATGCACGCAAGATTCTTCCAGATTCAATCTTAGCAGTATTTGGAGATAACGTGACGGAATCCTCTTTGGCAAAGATGCAAAGGGCATTCATCGACTCACAGGATGAATCTGTCATCTTCGTGGATGATGATTATGACAACTGGGACTATGAGGGCTCTGACCATTGTTGGAGAGGACAATTCCTGAACTATTTTGCTCCACGTGGTCAACAGACCTCGTTCTGTGTGGCTGAATGTTCGAATCGGCGCATGACAGAACCGATTCGCGACATGTTGCGTTCCATTAAAGGATGGGCAAAAGAGGCTCTTCATATCAAGAATCCATATGCTACCAATGGACTATATCCATTGGCATATATAGATGGAAGGCTATACTTCACGAATAACCCCAATCACATTACCCTTAATGACAAATGGGGCAATGGAACCATCTACTATATCCGCACCAATAACTTGGCATCTACAGCCGATGCTGTCGATACATCAGTGGAGGAAAACAACACTGTAATTTTCAAACTATCTGCTGGTGATCCGACACAAATCAAGACATCAGAACTTGGTAAGCTTATCAGGAGCAAGTCGGGGCATTTGGTTGATGATTTCATCGCCCACTGCAAAGCTCATGCAGGAGAGACAGTTGTAGTAAGCTATCAGGATGAGCACATGAAGAGTGTCCTATCCATGCTTCTTACGCTCCAGACAATCGGTTACTTTATCAAGGAAATCGGCCATCCATACACAATGGAATTCAAGATTGAGAGATATGACACAGACACCTACAAATGGGACAGCCTAACTGCAAACCTTCCATCATCCTATTCGAAGCAAATTAGCCCATATGAGCGAAAGACAGGACGAGACGAATGGATTGAAGACCTTGCAAATAGTTGGATAGAGGACTTGGAATATGACAACCAATTGGAAGGTACTGTCCTGCCTATCAGTTCTTTGCCAAGGAATACTCTGACCCACTGGCGTGTCCTGTCGTTTGAATGTGCTGGAAAGCGGCTCAGTATCTATCCTGACGGCGGATTGATGAACGGTTGGTCCATCTATAACGTCCCTGGTAGGTCTCGCCGATATGATCTTTCGACCATTACCCATGATACGGTGATTGACCTCCATCGTACTCAAGAAATCAAGTTTGACGTTACAATAGAAGATATTTGATATGGAAAAGATCAAATTAAAATTCAGTGGCTCTGGAATTATAGTGCATTTCCCGGAATACACTGTAGTACTGACTATGGACGAAACGGGGAAACATTCATTCCTTGAAGTTCCCGATGACGAGAATCTATCGGAGATAATCCCGGATTACGATGGAGGTCCAATGACAGTGGAGCTTCCCAAACGCGTGATGAAGGCTTTCACTGAACGTGCCATCGACAGGATATTATCGAAGGATGAGATCTCTGACGATTCGGATATGATTGTGCTTGATGGCAATTCATACACCATTGTCATCACTAAGGGAGATCTGACTAAAGAGTATGATGCGAACGATTGTAGTATTGAGACGTATCCTCTTCTCCGCTATCTCGCCAGTTGGTATCGAAGAGAGATGGGATATTAAATGAAGAGAATATTGAAATAGCCGTGCTGAAAATCAATTTTATGAAACAAAATATCATAATTGAGATGGAAGAAAATCAGAAACGACACAGACGGTATGAATTCCTTGCAGAAGCATACTTAAAAAATGAAGGTTTTACAACAAAAGTGACTTCAGCAACTGCTGACTGGGGAGTAGACGTCTTTGCGGAAAAAGACGGAGTTAAATACGCAGTTCAAGCGAAGATGTATGGTGACTGTAAAACAAGAATTAATCGACGTATGATGTTGGAGCTATATGGTGCTATGCATTATTTTGATTGTAAGGAAGCAATGATGATATATAATGGCAAGATCATGCCCGATGCTAATATGGTAGCCGAGAAGTTAGGTATTCAGCTAATTTCACTGAGTCAGCATAAGCTTGATCAATTATTGCCCAACTATAACCCAGACGTTTTTAACGACATGTTTGAAACCATTTGGAATGACATAATCAACCTGCAAGATAAGAAGATAGTTAAGTCATCTAAAATATTTTACAAAATATTAAAAGTTACTGACGGAGATATTACCTATGTCAATAAAGATGGAAAAAAGCATCGTTTGCCAGTTGATTTGTTTCGCCGCATTGTTGCTCATATTATGGAATATGGAAGTATTGCGCAAAGTCAGTTGCGAGGTGAATTCGGCACATTGGCTTCAGCTTTCATCACCACCGTCTTGGGGAAAACAAACAAAATTGAATTAATCCCTAGGCCATACATCCTCAAGCTGAGAAATAACTAAAAGAATAATCCATATTAATAGTATTACAAATATGAAATTGTCAAAAATCAAAGAGATCGGTAAGCATTCGGTAAACCCCGTCTTGCAAAAGTCATGAGGTATTCTCCGAAAACCTTGGAGCTTTTCGGAGAAACTTGTACAAGTTTGGAGATAATTTCGGATTTTTTAGGAGGCGGTCGGAGACGGTATCAGACCAGTCCCTTCATCTTGAGCGTAGCGGGAAGGAAATCATCGAGCGGCTTTGCGTAGTCGTTGTCATACTAAACGTTAGTTTAGCGCGGCAAAGGTACGACTAAATTTTCAGGATGGCAAGACGGGGTTTACCGAATGCTTACGCATTAACGTGCTATATGAGTTAATTGGCGCTTTACTCAGATTTTGCCATCTTGATTATTTCTTTTGGTATCTCAATCGTGTATTGGCGATCTGGCCAATATCCGCGCTCAAGCTCTAAATCATAAAAATTCTCATCTATGAATGAATCAAATTCTGCCTTAGGGAGAGCTGTCATGAAAGCATTGAACCAACGACTGAAAAACCCATTTTTGACTGTATTGTAATATCTCTTTAGTGGTGTGCCGTCCTTCTTTAGATAACCTTCTCCGTGCCTGAGATACTTGCGCCGATAAGTCTCGTCATTGATCATAGTATCGAAATCGAAGCCATATTTCTTTTCGCATAGATCCATCAAGCTACTGGCGTCACGCAGCTGGCTTTTTTTGTATTCATCCCAAAAGGACTCCTTTTCTAATGAACAATTAAAAGCATCTCTATAAGCGTCGTATAACTTTTCATAAATCTCTGGCTCGTTCCTCGATAGCTTTATTTCATTGACATCTGTCTTGAATCTCTTTTTTTTGATGAGGGCTACTAACTTGTTCACTTCATCATCGGTAAATTCTACTTCGCCACCACTCTCGGAGTACACAGCGCCCCCAAAGTGTCTGTAACCAAGGAACGCTTTTAAATGAAATCTAAACTTTGCCATAGTAAAGTATTTTATAAGTCTTTATAGATATTGTTTATACTTAGTGACTGTAAATATACGCCTTTTTTCTAAACTTCCAAAACATTTTGAACTATTATCGATCTTTTATAATATAGACTGGATGAATTTTTGGACGAATTGCACTTGTGGTATTGTTTCGGGAGTGTGTCGATAGGCGGATTTGGGCATTTCGGCGAAAAGGGTGCGAAGCTGGAGAAGAGCTTTCTCGAGGGTGGGGTGTTCCATGTGCTGGGCGAGATAACAGGCTACGATAGTGCCGGTTCGACCGACACCACCCCAACAGTGGATATAGACATAACCATCGTTGCGGGCTGACAGTTCGTTGATGTGCTCGATTAGGGTTTTGACTTCTTCGATGCTTTTGGGTACACTGACGTCTGGAACGGGGAACCTTGTATAGGTGGTGTCGGATGGGAGAAGATGTGCATAGGGACGGAGTTCTCCTTCTTCGGTCAGGTCGATGTAGTGACGCACTCCGAATTGTGTCATCTGCCTTATCTTAGCCTTTGCATCTGCCTCGTCTTTGGCGCCTGGATATTCTCCGGCGAAGACGTTTTCGCTGACGTAGAAGGACTGCTTGAGCGGATGGTTTGGGTTATTGGGTTTATCTGGATTCTTCATAATCAATATGTTTTAGTTACTTTTTAGTTTTGCGCTGCAAAGATAGGACCAAAATTTGGGATTGTCAAATTACTTATACGTAGAAATTCCGAAAAAATACCCTGCTCAACATCGGTCGGGCAGAATGAGATATTTCAGCAATAGATTACGTTTTCCTCTGAGTCGCTGTTGTCATATTCTTCCTTGGGGATGAAGTGGCCGTCGTCGGCACTGAGATAACCAGCTGTGCCGTCCTTGTAGGCGATGACATCTTCATCGCAACCTATATAAATATCGTCGTAGGCGGGTTCGACGAAGATGTCGTGATAGTAATCGTAAAGACCTTGTTTGCCGCCTGTCTCCACCTGAATGATGCCGTTGTTGACGACAACTACGGGCTTATTGGCATTCACATGGATACGGCTATAGGTATAGGCCACTTTGTCGAAGATGGGCGGGACGAGCACTGTGCCGTCGAGGTCCATGACGCCTTCCTTGCCGTCCTTCTCTATGACGATGGTGAACCAGTCGCGGCTTTCGACGAAGTCATTTCCTGCCTTCGCTGTCTCTTCCCATTCACGTTTGTTGTCGACGGGATCGAGTGAATTCATACGTTTCTCGAACTCTTCATAGGTCTTGAGGTCTTCTGCGGTTGCCTTGATTTTCTTTGCTTCGCTCATAGTTTTTATGTTTTAAGTTGAAATAATGATATTCTTTCTGTTTTTGCGCTGCAAAGATAGGGCATTTTTTCCACTATGCCATAAAACTTATACGTAGAAGTTTATTAGATGCCATTAATCTGGAAAGGTGAACATCAAAAAACGAGACGAAGCATTAGTTTTTTCACGAAAGATTTGGTTGGTTTGTAGATTTAATGTATATTTGCAGCGAGGTTTTCAAAACTTCGCGCTATATTCACTATTCAACTATCACGACTATGATTATCATAAACGATCCTCTAAGATTATTGAATCTGAACACTTTGGCAATCTATCTGATGCTGACGCCGGACGAGAAGGCACTGTATGGGGATAAATTGAAAGACCTAAACAGATATTCTTCTTTGACAAAGGGTATCTTCCATTTTGATGTTGTAGAAAAAGGAGACACCCCTTATGATAAACTACCAGAAGAAATGATTCGTAATATGAGTCATTTCAATATATTGGTGCGCCTTGTGAACTCTATACATGGAATATACTGCTACGGTATGGAGGAGGTAGATCTTGGGGGAGATATGGCCTCGATAGTTGAGAGGCTGAAAGTATTTGTCAAGAACGTTTGTGAAGTGAACATCAATAATTTGGATATCCTTCACCTCCGTAATTCACAGCCATCGTACGAATCTTTGAGATTTTATGGCGAAAGAAATATTGCGAAAGAGATGTTTGAAGCAGCCTTGAAAGGAGATGATATTGACAAAGCTAATGGTAAACGGTCGCTCCAGGAAACTTTGCCTGGTTCTGATATTAAATCATCTTTGGAGATTGCAGAATCGGCTGCTGACAGCAAGAAAGAAAAGTTGGATAGAAAAATTGAGAAAGAACGATGCCAAAATATACGTCCGGAAAGAAGGCCACACATCACGATGACAGTGAAGATGGTTAACACAGATAGAGTTTTGAAAGGTGGAAGAATAAAGAAGAAACTTGGTGTGGAAATGAACATCGATGGCAATATCGTCCCAGTGTATTTCGGTTCCACTGACCAAACTTTCCTATATATCATCGTCCTTTTGGCTCAATTGGAAGATCACGAACTCGAGTCTTTTGATTTCTTGTCTCCTGAGTCGTATTATAAGTATCAACCCAACCTTGATTCCAATCATCCTATCATTTCGGATAAACAATATCGACACAAAAAGGTTAAGACTTGGCTTAAGAATAGGTATCGCGCTTTACGCTTCAATAGAGATTTCGAAGATTGGTATTTGGGTGTTAAGAACAATCTGCATACCTTGTACGTGGCCATGACTGGTATTAAGCAAACGCTATGGGATGCTCTTTGCCTAGAATATAAAGATGCCTATTATTATAGTCTGATATACAAGGATCATGGCAGATACAGAATACGAATCAGCCCTTCTAATATTCGAATTGGCCCGGAAATAATGGAACGAATTTTAGAAACAAGAGACGAAAAATCCGAAGACTGGGATCGTGGCTATTATTTGCCCTAAAAGGGTAGCATATTGCCAAGGTTCAACTCCTGAGCCAAAACATTTAGAGGGGCAGAAGCCCCTCTTTTTTTTGGAAGAATAGAAATACAATGCTTTTTGTTTTTTTAACTGTTTCAAGACCATCGATGTCAAAATAAAGTCTCAATTTTGCAGGACTAAACAATGAAAGGAACAAATATATGGATTACGAACATTTAGCCCTGCAGACACGTGAAGAGATCGAGAAGGAAATCCATAGTCGCTACCCGGACCCGATTGATGACCCCCATGGATTTATGGATGATATCGTTCTTGAGAACAGATTCCACCTTCGTGAAATCATTAGTAAGCTTCAGATTGGAGCCCTCCTGGATGGCATGCTCACCATCGACCAGGTGGTGGAACAAAACCACAGCCCATATGATGACCCGGAACTGGATACTGACGGTGTTCACCGCAGCGTCCTCGAACAAGCGCTACAGGATTGGAGGGAAGGCGTAAAGAGTCGAGAGGAAATCATTGAGGAAACGGACTATTATCTGAGTTTAATGTAGTCTTTTTCGAACACGAATTATCACGAATTTGAGAATTTTAAAAAGAAGATGAAAAATGGATTTAACGAAGATGGTGCTGCTCGATAGCAGCACTAATGGACTGCTTGTAAGAGTCATTTGATAGCGAGCTATCCTCTGCCTCTTGCAATCACTCCATCACCCCATTGGGGCAACATCTTCGTTAAATCGAAAATATCTTGGAAAATATTAAAAAATAGGCAATGATATACAATTTGGCACTAGTTAACCAATTAAAAAGAACAATCAAAACAATGTTCTTTTTAATTGGTTTATTTTTAACCTTTAATCATATTTGGTTTGAAATCATTTAGATAATCGATTTCACCATTTGCAAGTCTTAAAAGATTATCCAAATTGTTAATTACGAATTGTTCTAATTTCTCTATATCTCTTTTTCGTAAAGGAGAATTTGATGGCATGTTTTCAATTGATGGTGGGTCTGTTAATAACATTGAAGAAAACTCTCTTGTTGTTCTTTGTTCATTTGATGCTCTAAATTTTATTCGTGGTGCATGACCTTGATATGTTCCACCTTCATCAAGCCAAATATCCATTGGTAAATTACTGTCACTTGCTTTAAGTGTTGCCATTTCCAATAGTGGCCTTCGTATTTCAGCGATTGAATAAGACATCGCATATTGAATATTCTGTACGAAACTTTCTTGTGAAATATTACCATTGGCTAAATCTATTAGAATTGATAGATTTGCTTGTATAAAATCTTGTATAAGAAATATTACATCGTAGGAAATATTAAAACTCATTTCATCATCTAATACATTCGGTTTTTCTGATATAGAAAAAGGAATGAAACTATTACACTCTCTACCATAACCATTTCTTGCAAACAAAAGCAATTCATGGTCATGTCTTATGTATGAACCGCCATCATCTACAAAAATGTCAACACCAAGTCTAGTATAATTTGGTCTTAACCACATATATTCATTCAATTCTTCCAAATCACTCAATTTATATTGATGTTGTTCTTTAATTATGATGGAAAGAATTTCTTCTCTCACTATTTCTTTAATCCTATGTTTCATATATTTCTATTTTTAATAAATATCTTATTTTTTCTGCAAATATATACAAAAAAATGGGGAACTATATACTTGTTGACACCAAGATTTATTTTATGCAAAATGGCAAAAAAGATGCGATATTATCTAAATAATTGAAGTATCAGTTATCCTAAATGGTATTAATATAATCAATTATCACATCTTGATTGCGAGACAAAATTGCATTGAAAATGTATTGCGTTGAATTTATACAATCTTCTAACGTTTGTCCATATTCAGCACATTTTACATCGAAGTTCTCAATCAAAAATTTGTTGACAACCGTCAAGTTTAGATATTTAGCATCGTTAAAGTCATTTTCATCCCATATTTCTTGCAATACCTTGATTCTTGAATCTTCGGAATCATTACCTTTAATTGATAATCTGGAAACCGTAATCAAATGTCCTCTTAATTCTTCTGACCAATGTTTCTTATATTGAGTTTGACCAATAATTGTACAATAATGAACCAAGCACCAATTTTCTAAAACTTGAGGCATTAATTCATCAATTCGTTTTTTATATGTTTTTCTAGGAAGTGCCATTTCATTTAGCAACTCCCTATTCACATTTGCTTCTATAACTCTTTGAATTTCTTCTTTTATGATATTCTTTTTCATAACGAACTATATATTATTCAGTAATAAATATTGGGAACTATATACTTGTTGACACTTAAACTTTTTTTATGCGCATTACATAATTATAGTCATTTCAATTCAATCTAGATAATAGAGTTAAAACCGTTATTGACTTTGGCGCATAAGATTCCATCAAAATATTACATGCGTTTTTTATAGTTTGTCCTCTACTGATTGTGTCATCAATCAACAAAACATGCTGACCATTTATGGTATTTGCAAATCTTGCATAACTATCCTCACTAACTTTCAATGTCATATCAAGAATATTCCTCATGTTAGGGTCTTTGATAAAATGTCTTGAAAAAGTTCCTTTCCGTTCGTTATTCATTTTTTCAAGATAATCTAATAGTTGATAATATGCGGCATTAAAGTTATTTCCGTAATATTCTCTAAATTTTGACTCGTCTTCCATAACAATATCGTTAACTTCTTCTGTTGTCATTTTTCGAATAACTCCTTGAATTAATTTTGCATTTTCACTCTTTGACATGACAACTTCTGCAATGTGAGTATTCAATTCATTTCCGCTTGGAATAATAATGGTTATACCATCAACTATGTTGTTATCTGCTGTTTGGTTGTCTTCATGATTTGGATTATATGCAACAGTTCTAGTCATAGGGTCAAAGTCTATCCCTTCATTTATGATATTATCTATTGATTCGCGTATTATCTTGTCAATACTATTCATATTTGTTTTTTTTATAAGTATCTATTTCTATGCAAATATATACAAAATAATTGAGATAACCAAATATTTTTAGTTAAAAAATGATATTTATATAAAAAGGGAACTATATACCTGTTTACACTAACACGATTTTATGCAAAGTTAAAAATGAAATACAATTCGATTTGATATAAGTTTGATTTTGGTTATGGCATACTGTATGGTATTGGTTTATGAGAAAAATCAATTGTCATGCAACTGTTCCCATTGAAGCATTGCATTTTCTTGATTTGTCAGTTTTGGTTGTGCAAAACAACGTGAGGACAACCATTCTTTTACCTTGCTTGCCATATAATCAAATGTTGATGTATTTGTACCTTTTGTCTCAATTTGTAATAACTCACCATCTTCTATTGTAAAACTTACATTCCATCCGTCACATAAAATGTGAAAATGAGGAGGATTGTGGTCATTACTCCATATTTTAAGTTCCCAAGAATTATAAGGAAAGATACATTTTCCAGTTTCTTTCTTATTAATTCTTGCCATTTCAGTTATTATTTCATGAGGCTTGTTAATTGCTTTGGTCGTTGTCATAGAGTATGTTGCTGTTGTTTCTTTTATGACATTATTAATTGCCTCTTGTATTATCATGTCAATATTTTCCATATTTGTTATATTTTTAATAAATATCTATTTCTATGCAAATATATACAAAATAATTGAGATAACCAAATATTTTTAGTTAAAAAATGATATTTATATAAAAATACATTAGTGTCAACAGGTATATAGTCCCCTAAAATATTGGCTGTTTCCTCTTATGGATAAAATTCTGATTGTCCGATTTTCGACCATGAATCATCACGAATTGACACGAATTGCTGATAAATCACCCTGCTCAACATTGGTTGGGCAGGGTGAGATATTCTCAGCTAAAGATTATGCATTCGTCTGAGTCGCTGTTGTCATATTCTTCCTTGGGGATGAAGTGGCCGTCCTCTGCACTGAGATAACCGGGTACGCCATCCCTGTAGGCGATGACGGGTTGGTCGAACTCTACCTCGATGTCGTCGTAGGCGGGCTCGACGAAAAGACCGCTTGAGGTGTCGAAGAGACCTATCTTGCCTTTTGCCGCTACCTGGATAATGCCGTTGGTCGTGCCATAGAACTTGTCCAATATCTGCGGAGAGAGCTGCTTGCCCGAGTCGCTCACGAGCATTGTCTTGCCGTTGTCGGTCACGAAGAAGTACTGTAGCAAATCGGTGAGACGGATAGAGTCGTGCTCACATGGAAGTACCATTTCGCCTGTTCCATCGGCTCTTACAATGCCGAATTTTCCGTTGTTGACGACAACTACGGGCTTGTCGGCTTTCCTGCGGATGCGACTGTAGGTATAGACCACCTTGTCGAAGATGGGCGGAACGAGCACAGTGCCGTCGAGGTCCATGACACCTTCCTTGCCGTCCTTCTCGATGATGATGGTAAACCAGTCGCGGCTTTTGATGAAGTCGTCGGCTGCCTTTGCTGTCATCTGCCATTCACCACTTTCGGAGAGAGTCTTCAAACGTTCTTCGAACTCATAGTAGGTCTTGAGGTCTTCTGCTGTTGCCTTGATTTTCTTTGCTTCGCTCATAGTTTTTATGTTTTAAGTTGAAATAATGATATTTTTTGTTTTGCGCTGCAAAGATAGGCCTTCTTTTTCGAAATGCCATAAAACTTATACGTAGAAGTTTATTAGATGCCATTAATCTGGAAAGGTGAACATCGAATAACGAGACGTTGCAAAAGATTTTTCACAAAAGATTTGCTTGGTTTATATATTTATTGTATATTTGCAGCGAGGTTTTTCGATTGATTGAAAAACGAAAAGGGTAATTTCGAAATTATCGAAAAAGACGAAAAGGACAAAAATTTCACGACTATGATTATCATAACTGACAGAAAAAGGTTGTTGAATCTGAATCACTTTGCAATCTTCCTGATGCTAACTCCGGTTGAGAAAGCTCTGTATGGAGGCAAACTGAGAGGACTCAATAAATATTCTACTTTGACAAAGGGTATCTTCCATTTTTATATGGTAGTAAAAGGAGACACTCCTTATGACAATCTTCCAGATGAAATGATTCGTAATATGAGTTATTTCAATGTAATGGTGCGTGTTGTGAATACAATCCGTATTACTTATTGCTATGGTATGGAGCGGATTGATTTCGAGGCTGATATTGCTACGATAGTTGAGCGGTTGAAAGTATTCGTAGAGCAAGTATGCGAAATGGATATGTTTCATCTGGATATCCTTAATCAACGAACTACCACATCATCTCGTACTGTATCAAGATATTATAGAGAAAACAATATCGTGAAGGAAATGTTTGAAGCTGCTTTGAAAGGTGAAAAAGTGAACAAAAACGAAGGTAAAAAGTTGCTTCAGAAAACTTCAAACACGACTGATGTTAAGACATCCTTGGGAATTGCAAAATCGGCGGTCGACAATGAGAATGAGATACGGGATTCGAAGATTGAGAAGGAGCGTTGTGAACGTGAAAAGCCGAGAAACACACCCCATATCACGATGACTGTGAAGATGGTTAACACAGATAGAGTTTTGAAGGATGGCAGTATAAAGAAGAAACTTGGTGTGGAAATGAACATCGATGGCTATATAATTCCGGTTTTTTTCGTCTCTACTGACCAAACCTTCCTCTACATCATAACTCTAATTTCTCAATATGAAGGACGATCCGTCAAGCGCTCAGATTTCTTGCCCTTGGCTGGTATTATAAAGGACGGAATTGATTCGGTAAAAATACAAAACTATCGCAAATGGTTCGAGAACTGGCTGAGGATAAGATATGATGCTTTACATTTCAGCCGAGACTTTGATTATTGGTACCGAGGTGTAAAAGAGGATCCACATCCCTTGGACGTAGCCATAAGTGGAATTAAGCGTACGCTATGGGAAATCCTTAAAGATAATTTTAAGGATGCTTACTATTACTGCCTAATAGCCAATGTAAATGGTAGATACAGGATAAATATCAGTAGTGATAATATTCGAATCGATCCAGAAATAATGAGGAAGATTTATGAGTGATTAGGTGAAAAGAAGGATTACTGATCTAAAATCACCCTGCTCAACATCACTTGGGCAGGGTGATTAGTTTAACGTTAATGACCGTATAATGAGGCGTTAATGCGGACCCTCTCGGTCCCTCTTAAAGGGGGATGACCTGATGGTCCGAAGTCACTCTTCAATTATCTCCTTGAAGTCCTTATAGTATTCACTATTCCGATATGCTTCACCTGAGCCTTTGGGAACGTATAATGTGATATTGGAAATATCAAGTTGCCAAAATGCTAAATCAGAAAATACGATAGGAGTCATATGCTTGAAATGCATTTCAGTGAGGCTCGAGCACCAAAGGAAGGCACTATCCCTAATCACAATCACGCTATCAGGAATCTTAATCGAGGTGAGGCCGTAGCAGCCCCAGAAGGCTTTATTCCCAATCACGGTCACGCTATCAGGGATTTCAATCGAGGTGAGGTTCGAACAATCTATGAAGGCTTCATCCTCAATCTCAGTCACGCTATTCGGAATCTCTATCGAAGTAAGATTCTCACAACCGGCGAGAGCTGAATACCCAATCTTAATCACACTGTCGGGAAGCACAATCGATTCCTTGCCACAAGGTACAGCAACAAGTATTGACATGTCCTTCGAGTAAAGTACTCCATCCTTTGAACAATAATTAGGGTTCCCTTTTTCAACGATTATTTCCTTTAAACTCGTGCAGCTACTGAAAACGTCATTCCCAATCACAGTCACGCTGTCGGGGATTACTATCGAGGTGAGTCCGGCGAACCAAAAGGCACCATTCCCAATCACAGTCACGTTATTTGGTATCTCAATCGAGGTGAGGCTGAAGCAGTTTGCGAAGGCATTATCCCCAATCCTTGTCACACTGCGAGGAATCACCATAGCGCCTTTATAGCCCTCTTTGCACTTGATGACAGTCTTGCCGTCTTCACTTAATTTTAAATAATCATGTTGTTCCATATAGATTTTATGTTTAAATTTAATAATGATATACTTTTTGTTCTTGTGCTGCAAAGATATGATCTTTTTGGGGGAATGTCAAATTTCTTATAAGTAGAAGCTTTACTGTATATATATGCCGTAAATCATGAAAGGTAAACATTGGGAAAATGAGGCGTAGCATGTTTTTTTCGGAATTACCTCTTGCTTTTTTGAGAAAAAGTGCGTATCTTTGCGCCACGATAATGAAATAGCATCAAGAGACGGCTTAAATGTCGAGCCAACCGAGCCTTACATACCGGCCACGGTGGAAAAAAGGATGCGAGTTGAACCATTAACTAAATATAAACAGTATGAAAACAGAAGAAAAGAAGGAGTTTCGGCATCCAGATGGAAAGATCCAGCTGCTGGATGGTCGTGTGGTGGATTGTTATCGGTTGGAGGGTTCGAATATTCCCCAAAGGGTGATTGACGTGGATGAGGAGGAGAAGGAGCAGTTGCGACTGTTTCTGGACAATGCCTTTGTGCTGCTGGCTAACCGTGAACGCATCCTGAGCGACAGCAGGATGTTCCTGTGCCCCCTGCCTTTCTGCAGGAATGGGCTTGCCTACACGGGGACGAGCGGTTTCCAGCGTCCGACGTTGGGCGTCTACCTCGAGTTCTGGATGACGTGCGACCAAGCGTGCCTTGTGGACGACAATGACGGGAAATGGCTGCTGCACCACATCGCTGGAAGTCCCCTCAGCGGCAGCAACCGCTGTCGTCTTGTGGATGAACGTGGCGAGGAGAGAATCGTGCAGGTGTCGGAGTTCAAAAAGGTCTGGACGACGTTTATGGACATCAACAGGCGCTATGCCGATGCGAAGGTGAAGTATGAGGCATATTCGCTTCGTCGGGTACTGGGTATCCTGGAGGAAGAGGGGGCAAAGGAGCGCGTTGAGGAAAACACGCACATCTTCTTCCTCGAAAGGACCGTCAAGGACCTGAGGAACCGCTTGACGGCAATGAAGGATTACGCCCACAAGGTGCACGAGAAGTGGCACGAGGCGTTGATGGAGTGGAAACGCGAGGAACTGAAGGCTTTCTGGGCGGAGTATCAGGAACGTAAGGCGGATGCTGATGACCAATTGGCTCAGATTCGGGAGGAGCGACAGGCTATGAAGAGGCAGTTGAAGTCGGGCGAAATCTGCAATGCGGAGTACCAGAAGCGCTGGATGCCTTTGCATCGGAAGATGGTTGACATCAAGACAGGGGTGAATAATTTTGTCGCGATATCCCTGAACTCCATTTTTCCGGGTGTTGGTGATAGACCGGGGGTGGGTGATGTCGAGATTTTTTTTAAACGTTAATGACCGTATAAACACACCCTGCTCACCGATGGTTGGGCAGGGTGTGTTTTACTTTGTTGTTTCTGCCTTATGCCTCTTCGATTATCTCTTTGAATATCTTATAGTATTCACAGCTTATAATCCTCCCATTCGGCGATTATCTGCATGACCTGGTCCTTGTTCAACGTGCCATTTGCTACAAGATTCTTGTAGATGGCCTTGGCAAGGAGGTCGAATGACAAGAATACCGTGTTGAGATACATATCAACCAATGGACGAATTGTCTCACGCTGATTGGGTAGACCCAGACCGCTGAGAAGAAGGTCGATGTGGCTGTAGTCAATCTCGCACAAGCCCTCGTCGGTCATCCCGTAATGACGACAGATGGCACCACCTCCGAACAGACGGCAGATATTCGGCAAATAAAGTGCTGCGCCCTCGATTTTGGTCTTTCTAACAGTCTTCGTCAAAGCTGCTCCCGAATCGGGAATGATGGCCAATTCCTTGCTGAATTGGATCATCCTCTCCATAAGGTCGGATGTGACGTCGGTAAGCCCGCTTACCTGATTGGGCGCACCTGTCACCTCGTTAGTATGGGCACCAGCCTGAATCGTGATGGATGAGAAATAGTTCATCATGTCCATGGCGTACATGACGATGAGATGCCCTGTCTCGTGCAGGGCAAGGATATTAACTTTGCTCTTGTCGTAAAGATTAACATCCAAGCATTGTGAAAATGGAATTAATTTCATTTGATGTAATTTTTAGTTGTTAGTACTATTATGTAAACATATAATGCGCATTTTTTGTTTTGCGCCGCAAAGGTAGGCCTAATATATCGTAAAACCAAATTATTTCAACGTTGAAATGTGGTCATTCCACGAGATTCCTAATCAAACATAACTCGGTGGCCTAAGATGTGAATGCCTGCGGCATTGAGCAGGTCGGTGTCGATGTTTGGTTGTGTGCCATTGAGCAGACAGCGGCGGCAGATGGTGAGGATCTTGCCCATACCGTTGGCACCGTGATAGATGCCGTTGGCATCGGGCCAGGCTGCCCAAACGGGGTCGCCTTTGACGACTTCGACGATGACGCGATCGTCGGGGATGGAGAGCAGATGGTCACGATAGGCTTTGCTGCCCAGGCACTTTTGCCAAACACACCAGAGCATCCATTGATGACGGAAGGTGGGGAAGTCGGGGCGTATCTTTTTGGAGTACTTGGCCTTCTTGAAGCGACGTGCTGCATAACCGCTTTTGGCGGTGAGCACGTCGCGCTGGATTGCCAGGGCATCGTCGCCAGCCCAGCTCCATTCGCCACAGAGATAGAGGAACTCGACGCATTTCCACTCGTGACCAAGACAGGTGAAGGGGTAGCCCATGGCTTGATTGCCGAGGTGCAGTTCGATGCCGTCGCACGTGTCGTGGGGTCGGGAGTAGGTGAGCAGATGCAGTTCGCGAGGGTCGAGTCTTGCCGGCTTTGTGATGCCTGTTTCTGCGATGAGGGCGTTGTAGATGGATGAGGGGGTGGGCATGGGGGCGAGTATTTGGGGGCTGGGCTATAAAGATAGGACTAGGTATATCAGAAGGAAGAGGGTGCGGAGGAGGGTGTGGCGGAACGATGGCTTGTAGGTGGTGTGTGGCGTGAAGGATGGTCGGGAGGACTTCTTGGGGGGCCTTCGCAATTTGGGATTGATGAAGACTACTGGACACGTTGACCCTGGTGTGATAATGTATTTGTTATTGCTGGCCACGGTGATCCTGTTGGCGATGGATTGCCAAATGGGGCCATGCGAGGGTTCGGTGGTGTCGGGGTAGTTGATGAATACCCAAAGATGGCACATTTCGTGCAGCATTATGTTTTCAATTTCTCTGGTTGGGAAATAGTAGTACTTTGTACACGCTATGGTATACCTATATTCAATTGTGCCATCGGCCTGTGTAATACACACTCTACGACAATATCCATAGAGTTTGGACGACTTTGAGATCTTGAATTCCGGTGTCGGTAGACAGCCTTGGAAGTATTGTTGATTGAAGCGGTGGAATGACTGCTTCATGAGGCGGATGGTGGGGAGCATAGGGGTATTTTTTTCGTTTTGCGCCGCAAAGATAGGATTAATATTTGGGAATGTCAAATAATTTATACGTAGAAATTTCTATATATTTATTGCTAACGCAAGAAATCATGGAGGAAATCTTTGAGGAAGAGGATTTGCGGGACTTGGGTAAGGGCACACAGATGGCTCAGATAAACACAGATGGTTGTTATTAACGTTAATGATCGTATAATGAGCCGTTAATTACTCGTTAATGATTTTATGAAAAGATGAAAATGGATTTGCAATGCACGAATATTTAGCTTGGTGTGTCGGAAGGCAGAATATTTGACACGGCATATAGGGGGATGATCTGGATGCGACGAGGGGCGTTTTTTGACAAAACCGAGAGGAATAAATGGCAAAATTTTGATAAAACCGAGAGGAATAAAGTGAGGTATTCTGACAAAACCGAGAGGAATGACCTCTGGACTCAACGCTGGGCTCAGGAGTTTTTTAACGTTAATGACCGTATAATGAGGCGTTAATTACTCGTTAATACACTTGTTTATTGCTAACGCAAGAAATCGAGGAGGAAATCTGAGGGGGAATTATAGTGAGGGCAAGATAAAGTAGGGAGAAGATATTTGTGTTTTTGTGAATTGAGATTATATAATTTGCTGATTTGAATAGGATTCTTGGTCTTTTTTTGTATTTTTCTTCGCTTTTATTTGGTTATTCCGTTTGAAAAGTGTATTTTTGCGACGGGAAAATATATTGAAAAGTGTATTTTTAGAGGCTATAAATCGTTTGAAAAGTCTAGATTTTGAAGAATAATAAGGCTGCAGGGACCGTTGTTTCCAATGAACGCGAAATATATGTTGATGGCAAGATCATTTATATGCCTATTTATTTTGTGATGTTCATGGATGCAGACACGCCCAAGGCTGATGAGTCGGATTATTTATTCTGATTGCCCGATTTTTGAACACGAATTGACACGAATTGCTTATAAATCACCCTGCTCAACGTTGATTGGGCAGGGTGATTGGTTTAACGTTAATGACCGTATAATTGGCCGTTAATTGCCATTAATACAAGTGGGTAGAATTGCACGAATCAATTGCTCGATAATCCTCCGACATTGCATCAGGGTGAAGATTGTTTCAAAGTTCTTTGTGGAAAAAGATTGATCAAGCATAGTGTGATTTTATAGTTTATCCTCCTGACCGGTTTTCATGCCGCGGAGATCACAATTGTAATCTTTGCGAAACTCTTGCTTTGCCTTCTCCATCGCTGGATTAGACTTGTTGGAAGGAAAAGATTGTGCTACAATGCGGGCACGGACATCATCATTCGATGGATGTTTGAAAATCGCCTTCTTCAAGGTCTCTCGCAACTGATCGATGGCATGATTCGTATCCACACCCTTCAGTTCCACAAAAGACTCCGTCCATTGCTCGGGCGTAACATCTTTTGCCGATCGCTTGACAAGTACCAACTTGTCGCAACGTTGGCCTTCAGTCACGATGTTACCATCTACAGCATATACTACCGATTCTTCCTTTCCGCCTGTTGTCAACAGATAGCGCTTGCCATTCTCGCTCACGCTGATTTTTGCACGAAACTGCAAGGTTTGTTCGGGAGCGTATCCTTCTGATGTCAGACGCTCATGAGTAGAACCGTATGTTTTCTTATCCTCCTTCATGCCCCTATGCAAACAGAATCTGGTTCAACTTACTAATGCTCTCATCCACCCATTCCGACACACCATCCAGATCATTGCCACTGAGCATAGGTATTTCGCTGTCCATGATGTTTCGGAAGATTCCATTCTCATCGATATAGAATCCAGTGATGCTCTTTGAAGAAAGAATGCAGTCATCCGCAACAACTGTCTGCTTTAGTCCTTTTTCTTCTACAATAGAAGCGGCCAGCAATACATTCACCACTGATATTACGTACGGGCTGTGAGTGGTCACAACAGCCATACTCTGCTCCGAACCGTTCTCCAAAGCTTTCTTCAATGAACGTACCAAACTCAAGACCACCAGTTTTTGTGACTCGGGATACAGATTCTGTTCTGGCTCCTCGATAAACAACTGTGCCGACTGATATTCTAGCCTTCTGTATGAATGACCATTATCTGTCTTGCCAATCTCGTTGCGCTCATGCATTGACAGTGAAGCATTATTTCCTACGCGCTCTGTAATATAGTTGACCATTACATCCATAGGCATCACGCTCTGCATGCCGCTCGATGCATAAAAGGCAGGCGTCTCAGTGCCATCTTCGCGAACTAACACATCTGCACCTGATTTATTCACATAACTGAATCCTCCGGTTGCGGCCAACTTGAAAGGATGCTCGCTGGTGTAAGGAATCTTTGCCTCATCCCATTCGTAGATGAAGTTGAACAAGACATCGCGTTCAGTGGCTTTGTAGGTTTTATCGACATTCTGGATTGCCGAAATAAGGTTTCTTTCGGCAGGAATGTAGCACAACTTAGTATTGAATCTCTTCTCGGCAAATGATTTCTTGCGGAGGATTTGGGCATTGCCATTTACACCATGGTATTTGATAGTGATGTTATCGCCATCGTACATCAGGTGGGTATCATCTGTGAAGAACTCGTCATTGAGGCGATGGAACTGCTTGAGTTCCTTGACGAAGCGGTTGTAGTGGGTGTACTGGTTGACAATGTCATCGGTAGAGACCATGATCTTCTTCTCTATCCAACGGCAGAAGCAGAGTACCTTCATGAAAGTACTCTTGCCGGCACTCTGATGCCCAATGAGAACCATTAAGGGTGTCAACTCAATTCTAGTTGAGTCCACTATTGGACCAAAACTTTTTATATGCAACGAAGCCATAATACATTTTCAATTGAGAAGAAATTCTCATAAGAGTTTATTTGATTTGCAAAATTAATAAATTAACTTCAAATATAGAAGAAAAAGCCTCGCTTCATATTTGTTTTTATGTGTTTTTAGCGAAAATAGCAGTTTGACCTGCCAAAATAAAGGAAATTTGCGTCGTTTTTGCTTATTTGCCGACACTTCGCAGGGGGACTTGCTTGTAACCGAAAAAAAAGTATTTTGAATTTGGCTCACGCGTGTACCAAATCTAATCGATGTAAACGATGTTATTCCAGACTGATAATCAATGGGTCCGGATAATGGCACACGGAAATGCACGGAGTTTCTACTTACTTATGCTTTAGATGTTTTTTTCGTGTTTTTCGGTATTAACGCTTGCTTCCGATAAGCCTCGCCTGCGCATGACATAAAAAAGGAAAGGTAAACATCAGAAAAACGAGAAGAGGCAATAGTTTTTTGACTATCGATTTGGTTGTTTAAAATATTTAATGTATATTTGCGGCGCACTTTTCGTTCACTAATAAGAAAAATCTGATAAACTATGCAAACATTCTATCACGGCACGTCGGTGCTTTTCCCAAAGTTCGACCTTTCGCATGCCCTGGAGGGTGATGGGAAGGTGAAATTCGGATATGGAGTCTATGTCACCTCACACTACCGCTCGGCTGCGCACTATGCTGGCGCCAATCCTGCTGCGACGCAGTATTATGTCTATACGGTGGAGATTCCCGACATAAAAGACGATAACCACATCGCATTCAAGGAGGTCGTCAATCCTGCCATCGTCGAACGTGCCGAGAAGAAACTGGGCGAGACCATTGCGGAGAAGTTCACCAAGGACGGCAAGGACTTCCGCAAGTTCCTTGCGAAGAAACTCACTGGGAAAGTGGATCTGGAAGGCGAGAAGGCGGCTTCGGCCTTCCTGCTGGATATCGGTGTGGACTTCATCGTTTGGCCATATAACTGGAAGAACCCTGCGCTGGGCACTAACAGGGCTGTCCTCGACGACAGCAAGGTCATCATCAAATGCGTTGACCAGGTGCTGCTCGACGACAAGAAACAACTGATTGAAGGATCACAACGCCCTGTTACCATATGAACGCACATAGCATTGCACCTTTTATTCAGCAGTATTACCCAGAGTATTACTCGATAGAGAGATACCCTGCTGACCGTTGTGCCAGCTTCTGCAAGGTGGACGGGGAATGGGGCATTCTGGGCAACTTCGGTCGCACGCCTTTGGTTGTGGATGGTGTGACATTGAAGAATAGTGAGCAACTGTTCCAACTGATGAAGTTCAAGGATGAGGAGCCGGTGAAGGCGGTCTATCAGGCGGGTAATCCCAAATATCCCGCCAAGAAGTGGGAGACGACACACCGCAGGAGTGACTGGGGAGCGATGATCGTGGATGTGATGAAATTCTGCCTCACGTTGAAGTATCAGCAAAGTGAGGCGTTCCGTTCCACCCTCCTTCGGACGAAGGGCCTGTTCATCGTTGAGGATCAGACTACATTCAATAAGAAGACGGCAGACACCTGGGGTGCCAAACTGGTGGGCAACGAGTATGTGGGGCCTAACCTTCTGGGGCGCCTTTTGATGGAACTGCGTGACAATGGGGAACTGAAATACAGTCTGCCTGAGGATGCGCTGTACTGCTTGAAATATCTGAAATAAATGGAATGAAGAGGGCGGCCAAGCATGGCCGCTACAAGAACAAAAGGGACGAGGGCTGGGGAGGCAGCCATGGATGGCTGCGACTAAAACGCAGCCGCGGGGACAAAGGGGAACGGGGGGGAGATGTTGCGATGACATCGCAACATACGGAACGGGAAGGGACGGGAAGGGACGGGAAGGAACGGAACGGGAAGGGACGGGAAGGGAAGGAACGGGAAGGGACGGGAAGGGAACGGAACGGGACGAGGGACGGGACGAGAGGGGGCTATTGGAAGCCGATGGGGGTGCGGTCCTTAGAGCGCTTGTCGCGGGATTTGATGAGCTCGTGCTTGCAGAACTCCTCGATGGCGGGGAAGGTGGGGTTCTGACCGGAGAGGATGAAGTCGATGGCGCACTTGCGTGCGATGTTCTCGATTTGACCGCCTGAGAAGTCGTAGCGGGCAGCGAGCTGGTGGGCCTGGTCGTCGGTGAGGTCGTTGTCGAGCATGCTGCGCCACAGTTTTGCCTTGACGTCTTCGCTGGGTTTCTGGAACTCGACCTTGAAGAGGAAACGACGCTCGAAGGCATCGTCGAGGTTGTTGGTGAGGTTGGTGGTGGCAATCAGAATGCCGTCGAGTTCTTCCATCTCCTGGAGGATGATGTTCTGCATAGCATTGCCCATCTTCTCGACCGATGCATTGGTGTCGCCGATGGTGGTGCGGCGGCTGAAGATGGCGTCGGCCTCGTTGAAGAAGAGGATGGGCATAACCTCGCAATGGCGACAGACCTCGCGATAGCGCATGAAGACTGCCTTGATGTTCTTTTCGCTCTCGCCGACATACTTGTCGCGCATAGATGCGATGTCAATCTGCATAATGTCGCGACCCGTCTGACGTGCAATCTGCAGGACAGTCTCGGTCTTGCCGGTGCCTGGACCTCCGAAGAACAGGCAGGCGAAGCCTTTGCGCATACCCTTGCTTGCGAGACGTTCCTGTACGCCGGGGAGATTCTCCTGGCTGAGCAGACTGGTGAGACGCTCGATCTGCTGCTGTTCGGTGGGGTTATAGAACATTTCCTTTGCCTTGATGCCCTGATAATTCTTCAGGTCCTGAGGCTTTCGCATGTTGTTGCACTTCGAGCGGCTTGGCTTGTACCCTTTGAGGAGCTCTTCCTTGAACTTGCGCGTGAGCGTGTACTGTTCGGTGTTGGCGACACCATCGTCGCACTTGTGCTCGATGTAGCCTGAACGGATGAGGACGTGCGAACCATCGCGGAGGTCGGACTTCATGCAGTCGATATCAAACTCGTCGGGATAGAGACGGTCGATGTCGGACAACCGGAGTCCCTCGTTGGGAGAGTCGGCCCACTGTGCGTAGTCGAAGACCATCAGCAGGATGAGTGACTGGATGTGAATGTCGTCGTCGAAGCGCAATACCTCCTGACAAAGAGGAAGCTGGCGATTGGCTTTACAAAGCTGGACGAGCCACTTTTCGTCGTCCTCAAAACCGGCACAAGGGTCGCTCAAGTTCTTGCTGATATGACTTTCTACCTTGTCGACGAACGTCTGGATATCCAGCTCGTCAATCTTTTCGGGTACAAAGGGCTTGTTGTGTCGCAGGGCTGTAATGACACCCTTCGCCAGGGCAAATCCTTCGTCACCAGAATCGAATCTCTTTGTCTGATGGCGTTCGAACCAGCGTTTCTCGACAAGATCCTCGAGCTCGTCGGAATGCACCATGATGGAGAGACGCGAGCAGCGGAGGAACCTGCCGAACTGGCGCCAGCTCATACATTCGCCTGATTCGACAAGAATGGCCAGAAATACAACCTGTATGTCGGTCAGACCCAACACACGGGTCAGGTAGGAAAGGGGGCTCTTGCAGGCGCTCCAGAACTTATCTGAAAGCTGGGAGTCCTTGGCCAGGACAAGTACGCGTTCGAGCGCGGTGATAATGGTCCATCCGGCAGGTTCCTGATAAGTGTCTCCTGTCTCATCGTTGGCAGTTTCTTCAATCTGTCTTCTGACGTCATCTGCCAAATCGTCATCAAATAAATCATCAGTAAATAAATCTTCGTTAAATAAATCGTCTTTTCTCATATCGCTTTTTGTTTTTGTGGCGCAAAGATAGGACCAAAAATCGGGAATGTCAAATAATTTCAACGTAGAAATTTCTTTTTTCTGCTTTTATGAGAGAGAAAAGAGGGCAGCCAAAGATGGCTGCCACGGGGACAAGGGGGGCAAGATGGCAGCCAAAGATGGCTGCCGCGGGGACAAGGGGGGACGAGGGGGATGTTGCGATGACATCGCAACATACGGGACGAGGGGGCGGAAGGGGAAGATGGCAGCCAAAGATGGCTGCCACGGGGACAAAGGGGACAAGATGGCAGCCAAAGATGGCTGCCGCGGGGACAAGGGGGGGACGGGGGATGTTGCGATGACATCGCAACATACGGAACGAGGGGGGCTAGCGGAAGCCGATGGCCTGGCGCTGGGGAGCGGCATCCTTGGGGGAGAATATGCCGCGGAGGCGCTCGAACTCGCGGAGGTCGCGGCTGGTGACGGAGGGCGACTTGGAGGCGATGACCTCTTCGAGCAAGGCCTGGGTGATGGCCTTGTAGGGCTTGTTCTTTTCGCGGATGCTCTCGTTGAACATCTTGCGCGAAGCCACCTTCACGATGTAGGTGATGTCGCTGCAGTTGTAGCCGCCTGTGAGCGAAGCGAGGCGCTGGTAGTCGATGCCATTGGCAACGGGGAGTTTGGACAGATGCAGGCGGAAGAGGCTCTCGCGTGCCTTCTCGTCGGGCATGTCGATGTAGATCATCTCATCGATGCGTCCTGTGCGCAGCACTGCCCTGTCGATGCGCTCGGGATGGTTGGTGGCTGCCAACACATAAACGCCCTTCTCGGCGGCGTTGTTGAGCTTGCACAGAAACTCGTTGGTTTCGCCGTTCTGGTGGCAGCTTTCGTCGCTGGTGCGCTGAGGCACCAAGGCATCGAACTCGTCGAAAAAGATCAGCGTAGGCGCCTTCTTTTCGGCTTTTTGGAACAGTTCGCCGATCTTCTCCTGCGAACCATGCACGAAGGTCGATGCCAAGTCGTCGGGAACCACCTTGATGAAGTTGATGCCCAACTCCTCGGCAATCTTCTCGGCAAAGAACGTCTTGCCGCATCCGGCAGGACCATAGAACAGTATGCTGGGCGGCGTGATGCCATAGGCCTCGGCACACTCACGATTATTGAGCACGTTGATGAATCCCTCGGTCACCAGTCGCTTCAACTCCTCCATACCAGCCACATCATCAAATCCACGGGCTTTCTTGGGCGCGGGCTGCTTTCTCACCTTGCGTGGGGAGACACGTTTGGGTTTGGGTTTCTCCTCTTCCTCAGCTATAAAGTCATTGAGCAGGTTTTCGAACTCTTCCTCAAGTGTCAGTTCTGGGGACGAGCTGTCGTCCCATTCCTTTTCAGGGTCCTTCTTCTTCATACTTTCTCCTTTCTCTTTAAGGGGTGTCTATCTATTTATGCAAAATGAGGACTAATGTAAACAATTCCTATCATCAAAAACCGGAAATTCGGTGCAAAACTACGCCTTTTTTTCGATATGAGCAAACTTTTTTCGAAAAAAATGAAACAATTTTTTCAAAAAATGTGTTTTTTGTTCAAAATGATACAAACAAAAAGACGGGCGAAATGTTACATTCCGGCATTTTGATGAAAATTTGGGTTGAGAATATGAAATATATTTATTATATTTGCAGCGTGCTTTGGGTCGCATAGCTCAAAGCGACCCCTAAAACATAGTAGCAGATTATTGATATGAAGAAAACTGCATTGATAGCATCGATGATGCTGACGGGTTGGGGCCTCATGCAGGCGCAGAACCCTGTGATTGGAACCGTCTATACGCCTGACCCGGCACCCTACGTGCATGGCGACCAGGTGTATCTGTTTGTGGATCATGACGAGGATGATGCCACGTACTTCAAGATGAAGGATTGGCTGCTCTTCTCGACACAGGACATGGTGAACTGGACCTATCTGGGCGCACCGGTGAGCACAGCCACCTTCGAATGGGCGCAGCAGGGCGACCAGGCATGGGCTGCACAGGCCGTGGAAAGGAATGGGAAGTGGTACTGGTACGTGTGCTGCAACACGGCTGAGGGCCAGAATGCGCTGGCTGTGGCAGTGGCCGACAAACCGCAGGGACCCTACGTGGATGCGCTGGGCCAACCTTTGGCTGTGGGCTTCGGATTCATCGACCCGACTGTCTTCATCGACGACGACGGCACGCCGTACCTCTTCTGGGGCAACAAGGGCTTCTGGTACGGACGCCTGAACGAGGACATGAAGTCGTTCAAGGACGGTTACCGCGAGGTGCCCGGATACACCGACCCCAAGAGCTTCGGCGAACTGCAGTCGAAGATGGACTGGTCGATAGGCCGTGAACGCATGATGACGCAGTACGAGGAGGGACCCTGGGTGACCAAGCGAGGCGGTACCTACTATGCCGTGTATGCTTCGGGCGGTGTGCCCGAGCATATGGCCTATTCGACAGCTCCCACTGTGGATGGACCGTGGACCTATCGCGGCAAGATCATGGGCGAGGCTGAGAACAGTTTCACGATACATGGCGGCAACATCAACTTCAAGGGCCACGACTATATGTTCTATCACAACGGCGCCCTGCCCAATGGAGGCGGCTTCCGTCGTGCAACGTGCGTTGAGGAGTTTACCTTCAATGCCGACGGTTCGATTCCCTTCATTCCCTTCACCAAAGAGGGCGTGAAGCCTTTGGGCACCCTTAATCCCTACGAGGTGGTGCAGGCCGAGACGATGGCGCAGAGCTGGGGCGTGAAGGTGGACCGACTGGCAGGTGACCGCCACTATGTGACCTCGATACACAACGGAGACTGGATAAGGTTGCGCAACGTGGACTTCGGCGACGTACCGGCTACGCTGGTGACCATGGAGATGCTGAACTTCAAGAGCGAAGGCACAATAGACTTCTTCCTCGACAAGATAGACGGCAGGGCCATTGCCAGCATTCCTGTGAACAACGACAACATGATGATCAAAGCTCCCGTCAGGGGCAAGGCTACGGGCGTGCATGACGTCTATCTGCTCTTCCGTGGTGGTGATGGAGAACTCTTCGACCTGGACTGGTGGAAGTTCAATACGACCGTGAACCTGCCCATCATCCAGACGAAATACACTGCCGACCCGGCTCCGATGGTCTATAACGACACGATCTTCCTCTACACAACACACGACGAGGATGGAGCAGACGGCTTCATGATGAAGGACTGGTTGCTCTACACTTCGACCGACATGGTGAACTGGACCGACCACGGTGCGGTGGCTTCGTTGAAGGACTTCAAGTGGTACGACAACGACAATGGTGCCTGGGCCGAGCAGGTGATTGAAAGGAACGGCAAGTTCTACATGTATTGCCCGATTCACGGACACGGCATCGGTGTGCTGGTGGCTGATTCGCCCTATGGACCTTTCGTCGATCCTTTGGGAGAACCCCTGCTTTGGCAAAAGGAACATTGGTACGACATCGACCCGACGGTTTGGATAGACGACGACGGACAGGCATATCTGTACTGGGGCAACCCGAACACCTATTGGGCACTGCTCAACGAGGATATGATTTCGTTGAAGAGCGAGATACACAAACTCGACTACCACATCGACCACTATCAGGAGGGACCCTGGCTGTATAAGCATGGCAAGCACTGGTACCTGGCATTTGCTTCGACCTGCTGCCCCGAAGGCATCGGTTATGCGATGAGCGACAAGCCGACGGGACCGTGGCGTTCGATGGGACACATCATGGACCGCACCTGGCGTACACGTGGCAATCACCCGGGTATCATCGACTACAAGGGCAAGTCGTACGTCTTCGGCCTGAACTACGACCTGATGCATCTGAAGACGTTCCGCCATCATGAGCAGCGCAGCGTATCGGCAGCCGAGATGCACTACAACGCCGATGGAAGCATCCAGAAGGTGCCCTATTGGATGGACAACTTGCTGGAACAGATCGAGACCTTCAACCCCTATCGACGCGTAGAGGCCGAGACGATGGCCTGGGGTTACGGATTGAAGACCGTGCCTTCGGAGAACAAACGCAACCTGCTGGTGACCAACGTCAACGATGGCGAGTACATCAAGGTGGCAGGCGTGGATCTGGGCAAGGGAGTCAAGCGACTGAGTTACCACCTGGCAGCTGTGCCCGGTTCGAGCATCGAGGTGCGCATTGACAGCAAGGACGGCCCTGTGCTGGGCACCATCAAGGTGGGCAAGTCGGGCAGCCAGGAGCGTTTCAAGACGTATACGACGGGTTTGAGCAAGACTGCGGGCGTGCATGACCTGTACTTTGTCTTCCATGGCGAGAAAAGCGTCGAGCTGATGAAGCTGGACTGGTGGAGGATGGAGTGAGGAGAGCGATAGTGACAATAGTAGCTATAGTGCCAATAGTGGCTATAGTGACTATAAAATACTATAGGAACTATAAAAAATGAAAGCTAATTACCCTAAAGATAATAAAACCATTATGAAAAAGACTGTAACGATTGTAGTGACGATGGCGATGCTCTGTGCCGGTGCTTCGGCACAGGAGATGCTGCCATATCAGAATCCCGAATTGTCGCCCCGTGAGCGTGCAGAGGACCTGCTGGGCCGCCTGACGCTGGAGGAGAAGGCGACGCTGATGCTTGACGTGTCGGATGCCATTCCGCGCCTGGGTATCAAGAAGTTCAACTGGTGGAGCGAGGCCCTGCACGGCATTGCCAACATGGGCAACGTGACCGTTTATCCCGAACCTATCGGCATGGCTTCGTCGTTCAACGACGAGATGGTGTATGCCGTCTTCGACGAGGTGAGTGACGAGGGACGTGCGGCCTACAACAAGTGGCTCAGTGACGGCAACGAGGACACACGTTTCCACAGCCTGTCGGTGTGGACACCTAACGTGAACATCTTCCGTGACCCACGTTGGGGACGCGGACAGGAGACCTACGGCGAGGATCCCTACCTCACTTCGCGTATGGGCGTGCAGGTGGTGAAGGGTCTGCAGGGACCTTTGGACACCAAGTACCGCAAACTCTATGCCTGTGCCAAGCATTATGCTATCCACAGTGGTCCCGAGTATTCGCGCCACACCGACAACATCATCAACGTCAGTCCACGCGACCTTTGGGAGACCTATATGCCTGCGTTCAAGGCGTGTGTGCAGAAGGGTGACGTACGTGAGGTGATGTGCGCCTACCAGCGTTGGGACGACGAGCCTTGCTGCGGAAGCCAGCGCCTCTTGCAGAAGATTCTGCGTGACGACTGGGGCTTCAAGTATATGGTTGTGTCGGACTGCGGTGCAGTGTCGGACTTCTGGACAAGTCACAAGAGTTCGAGCAATGCCACCCTGGCTGCTGCCCATGGTTCGCTGGCAGGAACGGACGTGGAGTGCGGTTACAACTACGCTTATCGCAGCATCCCCGATGCCGTGGCCAATGGTCTGATCACAGAGGCTGACGTCAACAAGCACATCGTGCGCCTGCTGGAAGGACGTTTTGAACTGGGTGAGATGGATGACCCGGAGCTCGTCTCGTGGTCGAAACTGGGTCCTGAGATACTCAACTGCAAGAAGCACCAGCAGACTGCCCTCGACATGGCACGTCAGACCATCGTTTTGCTGCAAAACCGTGGCAACGTGCTGCCTTTGAAGAAAGGCAAGAAGGTGGCCCTGATCGGTCCGAATTCCGACGACGAGGTGCTGATGTGGGGCAACTACAACGGCACACCCAACCAGACTTCCACCCTGCTGGAAGGCATTCAGATGCAGGTGGGAAAGAAGGGCGTGGTGAGCTTCAAGGGCTGCGACCTGGTGAACGAGAAGGAACTGGTGTCGTTCTACGACCAGTGCAGCATCGACGGCAAGACGGGCTTCCGTGGCACGTTCTGGAACAATCCCAATCGCGAGGGTGAACCTGTGGCTACACGCCAGCATGTTCGTCCGATCAACGTCACCACCTATGGTAACTACGCTTTTGCCCCTGGTGTGAACCTGACCGCATTCTCGGGCCTCTATGAGACCGTGTTCCGTCCGAAGCAGACCTGCCAGGTGCTGCTCGACGTGGAGGGCTGCTCGTACTTCGAGGTGCTGGTGAACGGCGAGTCGAAGAGCAGGATGCGCACATGGCGTACCACCGATACACGCACCATGATCGATGCCAAGGCGGGCGAGGAGTACCGCATCGAGATCCGCTATGCACAGGTGGAGAACTGGAATGCCAACCTCCGTGTGGACATCGGACGCGAGGATGATGTGAACTACGACGCACTGATTGCACGCCTGAAGGGCATCGAGACCGTGATCTTCGCAGGAGGTATCTCGGCACGCCTTGAGGGTGAGGAGATGCCTATCAACCTGCCTGGATTCAAGGGCGGTGACCGCACTGATATCGAACTGCCGGCTGTACAGCGTCGTTTCCTGCAGAAACTGCATGAGGCAGGCAAGCGCGTGGTGCTGGTGAACTTCTCGGGTTCGGCGATTGCACTGGTGCCTGAGACGGAGTCGTGCGATGCCATCGTGCAGGTATGGTATCCGGGCGAAAGAGGTGGCGAGGCCATTGCCGAGGTGCTCTATGGCAAGGTCAATCCTTCGGGCAAACTGCCTGTGACGTTCTATCGCAGCGTGTCGCAACTGCCCGACTACAAGGACTATTCGATGAAGGGCCGCACCTATCGATACATGACCGAGGCGCCCTTGTTCCCCTTCGGATTCGGACTTTCGTATACCACATTTAATGTCGGCATCGCCGAAATGGTCGGCAAGACGGCCGTGGAGATACCTATTACTAATACGGGCGCGCGCGAGGGCACGGAAGTGGTGCAGCTCTATGTGCGCCGCGTGGACGACCAGGGCGGACCAGTGCGTGCCCTGCGTGGCTACAAGCGCGTGACGCTGAAACCAGGCGAGAGCACACGCGTGAGCATCCCGATCGACGATGAGACGTTCGAGACGTTCGACCCATCGACGAACACGATGCGCGTCCTGCCTGGGCAGTACGAGGTGTTTTATGGGACGAGCTCGGATGCAAAGGACCTGAAGTGCCTGGATGTGACGCTGTGATGAGAAGAGGGCAGCCAAGGACGGCTGCCGACGAAACGCGAAGGGCGGCCAAGCATGGCCGCGACAAGACAAACAAGGCAGCCATCGATGGCTGCCGACGGAACACGAAGGCGGCCAAGAATGGCCGCCGACGGGGACAAAAGGGGCAGCCAAGGACGGCTGCCGACGAGAACAAAAGAGGCAGCCATACACGGCTGCCGGCGGAAACAGGGAAAGGGCAGCCGGAATGGCTGCCCTTTCTTTATGGGTCGGGATGGGTGCCCTTTCTTTATGGGTCGGGATGGGTGCCCTTTCTTTATTGGTCGGATTGGGAGTAGTGCTGCTCGTTGTAGTCTTTGGGGGTCATGCCGTACATTTCCTTGAAGAGGGCGGAGAAGTTGTCGGGGGAGGCGAAGCCGACCTTGTAGGCGACTTCGGCGATGGACATCTTCTTCTGGGAGAGGAGTTCGGCGGCCTTGATGAGGCGGATGTTGCGGATGTAGTTGCGCGGTGACTGGTTGGTGAGTTCCTTGAGCTTACGGTAGAGGTGGACACGGCTGAGGCCGACTTCCTCGGCCACCTTTTCGCCTGTGAGGGAGGTGTCGCTGAGGCGGTCGTTGATGACCTTGAGGACACGTTGGAGCAGACGCTCGTCGGGCGAGAGAAGTTCGGGTGTGTCGACCTTGTCGGCAGGGTTCTGTGTTCCGCTGTAGGTGGTGCGCAAGCGACGCTGCTGCTCGAGGAGGTTCTGGACCGTCTTGAGGAGGATCTCGACGTTGAAGGGCTTCGAGATAAAGGCGTTGGCACCCACTTCGAGACTGGCGAGACGGTCCTCGTCGCTGGTCTTGGCGGTAACGAGGATGATGGGGAGGTGGTTGAGCTGGACGTTGCTGCGGATGCGCATACAGAGTTGAATGCCGTCGATTTCGGGCATCATGAGGTCGGTGACGACGAGCGAGAAGGCATCGGGCTGAGCCAGCAGTATCTCGAGGGCTTCGCGACCGTTGGCGCAGGCAGTGACGCGGTAGCGAGTGCTGAGTTCCTGCTCGAGGTAGGAGCGCACCTCATCGTCGTCGTCGACCACGAGGACGCGTGGACCATGTGCATTGTCAATCTTGGCAGCGTCGGCATCCTTGCTTTCGTAGAGCGAGTCGTGGAGGATGGTGGCGGGGTTGATGGACGTGGGCAGGCCGGCTTCTGCGGGGTCGTCGGGCATGGTGGTTAGTTTCTCCTCATGAGCGTAGGCATTCTCGTCGGTGGGCAGTGTTACGGTGAAGCGCGTTCCCTTGCCCACAGGATTGTCGTCCACTTCGATGTTGCCATGATGGAGATGGACGAGTGCATTGACGAGGTTGAGACCGATGCCTGTGCCCAGTGACGAAGAGCCCGACTGGTGAACCTGATAGAAACGATTGAAGATCTCCTTGCGTTCGGAAGGAGCAATGCCAATGCCTGTGTCGATGACCTCGATGATGAGGTTGTTGTCCTTGATTTGCGAAGTGACATCAATCTTGCCGCCTTTGGGCGTGAACTTGATGGCGTTGGTAAGCAGGTTGAGGATAATCTTGGTGAGTGCCTCCTCGTCGATCCACAGTTGGGTGGAAGGTGGTACTAAGCTGAAGTGGGACAGGGTGATGTTGCGTGCCTCGGTGAGGTCGAGCACCGAGTTGCAGAGGTTCTGCAAGAGTGGTACGGGCGACTGGAGGTGACACTGCAACTTCATCTGCGACTTGTCGATCTTGCGCAGGTCCATCAGTTCGTTGACGAGGGCGAGCACACGGTTGGCATTGCGGTTGATGAGTTCGTAGGCCTGCTGGTCCTCGGGGGTGTTGTTGCGCTTCATGAGTTTCTGGAGAGGGCTGACGACGAGGGTCATTGGTGTACGGAACTCATGGGCGATGTTCATGAAGAACTGCAACTTAGCATCGTTGATGGCATTCTCACGCTCCTTTTCGGCCTTGAGGCGACGTTCGGCACGCTTACGACTGATGAGCTGATAGTCGAGCCAGATGATGAATGCGAGGATGGCACTCCACAGCAGGATGGCCCACCAGGAGAGATACCATGGGCGCTCGATGAAGATGTCGATGGTCTGCACTTCGGAAGTGACGCCTTCCTGTTCGGACTGGAAACTGAAAGTGTGGTGACCGGAAGAGAGGTGGCTGAACGAGACGAGGTTCATGGCAGGAGGCAAGGTCTGCCATGCGTCATTGTCCATCGAATAGCGGTAAACGACGGTTCGCGTCAGCAGGATGGGACGTGTAGCCAGTTCGATGGTGAACGAGTTGTCCTGGTTGCTGATGTTATAGTAGCCGTTCTTGTCGGGGCGGATGTTGTTCTGGGCCGCAGTGAGGCGAACGACACGGGGCGTGCTGTTCTGCACCTGATGGGAAATCTCGCGAGGATTGAACCAGGTGATGCCCATGGTGCCACCGAACCAGAGTGTGCCATCGTCGTCGCGCAACGATGCGTTCTTGTAGAACTCGCTGCTTTGCAAGCCATCCTGGGCGGTGTAGACGCTGAACGTCTTCTGCTGCAAGTTGAACTTGGCGAGACTGGTACCGCAACTTACCCACAGGTTGCCTTCGCCGTCGGTCTGGGAGGCAAAGACGTTGTTGCTCGGCAGACCATCCTGCGAGGTGTAGGTCTGGAAGCTGCGTGTCTGGGTGTTGAACATGATCAGACCATTGTTGGTACAGAGGCTGATTTCGGTGGCCGAACAACGAGTGATGCTGTAGATGACGATGGGGCTGAGGAAGTGTTCGGTTTCGCGGCTTGGATCGTCGGGATGATAGATGACCAGACCATCGTAGGTGCCAAGGTAGATGACATCCTGGATAGGGTCGTAGCTGAGGGCTCCGCTCCAGTCGGCTGACGAGATGGTCGGCTGCGAGACAAAGATGCCCTGCTTCTCGTCGTAACGCAGCAGACCCTGGCCCATGGAGGCTGCCCACAGGGTGCCACGCTTATCCTCAGCAAAGTCGTAGACATTGCTGTTGGGGTTCCTGGCGTCGGTGACGGGAACATTATGGAACACGCCCGAGCGACGATCGACGGTGCCTGCACCTTGGCGATAGGAGCCTATCCAGAGGCGATGTTGCTGGTCCTCATAGATGTTCATGATGGCCGAGGGGATGGACCAGGGGTCGGAGGTGCAGGGGAAGTGATGACGAGACTGACCATCGGCATCGAGGCAGAACAGGCCACCATTGTCGGTGCCTACCCAAAGGTAGCCCTCGTGGTCGCGCAGAAGCGTGGTGATGCAGTGGTCGCCCACGGTGTTGTAGCGAAGCGACTTGGGACCATAGTAGTGGAAATCGACGGCATTGTGGGAGATGACGAAGACACCCTTCTGATAGAGGGCCATCCAGACGTCGCCATTGCGTGAGACGGCCACGGAGTGTACCTTCTGCGTGCGGGAGTCGATCTGCGCATCGTCGAACTCACAGGGCGTCATGGTGCCGAACTGGCAGTCGTAGATGAAGATGCCATCGCCATCGGTGCAGACATACATCTGCTGCGTGCCCGGGATGGTACGCAATTCGCGCACGGTATAATTATCGGTAGGAGCCGAAACCTCCTCGACGTCGTTTGAGCCGGATTCGAACCGGTAAAGGCCGCGCACTTCGCCGCCTGCATAGATCTTGCCGTCGGGACCGAGACCAAGACTGATGAAACTCTTGATTTTGTCGTTGATGGTAATGAGGCTTACGTTGCCCTGCTTGTCGAGGCGATACATGCCATCGTCGAACTTGATGACCCACACGTTGCCGGAATAGTCCTCGCAGCAACGGTAGGCCATGGAGGCATGGGGCGTGAGCGGATTGGGTATGGCATGGGGTTGGCCGTGCTCGTCGAAATGGATGGTGAAGGTGACGTTGCCGGTGGCCATGAAGTCACCATTGGACAACTTGCAAAGGTCGCTGATGTTGCCCGAGCCTATCTGCTGCTCCGGGTCGATGATGATCGGGGTGAAGTCGTCGGTCTCGGGACGATACATCTGCACGCCCGACAGTGTGCCGACCATAACGTGTCCTTCGTCGTCGGTACAGAGGGTTCGCACGAAGTCGTTCTGGAGGGAATTGGGGTTGGCGGGGTCGTTGCGATAGGTAATGAATTGCGAGCCATCGAAACGGCAGAGGCCGTCCTCGGTGGCTATCCAGATGGTTTCGTCGGCACCTTCCTTGATCTCGTTTATGAGGCTATTTGACAGATTATCGTCGGTCGTAAAGAGCAAATTCAGGTTTGCCCACGACTGCATAGTGAGGGCAAAAATGAATGAAATGGTGCATAAAAATCGCTGCATCTGATGTGTTAAGCGTGGCATCTTGCGTGTTCTATTTATCCATTAACGGGTGCAAATATATGGATTTTTTTGTGAAAAATCCAAAAAAAACGTTACAAAAACAATATAATTTGTATCATTTAACCTAATTTTTGCGTGTGTAACACGTGTGGGTGTCAGTGATAAGGTTTTTTTTGGCCAGTTCGTGGGAAATATGTACCTTTGCGCCGCTAAAAAGCCAAATTATACATGAATTCTATGAAAAGTCAACGGAAACGAATGAACATGGCGGCCGCTGCGGCTGTCATAGCATTGGCATGGCTCGGAGCAAGTTGCACTGCCCCGAAAGACCCTATGCCTACGGAACCTACTGGAGAGGCGATGTTCGACGACTTGACCTATGTCGGCAATGACAGCTACTATGCCGAGCATCCTCTTGCTGGAGAATCGGAATTCTACAATCCTATCCTCCCTGGATTCTTCTCAGATCCTGCCATCTGTTCGAATGGCAAGGGTGACTATTACCTGGTCACCTCGACCTTCACCTACTTCCCTGGTGTGCCCATCTTCCACAGCCGAGACCTGGTGAACTGGCGTCAGATCGGACACGTGCTGAGCCGTGAGTCGCAACTGGTGAACATGGTTGGCCAGCATGTGAGCGGTGGCATCTTTGCACCGGGACTGAGCTACAATCCCAAGACGGGAACCTACTACATGATCACCACCAATGTGGGAGCCGGCAACTTCTATGTGAAGACGCAGGATCCCGCTGGTCCGTGGAGTGACCCTATCTATGTGCATTCGGTTCGCGGCATCGACCCTTCGATCTTCATTGACGACGATGGCAAGGCTTACGTGGTGAACAACGACGATGCACCCAACGACAAGCCCGAATATCCTGGACATCGCACCGTGCGCCTTCAGGAACTTGACCTGGCCACCGACCAGATGGTGGGCGAGCGTCGCATCCTCATCAACAAGGGCTGCCGACCCGAGGAGAAGCCCATCTGGTGCGAAGGCCCGCATATCTACAAGATCAACGGCTATTATTACCTGATGACAGCCGAGGGCGGAACGGGTGACTGGCATTCGGAGGTCATCTACCGCTCGAAGTCGGTGTGGGGTCCCTATGAGGCATACAAGGGCAATCCTATCCTGACGCAGCGCACACTCGACAACAATCGTCCCGATCCGATCACCTGTGCAGGCCATGCCGACCTGGTGCAGGCACAGGAAGGTGACTGGTGGGCCGTGTTCCTGGCTTGCCGCCCCGTGAAGGACAACTTCGAGAACCTGGGCCGCGAGACATTCATGTTGCCCGTGATGTGGACCAACGACGGTTGGCCCCTGATCTGCAACAACAACGAGATCGTGAGCCGCACCATTCGTCGTGAGGGCGTAAAGCCCGAGCACCGTGAAGGAGGCGACAACTGGGTAGGCAACGGAAACTTCGGCATGCAGTTTGACTTCGATGCCGAGCAACTTCCCCTGCAGTTCATGACCCTTCGTACGAGCGGCACCGACAAGTATTCGCTCACGAAGCGTCCGGGATGGCTGACCTTGAAGGAAGACAGCATCGACCTAGGCGACAAGGATACGCCAAGTGCCGTCTTCGTGCGCCCGCAACATCATCGTTATACGTGTCAGACGCGCATGCAATATGTGGCAGGCAGTGAAACGAGCCAGGCAGGCTTGACACTCTTCAAGGACGAGACCCATTACCTGAAACTCTGTGCCACCCAAGGCAAACTGCAGCTCCTGAAGATGACTCCAGAGGGATGTGCAGTCCTGGACGAGCAGACCCTCCAGCAGGGTGAGGTGGAACTGCGTGTCGAGAGCAACGGCCTACAGTTCACCTTCAGCTACAGCCTCAATCGCGGAAAGGATTGGAAGACGATCGGCGAAGCGCAGCCCACTGCATTCCTTTCGACACGTGATGCCGGCGGATTCACAGGCACAATGATCGGACTTTTTGCAAAGAAGTAAAAAACTATTTTACATATACATTAATATTAACAAACCAATGAGAAAAGCAATGCACAAGCAACCTTCCCTTGGACGTGACCGAAGGGAACAACGGCTACTGACCGTGCTGGTCGCTTTCTTGTGTCTATGCCTTAATACGGCATGGGCGCAGACAGGTACAGTAAAGGGCGTGGTCGTGGACACCAATGGCGAGACCGTCATTGGAGCATCGGTAGTCTTGAAGTCTGACAAGACACAAGGCACAATTACCGACCTTGACGGCAACTTCTCACTCAAGTTGCCAAGTAGGGAATCGACCCTGGTGATCTCATACGTAGGTATGATTACCCAGGAGGTCAAGGCTACTGTTGGTAAGACACTGCACGTCGTGCTCGAGGAGGACAAAGCCCAACTCGAGGAGGTGATTGTAGTGGGCTACGGCCAGCAGAAGAAGGCATCAGTAGTAGGTGCCATTACGCAAACATCGGGCAAGACGCTGGAACGCGCCGCCGGTATCTCGAACGTCGGACAGGCCCTGACCGGTAACCTGCCAGGCGTCATCACAAACCAGTCGGATGGTATGCCTGGTGAGGAAGAACCACAGATCGTGATCCGTGGCTCCTCAACCTGGAACAACTCTGCACCACTCGTCCTCGTGGATGGTATCGAGCGTCCCCTTTCGTCGGTCGATATGGGTTCGGTAGAGAACATCTCTGTACTGAAGGACGCATCGGCAACTGCCGTCTATGGTGTGAAGGGTGCCAACGGTGTGATCCTTGTCACCACCAAGCGTGGTCAGGAGGGGCGTCCACAGATCAACGTGAGCGCCAATGCCATCATGAAGATTCCTTCAAAGCTCCCTGGCAAGTATGATTCGTACGATGCCCTGATGGCTCGCAACATGGCTGCTGAGCACGAATTGAACCTTAACCCTGACTCTTGGGCAGACGTTCATTCGATGGACTTCATCAGCAACTATCGCAACCAGACCACTATCGAGCAGCAGGAGCGTTACCCGAACGTTGATTGGCAGAAGGCCATGTTCAAGGATTACACCATGTCGTACAACGCTGCCGTCAACGTGAGCGGTGGTACGAAGGATGTCAAGTATTTCGCTGCCGTCGATTTCGTGAACGAAGGTGACCTCTACAAGACCTATGACTCAGGTCGTGGTTACAAGGCCGGCTTCGGTTACAACAAGCTGACCGTGCGTTCGAACCTTGACTTCAAGCTTACCAAGACCACTACCTTCAAGGTGGGTCTCTCGGGTTCGTACGGCGTATCGGAGGCTCCATTCTCCTATGCACAATATGCCGATGCTAACGACACCTGGCAGTTGCAGCAGCGCTGGGCAGGTGCCTATAACATCGCTCCTGACGTATTCATTCCACAGTATGCCGATGGTTCGTGGGGCTTCTATCCTCTCGTTTCGAACGTTTCGAACTCCATCGAGGCTGTGACTCTCGGTGGTACCAACAAATCGACCACCACACGTATCTATACCGACTTCACTCTCGAGCAGGATCTCTCGTTCATCACCAAGGGCCTGAGCTTCCGCGGCCTTGTATCGTGGGACAACTCCTTCCGTGAATCTGGCCGAGGCATCAACGACCTCTATAAGTCGGCATCGCGTAACAAGTGGATCGACCCTGAGACGGGCATCGTCCAGTTTAAGAACAGCTACGATGCTGCCAACCACTTTGACGAAGTGACTACTGTGACCTGGACCAACAACAATGGTAGTGTTCAAGACTGGAACACCTATCGTAATCTCTACTATCAGTTGCAGCTCAACTGGGCACGCAAGTTCGGTCGTCACGACATCAGTGCGATGGGCGTGTTCACCCGCAACGAGGGTGCCTCTGGACTGATGATTCCCAGCTACCGTGAGGACTGGGTATTCCGCGTGACCTATAATTATGCCGATCGTTATCTGGCAGAGTACAATGGAGCCTACAACGGCTCGGAGCAGTATGGCCCCGACAACCGATTCGGATTCTTCAATTCAGGAGCCTTGGGTTGGACAATATCCAATGAACCTTGGATGAAGCCCGTCACGGAAGTCAAGGTATTCGACAAACAGCTCATTGACATGTTGAAGATCCGTGCCTCCTATGGTGAAATCGGTGATGACTCGTACGGACGTTTCGGTTCCAATATGCAGCGCTTCCTCTACCTCACCCAGTGGGCATATCTTGCCGACAACGCAGCCCGCATGGACAACAGCGACGGCAAGAGCAACTACAAGTTCTATCGCGAATCGCAGGTAGGCAATACTGATATCCATTGGGAAGTTGTTCGCAAGTTCAATGTCGGTGTCGATTACTCGTTCCTCAGTGGCATGTTTGCCGGCTCGCTCGAATTCTTCCAGGATAAGCGTAGTGATATCGTCCTTGGTGCGGGTACCCGTTCGGTACCAGCCTACTTTGGACAAAATCCTCCTACTGCCAACTTGGGTAAGGCTACCACCAAGGGTTATGAACTGGAACTTCGTGTGAACCACACCTTCACAGGCGGACATCGCGTATGGGGTAATTTCAGCATGACCCATGCAGCCAGCAAGATCAACTATCGTGAGGATGCCGAGCTGCTGCCCAACTATCGCAAGCAGGAGGGCTATGCAATCGGCCAGCAGCATGCTGTGCTCAATGGTGACTACCTTAACACGCAAGATGAGCTTTATGGCTCACCCAAGCATGATTCGTCGGACGGACAGAAACTCGTCGGTGACTATCAGGTGGTAGATTTCAATGGTGACGGCCAGATTTCGAACGATGATACCGTTCCATACGCCTTCACCGGCATCCCTGAGAACACTTATAATGCCACTATCGGTTACGAATGGAAGGGCTTCTCGTGCTTCGTGCAGTTCTATGGCGTAAGCAACGTGACCCGTGACGTGAACCTCACTTCGTTTGGCAGCAAGCTCAACACGGTCTACGACCAGGGCAGCTGGTGGAGTGAAGCAGGCAATGGCGCCGATGTCGTTACTCCTCGTTTGAACACATCTCCTACCTATTATTATGGCACTCAGATGTTGTACGACGGATCATACGTCCGTCTGAAGAACGTCGAGATAGCTTACACCTGGAGCAAGAAGGACTGGATCCGTCATCTCGGCATCTCAAGCCTGAAGCTTTTCGTCAGCGGCAACAACCTCTGGATGTACACCAACATGCCTGACGACCGTGAGACCAACGGTGCATACAGTGGCGGTGGTGGTGCCTATCCTACCGTGAAGCGTATCAACTTCGGTCTTAAGTTCAGTCTCTAATCCTTGACAAAACGAATTGAAACTCTTAAAGACGATTCATCAATATGAGACATACATTATATAATATATTATTAGGAACGGCGATGGGTGCTCTGACCGTTATGGGCAGTTCATGCACCGACTACCTTGACAAGGAGCCCAGCTCGGAGGTGTCGTCGGAAGTCGCCTTCCAGAACTTCACCAACTTCCAGGGATTTGTCGAGGAGATCTACAACTGTATCCCCGATAAGGAGAGCTGCTACTGGTGTACGACTTTCAACTGGGGTGAAGATGAGATCATGAATTCGGGCGAAGGCGATTCGCACTTCAGCCACCAGATGGACCTGGGCAACCTGAAGAACTGGTATGGCAATGCACAGACCTACTTCGGAGGCAATGGTGTCAACTCGACCACTGATGACAAGTTCAGCCATCGTATTTGGGGACACGCCTTCTATTGCATCCGCAAATGTAACTTGGGTCTTGAGAACCTTGCACTGATGACCAGTGCCACGCAGGAGGAGCGTAACCTCATCGAGGGTCAGCTCTACTTCTTCCGTGCTTGGTGGCACGAGGAGCTGGTGCAGTATCTGGGAGGTCTTCCCTATATCGACAAGGTGCTCGACGGTGGTCAGGCCTTGACTGAGCCACGTCTCTCTTACCGCGAATGCTGCGAACGCATTGCTGCTGATTTTGCCAAGGCTGCTGAATTGCTCCCCCTCAACTGGGAAGAGACTGCTCCTGGCAAGAACAATTCCGGACACAACCAGGTGCGCGTCACTCGTACCGCTGCCTTGGCTTACGCCGGCAAGGCACTGCTTTGGGCTGCATCTCCACTCACCAATGGTGATCCCGATGCCATCGCTCCACAGCCAGGTTCGTCGAACACATACGCTTATAACCAGGCTACTGCTGCCAAGGCTGCCGAGTATTTTGGCAAGGCATTGGTTGCAGCCAACGACTCCAAGAGCCCATATGCTCTCGTGAAGTTTGACTATAGCGACATCTACAATCATGTCGAGACCACTTCTTCGGACAACAACTACCACGAAATTTTCTATACCGTCAGCCAGAACTGGATGCAGCCCGGCTCGACAGAGTGCGTCTTCCGTGGTCCTGGCCATGAGGGCAATGGTACCAACTGGAACTTTGCCAAGCTTTGGGGTTCGAAGATCAACTCACTCGTTGAGCATGACAAGATCATCCACATGCCTACGGCCAACTATGTGAACTATGCCTACGGTATGGCAAACGGACGTGCCCTTGATGATCCGCAGTCTGGTTTTGACCCGGCTCATCCATTCAAGGACCGTGACCCACGTTTCTATCATGACATCATCTTCGACGGCTTCCGCTTCGTGACCACTACCATCGGTGAGGAAGGCGACGATGCCCAGTTCCGCGAGCAGCAGTACTGCGACTTCGAGACGGGTGGTACCATGCGTGACAACAACCTGGGTTCACGTACGGGCTACTTCTGTCAGAAACTCATTCCTCACCAGTGCAACAAGTACGACAACTACTATGGTTGGTCGTTCAGCCTGCAGGCTTATCTGCCCTACATGCGTCTTGCAGAGATCTACCTGCTCTATGCTGAGGCCTTGGTTGCATCGGGTCAGAACACTGCTGGAGGCTGCGCCCTCACTGCTGTCGATGCCATCAACGTGCTGCGCAACCGCGTAGGCTGTGCTGAGGTGGCTGACGACCAGAAGTCGGGCAATGCCCTGATGGAGACCATCCGTCGCGAGCGTGCCTGCGAACTTGCCTTCGAAGGCTTCCGCTGGAACGACCTGCAGCGCTGGTGCCTGCTCGACAAGGCTCCCTACAACCTGAAGCAGAGTGCCGAGTTCTCGCGCGTCATGCCTAACGAAAACATTACCGTCAAGGACGCCAGCGGCAATACCCTTACCATCAGCGTCGAGAACGAGTGGTATCGCAACAACGACCCACGTGATGCTGAGGTTAGCGGCTGGAGCCTCAAGACCATTGTTGAGCGCCCATTCACAGCCAAGCACTATTGGTTCCCCTTCCCCGACAGCGAAGTTTATCTCTACGAGGATTTCAAGCAGAATCCCGGTTGGTAAATGATAGAGAAAAGAAAGACAAAGTTTTTCCTAATAAAAAATATTCATTCGCATGAATACAACATATTTCAAATACCTGCTGCTGCCTGCAGCGTTGCTCTCGACCGTCAGCTTTGCACAAGAGCTTGACGAGGAGGACGCAGCACAGAAGGTGAACGTCGCCTTCCGCAGTGTGCCTCAGGAGGATTTGTTGGGTGGTGTGTCGGTGCTCGACTACGAGGAACTTGCCGCGAAGAACAACAACACCTACAGCCTCGACAATATGCAGGGCTATGTCTCTGGTTTCAACGGAGCCTCTCTGTGGGGCCAGACCGATTATCTGGTGCTCGTTGACGGTGTACCTCGTGATGCCGACAACGTAAAGCCCGACGAGATTGCTCAAGTCACCTTCATGAAGGGCGCCCAGGCCGTGGTGCTCTATGGTAGCCGTGCTGCCAAGGGTGTAATCCTGATTACTACCAAGCGTGGCAACGACCAGGATCTGCAGATCAAGGTGAGTGCCAACACCGGTTGGAACGTGGCCAAGTCGTTCCCCGAGTATCTGGGTGCTGCCGAATACATGACCCTCTACAATGAGGCCCTCGTGAACGATGGCAATGCCAGGAAGTACAGCGATGAGGCCATCTACAACACCTATGCAGGTGTGAACCCCTATCGCTATCCCAACATCAATCTCTATTCGAGCGATTACCTCAAGAAGGCCTACAACCGCTCGGAGGTCGTTGCTGAGTTCCGTGGCGGTGCCAAGCGTACCCACTACTACACCAACATCGGTTATATGCGTTCGGGCGACAACCTGAACTACGGTAACACAAAGGATGACTATACCGACCGCCTCAACGTACGTGGTAACGTCGATATGCAGATGGCCGACTGGATCAGCGCTTTTGCCGATGCCAATGTGACCTTCTATAGTGCCCGTTCGGCTGCCAACACCGACTTCTGGGAAGCTGCGGAGTCGCTGCGTCCCAACCGCGTGGTAGGCTTTATTCCAATGACTTATCTGGATCCGCTCAACCCGACGACATCCGACCTGATGAGCACGGCTCGTCTGTTCGATGGCGCTTTCATCGGAGCTCCTTCCGACCCCGTAGAGAGTGAGTACACCAACGTCATTGCCAATGGTTTTGCTGCCGGTACAAGCAAGTACAACAGCCGTCACTTCGAGTTCTCGCTCGGTATCAACCTCGACCTCGACCGTGTGACCAAAGGCTTGAGCTTCTCGACGATGTTTGCCGTCGATTATGCTACTGCCTATTCGACCAGCTACACCGACACCTATGCCATCTACATTCCACAGTGGGGCAACTACAATGGCCAGGAGGTGATTACCTCGCTTGTAAAGCAGAATAAGGACCAGCATACGGGTGTTCAGGGTGTAGGAGGTTCGACTTACAAGCAGACCATCGACTTCAATGCTCATTTCGACTACAACCGTACCTTCGCCGATGTGCATAATGTGAGCGCCATGCTGCTTGCCAATGGCTATCAGCAGTCGCAATCGGGAGAGTATCACAGGACCAGCAACGTGAATGCCGGCCTGCTTGCCTCCTACAACTATGCACACAAGTACTATGCTGAGTTCGGTTCGGCATTGATCCACAGCGCCAAGCTTGCTGAGGGCAACCGCAAGGGCTTCAGCTACAGTGCTACCGCCGGTTGGAACATTGCACGTGAGGCCTTCCTCGAGGGTTCGATCTTCGATGACCTCAAGCTCAGTGCTTCGTACAGCGTCCTCAGCCAGGATATCGATATTGAAAACTTCGGCATGTATGCTCCTGACTTCAACAACAACCACGACGTATGGTGGGGTTGGGGTGTAGGCGATTCCCAGCAGGCAACGACTTCTAAGCGCGGTTCGAACAAGGACCTCGACTTCATCAAGCGCAAGGAATTCAGCGTTACCCTGCAGGGTGCATTGCTCGAGAAGGCTCTCACCTTCGAGGCTTCCTACTTCCGCACCACGACCGAAGGTCTGATCATCGTGCCCAACAACCTCTATCCAAGCTATTTCTCGACCTATTGGCCTGAAGCATCGTTTGTGCCTTATACCAACTACAACAATGACCTTCGCTATGGTTTCGAAGTAGCCGTCAACTACAAGAAGCAGCTCACCGACGACTGGATGGTGGGTGTGGGTGCCAACATGACCTGGTACGACACCGAAGCTACCAAGCGCGACGACTCGCAGTTTGCCGATGCCTATCAGTATCGTCAGGGCACGCAGCTCGATGCCATCTGGGGCTATGAGTGTCTCGGCCTCTTCAAGAGTGACGACGAGGTGACTGGTGCTCCCGAGCAGAAACTCGGTGAGAATCCCAAGGCCGGTGACCTCCGCTACAAGGACCAGAACGGTGACGGTGTGATTGACAACAAGGACCAGGTGAACCTGGGTCGTGGCGGCTGGTATGGCTCACCACTCACCCTCGGTGCCAACCTTACCCTCAAGTATAAGGGTCTGAGCCTCTTCGTGCTCGCTACCGGAGGCTTCGGTGGCCAGGCTGTCAAGAACAACTCCTATTGGTGGGTTCATGGCGACTCGAAGTACAGTGCTGTGGTACGCGACCGTGCCATCGTCGATCCTGCCACTCGTCAGGTGACCAATGCTTCGTCGGCTACCTATCCTCGCCTCACCACCGGCAGCGGTGCCAACAACTTCGTGACCTCCGACTACTGGCTCTACGATACCGACCAGATCAACCTCCAGAAGGTACAGATCACCTACGACTTCCCCGCTTCGATGTTCGAAGGCAGCAAGGTGGTCAAGGGTATCAGCCTCTTCGCCAATGGCAACAATCTGCTGAAGATTGCCAAGGAGAAGGAGCTCCTGGAGATGAACGTAGGCTCTGCTCCCCAGAACCGCTTCTACCAGATCGGTGCATCGGTTAAGTTCTAAATTAGATTGTAAGGTTTTATCAAAACCCAAAAAGATATAAAGAAATGAAAACTATCAAACATATACTGTCCGTAGTGCTTATGGGTGTAGCCCTTGCCTCTTGCGACGACCTCTTTGAGCCTGCTCAGGAGAATCTCAAGGACGTCAGTTCGATGTATGGCGACGCCAGCTATGCGCAGGGTATTTTGGGCAATGCCTACATTCTGCTGCCTTATTCCAACTCTCCGCAGACCGACCTTGCCACCGATGATGCTGTTTCGAACGACCAGACGAACAGTTATCTGCAGATGGCTACCGGCGCGTGGAGTTCCCAGAATGACCCCACTTCCCAGTGGAAGAACCGTCTGAATGCCATCCAGTATGTCAACATCATGGTGGCCAATGCCGATAAGGTTGCCTGGAGTACCGACGAAGGACTGCAGCGCCTCTTCTCCGACCTTTTCAAGGGCGATGCCTATGGTATGCGTGCCCTCCAGATGTTCTACCTTCTTCGTGCCCATGCCGGCATGGTCGATGGTGTGAACGAGATGATGGGTGTGCCCATCCTTCGCGAGTTCCAGGAGGCAGGTGCCGACTTCAACCAGCCACGTGCCACCTTCCGTGCCTGCATCGACTCCATCATGGTCGATATCGATCGTGCACTCGAGTTGCTGCCTTACGAGTACGAGGATGTCACCGACGACAACGCCGTACCCGCCAAATACAAGAGCCTTGGCATTTCTGCCGGCAAGTACACCCGTGCCTTCGGTTATCACCAGAAGGGCAAGATCAACGGTATGATTCTTCGTGCCCTCCGTGCCCAGGTGGCTCTGTTTGCCGCTTCTCCCGCCTATGCCCAGTATTCGGGCGTTACGATGGAGCAGGCTGCCCGCTATGCTGCCGAACTCATCAATACCAAGGAGATGCCAGCCGACGGCTACAAGTGGTTTGCCAACACTACCGAAATCGGTGGTTTGAACAAGGGCTACAACTCGAGCGAGAGCATCTGGCAGACCAACGTCAGCGAGCGTCACAGCCTGGAGGGTGACTTCTATCCTCCGTCAATCAACGGCCTTGGCCGCTGCAACCCTTCGCAGAACCTTGTCGATGCTTTCCCGATGACCAATGGTTATCCTATCACCGACAGCCGTTCGGGCTACAACCCACAGGCTCCCTATGCCGATCGTGATGCACGCCTTGCTGCCTACATCCTCTATGATGGCCAGACCATCGGTTCGGGCAACACCACCATCATCACCGGCACCTACGGCGACAACAATGTCAATGGTCTGAACTATACCGTTGGTTATTCTACCCGTACCGGTTACTACATGCGCAAACTCCTCCGTCCTGACGTGAACCTCAATCCTTCGAACATCACCAACCAGAAGAGCTACGATGCACGTATCCGCTGGACCGAGATGTTCCTCGATTATGCCGAGGCAGCCAATGAAGCTGTAGGTCCCAATGCAGCCGTTGCAGGAAGCAAGTGGACCGCCAAGAGCGTCATCAAGTCTTTGCGCGAGCGTGCTGGCATCTGTGCCGGTGTCGATGACCCCTATCTCGACGAATGTGCCCAGAGCAAGGAGAAGATGCGTGAGTTGATCCGCAACGAGCGTCGTCTGGAGCTTTGCTTCGAGAACCATCGCTTCTACGACCTTCGTCGCTGGCAGGTGGATCTGAACAAGCTCAACGAGACTGTCAAGGGTGCAGAAATCAGTGCCCCCAATGCTGGCTTCAAGACTATCGACGTCGAGCAGCGCAACTACAAGCAGCACCAGTTCTTCGGCCCCATCCCATACTCCGAGATCCTGAAGTATGATGCCCTCCAGCAGAACAGCGGATGGTAATCCCTTAATATTCTTCATTTATCTTTAATACATGATATTTGCAATGAAAAAATCATTATATATGTCACTAATGCTTCTTGCTGCCGTCGCCACGACGGGCTGCAAGAACGGCGACCGGGATTTCGACGATTTTGAGGGAGGCACCACTGTCTATTTCCCCTATCAGTATCCCGTTCGCACCATCCTGCTGGGCGACGGCGTGGAGTACAGCACCGAGCTCGACAATGCCCACCGTTTCAAGGTGATGGGCTACGGAGCCGGCACCTACGATTCCTACGAATTCACCTTCAACGTTGCCGTTGACGAGAGCCTGGCCCAGGGTGTCACCTTCAAGGACGGCCGTGCTGTCACCGTGCTGCCATCGAGCCATTATCAGCTGGTCAGCACCACATCGACCTATGCTGGCAACCGCATGAGCGGTGTAGAGGTGCAGCTCACCGATGCCTTCTTCCAGGATCAAGCTTCAATCGCCCAGACCTATGTCCTGCCTCTCCGCATGAGCAATGTGAAGGGAGCAAGCAAGATTCTCGAGGAGATGGACTACACACTCTACTGCGTACGCTACGTCAATCCTTGGGAGGGCTACTACCTCGTCAAGGGTACTGCCGACCAGCTTGAGAAATGTACTATTGTGCACACCGCTACCACTTCGCTCACCACTTGCGAATACGTGAACAAGGACGGCGTGAAGATGACGCTGAGCTTTGGTAGCGAGAAGGACGACAACTGCACCATCAGCGGCGATGGCGTCACGGGTAGCGGCAACTACGGTCATGGCACCGAGGCCAAGGCCTGGGGCAACAAGGACCGCAATGCGCTCTACCTCAAATATACTGCAGGTGGCAAGTCGTACGATGAGACCCTCGTTCTCCAGCGCCGTGGTGAATTTGCTGGTACTGTCAAAGAGTTCAACTAATTATAAGGGATTCTATGGGATTTTAAGGGATTTTTAGGGATAATAAAGGACGAATGTCTCTTGGGTCCCAATCTCTACAGGCAAAAGTAATGTCCCTTAATATCCTTTAATATCCCCAAATATCCCTTAATATCTTTCATTAAATAGTACGAAGATGAAAAATATCAACAAATGGCTGTTTGCTGCTGCAGGTGCCATACTGCTGACCTCATGTGCCGACTTCCTGGAGACCAACGACTACGCTGTTTCCCGTCCCGGCAATGCTGAACTGTATGATTACCTCAACGAGTACCAGCCCCTCAAGGAATATCTCGATCGCTCCGCTCACCCCGGTTTCAAGGTGAGCGCAGCGCTCACTGCCTCAGAGTTCAACAACAAGGGAATGCTCTATGCCCTCACCACCGCCAATTTCGACGAGATTGTCGCCGGCAATGCCATGAAGATGGCCTCTTGTGTCGATGACAAGGGCAATATGAACTTCTCGACCGTTACGGCGTTTGTCAATGCTGCCGAAGACGCTGGCCTGACTGTCTATGGCCACACCTTGGCATGGCATTCGCAGCAGCCCGTGAAGTGGCTCAATTCGCTTATTGCCGACGTCGAGCTTCCTACTCCCGAAGGCGAAGGCAACCAGTGCCTCAAGATGACCACCACCGGACCCAGCGAGAACGTCTGGGACTACCAGCTCAACTACACTCTGCCCCAGCCCCTTCAGGCAGGCAAGACCTATAATGTGTCCATCAATGCCAAGGCTACCAATGGCCTCGAGTCTGTTCCCTTCTGGCCATGCGATGCCCAAGGTGCAGTGCTCTACACGGGCTTTGGCGGTCTGGCTGCCGAGGGTGACATGACCCCGCTTTCTTTGACGTTCACCGCCGAAGCTGACTACAAGTACCTGCAGTTCTCGCTCGGCAAACTTGACGGCGACTTCTTCCTCGACGACTTCGTAGTCACCGAGCAAGGTTCGGACGAGAACCTGGTTGCCAATGGCAGCTTCGACGAAGAGGTCAAGCTCAAGGACGTAGGTTGGCAGCAGGATGGCGACGTGCCCGGCAACACCTGGTGGAAGTATTCGTGGGTGAACTTCATGGTAGGTATGGAGTCGCTTGGCGGTGCCAGCTTCACCATCGAATGGGTCGATCACCTCACCAACGGCGAGATGAATGAAGGCGGCTCGATGGAGAACTTCGTTGTCCGCGAACCCGGGAAGGGCGACGTGTTCGGTGCTCCCATCCCCGGTGGTCCTGACGGCAAGAACTGCATCAAGATTACTTCGATCGACAACCCGGCCAACTCGTGGGATACCCAGTTCTTCATCTACACTCCCGACAAGGCATGGGCAGGAGGCGAAGCCTACAAGATCTCGTTTTGGTACCGTGCCAGCCAGGATGCAGGCTGCGAGACGCAGTGCCACAACACCCCTGGTGCCTACTTGCACTGGCAGATGCTCCCCAGCGCCCCCAACTTCACTCCCGAGTGGCAGTATTACGAGGCTCAGGGTACCATTCCCGGCGAGGGTGACGGCATGCATGCCATTGCCTTCAACCTCAACGCTTCGACCGTTTCCACCGACTATTACTTTGCCGATATCCATTGGTGCACCCAGGAGAAGATCTTCAAGCCCACTACCTATTGGGTGAATGCCATCAAGAACAGCGACATGACGGGCGACGACTTCGGCAACTTCATCGTACGCAACGGTGGTGGCGGCGGCGACACCCAGGGTCCCGGCTATCCTGGCGAGGGTCCCGATGGCGGCGTCTGCGTCAAGATACAGTCAATCGACAATCCTGCCAACTCGTGGGATACCCAGTTCTTCATCTACACTCCCGACAAGGAATGGGCAGCTGGCGAGAAGTACCGCATCGCTTTCGACTACAAGGCCGACAAGCCTGCAGGCTGCGAGACGCAGTGTCACAACACCCCTGGCGCTTACATCCATTGGGCAATGCTCCCCGGCAACCCCAACTTCACACCCGAGTGGCAGCACTACGAGGCCGAAGCAACCATCCCGGCTGAGGGTGCAGGCATGCATGCCATTGCCTTCAACCTCAACGTACTGACCGAGGCCAACACCTACTACTTCGCCAACATCAAGTGGGAGTACGAGATGTCTTCATCCGGAGGCACTCGCCCGCAGACCGACGAAGAGAAGCACGATACGCTCACCTACGCCATGAACCTTTGGGTCAGCGGCATGATGAATGCTACTGCCGGCAAGGTAAAGGCTTGGGACCTCGTGAACGAGGCCATCTCGGGCGGTGGCAACATCGACGGCTTCTACGACCTGCAGCACGCTACTGAAAGCTCTGCCAACGACTTCTTCTGGCAGGACCACCTCGGCAATGTCGATTACGTGGTTACCGCCGAGAAGGCTGCACGCAGTGCTTACGCTGCCATCGAGGGCACCAACCCTGCCGACCTCAAGCTCTTCATCAACGACTACAACCTCGAGTCCACTTGGGATAACAACCACAAGCTCGAATCGCTGATCTACTGGATTGGCAAGTGGGAAGAGGCTGGCGCCAGGATCGATGGTATCGGTACGCAGATGCACATCAGCTACTACATCGATGCCGAGAGCCAGGCACGTCAGCAGGCTGCCATCACCCGTATGCTCCAGCTCATGGCTGCGACGGGCAAGCTCGTCCGTATCTCTGAGCTCGATATGGGCATCAGCGACAAGCAGTTCGGCACAGCCCTCAAGACCGAGGAGGTAACCTTCGATCAGCTGAAGGCTATGGGCGAGTACTACAAGTGGATCATCCAGGAGTACTTCCGCATCGTGCCACCGGCACAGCAGTACGGCATCTGCCAGTGGTGTCTCACCGATGCTCCCGCATCGAGCGGTTGGCGTGGCGGTGAACCCGTCGGACTCTGGTTCGAGGACTATACCCGCAAGCCCGCCTACGCAGGTTGGGCCGAAGGTCTGCAGTCCAAATAAAAAAATTCGGGGGGGGAGATGCGCCAGGAGCATTCTCCCCCGCGATTCTATTCATTTCGTTATTGTTACAGCATGAAGCACGTGAGTTTTCTGTTGGTCTTTTTGTTGGCGCTCCTGTCGGCGGGAGGGCTTTGTGCACAAAGTGCAGAATTGAAGGCATTGCATGTCGAAGGACGTTACCTGTGTCTGCCCGATGGCACTCCCATCAACCTCCATGGATTTGGTCAGACCTACTCTCCCTGGTTCAACGAGCAGGGCAGAGGCTGGGGTTGGAGTTATAACACCGACGATTGTCTCCGCTACAACCAGGGTCTTATCGACAAAATTCTGGATGCTGGTTGGGAAATGCGCTGGCTGCGCCTCCATATGGATCCGTATTGGAGCAATGAGCCAGGAGTCTCGACAACGGGCGAAAACGATATTTCGGCTTTCAGGCTCACACGCTTCAAGAAGTACCTTGACGAAGTATTTGTGCCGATGGCGGAATATGCCATCAGTCACGGACTGTATGTCGTGATGCGTCCCCCTGGAGTATGTCCAAAGGATATATTCATTGGAGGTGAATACCAGAAGTATCTGCTCACCGTTTGGGGTGTGGTGGCATCGCATGAGAAGCTGCGCAACAATCCTGCTGTGATGTTCGAACTTGCCAACGAGCCCGTCAATATCATGGGAACCAATGGAACCATCGGTTCGTCGGGCGATGCGCATGCCGAGGCTTGCTCGCAGTTCTTCCAGGCTATCGTCGATAGCATCCGCAGTTGTGGTGCCGACAACATCCTTTGGGTGCCTGGTCTCGGCTATCAGTCACAGTATGCGGGCTATGTCAAATATCCTATCCAGGGCGACAACATCGGCTATGCTGTGCATTGTTATCCCGGTTGGTACGGCTCGGACAGCGAGAGCGACTCGGGCAGTGCTGAGCAAGGCGTAGTAACCAAAGGCGCCGGTTATCTCGAGTTCCAGTCGGGATGGAATGCTCAGGTGGCCCCTGTGGCTGAGATTGCTCCCATCCTCATCACCGAAATGGACTGGGCTCCTCAGAAGTACAATGCCTCATGGGGTAAGGCCACCACAGGCACGGCCGGTGGAGTAGGCTTCGGTGCCAACTTCCGTTACATCATGGACCGTACGGGCAACGTCTCCTGGATGCTGTTTACGGGTCCTGAACTTTTGGCCAAATATGATGATAGTTTGCCCGATGGACAGACTTTCCTCACCGATCCCGAGGCGTGTGCACGTCCTTGCTACCGTTGGTTCAAGGAGTACGTTGATCCCAACTGGCAGTTTGAGGACACCTTGGCAATCCGTACGCTCTCGTTCCCTGGCAGTGATGCGCTCTTCAATCCCTCCATTTGGGAAAAGGGAAGTTTTGATGCTTCGACGGGATGTCTCATTACAGGTCAATATGGCTTTGGCGGCTGGAATTTCCCGCTCGGCATTGATTTGTCGGAATGGAAATATCTCGTGGTTGTGATGCGTCAGCCCGCAGCCTCCAGCAGTTGGTCGTTCCGCCTGTTCGACGAAAACAACTATTGGACAGGATGCTATCAGAATGACTTCGGACGCGCCGAGCGTTGCGTCGTTCCCCTGCATGAGATGTATCGTGCAGGCACCAATGTAGCCGTCGATCCAAGTCACATCTACATTGCTGGATTCTGGAGCTATGGCAACACTCCCATCTATATTGATCATCTATATCTGACCAATAATGATGACTACAGCGAGCCCGAAGGGTTGGAAACAGTTAGTGCAGACCCGATAGCCGAGCCTCGTTATTACACGTTGCAGGGCTTCCCTGTCAAGCATCCTCAGGCCGGAGGCATTTACATCAAGGCCTCGCGACGCACCACGGTCAAGTGACCCTCCGACATGGGTCAATTTGTTGGCCCATGTCTATCTTCAATTTTTTTGATACATACATTACCTAACTCAATACCTTTTCATGAATCGACGTTTATTTTCTCTCGTCGCCGTGTTGTTGATTTCGAGCAATCTCTTCGCACAGAATCCGCTTATCTCAGGACAGTTCACGGCCGACCCTACGGCACGTGTCTTTGGCGACAAGGTCTATGTTTATCCTTCCCACGACATTCCTCCTGTCGAGGCATTGAAGGGTTGGTTCTGCATGGCCGATTATCATGTCTTCTCTTCATCCGATCTCACCCATTGGCAGGACCATGGCATCATCTTGAGTCAGGAACAGGTCCCTTGGGGCAATCATGAAGGCTATTCGATGTGGGCACCCGACTGCGTAAAAGGCAGTGACGGGCGTTACTATTTCTATTTCCCTTGTGGCTTGAAACCTGAAAAACCCGGTGCAAGGGCAGGTTTCGGTGTAGGTGTGGCCATCGGCGATCGTCCGGAAGGTCCCTTTGTGGCACAAGAGAAGAACATCGAAGGCATCATGGGCATCGACCCTTGTGTGATGCAGACTACACAGGGCGAACAGTACATCTTCTGGGCAGGAGGTGTAATCCGTGGCGCTCGTCTCTCTCCCGACGGATTGGCACTTGCCTCCGAACCACAAATTATGGAAGGACTTCCTGATGGATTCAAGGAAGGACCTTTTGCCTTCCAGCACAATGGACGCTATTATCTGACCTTCCCATGGGTTCGCACCGAAGGGGGCACCGAGACTTTGGCTTACGCCATGAGTGACCAGCCGCTTGGCCCCTGGAAGTTCCAAGGTGTAATTATGGAGGAATCGCCCACAGGCTGCTGGACCAACCATCACTCCATTGTTGAGTACAAGGGCCAGTGGTATCTGTTCTATCATCACAACGACTATTCCCCACGTTTCGACAAGAACCGTTCGATACGTTGCGATTCGCTATCGTTCAATGGCGATGGAACCATCAAGCCCGTACGTCCCACCTATCGTGGTGTCGGCATCACCGATGCCAGCGAACTGGTGCAGATTGACTGCGGAGACCTTATGGGAGGTGCTACTCGTGCCTTGCGCGACACGCTTCATCCTTTCGAAGGTTGGCAAGTGACCCTTCCACCCAGTGCATCGGTATCCTATTCCGATGTCCGTATTCCTACGGGTGACTACCGCACTTGGGTCTGCACAGCAGGCTTTTGGGGCCGCACACAGGTCCAGCAGATTGAGCAGACTTCTCTGAAACTAGATGTATTGCCCCAAGACAATGGGCTCCACACGCTCGTGTTGAGCAATCCCGGACAAACTCCCGTGCAGGTCGATTGGGTGTCGCTCAATGCCCGTCAGCCGCTTTCTCCCTTGACACAGGGAGGACTTGTCACAGGTCAGTATCGCAATCTTTTCCTCGAAGCAGGTTATTCACAGGCACAGATTGACCAGAAGGTCGATGAGGTGTTCAACGATGTCTTCTACGGTCCCAACAAGGTTTATTTCGAAGTGGGTGACGACATGGGATACATCAGCGATGTCAAGAATAACGATGTTCGCACTGAGGGTATGTCATATGGTATGATGATTGCTGTTCAATTCGGTCGCAAGGATATCTTCGATCGCCTTTGGCGCTGGTGTAAGAAGTATATGCAGATGACGGATGGGCCGATGCAGGGTTATTTCCGTTGGAGTTGCAAGACCGATGGTACGCCCAATGCACAGGGTCCGGCCAGTGATGGCGAACTTTATTATATCACTTCGCTTCTTTTCGCCTCCAACCTTTGGGGCAATGAAACCGGCATCAACTATCTGGGCGAAGCGCAGTACATTCTCGATGTCATTCAGCCCAAGACCATCGAGGTCAAGATTAATCGCGATCGTCAGGGTAATCTCTTGAAGGAACCCATTACCATGAGCCGTGAGGTGAGCCTCATCGATACCGCCACCAACCTTATTACTTTTGTCCCGGGAGTTCCATATACCGATCCCTCCTATCATCTTCCTGCCTTCTATGAGGTTTGGGCACGTTATGCTCAGGATGGACGCAGCAGCTATTGGCAGGAGTGTGCACGCGCAAGCCGTGAGTATCTGCATCGCAGCATCGATGGAGCCACAGGTCTCAATCCCGACTATAACAACTTCGATGGTTCCCTGCTTCGCAACGGACATCTCATTGGCGATGCCTTCCGATATGACTCGTGGCGTGTGCCTATGAACATTGCTCTCGACTATTCGTGGAGTTGTTCCGACCGCGTTTGGCAGCAGAACTACGGACATCTCATCCAGAACTTCCTTTATTCGCAGGGCCTCGACACATTCGTGGACCAATACAATGTCGATGGTACACGTCCCGACCGTTTGCTTCGTGCGGGCAACTATCCTGAGGCATTGCGTCACAGCATCGGACTTGTTGCTACTTCGGCAGCCGTCTCTTTGGTTTGTACTCATGCCAAGGCATACGAGTTTGTCGATGCCTTCTGGAATGCGCGTCATGAACCCGATGAGAGTGGCTATTTCGATGCATATTACGATGGCTTGTTGCGTCTCTTCGCTTTCATGCACCTCAGTGGTCGCTATCGTGTCATCGAACGTACGATGCAGTTCTCGCAGTACTTTGCTCCTGCCACCGAAACGGGTATTTCGCCCGATGAGCAGGGCTTCCTGCATCGCTGGAAACTTGCCGAACCACTTTCCCGTCCCAATGCCAGCAATACACTCTTCACCGACACCTATCTGCGTGACATGCTTCAATGGGATCCCAAACAGCAACTCACCTGGCATCATTTGGATTCCAAGCTTTATAACGTAAAACTCTTCCGCTTTGCTACATGCCAGGAACTACCCTATTATGGCGTTCTGTTCTGGGTGGAAACGGTCATCGACTGTCCCGAAGAAATCCAAGACGTCCGTCTTTCTGTCGGTTCAAACTCCGCTTCCCGCTGGTGGCTTGATGGAGAAGAGGTGCTGATGCTCAGCGGTGACCGAAGGATGGTGCAGGACGATGCCATGTCGCATCGCCTCACGCTCCATAAGGGCAGTAACGTCTTGCGCGGAGCCATTATCAATGGCCCCGGCATGAGTGACTTCTGTGTGCGTTTTATTAATGAATCCGGTTCACCTGTCCTTAATTACTCCATCCGATGAAGAAGATTGTTTTCACCCTCAGTTGCCTGCTCGCACTTTCATCCCTTGTTCTCAAGGCCCAGACAGGCGCTCCATACATACACGATCCCTCGACCCTTGCCGAATGTGACGGCAAGTACTATACCTTTGGCACCGGAGGCGGTGGCCTCATTTCCGACGACGGCTGGAGCTGGCATAGCGGAGCCGAACGTCCTGGGGGAGGGGCTGCTCCCGATGTTGTCAAGATCGGCAACCGTTATCTCGTCGCCTACAGTTCGACGGGAGGCGGCCTAGGAGGACGACACAGCGGACGCATCCTCACGATGTGGAACAAGACCCTCGATCCCTCATCACCCGATTTCCGCTTCACGGAACCCATTGAAGTGGCATTCTCCGATGGACTCGAAGACAATGATGCCATCGATGCAGGTCTCTTGCTCGACCCCACTACGGGACGCCTGTGGTGCAGTTATGGAACTTATTTCGGACACATCCGCATTGTCGAACTCGACCCAGTTACTGGTGCACGTTGTGCTGGCAATGAACCTAAGGATATTGCTATCGACTGTGAAGCTACTGACCTTATCTATCGTGATGGCTGGTACTATCTGCTTGGTACGCATGGCACCTGCTGCGATGGCGTCAATTCGACCTATAATATTGTGGTAGGACGTTCGCGCAGCGTCACTGGTCCATATCTTGACAATGTCGGACGCGACATGCTGGCAGGTGGTGGACGTATGGTCATTGCTGCTCGAGAGGGTTTGGCAGGAGCCGGACACTTTGGTCGCACCATCGTTGACGAAGGTGTCGAACTGATGTCTTGCCACTTTGAGGCCGACTTCGCACGCAGTGGACGCAGTGTCCTTGCCATCCTTCCTCTTCTGTGGAAGAACGATTGGCCCGTTGCCGGTGAACCTGTAACAGAAGGCACCTACGAGATTACGTCCGAACGTCGCGGCTATTCGCTCGAACTGGCAGTTGACTTCGTGCGTATGCAAGTGCCCCGTATGCGTTTCTGGGATGACTCTATGCCATCCGATAAGCCGGTTGCTCCACAGAAGTTGGAGGATGTCATCGAAACGTGGCCCAAGGACGACATCGCTGTGCGTATTGGCGACTATATGTCCCGTCCTCATCAGCGCTGGACCATCACTGCTGTTCCCGAGGCTGGCGGTTACCTCACCGCTCCTTATTTCAAGATCTGTATCGAAGGTACCGACCGTGCACTTTGTGCCACTTCCGAAGGAGAAGTTTCCACAGTGCCTCATTTCACGGGAGCTCCAGAGCAGCTTTGGCGTATTGAGCAGCTTACCGATGGAACTTTCCGCATCATGCCTCGACAAATCCCTGGCATCGAAGGTGACAACACTCGCTATTGCCTGTATTCCATCGCCGACAGTACTCCCACACTGGCACGTTACGACTTCAATTCCGATAATTCCAAGTGGAATCTAAAGAAACTGTCGTCGCGTTAATCCATATGGATGTTTATAAAAGAGAATAGATATGCAACATTCCTTCATCTTCTCACTCGCCCTTTTGGGTCTTGTTTCACTGAGTACGCCTTTGTGGGGCAGCCAACCTGTCACACGCAACGAAGTGACAAAGTCAAAGATTGTCGAAGAGGGCGGTACTGGGCCTTATAAGGCTGTGATGCAAGAGGTGCAAAGCCTTGAGGCTCATACTCTCTTTCTTCCCTCTGACCTGAGCAGTTTTGGTTCTGCCAATCCTTTACCTTTGCTTGTCTGGGGCAATGGTGCTTGCACCAATTCTCCTTGGGAACATTTCAAGTTCCTTAATGAGATTGCATCACATGGTTATCTGGTCATCGCTACGGGCTATTTTCCCGAAGAGGAGGAGCCTTATAGAGGCCCTATGTCAACGCCTGAGCAACAGACACAATCCATCAACTGGGCCATCGCCCAGAATCGCGATCCGCACAGCCCCCTCTATCAGAAGGTGGATGAGCATGCCATCTGCGCATCGGGTATGTCATGTGGAGGTCTGCAGACGCTTTACAACTGCGCCGACACCCGCATCACACTGCTGATGATTTGCAACAGCGGCCTCTTCATCGATCCTTCCATTGCCATGCCCAATATGCCGATGCCAGGCAAGGACCAGTTGCTTCGCATTCATACGCCAGTACTCTATATGCTTGGTGGCGAGAGTGACATTGCTTATGCCAATGGCATGGACGACTTCCATCGCATCAACCACGTGCCGGCTATTGCTATCAACTATCCGGTTGGACATGGTGGAACCTATCGTCAGCCTCATGGCGGTGAGTTCAGCATCCCTGCCATCGCTTGGCTCGATTGGCAACTTAAAGGTAAACCCGAAGCCCGACAGATGCTGCTTGGTCAACCTTGTGGACTGCAACAACGTGAGGGATGGACAGTAGAGACCAACCAGTTGTTCCAGCAGTTGTCCGACCAGCCAGCAACCTATATCCAGCAGTCGCCCAATGGTCGTTTCACCAGCACCGCTCGCGATGGCAAACTCAGTATCTCCTATCTTGGACAAGGAGATATCCTTACTATCGATGCTAATATCATTTCGGCCATCTCATCTGGTTACGGTACCGAGAACTATGATATGGTGATGGGCAAGCGCAGTCATTGCAGCAACCGATATACTGAATGGAAATACCTGCTTTCGGATGGTAAGACAATTGCCTTGCGTCTTTATGACGATGGTGTTGCATGGCGTCAGTCGGGAGTATCGACCATTGGTGTGACCTCTGCTCGCAAAGGCTGGCTTATGAAGTGGTCGGATGCCTACGAGGGATTCTTCGAATGCAATCCTGTTCAGAAGGTTGGTGACCGTTGGGGGTATCCCGCCCTCTTCGAGATGAGCGACACGTGTTACATGCTGCTTTCCGAGTCGAACATGACACGCGAAAGCGCAGCTTCCAGCCTTTATTCGACCGAAAGTAA
>Ga0310691_10000431_pt1 | contig 80990 bp, 55 predicted proteins | sample 176DNAGHGlowgp2_FD_203887 | JGI IMG/M metagenome (GOLD analysis project Ga0310691, IMG submission 203887) | Sheep rumen microbial communities from Palmerston North, Manawatu-Wanganui, New Zealand - 1766 DNA GHGlow gp2 (v2) (version 2) | ecosystem: Host-associated > Mammals > Digestive system >...
GGCGCGCCGCACATTTTTTGCCTGTTGTCAACCCTTTTTTGTAATATTTTTCACTTTTTGACGCATAAAAAAACCAACCATCCAAATGCTGGATGATTGGTTGGAAATGCTTAACTTAATGACATTGGATGTATTATGGACATAGAAAGGCAGTGACTATGGATATGTGCCATATCAATTTAAACAGCTTTATTAGCAAACATGTTATCAAACGCTCTTCATCTATGTTCCAAAAGGACATGGATTTTTATAAAGAGGAACTTATAGAAAGAATTAATGGAAGGTCTGTTTTGGTTATTGGCGGAGCCGGTTCTATTGGTTCTTCTTTTATTAAAGCATTGCTTCCATATCATCCTTATTCTCTTGTTGTGGTTGATATAAATGAGAATGCTCTGACGGAATTGACTAGAGATTTAAGGTCTACAAAGGGAATATTCATACCCGAAGATTATAAAACTTATGCGTTTGATTATAATTCCCACGTGTTTCAAAAAATGTTCAGGGCAAGAGAAGGGTTTGATATTGTTGCTAATTTTTCAGCACATAAACATGTACGGTCTGAAAAAGATATATATTCAATTGAAGCTCTTCTTCGGAATAATGTGATTAATGCCGAGAATCTTCTTGACGTTTTATCTGAGTTTCCTCCGGAAGAATATTTTTGTGTTTCAACGGACAAAGCGGCGAATCCTGTGAACATTATGGGTGCCTCAAAGCGGATAATGGAGGATTTGATTTTTAGTTATTCTGACATATTCCCTGTAAAAACTGCACGATTTGCTAATGTTGCTTTTTCAAATGGGTCTTTGCCGGATGGGTTTTTATCAAGGATTTCTAAGAATCAACCTTTATCGGCACCTTCGGATACTCGCAGGTTTTTTGTATCAATGGAGGAATCGGGACAGATATGTCTTCTGTCCTGCATTTTAGGAAAAAATCGGGAGATCCTGTTTCCGAAAATTGCCGAATCTCAAATGATGACTTTTGATATAATCGCAAAAAAACTGCTTGAGGAATCTGGATATGAAGTGATGGAGTGTGAATCAGAACTAGAGGCTATTGAACTGGCAGAGGGATTGGCTAATGGGAGCAATAAATATCCTGTTTATTTTTCAAGATCTGATACTTCGGGAGAAAAGCTTTATGAAGAATTTGTGACTGACTTGGAAATGACAGATATGAATCGATTTACGTCATTGGGTGTGATTGTCGGGAAGGAGTTGCCTGACAAAACCAAATTGGATATGTTGATTAAAGATTTGACAAATGAGTTTGATAATGAAACAACAAAAGAAAAAATTGTCAAGGTCATGAAGATGTATCTGCCGGATTTTGAACATATTGAGACCGGAAAAACCTTGGATTCGAAGATGTAAAATAAATTACCAATAACAGAGTTGCGGGAGTGTGCGATGATCAATCGGGAACAAATTATTAACAGATCAACAACTTTGTTGGAAGCGTTGGATATCATGGATAAAACGGATAGAAGGCTTCTGATTGTTTGTGATAATGTTTTTTTTGTTGGTGTTATCAGTATAGGGGACATACAAAGGGCGCTTCTTGGGAAAAAGGATCTTTCACTTCCGGTGACCGAATATATTAGACCTGATATTATGGTTTCTACGGTTGATGATGACATAGATTCTGTTAAAGAGATGATGCGCAAGCAGCGTATTGAATCCATGCCGATTATCGATCGTGATCATAAATTGGTCGATGTGATTAATTGGGATGATCTGTTCCCTGAAGGAAATGAAGAAAAAGATGATAAACTAAATTACCCTGTTGTCATTATGGCCGGTGGAAAGGGAACCCGGTTACGGCCATTGACAAATATTATCCCGAAACCACTGATACCTGTTTCTGATAAAACAATAATTGAGGACATAATGAATTCCTTCAAAAAAGTGGGATGTGAATCATTCTTTATTTCCGTTAACTATAAAAGGGAAATGATAGAAGATTATTTTCTTAAGAAAAATGAGTGGGATATTAAATTCGTTCATGAAGATGTGCCGCTTGGTACAGCAGGGGCACTTGGTTTTCTAAAGGGACGAATTAAGAGTACTTTTTTTGTGATAAACTGTGATACATTGGTTGATCTTAAGATATCGGATGTTGTTGAATACCATCATGCTAATAGTAATGATATTACGATGGTTTCAGTTGTGAAGAAGATGAAAATACCATATGGAACGATTGAAACTGATGTGGGCGGTGTGGTTAAACAGATAAGAGAAAAGCCTGAGTTCATTTATCAGATTAATTCAGGAATGTATGTGTTAGAACCGATAGCTTTTGAATATATTGAAGAAAATAAGCACATTAATTTTACAGAATTAGTAGATCGTATGATTGCTGATGGACGAAAGGTGGGTGCTTTTCCTGTACAGGAGAGAGCATGGGTTGACATGGGTAATTGGATGGAATATCTGAAACTGGTTGAAAAGTATTCGGAAGGGAATGACTGACCCGAATAAACAGGAGATGGTGGAAAGATTAAATATCAGGACGGTGAGATCTGTATGCTAAAACTTTTGTATATTACTAATAGAATTGATATTGCACTTGTTGCTGAGAAGGCGGGTGTAGATCGGATTTGGATAGATCTGGAGGTTCTTGGTAAAAACGAAAGACAGAAAAATCTGAATACAGTTAAGTCAAAGCATTCTGTTGAGGATATCAGAATGATTGCGCCTTGTCTGACGAAGTCTGATCTGCTCGTCAGGATAAATCCCTGGAATGAAAATAGTAAAAATGAGATTGATCAGGTAATAGAAGCGGGCGCTGATATTATTATGCTCCCATATTGGAAAACGGCAGAAGAAGTGGAAAAATTCATATCTCATGTGAATGGGCGATGCAGAACTTTACTTCTATTGGAAACCCGGGAGGCCGTAGAATGTGTTGATAAAGTAATTCTAATTAAAGAAATAAATGAATTCCATATTGGTTTAAATGATCTCCGGATTTCATATGGCTACAAGGATATGTTTCAGCCGTTTGGGAATGGATTGTTGGATTACCTTTCGACAGTTTTTAGAAAGGCGGCTATTCCTTTTGGAATCGGTGGAATTGGTCAATTTGGTCTTGGACTGTCACCTTCACCTGAGGAATTGATCATTGAGCATTACAGGTTGGGATCATCTGCTGTTATACTGTCCCGGACGTTCTGTAATGCTGAAATACTGCCAGATTTACAGGCTGTAGAAAACGTGCTGACTGAGAATATTAACTATCTTAGAAAGACGGAAAAAGAAGCCGGTGAAATGACATATGACCAATATGATATTAATCATAAAAAAGTTGTTGAGGAATTAAGATGAACTCTCTTTCTACAGAAATAATCAGAACCCTATCTTCGGAATATGGTGACTCGTTTTATTTGCTTGATTCGGAACGTTTCAGGATTAATTATAACATGTTATTGTCTTCTTTCAGGAAGGTGTATGACAAAACAAACATAGCGTATTCATATAAAACAAACTATATTCCGGCAGTGTGTCAAATCGTAGATAAACTTGGAGGCTTTGCTGAGGTGGTTTCTGTCATGGAGATGAAACTTGCTTCCCGCTTAATGGTTGCTCCGGAGAATACTATATGGAATGGCCCTGTGAAGAAGGAAGAGGATATAGAGCCTTTCATAATAAGAGGCGGACTTGTGAATATTGATTCCTGGCAGGATTTTGTTAAGGTTTGCAGTATTGCTGAACGAAATGGTGATAAAAGGATAGACATCGGTGTACGATGTAATTTTGATATTGGGGACGGAAAGATTTCACGTTTTGGGATTGATATTGATGATAAAGTGTTTCATGAAGTTCTCCGGAAAATAGCGGATACGAAGAATATTCATCTTAAATCATTACAGGCACATTTTGCTAAAAGAAATTATCAGTTTTGGGACAGAAGAGCACGTGGAATGCTCACATTATATGATAGGGTGAAAAGGGAATACGGAATCGAGCCGGAGTGGCTGGATCTTGGGGGCGGTATTTCGGGCCCCATGCCGGATGAACTCAGAGAACAGCTGGGTTTGAACGAATTTACCTATGATGATTACTCTTCACGGGCGGCAGGTGCTTTTTCGGAACATTTTGCAACGTGTGATAATAAACCATGGCTGTTAATTGAACCCGGAACTGCGCTTGTTGCTGATTGTATGCGATATGTATGCAGGGTCGAGACAATAAAAACAGTCAGGGGAAAGATATTTATAACGGTAAATGGTTCACAAAAAAATATCAATATGCAAAATGTGAATCCGCCGTTGGAAATAATATCCTGTTCAGATGTTAAAGAGGATTGTAAGAATGCGGATATTGTCGGATATACATGTATAGAGGACGATTGTTTATTCCGTAATTTCAACGGAAGTATCGGTATAGGGGATTATTTGGTGTTCGGTAGCTGCGGTTCATATTCCGTAGTGATGAAACCTCCGTTTATTCTTCCGAATGTTCCGATTGTTGATATTTCTCACGGAGATATTACATTGGTTAAACGTGCCGAACAATTTGAAGATATTTTTCAAACTTATAATCTCTAAAGCAAGGAGAAAGGAAGAAACCATGAAATACGCTATGGAGGAACGACTTATCTGGTTTAAGGGATCGCTGGTACCTATAAAAGAAGCGAAAATTATGGCTTTTTCGCCCACCGCACAATTTGGGTTAAATGTTTTTGAGGGAATACCATGTTATTGGAATCCCGAAAAAAAGGAATTGACGGCATTTCGACTTGATGACCATTACAATAGATTACTAAGATCAGCCTCTCTTTTGCAGATAGAATGCCATTATTCAAAAGAACAGATGAGAAAAGCACTTGTTGAAACGGTAATAGCAAATGAGTTTGATGAGAATATTAACGTTCGACAGACACTGTTTGTGGATGGTTTCGGATCCTGGTACAGTGAAGGGCCTGCAGAAATGTTCGTTGTACCGACCCCGAGAAGGTATAATAATCCGGAATATAATCAGAGTGGTTTGAAGGTGTGTATTTCTTCATGGAGAAGGATTTCTGATAATACGATTTCTCCTCGTATTAAATGCGGAGCTAATTATATTAATAGCAGAGCAGGACAAAGAGAAGCGATTCGAAATGGATATGATACATGTCTTTTTCTGAATGAGTCCGGTCATGTTTCTGAATCGACTGGAAGTTGTTTTTTTATGATAAAAAACAAAAAACTGATAACATCGACACTGACAGATTCGGTTTTGGAGAGTATTACCCGGGATTCGGTGATCAGGATAGCCGGAGATATTGGGTATGCTGTTGAAGAAAGGCAAATAGACAGGACAGAAATATATAGTGCTGATGAATTGTTTTTGTGTGGATCGGCTATGGAAATTCGACCTGTAATTAGTGTTGATGGTTATTCATTCCCGGAGAATAAGTTTGAGATAATGAGAATAATTAAAGAAAAATATCATAATATAGTTTTAGGCCAGGATGTAATGTATAAAGATTGGGTAAATCGAATATGCTAAGAAAGGGTTATTTCGGAATTCATAAGAATAGCAAAAATACAATCTAATTCTCCGTATTGTTTTGTGATAACATAATCGTTCAGTAGAATAACGCTCAAAACATGTATTTAATGTTCATTATCCTTTGTCCAAAAATATTCACAGCATTGAAGAGTGAATAATTCTGGATTATGGGTGTTCGCCTGAAAGATCGGAAGGGCATGTTATGTCGAAAATGGTTGATAATATGAAAGGTATAATGCGTAAACTGTTTTCTACAGGTTTCTTTCACGTTTTTGGAAGTAGTGTTATTAACAAAATAATAGCATTTTTGAGTAGCGTTGTTCTTGTTCGTATTTTAACCAAACCTGAATATGGTACATTTACATATGCATGGAATATCTATAGCATTGTTTTTATTTTCAGTGGAATGGGGATGGATTCAGCAATGCTTCAACTTGCAAGTGAACATGGTGGGGAACCGGAGTATACGGACAAGGTTAGTAAATATAGTGTACGGTTTGGGCTATGGTTTAATTTGCTTCTTGCGGTTGTATTATTGGGGATAGGTTTATGGGCTCCCCTTACAATTTCAGGAGGAAGGAATCTGATTTTTGCACTTTGTCTACTTCCGTTTGTTCAGTTGATAGTGTGTCTGATGTCGTGTTATCTGCGAGTAGTCAAGCGGAATCAGGACTACGCTAAACTGACGGTAATAAATACGATTGTTGTATTTGCAGGATCAGTTGGTGGCGCGCTGCTGTTTAGAGAACTTGGATTGGTTATTGGGCAGTATTTTGCGGCAATTGTAACATGTTTGTTTGGATATTATTCATTGCATGTTTCTTTGATGAAGAGATCAACAACCAGTATAGGCGAAGACAGAAAAATATTATTGAAAATCGGGTTTATATCCATGATCAATAATGGACTGTCGCAACTGTTATTATTGCTGGATGTTTTTGTATTGGGTATTGTTGATCCTCAGGAGACTTTGCTTGCCAGTTATAAAGTAGCAACGATGATTCCAACGGCGCTGATTTTTATTCCGAATTCACTAGTCATATATATTTATCCTTATTTTGCAGAACACAAGAATGATGGAAAGTGGTGCCTTGAGCGCTTTAAGAAGATCATTATCGTTCTTGGAATAGTAAATTGTTTGATATCTTTATTGCTTTTTGCTTTTGCTCCGACAATTATCCGTGTTTTTTTTGGGGATCAATACTTAGACGCGGTTCCGATTTTCAGAGTTTTGTCAGTTAACTACTTCATTTCGGGTACATTCAGAATAGTATCTGGAAATCTGTTGGTTACTCAAAGAAAACTCAAGTACAACTTGATTGAATCAATTATTACAAGTATTATCAATGTGATTGCCGATTATTTTTTCATTCAACTATGGGGAGGTATGGGCGCGGCAATTGCAACATTGATGGTGGTTATAATTTCCAGTATTATGAGTACGGTGTATTTAATCTTGACATTTATTAGAGTGAAAAAAAATGCTTAAAGTGAATTGGAGATATTTTATAGAGAAACATTGCTGCGGAAATCGGTAAACTGCAGACATATAATCAGTCTCTTATGTAGGCGGAAGACTCACATGGCTAGGAGAAAAGCGATGATGGCACGTAAATATTTGATATCATCACTTGAAACTGAAATCACCAAGGTCGAGGCGTAACTTATAAAACGGCAGTATTTTTCCAATATCATACCTGAGCGTTCATATAGATTATAACCAAACCAATTGTTAATCACCTGAAAAATTCGGGATTGCCTGTATAAACAGGAAATTCGATCTGTTTTCAGCTTGCCAAAAACGTTTTCTGCGGTGATCATATTCGAAATATCGACGAAAGGTGGAAAAAAGAGTATATGGAATACAAACTCCGGGTTTTATTTGTTGAATATTCTACAGACACCCTCTATTCAGGGCCGTCTTACCTTAAAAAGAATTTATCCGATCAGATTCTCATTTCCAATCAGGAAATCTGCATCACTTTTGATAGAAACAAAAGTGATGTTAATGTTCTTGATACAAAGAACAGTCTTGTTCGTTATGAACTTCAAAAGGCACTATGCTTTTACATTGCAACTCGTGGTACGCTTCCGGATGTCAGCAGTGTTGAGTTTTATGATGGAAAGGTATGGATAACGATACAACATGAGCATTTTTCAGACACATGGAAGAATTGTCACTTATTGCTTCTTTTTTCTCCGGAAACTATGAAAATAATCTTTTCTAATCATCCACATGCAAAAGATATTTATATTGCACTAACATATTTTATCAAGGCACAATTGGATGCTTTTCCTAATGATTGTTACCGGGCTGCATGGACGGGTATGAATGCAGTGTATGGTATTTTTAATCAGTCTCAGAAAGAAAGCGAACAGTTGAAGGTATTTGCCAATATTATTCGGAATTATTCCATGGATAGTCTCTCATCAGAGATAAAATCCATGGGAGTTGATGCACTTCTAAACTCTCTTAATTGGTATCAATTCATGCATACTGAGAGAGGCAATAAGACAAAACGATATCTGGATTTTAACTATATTAAAGATACCAGACTGTTGACATGCCTTATCAATCATTATCATGCTTTTCGCTTCGATATAACAGAGCAGGAACATAATTTAAGAAATGTTCTGCAAAAAGAGCGGGAAGATATCAGCAGTATACTTGTATTTCTGATTTGTGATTATTGCTATGCACTTCGTTGCAGGTACTTTCATGCGAAGAAAAGCTATCCAGTTTTTATCATTTCCAAACAATCGGAAATGGACGTTGAAGAGGGTCTTACTAAATACTTGCTGTTAGGTATTATTGATATTATAACTGAGTATTCTGAAAAAGAAAGAAGTATTATGGAAGCTACGTTCGGCACTTCGGTAAATTCTTAATGTATATATTACAGAGTATGTTATCAAACGACCCGACAGGGCAGAAGCAGATCGGTTTTTCAATCTTCCATTTGAGGCTGCGTAAGAAGCTATTTCTAACGTAGTGTCTTATAAGGCATATGATGAAAGATAACCTATTGAAGTGCGTATGGAAGATGATATGATAGAAATTATCAGTCATCCTGGACAGAATCGATCAGTTAAATTAAAAGTCTTGAAGAACTATAAGGTTCGAAGTCATAGATATCGAAATCGAAGAATTGGTGATTTCCTGAAAGAATTGTATTTGACTGAGGTAATAAATACACGACATCGGCCACAATCATAGAACTGAATCGGATGTTAATAACGAGGAATTATATATGCCCTTCTTAAAAAACTTTAAAAATACTAATCTTCATAATTCTTCATAATTCTTCATAATTCATGAATAATTATGATTTCTTCATAAATTGTCATTTTTTTTTCACAATTCTTCATAAAAAGAATAACATATCTTTGCCTGATAGTAATCTGAAAGATTCAGGATTTCCCGAAAACTCCCTTTTATAATTCTTTCTTTCACTCAATGGCTGTTCATGATATAATTACGCCGATAATATTTCCTCCATTTCCAGGAGATGACATATGAAATTTTTTAATACAACAGTGGTATGCATACCGAAAAAACATTATATTGTCTAACTTACCGAACGGGTGAAAGAGATTAAGCCGATGCATGATTGGAGGATATTTTTATGCCCTACGAATTAAAACCCAGTGAGGAACTTCAGGAAAAAGAGAAGAAGAATGCAGCTGACAGAGAAAAATACGGCGATAAGGACTGGAGCCCTGAACAGGGGCTCCCGAATTATGTCGATAAAACCGCAGTCAGTACGGGGAGTGCGAACCTCTCATCGAAGAAGCGGGGTGTGGTATACTGGATAGTCGGGATAGTGCTGCTTGCTGCGCTGGCTTTCGGTGTGATTAAGGTTGTGCAGAGCATCCTGAATTCTTCCGGTGAAGATATATCCCGGTATCTGGGATTATCCGAGGCGGAGATCGCCGATAAGCTTGGGATCAAATTTGAGCAGCATGATGAGCTTGCGGGAAGGGTACAGCAGTATTCCGGCGGTGCCGTTACCGTGCGGGAAGGCAACGGGCTTCAGGTTGTATATATTGACGGTAAGCAGGTTGGCTTTTGTACAGACGGACATGATTATAAATTCTGGGGTATCGGTATAAATGAGCCCGAAAAGAATGTTGACAGTCTGCTTACTTACAAGAATGACGGAAAGTTTGTGGTACTGAATGATCTGATGGGTGGAAGCTCTACAAGTTATTATTATACCAATAATGCGGACAATACGGTTTTTGTTGTTACGGTTAATGGAAATACAAACAGAGTTGTATATCTGTCTTATTTTACGGACATGAGTCTTGTAACAAGAAATCTGTCATTTTAACAGGGGCGGTTTTGCCGTCATATGCCGTATATGCACTGTCGCACTGATCATGATAGTAAAATGATCGTTAGATGATCGTAAGTGGTTGAGATTTTTTGTTGTTCGATATGCTGATAGAGAGGACATAAAAAGAGGATAAAAAAAGATGTGGTTCAGAAGGTATGACAGTTTTACCGTCGGCCCAAAGCATGGTTTGGGTGTTTTGTTCAATAATAAAGAAGGTGACGGACGAAGTGTATTCTATGAGGATTGCATAGTGCCAGAGTCGGCTGATGATCAGTTGTATGAAAGGTTATTGCATTTTATACCTGGTTATGCGGATCCAAGAAGGGTTTACATGAAAAAAAATGAAATGGCTGAATATGATAGACTGGTCCGTGATGCGGAGTTTACCTTTATTCCCAAAGGAAAAGGGAAGATCGATATCCGTATCGAAGCAGGGGCGAGGAAGATCAGGGTAAGCTTCGGATTGGGAAAATCCGGATATGGATTCAACTGCAGCTGTGAATGTGGAAGACCCTCCTGCTTACATATAAGCGTGGCTGCTTTAGGATGTGTAAGGGAAGAGGATCGTTTGATCAGTGAGTATGTTGTTTCCGGGCTTCCGGTAAACAAAGGTGCAATACTTGATCACGGTCTTATTAATATGATCGGGGATTGCAGCTTCGATATGCTTTCAAAGGAGAATATCGGAAAGATCCGTGCTTTTACAGAGAGGCTCGACAGGCCGGCCAGTGAGGATTATTACCTGCTGTTTCATGAATTCCTGCTTGATATGCATCCGTATTTCAGCTATGATGCACATTTCCTGGAGGAGTATGCTTATCTTCTTTTTGCGCTTTTTGAGGATAAGGGGTATAGTGATGCCGTTATCCGGCCGGGAGACTATGCGGAACCGACTTTATATGAGGAACGTCAGCATCGTTCGAACCGTACAGCATTTAAGCGTGTTCTGAAGGAATACCAGACAGTGCTGAAAAAAATGGAGCAGGGTAAGGATTCTCAACAGAGTTATTATCAGGAATTTCTGCTGAAATACCGGGAAGATTTTCCCGGGCTTCTCAGGTATTATGCCTTGATAAAGCTGAAGCTGGATGATACGGACCTGCCATATCTGATGGATATTGCAGCACTTCCTGAGTTCAATACGGGATATCTTTTGCCGCTTGCCTTAAAGCTTGACAGGATGTCAGATTCCGGGAAGAGCGGAGAAGTACTGGCCGGGCTGACAGAACGCCTGTCATCCGAAGAAAAGACTGTGATATATGGATGTCTGCACGAGCTGTCCATGCCGGCGGAGGAGATCCTCAAATTGGATCTGGAATCCCAGAAAAAAATGATATACAATACTCCGCTCACAGCCGGAACGCTGAAACATATTATGAGTGACGTGCTGAAAGATGAGAGCGCCTCGGTTAAGGGACGTTTTCTTGTACATGCGGGCGGAAAAAGCCGGCTTTCACGTGATACCAAGCTTAAAAAGGCGATAATCGATCACGCGTTGGAGCTCCCTGATAACAGGATACTGATCTATTATCTGACCGGTGCTCTTTCTGTAAAAGCCGGGCTGCCTGAAAAAGGGGATCAGAGGCGGGAACTGACGGAGTATTTCAACTGCGAGTATGAGGTTATCGATCAGAATGATACTTATCGTGTAGAGTACAGCATAGTTACGGAAGATCCGAAGGAGGCTTTTGTCCTTTTTGCAAATGAGCAGGATGGAAGGCTTTCTTCCCGCAGCCTGCCCGAGATGCCGGATATTACTCCCGATCTGCTGAAGGAGGTGTGTATTTCCGGCAGGGAGGATGAATTCCGGTCCGACATGGAGAAGATCCGTGAGAAGGTGAATTTCTACAACTTTGAAAAGGAGCACAGGCTGTTCATAAGAGAGTATAACCTTCTGTGTGATTCTCTCGGTCAGGAGAAGGTTGTTCTGGCGGAGAGCAGAAAAGCGGGGCTTGAGTATCTTTTTTACCGCAAAGGCGGAAAGAATTCGCTGGCTCTTAAAGTCGGAAATACAAAAAAATACATTGTTAAGGATGCTTCCGGTTTTATACATTCTTTCAAAAAGGGCACAACGGAAAAATATGGCAGGGATCTTATACTGACGCATGATCCCGACAACCTGGAAGCGGAGGATGCGGCGGTTATGCGCCTTCTGATGGGTGCAAGGTATTCCGTCGGAAGTTATGAAGAACCGAAGAATAAGAGGTATATTTCCATAAATGACAGTCTTATGGGCAGTCTTCTGGAACATCTGGAGGGCAGGATGACGTTCTTTAATGAGAGTCCGTGTCTGATACGTCTGGAAAAGAAGCCGCTCAGGGTGCAGGTTGATAAGGATTACAGATTGTCCGTGAACCTTGGACAGGGGCAGGAGTATTTTAATCTGGATGGCCGTGGCTATCTGTTAAGCCCCGGAAAGGGAGAAGCGGACAGTGTGATCGACAGGCTGGACGGCTCAAAGGAGGAAGCGGAGCTTTTTGAACTGGTGACCCGGAATCCGCAGATAGGGATACGGCCTATCCTGCCGGATTTCAGGAAGAAGGTATACGCACGCTTTTTTGATCTTTTTGATGTGGATCAGAAAATAAAGCATGATTTCCGCGTCAGCGAGCTTAAGCTGAACAGCTATTTCGATTACCACGATGCATCGATCACCGTCAGGACCGATATCCTCAGGGATGATAAGGTGATCCTGCCGGAGCAGGTGACGGACAGGATAGACCGGGTAAGGGTTGAGCAGCTGGGCGAATATCTTGCTTCCATTGGCTTTGAAGATGGCGTTATGGAGGATGAAAGCAGGGTTTTATCCTTCTTTAAAATGGATTTCAGCAGACTGAAAATGCTGACGAACGTTTATCTGTCCGATACGTTGAAGAAAAAGGAGCTGCTTTCCGTAGGAAAACCTGTTATCCGGGTGACCTATTCCAATGATATGATGAGTGCCTTCCTTGAAAAGAGCGATTTTACGAAAGAGGAACTGGCAAAGATCATCAGCGGACTCCGGAAAAAGAAAAAGTTCATTCTTCTTGACGGAGACAGGATCGTAGACCTGGACAGCGAAACGGCGAAGGATCTAGGGGAGACCGTGAGTGATTTCGGCCTGGATCCGAAGGACCTTTACAAAAAGAAAACCATCTCCATGGTGACGGCGATAAAGGCCTTTGCTCATGAAAGAAGCTGCCGTGTCGACCGTTATCTCCGGGATATGATAGAGGAGATCAGGGGGTTCAAACAGGCGGATATCGATACGCCGAAGCTGAACGGGGAACTGAGAGAATATCAGGCAGAGGGTTACCGGTGGATGTCAATTCTCTCCAAATATCACATGGGCGGTATTCTGGCTGATGATATGGGGCTCGGAAAGACCATACAGATAATAGCGCTGATAAAAGCGGATAAGACCAGGAAGCCGAGCCTTGTGGTATGCCCCAAGAGCCTTATCTTTAACTGGAGAAGTGAATTTGCCCGGTTTGATCCAAAGACCGGCGTTACGGTGATCTATGGAACGGATGCGGAGAGAAGCCGCAGGATCGCTGAGATAGATTATGGGAAAAAGGCTGTATATGTAACTTCATATGAGTCCCTCAGAAATGATATTTCAAAATATACCGGTGAATTCAATTACGGTATCCTGGATGAAGCCCAGTTCATAAAAAATGTTCACGCGCAGAAGACGAAATCGGTGAAGGAGCTCCGGGCGGATCACCGCTTTGCATTGACGGGTACGCCGGTTGAGAACAGCGTGGTGGATCTGTGGAGCATTTTCGATTACATCATGCCCGGTTATTTTGATGAACTGTCTGAGTTTAAGAGTCTGGATACAAAGATCATAGCCGGTAAGGCTGCCCCCTTCATCCTGCGAAGGGTAAAGACTGATGTCCTGGAGGATCTTCCGCCGAAATATGAGAGGATCCTGTCAGCCGAAATGACGGATGATCAGAGAAAGCTTTATGATGCAATGCGCATGGAAGCAAGAGAGAGGCTTCAGAAAGGCGGTAAGGCCTTTGATATGCTTCCGTATCTGACACGTTTGAGGCAGGTGTGCGTTGATCCGGCCATGTTTGTTGAAGGCTACAAAGGCGGCAGCGGTAAGCTTGAGCTTATCAGGGAGATGATCCCGGAGTATCTTAAGGATGGGCACAGGGTGCTGATCTTTTCTGCATTTGTAAGAGCCCTTAAGTCGGTTGAGAAATGCCTTTCCGGGCTTGGTATAGAATGTTATTTCCTCAGCGGCAGCACTCCGGCAGCGGACAGGATCGAGATGATGGAATCCTTTAACAGTGGAAGCGGAGCGGATGTCTTTCTTATTTCGCTAAAGGCGGGAGGAACCGGCCTTAATCTTACAGGCGCTGATACGGTGCTGCATCTGGATCCCTGGTGGAATGTCGCTGCGGAGGATCAGGCGTCTGACCGGGCTCACAGGATCGGTCAGCAGAGAAATGTGGAAGTGATACGTCTCATAGCCGACAGCAGTATCGAACAGCGCGTGGTCGAACTTCAGGAGATCAAGAAGGCTGTGATAAGAGAGGTCATTTCGGATGATGACGGCTCGGTTGTCAGTGCAAGCCTTGAGGATATAGCGTACATTCTGGAGGATGAAAGGGAAGAATGATCGTCATTCTTTGATAGGGATAACGGAGACACTCTGCGCCCTGGCACCCATGAAAAACAGTATAGTTACAATAATTACAAGTATCGGAGTACTACACTATGAAGAAAAAAACTACAGCAATACTACTCACCACAGCCTTTGCGCTGTTAACTTCCTGCGGAAGCAGTGGAAATGATACGTCATCTGCCGGCCATGATGCGGGTAATGTCGATACAGAGAGCAGTGAGGATCCTGCCGGATCTTCCGAAAGCATCGGTGATGAGTTCCTTTCGCTTCTGGACGAAGATGAGAATAGTCCCTTGCTGGATCTTGTTCTGGCGTCAGATGAAGCGTCATTTACCGGTGCAGGAGTAAAGACTGCTTTTGTCACTGATCTTGAATTCGATGAGGAGATCCGTGATGCCGATACCGCATCCATGGCAATCTATAACAATATGGACAAGATCGGTGCGGGAGACGGTTCTGTAGTTCTGCAGTATGACAGCACCAGACCGACAGAGACGGGAGTTACCTACTATACCTTCAACCAGGTCAATAATTATGTGCGGGTATACGGTTCTTCGCTGAAGCTTATCGTGGATAAGGACGGAAAAGCTATCGGAATGGTAAGCGCAGTGGTACCGAATCTTAAGGTGCCTGATACCATCAACACGAATTTTTCCGCAGAGGATGCGGAGGCATTGGTTAGGGAAGAGTATAAGGATGAGGACATAAATGTCATTTCCGGTGCTACCGAGGAGGTGCTGCTTCCTGCGACCGAAGGCACAAATCTGATGTATTATGCATGGGTTGTATATTCGATGGAATCGGGTGATACATATGATACCGCATATATGGCTCATTATGTATCGAAGGCGGGAAGATATCTATATTGTCTGCCGGTTTCGGAGCCCGGAACTCTGGAGGCGCTTACAGGTGACATAGCCACTTTTGCATTTGACGGCGGAACCACGGGAACTCTGAAGACGTCCATTACCTACAGTGACGGCTCCACCGCGGATATAGAGGTCCCCATTATGTATGACGGGGAGACCGGTGAAGCGCTACTGGCGGATCCGGATAGACAGGTGCTCTGTGCGGATTATGCAGATTATACATATAACGGAACGCTTACTCCGGTAAAATGCGGGGAAGGAGACAAGCTTGTCAACAGCCAGATCATGGATTATTACCATTTCCTTCTTGTATATGATTTCTTTGATGATCTGGGCTGGACCGGCCCGGACGGTGAGGGCACCCCTTCGCTGCTGCTTATGAATATGGTGGATGCAAACGGGAAACCGGTTGACAATGCTTATTATCAGGGGAAGGCCAGAGGCTTTCAGATATTCAATTTCAGTGATATATACAACTACGGGGAACCTATAAATATCATGGCTCATGAATTTACCCACTGTTTTACGGGAACCACCATGACCACCAACATTTATCTTAATGATACCGGTGCGATAAATGAAGGCATGAGCGATATCATAGGAAATCTTGTAGAGATACTTCTGGAGGGGTATACGGAGTACTCCTGGCTTATTGGTGATCCGGCGGAGATATACCGTTCCATGAGTGATCCACACAAATATAAGCAGCCGGAGTTCGTCGGGGACAGGTATTATCTGCCGGCGGTCTCGGAAGGAACAGATAATAACGATAACGGCGGCGTGCATGTCAACTCGTCACTTCTCAATATAATATCATGGTATCTGGATCAGGCAGGCATGGAACCGTCGGATCAGCTTTATTTCTGGATGAATGTTGCACTTGCAATGACTCCCAGAACGGATTATCCGCAGATGGCCGAGCTTCTGCCATGGGTTATGGAGAACTCGGGTTATTCAAAGTTTGTTCCGGCGGTTGAGGAGGCGGTGAAGAAGACAAGGATCGGCTTGGGAGAAGATACGCAGAATGCTCCGAAGGACTGCGGGAAGATCCGGTTTACGTATGATTTTAATGAGTTGAATAACTATAATGTTCAGGCAACATTTTCTCCTGTCTCATCGGACGGTTCGGATGACATTGTAACCTGGCCGGCTGCGGATACAAATTGGGTTTCCGCGGTATTGCCGGAGGGAGAATATACAGTATCGCTTTCCTTTACACCAAAGACTTCGAAAAACGGGGAAAATGAAGAGTCCGGCAGTGAGTCGGGAGAGGAAGAGTCCGGCAGTGAGTCGGGAGAGGAAGAGCAGGAGGCTGTAGCTGCGCTTTATACCCCTCAGGGCTGGCATATACTGTCGCAAAGTGCGTATGACGATATCGTTAAGGGGTATGGCAGCAAGATCAGCGTCAGTGTTGAGGAAGGAAAGGTTGTAATGCTTGAGACGGATTCACTTGCGGCTGCGATAGAGAAATAAAACATTTTTCGACCGGGGAAAATGCTTACCACGTAAGGAGGATTATTATGGCATCTACTATACGCGTATGGAACGGGAATCAGTATAAGGATCATACGTTGGAGCAGTTTGGGAAAACCCGGATCTTTATCGGCAGCGGCTCTTACTGCGACATAGTGATCAAAGCCCAGGGCATAGAGGAACAGCACGGCATCCTGCTGAATAAAGACGGCGAATGGTTTTATCAGGATGCAGACAGTATGAGCGGTACATTCATGAATGGGAACCGTGTCACTTCCCAAAAGCTGGCAGAAGGAAATGTACTGGTATTCGGTGAACTCAAGGGTGAGAATACGGTATGTCTTGAGGTGAAATCCGTAGACCCGGCATCGGGTTCAGGAAGTGTGGACAGCGCATTCGGGCAGGAGGCACTGAATAAATCTCAGTCACCATATGGTCAGAGCGTGCAGAATACTTCGCAGCCTTCATATGGACAGAATACCCAAAGGCCTCAGCAGCCTTCATATGGACAGAATACCCAAAGGCCTCAGCAGCCGACATACGGTCAGGGTATGCAGAGCTCTCGGCAGATGTCATACGGTCAAAATATGCAGCAGTCGTATCAGCCACAGAGACCTGCAGGGCAGCAGTATCCGCAGGGAGGAACAGGGCAGTCGTATCAGCCACAGAGACCTGCAGGGCAGAACTATCCGCCGGTGAACCGCCAGCCTCAGCCTCCGCAGGATAATGGCGGATCAGGAAAAAAGACCGGCCTTATCATAGGGATCATTTCCGGAGTGGCGGTAATAGCCATAACACTGGTCATTCTTTTTGCAACAGGTGTGTTCGGCGGAAAGAAGGAGGAAACGGCCTCCACAATGACCGGCAGGGTTGATAATACTGAGATGATACTTACAACGGAGTCGAATAATACGGAGGCTCCGACGGCAGTAAACGAAACGCCGACCGAAAAACCGACGGAAGCAACGGAACAGGAGACGGTTGAACCTGTTACCGAAACCTCCACACAGACTCCGGATGAGCTTGATTCCGAGGAGATCTATAAGATCGCAAGCCCGTCAACCGTTGAGATCAGAGCTTTCAATGATTATTACGGATCGCAGGGTTCAGGTTTCTTTGATGATGATAAGGGTACGGTAGTTACAAATTATCATGTGATCGACGGAACCTATGAAGGAACTATCATTACCTCAGATAAAAAGGAGTATAATATCACCGGTGTTCTGGGGTATGATGCGGACCTTGATATAGCTATTCTTTCCACGGATATCGGAACCAGCGTTCCCCTTGCCAGAAAGACTGACAAGGTGGTTACGGGTGAGAAAGTTTACGCGCTGGGAAGCTCGCAGGGCTACACAGGTACATTTACCGAAGGTATTGTATCCACGGCAGAGCGTGAAGAGGACGGACATATTTATATCCAGCATTCGGCACCTATCACGAATGGGAACAGCGGCGGCCCTTTGCTTGATAAGCATGGACAGGTCATGGGTATCAATAACTGGGTAAGACTGGACGGACAGAACCTGAATTTCGCAATTCCCATAGATCAGGTGGACAGTGTGAGCAGAAGCTCCGCCATGACTCTGGCAGAGGTTTATGCTAAGGAAACGGGAGGAACGTCAACAGCATCCACGACCGAACTCGGGAATGGAAAGACACTGGTGCTTGATTCTGCAGGCGGGGTGAAGCTGCAGATCACGGTTCCCGAATTTGCTGAAGTAAATGAACAGACGGGGGAAGCCGAATATGTGACTGAATCCGGAGATACATATCTTTCCGTCAGCGGCGTTATAGAGGAAAATATGGAAGGTAAGTCGCTGGAGGATATGAATCCCGAGATAATGGAAATGCTTGAAGAGTTCCTTGCCGAAAATGAGGAAGACGGGGTTTTGTTCGAGGATATCAGTTCCAACACGCTTATTATAAACAACGAACCCTGGTACATTTATACAACATACGGATATCTGGAGAGCGAAGATGTCGGAGTTTATATGCTGGATGCTGTATTCCTCGTCGGATACAGGGACGGAAAGCTCGGTTTTGTTCAGATGATCTCCGTATTTTCAAACAATGACAATATTGAGAAGAATTATGAGCAGATCGCAGATCTTGAAGAAAAAATGATATCTTCGATAATATTCTGACATCGCGGGGAGGACAGCTATGGCACCACCGGGAGGGCATGGCGGACCAATGGGGGGACGCTTCATGACAGAGGAAGAAAAGCAGAATGCGCCTAAGGTTACCAAAGAGCTGCTTAAGAGGGTATTTTCGTACCTGAAACCCTACAGGCTGCAGCTGGCGCTTGTTTTTGCTGCTATAATCCTGTCGTCGATACTCGGGCTTCTTCCGTCGATACTTACAGGCAAGATCATAGATGAAGGCCTGATCGGACGGGATATGAGGCTGCTTATCATTTTCATAGCCGCATCTCTGGGGGTTACCCTTGCGGCTAATCTCATCGGTGTGGCTGAAAGCTATATCAATACCTGGATCGCGCAGCATATCACCTTCGATATGAGGAATCAGATGTTCGGCCATCTGCAGAAAATGTCACAGCGCTTTTTTACCACCAACAACCAGGGCGATATCATTACAAGAATGACATCTGATATAGATGGCGTGGAGTCGGTCATAACCAACACATTTAAGAGCATACTTTCAAATGCCATTACTCTGGTGGTGGCGCTTGTGGCGATGTTTCAGAAGAACTGGATCCTTGCCCTGCTGGGCATAGCGGTCATACCGCTCTTTGTGCTTCCGACACGTAAGGCAGGGAAGACCAGATGGACACTGACCAGGGAAGCCCAGGACTGCAATGATGAGGTGAACGGTATACTGAATGAGACTCTTTCGGTAAGCGGGCAGCTGCTGGTCAAGCTTTACGGTAAGGAGAAGGCTGAATACGAGCGGTATGAGAAGGTAAACCGGAAGATGATAGGCCTGAACATAAAAGAGAAAATGGCCGGCCGGTGGTTCTTCGTGATACTTAATACAGTTACGAATATCGGCCCCATGCTGCTTTATCTCGTGGGCGGTATCCTTATGATGAAATATGACAGCAGCCTTACCGTTGGCGATATTACCGTGCTGGTTGCGCTGCTTGGTAAGACTTATATGCTGGTGAACAGTCTTCTCAATATCCAGGTGGACTGGATGCGTTCCATGGCGCTCTTCACCAGGATATTTGATTATTTTGATATGCCTGTGGAGATCGAAAATGCACCGGATGCCGTAACGCCGGATCATGCAACGGGAGAGGTGGAGTTTTCGCATGTAGACTTTGCCTATGATGAGGAACGGCAGATACTGAAGGATATTTCCTTTAAGCTGGAGAGCGGGCGCAGTATAGCTATCGTCGGTCCTTCGGGATCGGGTAAAAGTACGATCATCAATCTTATTCCACGGCTTTATGATGTTCAGTCGGGAACTGTAACCTATGACGGCGTAGATGTGAGAAAGCTGGATCTGGGATTCCTGAGAAGGCAGGTTGGAGTTGTGTCTCAGGAGACTTACCTCTTCAACGGCACCATAAGGGATAACCTGCTTTATGCCAAACCGGATGCATCGGAAGAGGAAATGATCGCTGCCCTGAAGAGGGCAAATATTTACGACTTCGTTGAAAAACAGGAGCTGGGTCTGGATGCCATGGTGGGTAACCGGGGACTTAAGCTTTCAGGCGGTGAGAAGCAGAGGATATCCATAGCGAGGGTGCTGCTGAAGGATCCGAAGCTGCTTATTTTCGATGAGGCAACATCGGCGCTGGATTCCATTTCCGAGAATAAGATCCAGGAGGCGATAGAGCCTATAATAAAGGAGCGGACGAGTATCCTTATCGCCCACAGGCTGTCCACGATACTGGCGGCTGATGAGATCCTGGTGGTTAAGGACGGTGAGATCGTTGAACGCGGTCAGCATAAGGAGCTTGTAAAGCAGGGCGGAGTCTATCAGGAGCTTTATACCACGCAGTTCAGCCGTATCTCGGATGAGGAAGAGGAGCAGCGCCTGAGAAGGAAACAGCATTTCCGGGTAAAACACAGCGGATATACGGAAGGCGAGGATCAGGAAAGGTAGTGGCTTGCTTTTTTCGGTCATTTATATTATAGTAAAATAGTTAGAGACTGTAAAAAAGATATCCTGTCGGGGGAAGATCATGAAGAGAGAAGTAAACAAGACTTTGGATATGGATCTGGTAAAGGATACCTCCTATGAGGTTCCCGAGATACTGGAGGAGGTTTATGCCGCGCTTTCCGAGAAAGGTTATAACCCGGTAAGCCAGATCGTGGGGTATATCATGAGCGGTGATCCGACATATATCACCAGCCACAGGAATGCCAGAAGTCTTATCATGAAGGCTGAACGGGATGAGATCATAGAAGTTCTGATGGAGAACTATATAGAGACCGTACTGAAATAAAGTGACTGTATGGAAAGGGTACTATATAGAAACTGTACTGAAACAGAGTGACTGTATGGAAAGGATATAATATGCGTATCATGGGCCTTGATTATGGGACGAAGACGGTGGGGGTCTCTATATCGGATCCCCTGCTTCTGACCGCACAGCCATATGAAACCATAACCAGGGAGAACCCGAAGCAGCTTCGGAAAACTCTTCAGCGGATAGAGGCGATAATCGCTGCCGAAGAGGTGACGGAGATAGCTTTGGGTTTTCCGAAGAATATGAACAATACTGAAGGAGAACGGGCTGAGGCAACGAAGGAATTTAAGGAGATGCTGGAACGAAGGACACTTCTTCCGGTGCATCTTGTTGATGAGAGACTGACTACTGTGGAAGCAGACAGGATACTTGAGGATACGGGAGTGGCTCATTCTGCAAGGAAAGAGCACATTGATAAAATGGCTGCTGCGATCATACTGCAGACCTGGCTGGATGGCAGGAAGGCAGAATAAATACAGACTGAATACAGACTGATTACAGGTTGAATACAGATTGAATACAGACTGACAGTATGCTGTTGCTTCAGACCATATATGGAGGTACATTTTGACAGAAACACAGCTGCCTGTTAAGATCATTCCGCTGGGTGGTCTTGAACAGATCGGAATGAATATAACGGCTATTGAATATAATGATACTATCATCGTTATCGATTGCGGGCTTTCTTTCCCGGACGATGATATGCTCGGGATCGATATGGTTATCCCGGATGTGACCTATCTGATCGAGAATAAGGACCGGGTTAAGGGGCTGGTGATCACCCACGGACATGAAGATCATATCGGCTCGATACCGTACATAGAAAAACAGATCAACCTTCCCATCTATGCAACCAGGCTTACAATGGGGCTGATCGATTATAAGCTGGAAGAGCATGGCCTGCTGAATCAGGTGAAACGCAAGGTTGTAACCTACGGTCAGACCATTAATCTGGGCTGCATGAGGGTGGAGTTCATCAGGACGAACCATTCCATCGCGGATTCCGCGGCGCTGGCCATATATACTCCTGCCGGGGTTCTGGTGCATACCGGAGACTTCAAGGTGGATTATACTCCGGTTTTCGGCGAGATGATCGACCTGCAGCGTTTTGCCGAGCTGGGAAGGAAGGGCGTGCTTGCACTTATGGCCGATTCCACCAACGCCATGCGGGAGGGCTTCACTCCTTCGGAGCGTACGGTGGGCAAGACATTTGATCATATATTTGAAGATAATCAGAGCAGACGCATTATCATTGCAACATTTGCGTCAAATGTTGACCGCGTTCAGCAGATCATCAATTCCGCAGTGAAGTATAAACGTAAAGTGATAATCCAGGGACGCAGCATGGTAAATGTCATTTCTATAGCGTCGGAGCTGGGTTACCTGAATGTTCCGCCCAATACGATCATCGAGATCGATGAGGCAGTAAACTATACCGATGATAAGCTTGTATATATCACCACCGGAAGCCAGGGCGAGGAAATGGCGGTGCTTTCGAGGATAGCGGCGTCCATTCATAACAAGATATCCATAAAGCCCGGAGATGTGGTGATCTTTTCTTCGAGCCCGATACCCGGGAATGAGAAGGCTGTATATCGCGTGATAAATGAACTGGAACAGAAGGGCGCAGCCGTGATCTATCACGACGCGCATGTTTCGGGCCACGCCTGTCAGGAGGAGCTGAAGCTTATCTATGCGCTGACAAAGCCTATGTATGCCATCCCGGTTCACGGGGAGTACAGGCATCTGAAGAGGCACGCTCAGCTGGCCGTGGAAATGGGTATTCCGAAGGATCATGTAAAGCTGATCAAATGCGGAGATGTGCTTTCGGTTTCCGAACACAGCTTCGGAGTTATCGGCAGCGTCCCGGCTTCCGGGGTTCTGGTAGACGGCCTGGGCGTAGGCGATGTCGGGAATATAGTATTGAGGGACAGACAGCATTTGTCCGAAAATGGTCTTATAGTTGTTGCGCTGACACTGGAGCATGGCTCGGGACAACTGCTGGCAGGACCTGATATCATTACCAGAGGCTTCGTGTACGTAAGGGAGTCGGAGAGCCTGCTTGAGGACTGCCGGATGGTGGTTGAGGAAACTCTTGACGAGTGCCTGATGAGGAGCACCACAGACTGGGCAAGGATCAAGTCCAGGATAAGGGACTCACTGGGAGAGTTTCTGTGGAAGAGGACCAAGAGAAGTCCTATGATCCTGCCTATCATATCAGAAGTATAGATCTGTTAAGCTGATTAAGTGAAGGAAGGCTTCACCCTCAGACTGACATAAAGGAGAAATATGGAAGATATCATCGAAGCTACGAAAAAGCTGAATCAGATGCTGAAGGAATCTCGTGAGTTCAAGCGGTATATCCATGCCAAGACCTCGCTTCGGGCTAATGAGGATCTATACCGGCAGCTTAAGGAGCTGAAGCAGAAGTATAAAGAGGTTCAGACCTATTGGGAGGATAACCCTTACGATGATATCTACCGCCTTTGCGCGGATAATGACTGGCTGCTGCATAATTCGGTAGTAAATGAGTATCTCCGCGCGGAAAGCGCACTGAGCCGTCTTGTCCGGAGGATGATGGATGAGATGATGCGGGACTTCCCCATAGATTTTGAGTGAACCGGAAAAAAGTTATTTAAGGAGATAGCTGAGTGGCTACGGCAAAAACCATAAAAAGATTATATCGTACGGAAAGCCGTTTAAAGACAGCGCTGTTCTATGCTTTGGAGCTGCTGGTCGATGTGCTGATCATCTATGTGATCGTAAAGGGCTTTTCGCTGGCGTACTCATTTTCATATGAAGTATTCAGCGATTCCGCCAAAAATGACGGAGATACACGGCCTGTGATAGTTACGATACTTCCGGATTCTTCGATAAAGACAGTGTCGGAATCGCTTTATGATGCCGGCGTTATCAAGAATAAATATGTGATGATGGTCAAGATCAGGCTTAACGGTTACGGACCGTCCATTCGTCCGGGAAGGTATGCCATCAATCCGTCCATGACTTATAATGAGATAATAACGCTGATCACCACGGATCCTGAGCAGGAGACGACCGGGAAGCTGCATGACGGATTCTTTTACAGGAAAACATAGTTGTCTTTTCGGGAAGATATGTTATAACAAAAGCTGACTCTTAAAAAAGAGTCTTCTGTGATAACAAAAGGACCCCCTGGCAATGTCAGGGGGTTTTCGTTACTTCACAGGAACACTCCGTGCTTGTATTCAATTTGCATATTTCATTTCTCATTTTTCAATAAGAGGTATCTGATATGAATGATTTTGAGCGGATCCGTTCCTTTATCCTGTCCCGTTATATGGATGAAGAAGGTGAGTTACAGGAGCTGTACGAGTCGGCTGTTTCACGGGGGATTCCGGTGATCAGGCGGGATACCGTAAAACTGCTGAGGCTGCTGCTGGAGATGAATAAACCCAAACGAATACTTGAGATAGGAACGGCGGTGGGGTATTCCGCGCTGCTCATGACATCCTGTCTTCCGGATGTGGAGATCGTTACCATGGAGCTGGATCATGAAAGGGCAGAGGAAGCAGGAGCAAATTTTAAAAAAATGAAATGTCACCATATAAGGCTTTTGGAGGGAGATGCGGCAAAGCTGCTGCCGGAGCTGGATGGAACATTTGATCTGATTTTTGTTGATGCGGCCAAGGCACAGTATATTATGTATCTTCCCGAAATGCTCAGGCTTTCCCGTGCCGGTACCGTGATCCTTTCGGATAATGTGCTGCAGGAGGGAAATATCCTGGAATCGCATTTTCTGGTGGAAAAGAGAGACCGGACCATACATGACCGCATGCGGGAGTACCTGGATGCACTGACCCATAGCGAAGGACTTGTGACAAGTATTCTGCCGGTGGGGGATGGGGTGGCGGTGAGCTGTGTTTTACAGGCTCCGAAATGCAATCCGTTCACTTAGGCTATAGAAAGAGGAATGAAATATGAAAAAACCTGAGCTCCTGCTTCCGGCGGGAAATCTTGAAAATCTTAAGACTGCTATTATGTACGGTGCAGATGCGGTGTATCTGGGAGGACAGCGTTTCGGCCTTAGGGCACGGGCGGATAATTTCTCCCCGGAGGATATGAAGGAAGGTGTGGAGTATGCCCATGCCCATGCCGCAAAGGTATATCTCACCGTGAATATTTATGCTCACAACGATGATATTGAAGGAATAAAGGCATATTTTCAGGAAATAAAGGGAATTCCTTTTGATGCCATGCTGATCTCGGACCCGGGTGTTTTTATGCTGGCGAAGGAGTATCTTCCCGAGATTCCCATACATGTAAGTACACAGGCGAATAATACAAACTATCTGACATGGCAGTTCTGGAAGAAGCTGGGGGCCGAGCGGGTGGTTGCAGCGCGGGAGCTTTCGCTTTCGGAGATAAAAAGGATAAAGAAAGAGATCGGTGATGAAATGGAGATCGAAGCCTTTATCCATGGAGCAATGTGTATTTCCTACTCCGGGAGATGCCTGTTGTCATCATATTTTACGGGACGTGATGCCAATAAGGGGGTTTGTACCCATCCCTGCCGCTGGAAATATGCGCTGATGGAGGAAAGCCGCCCGGGGGAATATCTTCCGGTGGAGGAGGATGAAAGGGGAACTTATATCCTTAATTCAAAGGATCTCTGCATGATAGGGTATATTCCCGAGCTTGTGGATGCGGGAGTGGCTTCCCTTAAAATAGAAGGAAGGATGAAGACCGCCCTTTATGTGGCGGTAACGGCGTCCGCATACCGCAGGGCCATAGATGACTTTTATGAATCTGAGGAGAAGTACCGCAGCAATATACCCGAATATGAGAGGGAGATATCCATGTGTACCACCCGGGATTTCACTACGGGCTTCTATTTCAGACGGCCGGATGGAAATGACCAGATATATACGGCAAACACTTATAAACAGGGAGCTGTTTTTCTGGGGATGATCGAAAAGGTTGACGAAGACGGGAGAGTACACATTTTTCAAAAAAATAAATTCTCCGTCGGTGACGAGATTGAGGTAATGCGCTTCAGAGATACTGCGGTTTCCACAAAGGTTGAAAGGATCATAAATGAAGAGGGCGAGGATGTAGATTCCGCACCGCACCCGCTGGAACCGCTGAAGGTGTGGCTGTCCGCAACGGATGCGGAAATACTTCCGGGAATGATACTGCGGAGAAAGCAGATTTGAATTACGTTTTGAATTACGTTTTGAATTTCGCTTTTTGAAATATAATACAATTGAATTCTGCACAGTGGGCCTCGTTTGTGTATAATGTACAAAAAAACATGCACGATTAACATAATTTGATTATGTAAATGAGCAAAATACCAAAAAAATGACGAAAAAATTGTTATTCTTTTCATATGAAGCTGAGTGTGATATAATGTCAAAGTATGTAGTTTGCAAAAAACTATGGGGGTAAGAAGAATATGCGTGTTGCGGGAGCAAGAAAAAAGATACGTATAGGTGACCTTTTGGTTGAGGCCGGTGCTATCACCGAAGAACAGCTTCAGGAAGCGCTTGCAAAGCAGAAGGAATCAGGAGGACGTATCGGTAATGTGATCATGGAAATGGGCTTTATCAGCCGTGAACTCCTTATCACAGTGCTTACAACGCAGATGGGCATCGATTATATCGAGCTTCGTGCTGCGAAGATAGATGAGAATGTATTGAAGCTGGTTCCGGATAAGATGGTAAACCAGTATAAGGTCATGCCTATCGGTTTTGCCGAAGATAACCCGAATATCCTTCGCCTTGCCATGGCGGATCCCATGGATCTGGTTGCCATCGACGATATCAGCATTTCCTCAAACCTGCAGGTAGAGCCTGTACTGGCATTTGAGGATGATATTCAGGAATGCATCGGTAAGTATTACGGCAGTGCTCAGGCTATGCAGGCTGCTGAAGCATACCGCCTGGAACGTGAGTCAGACCAGCTGACTCAGGAAGAAGAAGATATGATGAAGGAGGATATAGATAATTCTCCCATCGTTCTTCTTGTTAATCAGATCCTTGAGGGCGGCGTTCGCCAGAGAGGATCCGATATTCATATCGAACCCATGGAGACCTACGTCCGCGTCCGTTATCGTATCGACGGTGCGCTGAAGCAGGTTATGACATATGATTACAGTCTTGCGGCTGCCATCGCAGCCCGTATCAAGATCATAGGCGGCATGGATATCGCTGAGAAGCGTAAACCTCAGGACGGTCGTATCACCATCATGGTAGACCGCCGCGAGTTCGATGTCCGTGTTTCCTGCCTTCCTACCGTATACGGAGAGAAGATAGTTATGCGACTCACCTCCAAGGACGGACTGACCAAACCTAAATCGGGCCTGGGACTTTCACCGGAGGAGATCGAGATCTTTGACGGCATACTGTCCAACCCGCACGGTATCATTCTGGTTACCGGGCCTACCGGTTCCGGAAAATCCACAACGCTGTACACATCCCTTAGTGAGCTTAACACCGAGGATGTAAATATAATCACGGTTGAAGACCCTGTCGAGGCAAATATCGACGGCATCAACCAGGTTCAGGTTAATGTCAAGGCGGAAATGACCTTCGCCGCGGCCCTCCGTTCCATCCTGCGTCAGGACCCGGACATTATAATGATAGGAGAGATCCGAGACGGCGAGACTGCACAGATCGCTGTTCAGGCGGCTATCACCGGACACCTTGTTGTATCCACTCTGCATACCAACTCGGCAGCATCAACCGTTACCCGTGTTATCGATATGGGTATTGAGCCGTATATTATCGGTGATGCGCTTGTGGGCGTTATAGCTCAGCGTCTTGTAAGAAGGCTTTGCAATTCCTGTAAGGAGCCGCGTCTGGCGGAAGATAACGAGAAGGCGGTTCTCGGTATTGAAGATCCGGATGAAGACGTTGTTATCTATGAGCCTATCGGCTGCCCGCTCTGCAATGATACGGGTTATGCAGGCCGAATCGGCGTATACGAGATGATGCCGGTATCCCATGAGCTGCAGGCAGTCATTTCAAAAGGAGCTACCGCGGACGTGATCGAAAAGCAGGCTCTGTCAGAGGGTATGACTACACTTAAGATGGGAGCTGCAAAGCATGTGCTTAACGGTATCACATCCATAGAAGAGATGAAGAAGATCGTTTACACGACAGGCGATGAATACTAAAGCTTCTTTTGGCTTCATCTTCCGAATGATCTCATTCTGAGCGAAGCGGAATTTACTGAAAGAGAAAAACAACCATCAAATATAAGAAGAAATGGGGGTAACAGAGAATTATGCTTGATATGGACGAACTGCTCAGTCTTGCGATTGACCAGAATGCATCCGATATCCACATTGCCGTAGGTATACCGCCGAAGTTTCGTATCAGTGGTGCCCTGGTGGATGTCAACGTGCCGCCGCTTACTACAGCGGATGCGGCTGAATCTATCGGCTCGACAATGAATGAAAGGCAGAAGGCCATCCTTAAGGATCGTGGTGAGTGCGACTATGCGTACTCCGTAGGCGATAAGGGACGTTTCCGTGTGAATGTATTCATGGACCGCGGACGTATGGCAGCTGCATATCGAAAGATCGATACCATCATTCCCCGGCCGGAGATGCTGGGACTTCCGCCGGCAGTGGTTGAGCTGTATAAGAAGAAAAGAGGTCTGGTTCTGGTAACCGGTCCTACCGGTTCCGGAAAGTCCACGACCCTTGCCTCCATTATTAATAAGGCGAATGAGAATATTGCGACACATATCATTACGCTGGAGGATCCTATCGAGTACCTGCATCAGCATAAGAAATCCATTGTAAACCAGCGTGAGCTTGGTATGGATACACTTTCCTTTGATAATGCGCTTCGTGCCGCACTTCGTGAGGATCCCGATATAATCCTCGTAGGTGAGATGCGTGACCCGGAAACCATTCAGATCGCCATCACCGCAGCCGAGACCGGACACCTGGTATTCTCCACGCTGCATACCATCGGTGCTGCAAGTACCATTGACCGTATCATTGACGTGTTCCCGCCTCATCAGCAGCAGCAGATACGTATTCAGCTTGCGATGGTTATCGAGGGCGTAGTATCCCAGCAGCTGATCCCTACCATCGGCGGAAACAGCCGCTGCGCTGCATTTGAAGTCATGCTGGCAACGCCGGCTATCAGATCCCAGATCCGTGAAGCGAAGACCCACCAGATCGAGTCCTCCATCCAGACCTCCAAGGGTCTCGGAATGATGACCATGGATGATGCACTGACCGATCTGTACAGGAACGGAATGATCTCAAGGGATATGGCGCTGATGTATGCTCAGGATCAGCTGACCATGAAGAAGAATCTTTTCTAGTCATTATGGGACAGTGCGTCTGAGAAGGAACAATTCAACTATGAATAGTTTATGAATCGTTCATAAATTAGTTGCAATTTGTTCAAAATTGTTGTAGTATTTGAACAGGTATATAGAAAAAATGTGAGTTTGGAGGAAGAGGAATGGCAAAATATTCTTTCAAGGTTATTGACTCCGCCGGAAAACAGTCAAAAAAGACTGTGGATGCGAAGTCGGAAGAAGCTGCCAGATCAAAACTGCGTTCTGAGGGCTACAGCGTTGCCGGCGTGGGCAAGGAAGTCGGTGGCGGTAAAGGTAAAAAGGGCGGTAAGGTTACCAACCGCGACCTTTCTGTGTTCTGTAAGCAGTTTGCATCCGTGCTGAGGGCAGGTGTTCCCATGATATCTGCTTTGGACATGATGTCAGAGCAGATGACTAACAAGGCGTTAAAGACGGCCTTAAGTGATGCGGCTTCGTATGTACAAAAGGGCGGTACTATGTCACAGGCTCTGGCTCAGAGTCCCAAGGTGTTCCCTTCTACTCTGGTGAACATGGTGGCTGCCGGCGAGACCTCAGGTAAGATGGAGATCGCTTTTGAGCGTATGGCGACTCAGTTTGAGAAGGACGGTGCTATTCAGTCCAAGATCAAAAGCGCCATGGTATATCCTATAGTTATCCTGGTCGTTTTGGTCGGCGTTGTCGGACTCCTGATGGTTATGGTTATTCCTACATTCTCTGAAATGTTCAAGGAAATGGGAACCAAGCTTCCCGCCGCAACCCAGGCACTGGTTAATCTGTCAGACTTTATAGCAAACAAATGGTGGCTGCTGCTTATCATCATTGTAGCCGTTATCGTAGGCTTCAAGTTCTTCCGTAAGACGCCGGCAGGACAGCAGTTTACCGGTACCTTCTGTCTGAAGGCCCCTATCGTCGGACCGCTCTGCGTAAAGACGGCTGCAGCAACATTCTCCCGTACCTTTGCCACTCTGCTTGGATCAGGTATCAATATGATCGATGCCATCGAACAGACCGGTAAGGTTATGAAGAATAAAGTCATCAGAGATAAGGTTATCGAGTGTAAGGGACAGGTTGCAAAGGGTGTTCCCCTTTCTGTACCTATCCGTAACATGGATATTTTCCCTGCCATGCTTCCTTCAATGATGCATATCGGTGAGGAGACAGGTAATATCGAAGAGATGATGGAAAAGGTTGCAGACTTCTATGAGGAAGAAGTGGATAACGCGGTTTCCGCTCTTACATCCATTATGGAACCCCTTATCATCGTTGTACTCGGTGTAACGGTAGGTGGTATCGTTATCGCTATCTACACGCCTATTCTGTCCATGTACGATGCGGTTGACAGTTATTAAAAACGGGTGAAGAAAAGCTTCGCATGCGAATGAATGTACGTGAACGGATTTTCCGCGTCATATGTAAAAATGGTGTAAACACCTCCCGGGCGAGCGGGCGGTGAATACATAGATACCCTGAGGCGATATAAACTGTCGGGCGAGCGACAGGATATATATTTCAAAATGAGGGAAAAACTATTACATTATTAAAGGAGAGAAAAACTATGAAGAAAAACAAAGGTTTCTCACTGGTTGAGCTGATTATCGTTATCGCGATCATGGCTATTCTGGCTGCTGCTATCGCACCGGCTCTTATCCGTTACATCGACAAGTCACGTAAGGCTGATGACGTTACAGCTGCAGGAACCATCGCAACTGCTGTTAACACATCTCTTGCAAACGAATCTGCATACGATGCGTATGCTATCGCAGGTGACAATGTAGTACTTATGACTGCAAGCGCTACACAAAAGGGAGACTCCTTCAAATGGGTTGCAGCCGGTACATATGGCAACGGTGAGAATAAGGTGTTCCAGGATGAAGTTAACTCCAACCTGAGTGGATCGGCTCCGCAGGTTAAGTATAAGAAGGATGCCGGTAAGGGTAAGCCGGCGACATGGGCTATCAAGGTTTCTAATGATAAGCCGATCGTTCTTCTTTCAACTGACACAGGTAATACTTACGAGCTGTCTCCGACAATCGATGCAAGCTACCAGTAAGATTGGTCTGAGCACTAACACTTAAATCACATAGAGATCCGTCTCGCCCACGGGTCTCTTGTGAAATAAGAATTTTATTTATTTTTTACTCGCAGTCAGCTGTGCGAGAAATCAGAGCTGACGGCTGCGATGTTTATCTTGTATCGGATGGATGTCCGATGAATATTCGAATTGCATAGAAATGTGAATCGGGGCAAATCCGATCGATAAGGTGGCAGCTGTGAGCTGTGCCTTTTAAGTATGAAAAAATACTGATTAGCGAGGGAGGCTATCAAATGGCAAAAGCAAGCAGAGTATTGTCAATTGACATTACTAATGAAAGTATCACTGTTGTGGATATTACTGCTGCGGCAAAGAAGCAGACCTACATCCACAAAGTGCTGATCTTTGAAACACCTGAAGATTCCTACGAAGACGGAACCATCAGGGATCCTGAGCGTATAGCTGCAGAGATCAGAAATCAGTTGCAGGCAAACGGGATCTCAAATAAGAACGCTGTGTTCGTAATGAATTCCAGCAGGATCATCAACAGGGAGGTTACCATTCCTTTCGTTAAGGATAAAGCGGTAGCGGGCATAATTCAGTCAAATGCTTCGGACTATTTCCCTGTAAGTATTGATGATTATATAGTATCTCATTCCGTCCTTGAGACAACTCAGGACGAGAATGGTGTGAAGCAGATGAGAGTTATGGCTGTCGCTGCTCCTGAGGCTATGGTCCGTTCCTATTATGATTTGGGTACGGCCTGCGGTCTTAAGGTTCAGGATCTTGATTATATCGGCAACAGTATGCTGCAGCTCATCAAGACCCAGACCACAGAGCAGTCTACGACCATGGTTATCCAGCTCGGCAGTGAGGCTACGGTCCTCAACGTTGTGCAGGGAGAGAAGCTTCTCCTTCAGCGTAATGTGCCCTATGGTACAAGCCCGGTTGTTAATGTGGTAATGGAGGAAAGAGGCGTTGATGCTACTACGGCAATGACCATACTCCAGAATGAACACATTATCACTGTTGATTTTGACGACAATGAAGCTACCGGTGCTTTCCGGTATCTTATCAATAATATCGGTCGTGTAATGGATTATTATGCGACCCAGCATCCGAATGAGCCCATCGATGATGTCTTCCTTACCGGAGACGGCGCTCTTATCAAGGGTATAGACGGACTTTTCAAGATACAGCTGAATGTGTCTACCAGGATCATGGATACTCTTTATAATGTTAAGTTTGATCCTTCGGTGGATCAGAGAGTATACAATCCTGTATATATCATCTCTCCTATCGGTGCTGCTATAGCACCCATGGGCTTTGAGCTTTCTGCCGCAGGCGGAGCAGCCGGAGGAAAGGAGAAGGGAACAATAGGATATGCTCCCTTTATCATATTCACGGTTCTCTGTGCCATAGCGGCTGCAGCACTTTCCTTCTACATACTTAATAAGAAGAGTAATCTGCAGGATGAGAAGAGATCCATTGAAGCCCAGATAGCTGAAAAGGAATATATCGAAAAGATTATTTCCGAGCACGCTGCTGCAAAGGCAAGGCGGGATGATGCTTTATCCATGAGTGCTTCCACTTATCAGCTTAATGAGCAGGCACTGGCGTTCATCAATGAATTTGAGGAGAAGATCCCCAAGTCTGTATACATTACAAGCTTTACTTCCTCCAACAGCGGTGTGAGCGTTGGTGTGATGGCAACCGGTTATGATGATGTTGCACAGCTTATCGTTAATCTTAAATCCATCAGCATCATTGATAACGTTTATGTAGCTTCAGTTTCAACGGTTCGCGCGGATGGTGCGGGAGACGATGTATTCCAGTTCAATCTTACCTGCACATACGTTCGCCCGGCTACCGAGACTACTGAAGAAGCAGCTGCAGAATAAGGGGAGGGTGGATCTATGTCAGATACTTCAAAAAAAGCGCTGATCGTGTTACTCGGCCTGGCAATACTGTTTTTGGTTTACATGTATGTATTCCAGCCTGCACAGACCGATATCGACAGCTTAAATACCGAGATAACCAATTTAAAGACAAGACTTGCTGATCTTACAGCAAAGGAACAGCAGAAGGAGCAGCTTGAGGCAGAGATAGTACAGTTTAATCAGGAATTTGAAGAAGTGCTTAAGGATTATCCTGCAGATCTTGAACAGGAGAATACTCTTATGTTCCTGAAGGGCGTCGAGGAGAATAATGAGTTTGTTAATAATACATTCTCGATGCCGCAGCCCGCAACATTTTACACTCTGGGCGGTTCAAATGCAAATCAGTCCGATGCGCTTACCGGCGAGTCGGCTAATAAGGAAGAACCGTATGTCTGCATATCTGCAGCATATGGTATTGCATACAGCGGAACCTACGAAGGGCTTAAGAGCGTTCTTAAGTACGTAGAGGATTATCGCTATCGTATGAATATTTCATCATTCAATATTTCTTATGATCCCGAGACTGATACGGCTACCGGAGCAGTTTCACTGAACGCTTATGCAATAACAGGCCCGGGACGCGAACCGGCAAAGGTTGATCCGGGACTTCCGGCAGGATCCACAAATCTCTTCATAGCAGGAGACGGTTCCTCCAGATCTGGCGGTACAGGAAAGTATGATGCCGATAACGGTGCATCTATCGTTGTTAGCAACAATCTTGTAATACTTCTTAATTCCGCAAACAGCGACCTTGCATCGGGAATCATTGTAGCATCCAATGCTAACCGTGATGAGACATTCGTTACATCTAATGAAAATGCAAGAGTAAATCTTGATATCAATGTGTATTCAGAAGATGGCAAGAACTTCGTACAGTATTCAATCGGAGACAGCAGCTATACCACAGAAGTTCTTACAGAGGATGTGGCAGTTTATGTTAAGTCTTCTGCAAGAGTGGATGGTGATGATGCAAACGGAGTTGATGTTAATATCAAGAATACAACAACCGTTCCTGTATACTTCAAGGTAATTGATGATGATACAGCATCACCTCGATTCAAGGTAGTATCACGTGAGGGTTCTGTAAGGGTTTACTAAGATATTCCCAGATCATATGTCGGCATTCGGAGATATATGCATATCTCCGGATGTCGACATATGTGGGATATGGGGAAAATATGAAAATTCTGTGTTTTCTAAGCGCAACACATAGGAATAAAAGGATTGGAGTGAATACTTATGGTCCGAAAGAATAATAAAGGTTTCAGCTTGTTAGAGGTTATGATAGCGGTATTTATCCTTACACTGCTTATGGCCCCTATCATTGCAAAGTTGACTCAGACCATTAAGACCAGCGCACAGGCGAAGGAAAAGCAGTATGCTGTGGAGAATGCGGAATATGTGTTGAATGTATTCCAGTCGACTCCGATGTCTGAGATCACGGAGATCAACCGTGCCATTGAAAAAGGTGCAAGTTCAAGTGACAGAAGCATTACCAAGATTGCGCCTGATGCAGTCAATGCGTATTCAGGTAACGCAGGCAAGCCGAATATCGAGTTTACCAGCTTAAGGACTACCTACGGCAGTTCTTCAGCCAATCTCAGTTCGGATCTTTCCTGTGATGTTGTTGTGTATGGATGCAGAAGAAAGAGCAGTCCGACAAGTTCTTCCACAGTTCTTAAGACTGAATATGAAACCGTAGAGGATTATTACGGTTCAACTGTTGACAGCTTTGATTTCAGCAGTAAAATGGTTAATCCCCAAAAAGAAGGCGCAAGCGTTCTGGAGGGTTCATTAAGTGAGCCTGTAACCTACAAGGCTACATCCTATACACTTGCACCGGAGACCCTCGGAAGAGATAATAATACATATCAGAGATCCATTATCATGGATAACCTGCGTACACAGCTTCTTGCAAGAGGCTATATAATAGAAACGAATTTTTCCGAAGATGAGATAAAGACACTTTCGGCCGCTCCGTATAACTATACGATAACAACTGAGGGAGCAGCTGTTAAGTATGACAGATATTATAAGAATACAGGCGTTAAGGTTCCGGAAGGAACATCCGCCGAGGCTCATGAGTATTATGAGCTTATAAGTGAGGTTGTATGTTCCTGGGTTACAGGCGTGGATGACGGCAGTGGATATATGACGGGAGCCCTTAAGAACCCCAACGGTATCGGTACCAGCTACATGCAGGACCTTGACAGCACAAAGGTTGCCATCATTCAGGGCTCCGCATCAAGCTTTGATGAACAGGCAGAAGCAGATCTCTATGCTGCAAAGCTCAATCGTCTGAGAGATGAGGATGAGGCAGCATGGGAGGATGCTATTAAAAATAAGAGAGGTTCTGATATCCTCTCGACAGCTAACTACATTGATAATGTAAGTAAGCTTACCAAAATCAGCATTGTATCCGCATGGGATGCTACCCTGGATGAAGAAGGAAATGATACAGGAGAGGGAAGGCTTTGCTACAATGTTGAGTGTACTGTATACTATGAGGATTACCTTACAAGTATAATCAATCCTGAGAAATCAGATGAACCTGTGAAGCTTTCATATGTAGCATATAACAGAACCTTCTATACCAACCAGGCTCCTGATATCTACTTTATATATGAACCTTATGTGGCCGGAGCTGATGACAGCGGAAATCTTCATTATTCTCAGAATGATTACATACTTACCTATGACGGTGTTGAGTATAAGGCCGGTGAGAAGCATTCAAAGCTATATCTTATCAGACCCAAGAAAGGACGTGCATCCTCCTATTATACTAAAGGAGATATTATAAACGGAGTTGAGATGACCTCGGATACCCCGGAATATGAGAGGAAGACATATACCACTACTTTGGGCGGCGGCGGTGAGAATCCGGTTCATGTAAACCTTAATTACATTAAGAATAATTCAGGACCGAATAACGGACCGCTTCAGATCTATACCAATCTCAATATCGATACAGCTGCAGGAAACTTTGTATATGAACGTCCCGGCGATGAAAAGAAGGGTGTTCAATCTGATGAGAGCTATGAAGCATATATGACGGTACCTATGTCAAGTGATGCGGAGCATCATAATACAGGTACGGTTCCGAACTCAAGCTTAAGTCGTGAGCCTTATCCGCTGGTACATCCTTATGATGAGGCAAGTTATAAGCAGACTTTTGGAACGACGAATTATAACAATGGTGTAGTTACAAAGTTCTACCAGATTGGTGAGAACAATGATCCTGTAGAGGATTTAAGAACAGTCAGAGATATCTACAATGACCGTATTTACAGCGAGAGACTTTTTACCGTTACGATCCAGATGGATAGAGTAGAGGTAGGAAGCGATGGCAAGGTGACCGGAACAGATGAAGGATATTCAGTAAAACTGACAGGTACAAAGGGGGCTGATTAAGTGAAAAAGATACGTTCAAAAATCAGAAGTCTTCGTAAGAACAGAGGCTCCGGTCTTGTTCTTGTCATGATCGCAGTTGCATTCATCGGTATTCTGGTGGGTTCTCTTCTTACGGCAGCGGGCTATGCATACCGTCTGAAGCTTTACGATTATAATGCCAAAGATAACTTCTATTATCTTGAGAATGCCATGGAGCAGATCTATGCAGGTGTAGGAAATGATTCTCTTACCTGTATGCAGGATTCCTACAATACTGTTATTAATGAGATGGTTGCATATGATATGTCCACAAAGAGTTATGTGGCTAAAGACTATGCAAGGATCAAACAGGAGTTCCTTGACCGCTTCCTTGAGAATGTAGGAAAATTCCTTCCTTATGTTGCCGATACGTCGGATCAGCATACGGCTCTTGATAATTATCTGAGAAGTTTTATCTCCGATTCAGATGTAAAGATCGTGGATGGAATGGCAAGCGTTATAAGGTATGATGCTGACGGCAATCAGACCGCTAATAATGAAAAGCTTTCCAAGATAGTTATCAAGAACGTTGTTCTTGAACGTACGGCTCGATACAACCGATCCACAGCAAAGGGCAATTTCACACAGACCATATCTACCGATATCATAATTGAGCAGCCTGATTTTGATATGGACTTTAAGTCTATCGATGTAGAGTATTCCAGTCTTTTCGATTATTGTATGGTAGCGGATAACGGTATTGAGATCACTCAGAATACCGGCTCCATCAATATCAACGGAAATATCTATGCAGGCGCTGACTTCTATAATAAGGATTACAACCAGTATAATGGTTCTGTAAATCAGAATATACTTACATCCGGTTTCAATGCAAACGGTTCCTCATATGAGAACAGTGCCATGAAGGCAGGCGGAACTATAGCTGCTTCGGCCGAACTTGACGGCTCTATCATATCATCAAAGGAAGTTCCGTCAGTTGTATATGATGAGGACGGATATGCCAAGGGTTACAATTTCTATAACGGACCCGTTAATAAGTTGGCAAATGTTAATACAAACGGTGCGCAGCTTTTCAATGCACGTATCTGGAATGAAAGCCAGCTCCAGGAGAAGTATGACGGTGTTAATGAGACCAGCCGTTATTCCGGTCTTTATATTAAGGGAGCCAAGGTTAATATCCAGGCGGATGAACTTATAGTTCCCGGAACCATCGCCATTCTTGACAATGCAGAGTTCTCACTTTATGGCAGAACAGGCGGCCATGTAGGTGAAACGGATGTATGGACTGATAACATAGTACTTGATTCAACAGGTTCCGCTCCCAAGAATGCACGGAATGCAGGCGTATCTCCTTCCTATCTTGCACCGTCACTCCTTGCAAGAGCTAATTTCCATGTTCGTGACGACCTGGAAATGAATGCGGATTATGCTTCATTTATACTTAACGGAAGATATTATGGCTTTGGCAACAGCACAAAGGCTGACTCCAGGTCATTTGTACCTACCGTTACAGGAAACTTTGCAGGAATTACGGCAGCCAAGTATTTCATTAAGGACAGAAACGGACTTTATTCAACTGCAAGAGGCCATTACAACAGTTCAGCTATTGTTATCAATGGTCAGAATACCAATCTTGATCTCAGTGAAGCAGATGCACTCTTCCTTGCAGGACGTGCTTATGTGGAGCTTTCAAAGGACGTTACTCTTCCCAATCAGGGTGAGTATCAGGCTAATGCGGAGTATTCGACCGCAACACAGACTATCGTTGATCCTAACGATAATACTGTTGTTAATTCAAATGTATTAGGTGAGAATCCGAGAGTAGTTACCAAGACCTATACCTACGACGGAAATTCTGATGATTTCAGGACCGGTGAGAGTCTTTCGATTAAGACCAATCAGCTGGCATATGTTCCTCTCAATATAACAGGTGTTGATACTACGAACGCAACTCCCGTATATGTAAACAATGATCAGGCACAGGGTATTGATTATTACCTGGTTAAGCTTCCCGGTATAGTACAGGATACACCGATCTTCCAGGATGTAGTTCATAATCTCAGCTACTTTGGCGATGGAAATGTTGATGTTACAACAGTACCCTGCCAGAAGTATCTCAGAGCTGACGGAACGTCTGAATACTATTATGATTTTGAGCATATTTATCAGCTATATTACAACAGTGTGAATGATCACATTATGAATTTTAATTATTTATATAAAGAGATCAATTCCACTGCTGCACAGAGAGAGATCCAGGTTAATGAACCTGTTTACTCCGCTGATGATATTGCAAAGCAGTTTATAATCGCTTACTATGCGCTGATCTCCAATGATTCACCGCAGTATGCCGATGCAAAGGCCTGCTTTGCTGATATCAGTGCAGATTTTGACAGCTTCAAGTTTGACGAAGGATCTATCGATGTTCCTAACAGAGAGAGCAGTGTTTATTCATCAGGTGCCATAACAGCAAAGGATGGTACAACATTTACGATCTCGACAAGTAATAATCTTGTTAATTCAATGACCACTACAGATGCTATGTCAGGTGAGAATCCCGAGTATGCAACAGATGTTATCAACGCATTGCTTTCGGGTTCCGCCAGCCAGAATACCACTACTATCAATGCTTATAAAATGGCAGAGGATATGGAAGAGCGTTATGCATATGTAAAGTGGGCTCTGAAGAATTATAATTCCAATGATTCACAGGATGAGTATGATTATGTTAAGACGACGCTTAGGAGGGTCTTCAATACCTCATCTGTAGCAGGCACTCCGGAGACAGTAAGGTTTGACGATGAAGGATATCTTACACCGCTCAACCGTTATCTTAATTACAACCAGATCGATTCCACTACAAATATCTCTCCTGAAACCGGATTTAAGCTTAATTCCAATTACAGGATCTGGATCTCAGGTAATGATGTAACTGTCAAGGCAAATAATACCAGCGGTATTGTTCAGGGTATTGTTGTAACAAGAGGAAATGTATTCTTTGATCCTTCGGTTACAAGATTTGAAGGCATCATTATTGCAGGGGATAAGATCTTCATTAATAATGGCGGGCTTACATCTATCGGCGCAAGTCCTGAGGTAGTCAGAGCTACGCTTAATGAGTGTATGACTCTTATCAACAATGCTACTATGGGTGCTGCAGCAAAGAAATGTCTGCTCTGCTTCAAGTCCTATGAGAAGCAGGCATATAATCCCAGCGCTGACAATACTTTTGATACAAAGTTTAAGACTATCGATACCATTCAGTATTCTGACGTCGTACAGTATGCAAACTGGATGAAGAACGTTTCTGATAATGTTGTTGCTCCCGAGGAATCAGAGGGCGGCACAAACGGTGACAATGGTGAGGGTGGAGAAACGTCGGGCGCGATAGAAGCTCCGGTTGACGGAAAAGAAGACGTATAGTCTCCCAAAACGGATAACCATGAAAAAATGATTATTTCCGATAATTTTATTGGAGGAAGGGCGTATGTCAAAGCGTAGGAATGATAAGGGTTATTCCCTGGTTGAAATGATCATCGTCATTGCAATTATTGCAGTGGTTGCGGCTATGGCAATCGTATCCGTATCGATGATACGTTCAGCCAAAGCAAAGGATGCAGCGGCAACGGTGGATTCGGAACTGGCAACACTCATAACCAAATCAAAAAATGTGGATTGTGACAGGGCCAATTCGGAATATGCCGCAAGGATATATAAGGATAACGGAGTATTCTATTACCAGAGAGGTTATTATTATTATGACAAGATTGCCAAGAAGGGCAACTACGTCTGGAATGATACCAAGGAATCCAAAGTATCACTGACATCGTATGTTGATATACGTTATGCTGAGGATAAATCAGTTCCGAATGGTGATTCTTCGGAAAAGAAGGTTGAAGAAATGAATGAGGGAAAAGGCATCTTTTTCCGATTTGCAAAGAACGGCATCTGTGTGGATGGAGCCGGAGACCTTCGATTCTGCAAGAGAAACGGAAATGTTGTTGCGAATGTTTACATTCGTGCAAATGGAAGTCATCAGTTACGATAGGGGGGATTTGCTGTGAATAAAAGGAAACCGGATAACCGGGGTATATCTCTGGTTGAACTGATGGTGGCATTGGCAATCCTGGCTTTGCTGATGACAGCCGTCATTATGATGATGAGTAATAACTCCATTGTTTACAGAAAGAATAAAGCGGATGTCAGTGTACAGACGAACGCTCAGGAAACCTTTAATACTCTGCAGGACAGTATCATGCAGGCCAAAGAGATAAAGTTCTACGGGTATACGGGGAATACACCGTCTGCAAGTGTTGAGTACACGAAGACAAATATAGCAGATCTGAAAGATGAGGTTACCGGAGATCTTAAAGAATTTCATCCTACAAAGGTCAGCATCAAGTATTCCGCTTTGAATAAGAATGGTTCGCTTGATAACTATAATTGTACCGTAAATTATTATTTCGTAAGATATAATGATGGTGATACAAAAAGATGCTCTGTATTTGTAACCCATACGGATTATGATACTGCAGCATTTACAGCGGATACGTGGGTTGGCAAGGTCGATCCGGCAGATGCGGATGGCTGGACACCCGAAAACGAAGTAACCCAGCCGGGTAATTCTACAAAGAATGCGCGTGAGAGGTATGACAGGTGGCTGCTTTCTTCATCCCTTACGGAAACGACATTTACGGTAGATCCGGAGAGCCAGGCAGTAGGTGTGAGTATGCATTTCATGGATCGGAACAGAGTATACGATACATCGGGTATAGTTACGATCAGGAATTCATATGTGCTTAATTCAAGACGTGAACGTAATGAAGGAAGCTCGGGCAATTCAGAGGAAAGCTCAGTAAACAACGGCTCCGATGAATATCACAATGAATAACCGGTGAGGTGTAGATTATGAATAGAAGAAATGCAAAAACAATTACAATATCCCTCGCATTGATGTTATTGATGTGTGTTGCAACGGCTTTGCTGTCTTTCTCTCTTGCTGATGAGACGGCTCCGGCAGGCAGTGCAGGCTCCGGTAGTTCATCTACAACGTCAACTGTTAAGACGAACATTGATTACATCATTGATAATTCCTATGAGACTCCTGTTGAGGGAGAGAGGGATATCAGCCAGTTCTATATCGTTGAGATTGGATCAAGTGCAACTAATTATTATTCTGAGCTCTATCAGATGATCGTAGGCTCAAGAACAGAAAGAGTAGATAACAGCGGTACTATAACTGAGGTTACAGTAGACTATAATGACCTTGTTGGCGGAGCTGCGACAACAGGTGTCAGCAATTTTGTTAAGAACGTTATCAATGGCTGGTCCACACAGGGCAAGACCATGGTTCGCAACAAGATCAATTATACATATTACTCATCCAGGAGTATAACAAATGATAATGGTGAGGATATCGCAAAGGTTCTGGATAAGGCAGATCTGATCTATATCAGTAATAATCCGGATGATCCTTATACTGCAGCCAATGATATAGCATCTTCTTATGTGAAGAATGCGCTTCAGAAGGCAATCACCACAAATCAGACACCCTTTATCATTGACAGTCCTACAAAAACTATGAATGGTGACGGTGGTGACAGTACTAAGACATTTGCAGGTTTTGTAAAGAATGTTCTTTTGAAGGAAGGTCGCAGCCGTAATGCATTTGCCAACGATACACAGGCATTGAATGCAGATTCCATAGAGTCTGTCCGTGCATATTTCGGACGCACCGGATCAGATTCACTTTGGCTGCCTATCTACGGCAATAATCATTCTGCTAACTGGACATCGGGTTCAACAGCCAACATCCTGATCCTGACCGGTAATTCCGATGTTGAATCGTTTGCGTTGGATTCAGCATCAAGTACCGAGACACGTATCGTGTTCAAGAGCGGTACAAAGACTGTCGTTGTCGAGGGTGAAGGCGGTGCGGTAAAGACGGATGCTGCAGGCCGGATCAATATTGTTGAAAACAATACCGATGGTTATGTATATTACTACACGGATACAGCAGGTCTTCATATACTTTCAAGGCCGAACAGTAGTTTTGCAGTATCCAATAAGGTTTTGGCAGCAGCAGAGGATACCTATGCTGTTTATACACGGGATGATGATACGGCTGTATTTACAGACGAGACAAATACCGCAGCAGGTCGTGTAAAGCTTGAAACTGATGTTAACGGAGCTATAGTACGTGATGATCAGAACGGTTATGTTAATATCATTGATCAGCCGGAAGGATATACAGTAACCTGGTACTATGATTTCTATCAGCATGATGAAGATGGTAAAGTGATTTACAGAACGCATATCATGGAGGATGCTGAAGGTAATTACGTTAAGAACGAAGAAACCGGCGGATTCCAGTATGAATATGATCTGGATGCTGACGGACATCAGATACCTCTTCCCGAACCTCAGAAGGACGCGGCAGGTAATGTTATTAAAGAGGAGTTAAAGGATGCCGACGGAAATACCGTTTATGAGTATGACAGAGATGCCGACGGCAAGCTGCAGAAGGATGCTGACGGTAATCCGTTATATAAGGCTAAGACAGATGAAAACGGAAATATCGTTTACGAGCCTGAGTTAGACGAAGAAGGCAATGTAGTAACTGATGAAAACGGAGATGTAGTCTATAAGAAAGATGGTGATGGAAATCCGATTCCGGAGAAGGTACCGGTATTGGTAGATGTTCCCAAGACGGAAGTCAATGCAGAAGATTATGACGATGCGCATTTTCATCTTGTATATGTTGCATCGGATGGAACCAGGGGTGAGTATTCCCGGCTTTCCGCCGAACTGGCAGGCGATCAGGTTACTTTTACTAACGGCACCAACAAGATAGTTCTACAGGCAACAGATGGCGTGATCGACCGTACAGAAGAGGGAGATGTCATCGTCATTGATAAGCCGGGTACCGGTGTCGTAACCGTAGAAGCAATCAGGGATTCAAAGGGTGTCGAAAAACTTCAGGTAGTACTTCGCGCACCGGACTATACAGTTGATCCCGTAACCGGTGAGATCACTTATCATATCGCTACTTCGATGAAGAATACATTCTATGATTATGGTTATTCCTCATCTCAGGTACGTCCCGACAGTGTTCATTTCGAAACAGGATCTGTAAATGATGACGGCACGATCAACTGTAGAGGCTCGCTTGAATCCTATGATATGATCATCATGGAGTATTCACTTAAGGATCTGCTTCTTGAGTCGGGAGAGTACAATGCACTGTACAATCTTGTTTATTCGCTTCAGCATTTCATGTACGACAGCCGCCTCGGAATCGGTGGTTCATCCGGTCAGGGTCAGTATGTGACTTCTGATGCTGCTACATATCAGGCAATCATGAATGAAGCTGCTACGCCTACAGAGGTAGCAAAGTATAAGTGGGTTCTTGTAACCGGAAAGTCCGAAATGAAATTATACCGGGAAGCAGAGAGCAAATCCGGTGTTAAACCCATAGCGGATATAATCAATAACGGTTCTTACCGCGGATCCGGTGCAAGTAATGATGCTTCCAAAAAGTATACCGTACTTGAGATCCAGCCCTGTTATCCTATAGATCTGAAGCTGGCCAAGGTTATCGGTTCCAGAAATGATCTCAGGTCACAGAGCAGGGATCCAAAACGTGGTGGAAATAATAATTATGATGATACATCACTGTTCTATTATCTGGACTATGATAATATAGCTAATCATACATCTGATGAGATAGGTTTTGCAAAGGATGACGGTACTATCGTATCCCTTACGGACATGGAAACTACGGATGATAATACTACCGGAATCAGCACACTTAAGGATAACATCAGTGCAACGGACAGTGCTCTGATCAAGCCGGGTGCTGTCATCATCGACTACTATGCTTGGGAGCTTTCCGAAGCAAAGGTTGCCAAGCTTGTAGGAAAGAGTATCAATGAGGTCAGTGTTGTACATATGTCCAGTACTGAGTTCAGTACCAGCAGGGTTACATTGCTTGACAATTATGATGCTATATATATCGGCGGTAACAATTCGGCGATCAGAGATATCAGTTATCTGAGAAATATGTTCGTAGGCGGACGTAATTCTGGTAATGCTGCTATCTATAATATGTACTATCATAACGGTGGTACATATACTAAGGGCTCTGAGATCGGTGTACTTACCGGTAATGATATTACTTATGATAAGCTGATCGAACTTGAGGATTACATCCTGGCAGGTATGCCGGTGATCTTTACAAAGACATTGGCAGATGCATATCTGGGTGCGGTAACGCAGGGAAGCAATCAGACTCTCCTTGATCCGTATTCTAATATGTATAAGCTTATTACTTACTGTATGAGTGATACATCGGAAGGCGCTGCAGCAATGGCTACTGTATCAGCCAAGGCAGCTAACAACCGTACAAGAGCTGATTACTTCAGCTTGCTTAAGTCATCGCTTAACGGAACCTATGATCCTGCAACAGATACATATGAGGATGCTTCTGTTTGCTTCGGATTTAATGAGAAGGATCAGGTCAAGGCAGTTAATGACGGCAGCTTTGGTACAACCTATGGCGGATATGTTACCGTATTCGGCGGAGTTGAAACTGATGTATATGTAAACGGTGTGCCCAAGACCATAGTTCCCAGCAGAACATCCGTTAATGCCTTTGATGCAGGTAATATCCTTCAGAAAGCAGCAAAACGTCCCAAGTTTGCGCTTCTGATCCCACCGACGATCTATGGAGAGGGTGATCCGTCGACAGAAATGACAGGCAGCTCTTTCCAGATCAAGTATGAGATATATCTTGAGCCTTTTGCTTCAGAAGAGGATAGAAATGCAGCCAAAGGTCAGCAGGCTTATACCATCAATTTCTACGTAGATGATAATACCGACACAATGTTCGGTGAGGATGAGATTCTTTACACACGTAACTTTAACTATGATTCAGGCGGAGATGTTGCTACAGCCGGACGATTCAATGTAAACTTCTCATCACAGTTCGACGGAGCTATGTACTGGAAGTTTGAGGTTGTTACACATAACCGCAAGGGATCAAAGACCTATGATCTGAAGAGCTCCACCGTTAATCTTTCAAAGGTTAAGGTGAAAGAGAAGAATGAAGTAAATCTGCTTCAGATCATGCCTGAAAAGGCTTCCGTCGGTTCAAAGACAGAGGGCTGTACACTGTTCTTCTGTACAGAGTGCCAGCAGGCAAAAAAGATCCTTCGCGGAAACCGTTATACAGGCGATGGTAAGAAATACGGTCAGCCGTATACAACGAATGCGCAGTTTACAGATGGTAACTTTAATGCCATGAATGTTGCATTGCAGAATCCCGCAAACGGTGATCCGGCCTATGCTGCAACAACAAGTAAAAAGGCAACTACATATCACAATCAGGCAGCCAACAAGAATCTCGGTACGCATGTTCATAACTTCGGTATTGTAAAATATGACGATAATCTTAAGTATACAGGAACGGCTACCATACGTAATCAGAAAGCCGAAGATGCTAATGTAGGTAATGATGACTGGAGTCAGAACTGGGCATATGATCTTCTGAATGACTACACCTTTGATATGGACATCTGGACCACACGCGATTTTGAAAACAATGTGGCTGATGCCATGAGTATGATCAATGCTGGTATTACGGATGTAGACACGGTTATTGCAAACTACGATGAACTTGCACAGCTTTACTTCAAGTACTATAGAACCATGCAGAGGATCATCGATGGAACGGTTGATACTTCTAGCGCGGACTTCAATGACCTGATGAGAAAGCTTACAGGAGCAACAAACGGTGATATTAAGGCAACAAACCAGTCTGATGCGACCCATGCACTCGAAACTGCAAAGGGTGGTTTCGGTGTAAGCGTAAATGAGTTTAACCAGTATCTCGTTGCACAGAAGAATCTGGATGCGCTTCTTACTCTTGCTGAGACAAAGGTTGATCATGTCGGTGATACCAATCATGATAACTGGCTTGAGGAAATTGCATACGAGAAGCAGATGCACAGATATTATGATTTCTACAACCTGACAAATGCTATGACAGGTGCAGATAAGTATTCGGGCTGGACGGCTCAGAACTATACTGTATTTGCAGCTGACGGAACCAACACTACTACTACAACAAAGAATGCAAGTAATAATTTCTATAATGAATTTTCCGGATTCTATCAGTATTGGAGAAATGCAAAGGTCTATGAGCGTTACTTCTACAGTATGTACACGAAGTATAAGACCTACGGAACGATGTATAAAGATACTGACGGAAAGTATTACCCGGATTACTACCAGTTCTTTACATGTATAGTAATGGGTGTTGACCGTGGCTACGGCGGAGATGATATCAAGAGCAAGGATGCGATCCGTACACTTCAGATATTCATTGAGCAGGAAGGTAATATGTTCATCTTCCGTAATACTCTTGCCGATAAATATGAAGTATGGCCGAATCAGAGTAACTCCAATACCGCAAATATGACTGAAGGTCTGAAGACTCTCTTTGGTCAGGATTATAATCATACGGCAATACAGTATATCTATGGGGAGCTTCCGACATCTTTGTCAGTATCATATAAGAATCAGTGGAATGGTGATCTCGCCGGAACAAAGATAGATACGATTTCTCCTAACGAAGGCCTGAATATAAAGATCTTCTTTGGAGACAGCGACAGAGTAGAGGTTACCAAGACAAACAATCCAGGTAAGGTACATGTTGACTGGCAGAATTCAAAATTCTTTATTCAGAGCTGGGATGGGGCGCCTAATGCCAACTATTATGGAGGCGGAGCTACTGTAAGTATTCAGGGAAAAGAGGTATTCAAACTTATGCCTGATGCCAGCGGCCCTACAGGTTCTGCAGATTATGAATTCACTGTTGAACGTCCGATAATCGGTCAGACAACGATCGGTGCGTCCGATAAGGTTATCAAGTCCTACAAGATGTCTAACGGTTCTACAGTCAGCGCAAAAGAAAGTGATGTATATTACTACAGTCCGTTCCTTAAGGATGGCAGCACAATTACAGTTTCAGGTACCCACAGAACATGGGCAACTGACGGCGCACTCGGAAATGACTACAAAGAGCTGCTGAATATGTATAAGTGCACGACCGCTATGGAGAAAAATCAGGCAGTACCATACCAGGATCTTAACTTCGGCGGCTCAGGTTCCTACCTCGGTGTTACCGACCGTGCCAGCCAGGTAAATAAGGGTGTTATCACACTTTATCCGTTCAAAATAGTTGCTGAGAATATGCATCTGTCCAAGACGAATCCTAACGGTTTCTCAACGGATATTGAAGATACGGATCTGGTTGTTTACTACACACTTTCGGGTGGTGAGAATAACGGAAATAATATTGCTTCAGTTGTAGCAGCTGATCCCCATGATGGTATAGATAACTATTATCTGTACTCATACGGAAGCGTTACATACTGTGGTGCCGGTAACTCCAACCTTACAGGACCCAAGCGTGACAACAATGACGAGCGTAAGCTCTTCATCAATGTCATCGTTAACACAGCAAGGAAATCCGTATTCGGACCTTCTATCGCAGTTTATGATGCACCTGCTACATATTCATCTACAACACAGCGTCCTAACGAACTTAGTGATTCCACACTGTACAGGATGGAAGAAGTAACTTACAATGGTGCGACCGTAGGTGTAAGATATATTTATATCGGGGAAGGTCAGGGAACTGATTACTATGCAGTAACTGATAATGGTGTCACAACATACTACTATGTTGATCCTGATTCGTTTGGTAAGAATACCAATATTGCACAGTTGGACAACGGAGAGTATGTGATCAATCTCACAAGTACTTCGGACATACCTTCGTTCTCATATCTTGTGACTGTTCCGAATAATAATGATGAGGTTGATGAAGTAAAGATTTACTACGATCTTTCAAGAGAAAGAGATGGAGATAACTGGTCCAGATTCGTTGATGACGGAACGGATATCGAAATCATGAGTGCTAAGGCAACGGATGCCGATGGCAAGATCATTGATAAGTCTATCCTAAAGAATCAGGATAAACCGATCATGTATATGGAGAATCAGAATCCGGGTTCTAATCCCTGGGCAGGACTTACACATAATGGTGACTCGGTCATCGATTTTAGTAAGCTGCAGTTGAACCTGGATAATAAAGATTACTTCGCACCGTATGATGGGCAGTTCACATACATTGTGATAGCAATCAAAACCAAGAAGGGTGATACCGCATACCAGCGTATTATGATCAAGCTTGCACCTAAGCTTTGGGATCTGACGTAATTACATTATCGGTATGAAACAAGAAGCAGTATAACGTAAAAAACAGGAGCCACATCCGATGAGGGTGTGGCTCCATTTTATAAGTATGGTATATTGCTTCCTGGCTGACCGACAGTAGCCGCTCCGACGCCCTTTGAAGGGGTAAGCGTAAAACTAACCGTGTTTCTCTCATACTTCTTGTAGACAGATGACCATGGCATTAAGTTCTTCCAGTTTGCTGCTGTTTGAAGGAAGATCGAGATATGCTGCCACTCGGGGAGCGGTTTCATTACCATATTATCCACGGTTTCCACATGACCGGAACGGTGTCAGGGTTACCGGAATACTCACTGGCCGTCGGGCGGCTCAGAATACAGAAAAGCGGGTAGGAGAGGATCAAGTCCTTACCTACCCGCTTTTATAATGACCTTATGTATTATTTGAGCTTAGCGGCTGTATCATTATAAGTCCACTCAGGCCTTATCAACCTGCTTTTTGCACTTTTTCCTGATGAATATGATATATAGTATTACCAGTATCAGGGTTCCTACGGAGATACCTATTCCAAGCCACATTCCCTGTGGGGTATAGGTGATCCTGATATCATGATCTCCAGCACTTACTTTGATCCCGACTCCGTTAAGGAAGTTCATATGATCAACGGCTTTTCCATCCACATAGCATTGCCAGCCCTTCATATCGGGAAGAGACAGATATACGATACCGTCCTCCGGAGCCGTAATCATTCCGGTAATGGTGGAGCCGTTTGTACTGATATCTGACATGGTAGATCTGTTTAATTCGGTATGAAGCTTTTCAATCTCATCATAGTTTGCTACAGCAAGCCGGATATAGCTGTCTACCATAGTACTGCTCATTTCCATGGTGAAGTATAATTCATCAGTTTCTCCCTTTACAGCTGTACCGATATAGAAGATTGAATTGTTATAGGAGACATATACATCGCCTTCCACATCTTTTGCGGTATAGACAACAACCGGAACATAATCGCTTTCACCGCTGAGATATGCGGATCTGTCAGCCATTATATAGGTCTTATCCGGGTTCATTCCATTTGTAAGTTCTGCTTCATCTGTCTCAGGCTCGATGATACTATACAGGTCCCCATATCCCATGGCATGCATGAAGGCGTTCTGGTACAGGAAACAGTTCCGGCCGTTATTATCGCTGTAAGCATCACTTGCAACTGAGCTCCAGCCTTTGATCGCTTCTGTGTCCCTGAAAAATACACCGAGAGGCAGGAAATACGGATTCTCGTGCAGCGTGAGATTATTGGTTTCATCGATTATCTCATAATGTGACCAGGAATTATCCACATAATCATTGGATATGTGATATTTAATGTGAAGCAACATATCAGCCAAAGGATTTCCTCCAAGATAATACATATAATTACTGGAGGAAAGCAGATTCCATCGGTTGAACTGCTTGATATGATCGGTGGTCATAAATGAGGAGAATACACTTATCGATCTGATATCGGTACTCTCGGCCCGGTTATCGGATTTATCTCCGATGATCTCTGTCGCTGTAAAGGGATCCTTCATATCGGGATGACGTTCTGTAAGAGTCCGGATGTCTTCAGAGGATGCCTCAGTGGCTGCATTATGTCCCAGATACCGGAATGAGTATAAAGCGCTTAACGTAAGCTCAAGAAGGAGTATTGCCAGTGCTGCTTTACATACAGTCTTTCGGTGCTTTTTGATAAGCTGTAATCCGGCCAGAAGGATATAGGTCCCTGCAAATATCAGAGTCATGATCAGGGTTATCTCCGGCACATAATCCTTACTGTATGCCCAGATCCACAGAGGAACCAGTACTGCGGCAGATGCCCCTATTGTGATGCCCACTGTTTTAGCAGAATAATCTCTGATGGAGATCAGGATATCATAGAACATAACTACAAGCAGAAGGATAAAGAATGCGGCGAAACGGTTGGGCACATTTGCCTGGTAATGGAAGCCGTGGAGTATGTAGTTTAACGTGCTGTTACCAAAGGAAAGGAAAAGCAGAGCAGCCAGTATGCTGCGGCGTATGCGTATTGACAGCTTTACCCTCTTATTGATCAGGTAAAGCGGAATACAGAACAGAAGCAGTATCCCGATATATATATTAGCCTTAAAATCATTATCCGTTACAACTACAGGCTCGTGAAAACTCATGGAGTCGGAAACCAGAGAAAGATAGCTGCCGTTTGGTATAGATACGGATGATACGGAATCCGCAGCCTTGTAGGGTGAATCCATAGCTCTCAGGTAATAGGGTATGAGGCGGAAGCATGCAAGCAAAGCAGTGGCGACTGATGCTATAAGGATACGTATTCCCTTAATGAAGAAATCCTTTATGCTTTCAAAATGCATTGTGAAGAAATAAAGGAAGATGAATTCACATAACAGGAATGCGGCGTAAGCGTCCCCAAGTTTTCCGAAAAGAATGAACATATAAAGAAAAGGTTTCTTTTCGTAAATCAGCATTTCCATACCGAGAAGGATCAAAGGCGCCGTAGTCAGGAAGCCGAAGCCTGCATATATAAAGAAGGATATATTAAAGGAGCAGAGTGTATATGCAGTTCCGAGAACAATAAGACGCCAGTCTTTTTTATCCATTCTGAGGCCGCGGCGGTGTGTCAGGTATAAGATAAGATACAGACCTGCACTGACAAAGGATAAGTAATAGGAGAAGGTCAGGGTGAAGAGATACATTGATTCCGGCATGAGCAGGGAAGTCAGATAGCTCCAGGGAGAAAGAAAAGAGGCGGAATAATCATTATAGCGATCCAAAGCTATGCCTATGTTCCAGTTGAGAGCCCCCCAGTTTCCGTTCTTTGTATCATTCATGATGCCGCTGTAGCCGTTGAATGCCTGAACATATCCGTCACCTACCAGTGTGGCATTTGTTCCGAAGGGATTGCTGCTGGTATACATCTGAATGATGATAAAGATCAGAGTGGCGATACCGAAGGTGATGAAATAAACATAGTTATCCCGTATAAACTCTGAAACACTGTTAATTCCCTTTCCTGTAGCCAGGATCTTTATCTTATCCTTAACCGCAAGGAAAATGAGTACAAGAAGGAAGAGCAGTGAGATCGCTATACCCCAGTAAAAAAGAACAGGGCTTATATTTACTTCAATTGTATTCTCTCCCTCGGATAAGGGAACGATAACAGCGGAATCATTCAAAAAGCTTTCAGCCTTCACGGGTGATCCGTTGACCCTGACCGAAAGTCCTTTTCCGTTCCGGAGAGGAACGATCAGATAGCCATTCCCCTTCAGATTGGTATGGTAGAGTGTGGAAACTGCCGAGGAAGGTGCATATTCAGCAACCTGCAGCTTTGAAGTAAAGTCTTTGAAGGTATCATCATTAAACCCTGCAAACTCGGCGTTGAAGTTTCCCTGTGCGTATTCCTTTTGTGTATTTACATGAATGAAGCTTGCGGAATGTCCGGATTCAACTTTACCGAAATGCTGTATGCTGAAGAGGGATGAATAGATGTCAGCGGTCTCGGCTGTGACAAATTCGTAATAATACTCTGTCCTTCTCGGATCCTCTACGTATTCCTCATCAAAGGCAAGAGATTCCTCCACATCAAAGTCTCCGGAAACTGCATTAAATACCTGTTCCCCGCCGAAAACCCCTGTGACCAGATTGTTTAGAGAGGCAAACGTGAAATCGGGAGCGAAATCCCATTCCGCAATATTGGTCGGGGCAAGGATTCCTTTGGCTGTGTAGGGATTTTTGTAGATCTGAACATTATAGACCGACTCTATGGGCTCAAGAAGAGAATCCACATTTTCCATTCCTTCTGGCGCAAGAACAAAGTCATAACCGAGAAGGGTATTGATCACAGGAGTATTTACCTCTTCTTCATTATGACAGAAAAGAATACGTGCATTTGCGTTCTTTTCATGTATCAGCCGGGAGGTTTCATACATGCGGCTGTCAAGAGTATCGGAATATTTATAGCTTTCAGATCCAACGACCCTCAGATTTTCAACATAGGTCAGGCATATTTCCGCCATTAGTGAGAGGGGCAGAAGTGTCAGGAAGAGACGCCTGGTCATGCTGTTGCTGCGGTAAAGCAGGATCAGGATGGACCCCACAGCCAGAAATTCCATGGCATAGATCACAGGCTGGATAGTGCTGTAACCGTCGCAGTACTTCGGGGTGAGCGCGATCATGGAGGCAAGCACCGCCAGAGCGGAAATGATCTGCCATACAGGGGTATGATCAATATTTAACAAAGCCTCGTAAGCCATGGATATCAGCTGTGCAACAAAAATAAATCCGAATACCGAAAGCGCTGCGTCCGAATAAAAGAAACCGTTAAAAATGTAATTAGGCGTAAAGAATATGAGACCGGTTGTCAGTATCACCATGATGGATGACTGGCTGATTCGCCGGCGTACAGAGATGTTTGGGTTTCCGACATAGAGTATAAGAAGGAATACGGTAATTATACCACAGAAGATGTCGATCCCATACCCGTAGTATTCAGAAGAGGATGGCGCTGTTTTCGGGAAAAGGGCCTTCAATACGTCGAAGAAAGAATTTCGTATTCCGCCGTAGGGGAAATCAGTGGAGATTTCCTTCTGGAAGAAACTGCTTCCCATTGAGTTGAGAATGATCACCATTCCGGCTCCTGCTGCCAGAATATCAGAGATAAGCTTCAGCAGGATATTTCTCAGGGCATGATGAATGTCACTGTAGTCATATACTGCAGTGTAGATGATCGAAAAGATGAAGACGATAATGGTCATGTAAAAGCTGCAGAATACCGATGCAGTCATAAGTGCCGCATACAGCTTCCAGCTGCCGTTTTCCAGCAGGTTGTCCAATGCCATAAGGATAAGGGGGAAGAGGACTACCACGGAAAGGTGGCTTACATCAAGTCCCTGTCCGACCATATAGGCAGAAAGGGCAAAGGCTACGGAGAAACCGAGATTGGGTATATCCAAAAGTGAAAGCGCTGTACCTATAACGCCCTTCGGAGTTTCGGAACCGCCAAGTCTGAAATCACTGTGCTCCTTTTTGCCTTTGGCTTCAGCTTTTTCTCTTTGCTTTTCTTTTCTAATCCTTTTCTTTTCATTAAGCTCGCTGATGGCATCGGAACGAAGTGCCTCCTGAGCTTCTTTTCGTGCGATAATACGTGCCTTGCGGCGGGTAAGGAAAATGGACATGAAAAGACCGGCAAGGCCGAGCTTAAAGGCATAAAGGATATTGATCACCGCCAGAATGGCCATCCGGGGGAAGACAAGTATGAGCAGGTTCAGAGGATCGGACAGATAATAGGTAAATACTGTGGAAAAATCATATCCGTTACCTGATGTAAGGCTGTAGACCAGACTGTCCCCGCCATGCACCCTGTCGTAGAGCTCGTAATAATACGTAAGATGTTCACTCATCCCGCCGCTTGTCATTACGTCCTTTCCGCCGAAGGGCGCAAAGGAACCTGCCAGCATACCTATAAGTACTGCAGCAAAAGGGATAAGAAATGCAAGGATGCGTATGGTGCGGATATATTTTTTGTCCGTGCCGGGAAGGGCGGTGTCAGCGGATTTTATATTCAGGTTGCCGGCCTTTTTGGTTTTTTCCGCTTTTTTTTCAACTGCTTTTGTGCTCATATATTCCTCCGGTGTCGTAGTGAGAACACATGAAGATCCTTTGACTGAGTCAGGGGATCTTCACGGTGTTCGGAATGACATTTATAAAGTCAGGGAACTCTGTGCTGTAGTCAGAATGAAATCTACTTATTATTATTCTTCTTCGCCGCAGCAAGCATCAGCTTGATACGGTTGATCTGGTTAACCTCCGATGCGCCTGGATCAAAATCGATGGGGACGATGTTGGCATCCGGGAACTGTGCGCGGAGCTTCTTTATTACGCCCTTGCCGATGATGTGGTTCGGCAGGCAGGCAAAGGGCTGCGCGCAGATGATGTTGGGTGCGCCGGAATGGATCAGCTCAACCATTTCGCCGGTAAGGAACCAGCCTTCGCCGGTTTCATTTCCGATGGAGACGATAGGTTTCGCAAAATCCGCAACGGTACGGATGCCGGTAACCGTATCAAAGCGTTTGGAGTTTTTAAGAGCCTGTCCCATAGGCTCCCTGAGCTTTTCAAGATACCAGATCGCAATATCGCTGATGACCTTGTTCTTGTTGGGTTTGCCCAGGAATTCATGACGGTAGTCCGCATTGAAGAGACAGTAGGTCATGAAATTCATCATATCGGGCATAACAGCTTCGGCACCTTCCTGTTCCAAAAGATCCACCAGATGGTTATTCGCGGAGGGAAGGAACTTCACCAGGATCTCGCCCACAATGCCGACTCTGGGCTTGCGGCAGCTGTCATCGATGGGTATCTCATCGAAATCCCTTACGATATCCCTTACGATATGACGGAAATTATGGGAGCCGCGCTGCAGATCCCTTATACAGATGCGTTCCCACTTCCGATGCAGCTTATTGACCGAACCGGGTACCTTCTCGTAGGGGCGGGTACGGTAGACAACCCGCATGAAAAGGTCTCCGTAGAGCAGCGCGTGCATGGCGCATTTTATTCCCTTGTAATTGATCTTGAAGCCGGAATTCTTTTCCAGTCCCTGGGCGCTTACGGAAATGACGGGGATATTCTCATAACCGGCCTTCGCAAGGGCGCGGCGGATAAAGCCGATATAATTTGTGGCACGGCAGCCGCCGCCGGTCTGGGTGATGGCCACAGCCAGTTTGGCAGGGTCGTATTTTCCGGAGAGTATGGCCTCCATGATCTGACCTACAACTATGATGGAAGGATAGCAGGCGTCATTGTTAACATATTTGAGACCTACATTTATTGTTTCCTTCTCCGCATCGGGCAGCATTACGAAATTAACCTTTGTATGTCTGAGGGCTGCCTGCAGCATCTTGAAATGTATGGGTGACATCTGGGGCGTGAGCACGGTATATCCGTTGTCACGCATTTCTTTAGTAAATTCCACGCGGTGCAGCTGAGTGGATACCGGCTGGGGATGCACGCCGTGCTTCCTGCGGGCCTTGACGGCTGAGAGCAGGGAGCGGATGCGGATCCTGGCTGCCCCGAGATTGCTTACCTCATCTATTTTTAGTACCGTGTAAATACGGTTGGAATTCGACAGGATATCATTTACGCAGTCGGTGGTGACGGCATCGAGACCGCAGCCGAAGGAGAAAAGCTGGACAAGCTCCAGATCCTCGTTGGTCTTAACATAGTTTGCGGCTCTGTAAAGCCGTGAGTGATACATCCACTGGTCTGAAACGATCAGCGGCCGCTCCACCTTTGAAAGATGTGAGATGGAATCCTCGGAGAGGACCGCAACACCGTAGGCGTTGATGAGTTCCGGGATGCCATGATTGATCTCCGGATCTACATGATAGGGACGACCGGCGAGAACGATGCCCAGCTTTCCGGTCTTACGCAGGAACCGGAGGGTTTCTTCACCCTTTTTACGCACATCCTGCTTAACCTTTTCAGCCTCCTCGTAGGCTGCATCCACCGCCTCGGAAATCTCCGCCGGCGTAACATCGGTGTATTTCTTAAACTCCCTGTGCATGCGGCGCTTAAGGGCTTCCGGGTTGTCAAGAGCAAGGAAGGGCCGGATGTAGGTGATATTCTCGGTCTGGATCTCTTCCATGTTGTTTTTGATATTTTCCGAATATGAGGTGACGATGGGGCAGTTATAGTGGTTGTTTGCCTCCGGCGTCTCATTCATTTCATATGGAACGCAGGGATAGAAAATGGTCTTCACGCCCTGCTTTATCAGCCACATCACATGACCGTGGGACAGCTTTGCGGGATAGCATTCGGTATCGCTGGGAATGGACTCGATGCCCATCTGGTATATGTCCTTTGAGGACTTCGGGGAGAGCATGACGCTGTAGCCCAGCTTCGAAAGAAAGGTGTGCCAGAAGGGATAATTCTCATACATATTGAGGACTCTGGGCACGCCGATAACGCCTCTCTTAGCCTTCTCAGGCGGGAGAGGCTCATAGGAAAAGAGACGGTTATATTTGTATTCATATAGATTCGGCATATTCTCGGCATTCTTCTTTCCGCCGAGGCCGCGCTCGCAGCGGTTACCGGTGATGAAACGCCGGCCGCCGGTGAACTTGTTTATGGTGAGCAGACAGTTGTTGGTGCAGAGCCCGCAGCGTGCCATCTGTGTCTCATAGGTGAGGGCATTAACGTCCTCCTCGGAAATGGTGGTGGAAACAAAGCCCTCCACGTAGTTGTCCCTTGCAATGAGGGCGGCGCCGAAAGCACCCATGATACCGGCGATATCGGGACGTATGGGCTCCCTGCCGGAAACCAGCTCAAAGGCTCTGAGCACGGCATCATTATAAAATGTACCGCCCTGTACCACGATCTGGCGGCCAAGCTGTTTCGGATCCGTCAGCTTGATAACCTTGAGCAGTGCATTTTTGATTACCGAATAAGCAAGGCCGGCGGAAATATCCTCAACGGAGGCTCCTTCCTTCTGGGCCTGCTTTACTTTTGAATTCATGAAAACGGTGCATCGGGAACCCAGATCGATGGGTGTCCTGGCCGTGAGCGCGATCTCGGCGAAATCATGAACCTCATAGTCAAGGGATCTGGCAAAGGTCTCAATGAAGGAGCCGCAGCCCGAAGAGCAGGACTCGTTAAGCATGACATTATCCACAACGCCGTTTTTGATCTTGATGCATTTCATATCCTGACCGCCGATATCAAGTATGGTATCAACGTCGGGATCGAAGAAGGCGGCGGCAGTGAAATGTGCCACGGTCTCAACCTCACCGTAATCCAGGTTCATGGCGGACTGAAGCAGTGCCTCGCCGTAACCGGTTGAGCAGCTTCCCGCTATCTTTGCAGTGGGAGGAAGGATGGAATAGATCTCCTTCATGGCTCTGATGGTGGTATTTACGGGGCTTCCGTTATTATTTGAATAAAAATCATAGAGAAGCTCGCCGCGCTCGCCTATCACCGCAAGCTTGGTGGTAGTGGAACCGGCGTCGATGCCGAGGAAGACATTTCCCTTATAGGTCTTAAGATCTCCGCGGCGTACATGATAGGAGTGCTGTCTCTCACGGAATTCCTCCAGTGCCTCCTCATCTTTGAAGAGAGGCTCCAGTCGGTTTACCTCGATCTCGATCTTCAGGTCGTCCGTAAGCTTTCCGGCAAGGTCCGAGAGCGTGGTAGTCCTTTTTTCGTCTGCGGAGAGGGCAGCGCCCATGGCCGCAAAAAGATGTGAATTTTCAAGCAGGATGGCATGTTCCTCATCCAGGTTGAGTGTCCGTATGAAGCATTCCCTGAGCTGGTCAAGGAAATGCAGGGGGCCGCCGAGGAAGGCCACATGGCCGCGTATGGGCTTACCGCAGGCAAGTCCGGAAATGGTCTGGTTCACCACGGCCTGGAAGATGGACACTGCCAGATTCGGTTTGGTAGCGCCCTCATTTATAAGCGGCTGGATATCGGTCTTCGCGAAAACGCCGCAGCGGGCAGCAATGGGATAGACCGTATCGTAGGTTTTCGCGTATTCATTAAGTCCGGAGGCGTCAGTCATCAGAAGGGCAGCCATCTGGTCCACAAAGGAACCGGTGCCGCCCGCGCAGACGGAATTCATCCTCTGCTCGATGCCGTTTTTTGAAAAGTATATGATCTTTGCGTCCTCACCGCCCAGTTCTATGGCAACGTCGGTCTGGGGCGCATTTTTTTCAAGTGCCGAGGATACACATACCACTTCCTGTTCAAAGGGAACATCGATCACCTTGGCCAGGGCAAGTCCTCCGGAACCGGTTATGTCCGGTGCGATCACGCAGTCTCCGATACTGCTGACAGCATGCTCCAAAAGTTCTCTGAGAGTCTCCTTGATCCTTGCAAAATGCCGCTGGTATTCCGAGAAGAGAAGCTTTCCGTCATCATCCAGAACGGCTATCTTAACAGTGGTTGATCCTATATCGATTCCTAAGCGTTTCATGATACTCCTTTATGCCGGAAACCCCGGCAGATTTATAGTCAGCTTTTAATGTATTGTTCAAAACCACATACATTTCAACATTATAATCTTTTTCCTTCTTTATTACAAGAGAAAAGAGAGCCTCGGCATACTTGTTTTTCAGGTTGATTTATATTATAATGGTATAACTGTTCGGCAAAACCCCGTGTACGCAGCATACGGATCTGCAGCTGGGCTGAACATAATAATACTTAGCAGTTTTTCATTCAGGAGATATCTCAACGATGAAATTTTTCGATAAAATGGAACGAAAGATCGGCCGCATAGCCATACCGCATCTTCCGATCATTATGACCGGCTGTTTCGTTGCCGGATATATTTTCTATTTCTTTATGCCGAAGGTTTACCAGTATCTGATACTTAATCCTTATGAGATAGTATATAATAATCAGTACTGGAGACTGATCTCATGGATCTTCACCATGCCCTTTGAGCTTTCGGATACCTTAAGCTATCTGCTTGCCCCCATTGCAATATATTTTTATTTATATGTCGGACGTTCCCTGGAGGCTACATGGGGAAAATTCATGTTCAACCTGTATACTTTCGGCGAGATCATCCTTACAGATATAGCGGTTTGTGTTACCTGCGGCATACAGGGCTATAACGCAAGCTTTCTGTCATATCTCGATGCGGCCGGCGGCATGCTTCCCACGACACGTTACATGCTGCTTTCCATGTTCCTTGCCATGGCGGTGATCTTCTCGGATCAGGAGGTACGTTATGCCTTCGTGATACCTATGAAGATGAAATGGCTCGCCGTGGTGGATCTGGTCTTCATGCTGTATGAATTCATCAGATTTGATTCGGTTTACAGGCGTGTGATCATTGTCACCTGTGTGGTTACCTTCCTGATATTCTTCTTTATCAACAGAGGGAAAAACGGCAGGAGCTTCAGGCAGATGCGCCGCAGCCGTCAGTTCAGGAAAGCATATGAGGAGGGACGCAGGAACCGGGAGCGGGAAGCCGGGTACCGGACAAAGGAAGAAGACCGGAACTTTGAGGAACCGCCCTACGGGAAAGCGGGGGTTCGCAGCGGCGCGAAGATCATAGCCATGCGGCCTGCCGGAAAGCATCCGATCCACCGCTGCGCAGTGTGCGGCAGGACCGAGCAGGATGATCCGGATCTTGAATTCAGATACTGCTCCAAATGCGCCGGAAATCATGAATACTGCAGCGACCATCTGTATACCCATGTACATGTGGAGAGTGATGAATAACAGAACCGGATGGTTCGGGCAAAACTATTCTACGAGGAGATTTAGAAATGGACACCAGAACATTTACCAGAGAGTCAAAGATCCTTCTTACTGACCTCAGGGCCGGAAGGAATACCGTGGCTAACCTGCAGAAATACATTACGATGATAAGCTCTTCCTTCACGGATTACGGTATCATGAAGGTGGCGCTGAATCTGCATACCCGCAGGGAGGAAGATAAGAAGCTCAGTGATGACTCGGTGCTTATGAATATCATAAAGGAGGCTGCGGAGATCGGAATGCCCGACACTCCGGAGAAGAAGGCACGGATCAGGAAGCTTATAACAGAGCTTTCGGGTGTCCGTCAGCAGATAACTGCGGAAATGCGTGCCATCACAGCTTTTGTGGATAAGCTTACCATGCATGAATCAGTGCTGAACCGCAAGATCGCCGCAAACACAGAGGAGATTGAGATCCCGGATGCGGGCATGGTGGAAAGAAATGTGGAACAGTTCATTTTCTCCGATAAGGACAGAGTGGGCGTAAATCTCAGGATCCAGCAGGTGATCGCCCAGCTTCCCGTCAGAATGACAAGGCAGAGATTCTATGATGTGATCGCCCGGAGTGTAGCGCTGTATAAGGGCGGAGAGAGATCGGTCGCCGAAGATTTCGTCGATTCGGTCCGTGATGTTGCCGGAATAACCGAGATAGACGGAAGCAGCCTTAAGCATTATAAGAAACTTCAGGACGTCCTGACGAAGACATTGGAAAGACTTGACTCCATTGATTATCTAACTGTTTCCGCGGATGAGGTGGAGAAGGCAGGCAGTGCGATCGAAGAGGCGGCGGAAATGCTGAGCGGGCTTTCATCGGATCTCATGCAGAAGCAGGAGATCGTAAATGATCAGCTGATCCTTTTATATACATCACCCTATGCAGCTGCCGAATATCAGGATGCGCGTTTCTCCGGGGCGCTTGAGCTTCTGAGAAAGATCGTATCGGATAAGGAGCTTGAACCCGAAGAGCTTGTGGACAGGCTTGCGGCTCTGGAGGGAATGCAGGAGGAGGCTTACGAAAGACTTACTGTGCTTGAGGCGGATCTGGATATCCTTGCGGCAAAGATGGATAAGCCGACAGCAAGTGACCTGAGATCGGCGGATCTGCTTACATCCAGCAGCCTCTTTACGGATCTGGACAAGATGCTCTCCCTTGCAGAAGAAGAAAGGGAAATGGCGGACGATGCGTTGATAAAGGGACTTACGGAGTCACTCATCGCAGATTTTGAAAGTATGTTCTCCGGTATGGATAAACTTAAGAGACGGGGAACCATGGCGGTGGTACTCGGACATGTCCCGGTATTCTTCGACAGCAGAAAAGAGATCACGGATTATATCGCCTATTCCCTCGAACATTGCGGGGATGACAGGGAACTGGGAGCAGTCTGGGAACTGCTGCAGACCGTGATAGGATAATGACCAGTCCGGGAACTGCTGCAGACCATGATAGGATAATGACCAGCTTTTACTTACGGTGGACATATTATGAAGCTTGCGGATAATATTTATACGGATATAGAAAAGGACAGTAAGTTTAAAAAGGCTTTGTCCGCCATCGCAAAAGGGGAGTATTCCGCTCCTCTTTTTGTGGTGACATATCCGCTTTTTTCCTCAGGCATCATGGAAATATATGAATATAATGAGCTCCGGCAGAACTTTTACCGTACGCTGGACGATAAGATCGAGATCATAGGGGTATCCGGGTCAAAGGACGGCGCGAGACAGGTGCTTATGGATATCCTTGAGGATCATCTTAATGAAGAGGGGGTGCTTGAGTGGCCGTAGTGCTTACAATCTTAAAGATCCTCGGCATAATCCTCCTCTGCATCCTCGGACTGCTGATCCTGATCGTCACACTGGTGCTGCTGGTGCCGGTGCGGTATAAGGCAGAGGGGGAATATTCGGAGAATGAGACGGCGGTGCACTTAAAGATCCGCTGGCTTATAGTCCGGGTGCTGGGTAATTATACAAAAGAAGACGGTTTGGATCTGAAGGCCAAGGTCGCCTTTGTAACTGTATATTCCATGAATGGGAAGAAGAAGGAAGGGGAGGACCATCTGGTAATAGAGGAAGGTCAGTCGCCTCCCGCCCAGCCGCCTCCGGATAATGTTCCGGCAGAAACCGTGGGAGAAAATGCTCCGGCAGAAACCGTGGGAGAAAATGCTCCGGATCCCGAAGCTCTTTCGGAGGAGGATGCTCAGGTCTTCGGGGACGGAAAGCCGAAGAAGGAAACAAAGGAAGAAAAGAAGGCCCGGAAGCAGCGGGAAAAGGAAGAAAAAAAGCTGCTTGAGGAAGAAGCCGCCGCAACGTCCGCATTGGAAGGAGAGGTTGAATCCGGCGGCGGAGCCCGGGATAAGCTTGATCAGACCCGGGATAAGCTGGAAGCCATAAGGGATAAGATCGGGACCAAGAGGTCTCATATAGAACAGTTCCTTGCCAAACCATATACGAAAAAAACCATAGAACGTGTCAAGAAGCTGCTGATAAAGATATTAAAGCATCTTAAGCCTAAGAAAGGGCATGTGGATCTTACTTTGGGCCTGGGATCTGCGGCGGATACGGGTATGATACTCGGAAAGGCGGCCATGTTCTATCCGCTATATGGAAAATGGCTGTTCATCACACCGGATTTCTATTACAAGAGGATAGAAGCGGTGGGCGAAGTAAAAGGCAGGATACGGCTTGGCTCCATTGCCGTGCCGGCACTCATTTTCTATCTTAGAAAAGATACCAGAAGAACTATCAAACTTGCAAAGAAAATATGATCAGGAGGATATATAAATGGCAGACCAGGTTAGGAAGAATGATTTTAATCAGACAGTAAGCACCCTCTTTAAGGGAATGGATGCTTTTCTTACATCCAAGACGGTTGTCGGTGATCCGATAACTATCGGAAATACAACCATCATCCCGCTGGTAGATGTGAATTTCGGCGTTGGCGCGGGAGCCATGGGCAATTCAAAGGGAACAAACAATGCCGGCGGCGGTATGGGCGGAAAGCTTTCTCCCACAGCGGCTATCGTTATCCAGGATGGTCTCATCCGCATGATGCCTGTATCCGAGGAGAGCACACTTTCCAAGGTTCTTGATATGGTACCCGGCGTGGTTGGAAAGGTTCAGGACTTCATCGGAAAGAAGGAAAAGAAGGAAGAGAAGGAAGAAGTTGAAGAAACGGTTCATTCGCTTCAGGATGAAGAGATATGATCGTGTCGTTGACCGGCAAATGTGGCACACCCGCCTGCCGTATCACGAAAATAAACCGGCCGGAGCATTATTACTCCGGCCGGTTTTTCAACAACATCCCGATTATGCACGCTGTACCTTGTCAGACTTAAGACATGAAGTACATACATAAATCCTCTGGGGGGTACCATCCACTACTGCACGAACGCGCTTGATGTTTGCCTTCCAGATATGATTGGATCTTCTATGGGAATGGCTCACATTATTTCCGAAGTGAGCAGCTTTGTCGCAATAAAAGCACTTTGCCATGACTTGACACCTCCTTTACATTTCGAAAATCGCCCTGTTCAGGCCACAACAACAGACATAATAACAGATATGTAAGCGGGATGCAAGTACATTTTTATTTTTTTTTGCAGGAAAGCTTATGATTATCGGAGAATGTTATTATTTTGGGCTGAAATACACCCCCGGAAAAGGAAACATACCGGCCAAAACCGTCCCGGATCGTCCCAAAAGGGAGCTGCGAAAAAAAATCTTTCCTTTTTATACGAAAGCTGATACAATACAGTGGATTATGTCTGAAGCATAATGACCTGAGGAACGAAAGGAGGAGGCGTATGGCAGGTACTATAGAAAACTCTAATGGAAAGATCGCCATTGATAAGAAGGTAATAGAAGATTATGCCGGGCATGCGGCTCTGGACTGTTTTGGTATCGTCGGCATGGTATCCACGGGTGTTAAGGACGGGATCGTTAAAATGCTTAAGGGTGATTCAATAAGCAGAGGCGTGATCGTTGAAAAGGATGAGGACGAACAGCTTATTATAGAATTTCATATCATTGTTGCCTATGGCGTAGGCATCAGGGCAGTAGTGAATAATCTGAGCAGTACCGTGAAATATCAGGTGGAGGATTACACCGGAATGAAGGTGAAGGCGGTCAACGTATACGTTGAAGGCGTTCGCGTCATTGATTAAGGAGGATTTTTGCAGTGAATACGCTTGATGCCGGAATGCTCCGGAAGCTTTTTCTGGACGGCGCGAACAACTTAAGTAATAATAAGGAATACATCAATGAACTGAATGTGTTTCCCGTACCGGACGGGGATACGGGAACCAATATGACACTCACGCTTATGGCTGCTGCAGCTGATGTAAAAGAGCAGAATGAGCCGACCATTGATTCTATCGCCAAAGCGGTTTCCGGAGGATCTCTGCGTGGAGCAAGAGGTAATTCGGGTGTCATACTTTCGCAGCTGTTCCGCGGCTTCTGTAAGGAAATCCGCGGTAAGAAGGAACTGAATCTGGTGGATATTGCTTCAGGTATGCAGCGCGCCGTGGAGACCGCCTACAAAGCGGTAATGAAGCCCAAGGAGGGTACCATACTTACCGTTGCGAGGAGTATGGCGGAAAGGGCTTCAGAGTTTGTCCAGGTGGATGAGACCCGGTCTGTACTTGAATTCATGGAGGATGTGGTCGCATATGGTGAGGAGGTGCTTAAGCATACTCCCGAAATGCTCCCCGTACTTGCCGAGGCCGGAGTTGTAGATTCCGGCGGACAGGGGCTCATAGAGATCATGAAAGGTTTCCTTATCGGACTGAAGGGCGGTACGGTGGAGACTGCCGAAGCCGCTCCTGTGCGTCTCGCCAGAGGTGCGGGCCTTCTTGATGACATCCCCAAAGCGCGTCCCGTATATACGACTGGAAGCGGGAACGATAACATTTCGACCGCGGATATAAAGTTCACTTACTGCACCGAGTTCATCATCCTGCTGGAAAGGGAGCTTAGTGACGGACAGGTTGAGGAGCTGAAGGAATATCTTCTTTCCATCGGCGATTCCCTGGTATGTGTTGCGGATGAAGAACTGGTTAAGGTTCATGTTCATACGAATCACCCCGGAAATGCATTCGAGAAGGGCCTTGAGTACGGTGCTCTTACGAGAATGAAGGTTGACAATATGAAGGAAGAGCACTCCGAACGTGTATTGATGGATCAGGAGCGCAAGAAGGCAGACGAGCAGGAAGAGGCATTCAGACAGATTAAGCTTGAACGCAGGGCTGCAGCGACAGAGAAGGCCAAAAAATACGGGTTTGTGGCGGTTGCGGCAGGAGAGGGCATCTCATCGATACTCAAAGAGATCGGTGTGGATCATGTGCTGTCAGGCGGACAGACAATGAATCCCAGTACGGATGACATTCTTATGGCGGTCAATGCTGTAAATGCAGAGACAGTATTTGTGCTTCCGAACAACAAGAATATAATCATGGCTGCGGATCAGGCAGCAAATATCTGCAGGGATAAGACAGTGATTGTGATCCCCAGCAAGACCATACCCCAGGGTATCAGCGCCATGATCGCATTTTCCGACGGGGCGGAGGCGGAAGATAACCGCAGGGAGATGACGGCGGCTATCGAAACGGTGAAGACCGGAGAGGTGACATTCTCGGTTAGAGATACTTCTGTAGAAGGAAATTCCATTCTTAAGGGCGATATCATGGGGATAGACGACGGTGGCATCCGGGCGGTCGGAAAGGATGTGTCCTCGGTTACCGATAAGATGATCGAGAAAATGGTTGATGAGAATACCGGCCTTATAACGCTGTACTACGGTGAGGATACCGGGGAGGCTGAGGCTGAGGCACTCTGCGGGAGTCTTCGGGAAAAATATGAGGATGTGGAGATCGAGCTTCACTCCGGCGGGCAGCCGATCTACTATTACATAGTCTCTGTGGAATAATACGTTATGGAATTACAGGACCCTGTTCAGGTTATACGCGGTATCGGTGATAAAACGGCGGAAGGCCTGAATAAACTGAATATAGTGACAGTGCAGGATCTTATTTCCTACTATCCGCGGCGCTACACGGGCTATGATCCGCCGGTTCCGATAGGGGAGGCGGCAGAGTTTGACCGTGTGACCGTCGAGGGCGAGATATGCACTGCCATAAAGGTAAATAAGGGGCCGCGATATACTATCACGACCCTTTCTGTACGTGATCCGAGCGGCAGTGCGGAAATGCTATGGTTCAATAGTCCATACCTGGCAAATTCACTGAAGAAGGGAAACAAATACTGTTTTACGGGGACACTCAGGATCAAAGGTAAAAGACGGGTCATGGAAATGCCGGAGGTCTTTCCGCCGGAGAAATATAAGGAAATGCAGAAAGTCCTTCAGCCCGTATATCCGCTTGGGGCTGGCGTAAAGAATTTCCAGCTGCGTAAAGCGATAATGGGTGCTGAGGAACTGATCGGATCCCTTCCGGAGACGGTTCCGGAGGAACTGAGGCAGCGCTACAGCCTGCTTACCAGAGCGGAGGCGGTTCAAAATGTGCATTTTCCGGCGGATACGGAGATGCTGAGGAAAGCGCTTAAGCGTATAGCCTATGATGAATTTGTGAGCTTTCTTCGATCTGTACAGGACATGCGCAGGGAGTGTATGTCATCCCCCAGTTCATTCTGCATAGATGATGAAGCAGACGGGAAACTGAGACAGCTTCTGGCTGGCCTTCCCTATAGACTTACAAAAGGACAGGAGGATGCCCTTGATGATATCATCATGGATATGTCTGGAGGATATGTAATGAATCGGATGATCCAGGGAGATGTGGGCTGCGGGAAGACCGTGCTTGCGGCGGCGGCCCTGTATCTTGCAGCGGTTTCCGGCTGGCAGGGCGCACTGATGGTACCGACTGAAGTGCTGGCAATGCAGCATTTCCGTGACCTGTCGGAGCTCTTCCGGGATACGGGAGTGAATGCGGCACTTCTGGTTGGATCGCTTTCCGCAAAGGAGAAACGCGATATACGGAACAGGATCAGGGAAGGAAGCGTCGATATAGTTATCGGGACCCACGCCCTGATCCAGGAGAGCGTGGAGTATAAGAACCTGGGACTTGTGGTTACCGATGAACAGCACCGTTTCGGTGTAAGGCAGAGGGAGCGGCTTTCCGAAAAGGGAGATCTGCCCCATGTTCTGGTTATGAGCGCAACACCGATACCGCGTTCGCTGGCGATGATCATTTATGCCGATCTTGATATTTCACTGATCACCGAGCTACCGGGAGGAAGAAAGAGGATACTTAACTGTGTTGTCGGAACGGATTACCGTCCCACGGCGTACAGGTTCATCCTGGGAGAGGTGCAGAAGGGACATCAGGCTTACATCATCTGTCCGAAGGTTGAGGATTCCGAAGGAACCGAGCTTGAAAATGTTGTATCCTATGCAGGTCAGCTGCAGGAGCTGTACGGAACCCGGGTAAGCGTGGGATATCTCCACGGAAGGATGAAGGATGAGGAAAAAGAACGTATCCTTGAAAGCTTCAGGCAGGGGGAGATTCAGGTGCTCGTGGCAACGACGGTCATTGAAGTCGGGATCAATAACCCCAACGCAACCGTTATGATGATTGAGAATGCGGAACGATTCGGACTTGCACAGCTGCATCAGCTGAGAGGACGTGTCGGACGGGGAAGCGACCAGTCTTATTGTATATTTATAAATGTAAACCGTACCGAGGAGTCTGTTGAAAGGCTCAGGGTACTCGAGGAGTCAAATGACGGTTTCCATATAGCGGCAGAGGATCTGAGACTCCGGGGACCGGGGGATTTCTTCGGCGTAAGACAGAGCGGAGAGATCATGTTCAGGGTGGCGGATATCTATGACCATGCCGATATGCTTAAGGCAGCCCAGGAGACGGTGCTGATGTCGCAGCATCAATCCTGACAGTGCTGATCCACGGAATGAAGAATATATTCATATGTAAGAACATATCCGGATCTATAAAAACGGGAGTATGGATTATGAGTGAAGAAGAAAAAAATGAACAGGGTATCCGGCAGGATACAGAACTTAATACAGAACACAATACAGAACACAATACAGAACACAATACGGAGCAGGGTTATTTTTCCGGGCAGGATATCCCACAGGAACCTCAGATTCAGCAGGTACCTCCCGCAGCCGGGGCGCTTCAGAATCAGCAGATATCTCCCGCAGCCGGGGCACCTCAGAATCAGCAGGTGCCGCCCGTGCCGCAGCCGGATCCCGGGCCGAAGAGGGCGGGAAGAGGGGCTTATATTGCCATCGTTATCCTTGCTGTTGCCGTGGTTTTCCTTTTGGGTGTCCTTATTGCATGGAAAATGGGCGGAAGTGAAAATGATAAATCTTGTTCTGCAGAGAGCGGAAATGCCACAGAGGATAAAAAGACTTCTGTGACGGCTGAAGCTACGGAGGTTTCCGGTGAAAAGGAAACCGGTGAAATGAAGAAGGACTCTGAAAAGGATACCGAAAAAAATACCGAAAAAGAGACTGAAAAAGACAGCGAAAAGGATACAGGGAAAGAAACCGAAGAGGAAACGGAAAAGTCCGGATCCGGCGATGATGTCCCCACGGTTACAAGACCTGCTGTGTATGCCACGGTTTCCGACGGCTCCTCCTGGCAGTCCGGCAGCGGATATGTGGTACAGTACAATGTGGATATACACAATATGAAGACCTCAGCCATAAAGGGATGGGAGGTCCGTATCCCGGGGTTTGAGGATGCAAAGCCGGGAGACCACTGGTCGGCTGAGATCGAACTGGATGGAGACGTTCTGGTGGCAACCGCGGTGGATTATAATACATCGATAGATGCAAAAGGCAGCACAAACTTCGGCGTTCAGGTTGAATTTAAGGACGAGTCGGCTTCGAAGAAGGTGAAGAAGAGCGAGGCCGAGGTATATATCAACGGTAAAAAATGTGATGAAACGATAGAGGTCCCCACAGCCGCAAAGGTTGAAAAAAAGCGTGTGGTTGAGCCGGATGCAGGTACAGCCTATGAGTCTCACGGCATGCTTTCCGTGAAGGGAACCGATCTGGTGGATAAGAACGGAAAGCTTTACCAGCTTAAGGGTGTCAGCACTCACGGCATTGCATGGTTTCCGGATTATGTAAACCCTGATGCTTTCAAAACCTTCAGGGATGACTGGGGAGCAAATCTGATCCGCCTTGCCATGTACACCGGAGAGAGCGGCGGTTACTGCAGCGACGGCGACAGGGATGAACTGAAGGAGCTTATCGATAAAGGCGTGGAATACGCTTCGGAGCTGGGAATGTATGTTATCATTGACTGGCACATTTTAAGTGATAACAATCCCAAAACCAATCAGGATGAAGCGGTCCTCTTCTTCGATGAGATGTCAAAGAAATACGCCGACTACGGCAATGTTCTTTATGAGATATGCAATGAGCCCAACGGCGGAACAAAATGGTCCGACATTAAGGAATACGCTGAAGCGGTCATCCCGGTTATAAGAAAGAATTCGCCGGATTCGGTGATCATAGTGGGAACCCCCACATGGTCCCAGGATGTGGATGAGGCGGCAAAGGATCCGCTTGAAGAGTATTCAAATATAATGTATACACTGCATTTCTATGCGGCAACACATAAGGATAATCTTCGTGACAAGCTCAGGAAGGCAAGGGAGGACGGACTGCCCATCTTTATATCCGAATTCGGTATCTGTGACGCTTCCGGAAACGGCGGCATAGATTACGGCTCGGCAGACGAGTGGTTCCAGCTGATAGAGGATTTCGGTATCTCCTATGCTGCATGGAATATTTCAAATAAAGACGAGACATCGGCTCTTATACGCTCAGACTGTACAAAGACCTCCGACTGGAGTGATGATGAGCTGTCCGAGTCCGGCCTCTGGCTGAAGAACACCATGAAGAGATGATGCTGTCCGGGAAAAGGGTCCGCCCGAAGAACAGGTAAGCGGATATCCCGAAAAAGGATACTCCCGGGGAACAGGTTATCTGTTATCGGGAGATAGCGGATATGCCGAAGATACTGAAAGGAATATACAACATGAGAGTCATAGCAGGAACGCGGCGCAGTCTGCCGCTTAAAACCCTGGAAGGGGATGCCACCCGCCCAACAGCGGACAGATATAAGGAAACCCTGTTCAATGTCATGCAGACGGAGATCCCCGGATCGCGTTTTCTCGATCTTTTTGCCGGCAGCGGCGGAATAGGTATCGAAGCACTGTCCAGAGGGGCACGGCACGCGGTGTTTGTGGAAAACAGCAGAAAGGCTCATGCTGTAATCAGGGATAATATACATTTCACAAAATTTGAGAATGAAGCGGATCTTATACTTTCTGATGCCGTATCATATGTCAGAAATCTCCCGGCGGTGGATTTTGATATCATTTTCATGGATCCGCCATATAATAATGGCCTGGAACAGCAGGTGCTTACGGTGCTTTCGGGAAAGAAATTCAAAAATCCGGATCCCCTCATTGTGGTCGAGTCATCGCTGGAGGAAGATTTTTCATATCTTTCGGAGCTGGGCTTTATGATAGAAAAGGTTAAGGCCTACAGGACGAACAAGCATGTTTTTATCCGCAGAAGAGAAATAAGTGAAGAGGTAAAGGAAAATGGCTAGGACAGCGGTTTATCCGGGCAGCTTTGACCCGGTTACTATGGGGCATATGGATCTGATCACCAGAACAGCGGGTCTCTTTGATCAAATGGTGGTGGCGGTGCTCATTAATTCGGAAAAAAAATCGCCATTGTTTTCTTTGGATGAACGTGTTATTATGTTGAAGGATGCATGTAAAAATATTCCAAATGTGTCCGTGGAATGCTTTGAAGGACTGCTGGTGGACTTTGTGCGTTCAAAGGGGGACGCCGTTATAATACGCGGCCTACGGGAGCTTATGGATTTTGAGATGGAGCTTCAGATGGCGCAGGTCAACCGTATTGCTTCAGGAGAAGGCGCGGAAGGGATCGAGACCCTGTTTCTTCCCACAGACCCCAAGTATTCCCATATCAGTTCATCAGTAGTAAGAGAATATGCGCGGTACCGGGTCCCGCTTAAGGGCTTTGTGCCGGAAAATGTATTAAATACCATGATGGAAAAAGGGATAGTGACATCCACAAAGGAGGATTAAGAAATGGGTAAAAAAGGCGTAGAGGAAATGATCGGTGAGATCGAGATATTTATCGATAACTGTAAATATCAGCCCCTCTCATCCAATAAGATCGTGGTTCCCAAGGATGAAATGGAACGGCTGCTCAGCGAACTGAAGCTGAAGCTCCCGAGCGAGATCGAGCGCTGCAAGAAGATCATGAGAAATAAAGAGGCGATCCTCGCATCCGCAAGAACACGTTCAGATGCCATTATTTCCGAATCGGTTAACGAAGCTAACCGCCTGGTGGATACAAACCATATAACAGAGCTTGCCAATATCCGTGCAAATGAGATCCTTGAAGCTGCACGGGATGAGGCCGACAGGATAATTGCCGATGCAAATGCCGAGGCTAATGAGGTACGTCTCGGTGCCATGAATTATACAAGACAGAAGCTGTCGGATATGAGGGATTTCTTCGCCGCAACTCTGGAAGCTGACCGCGAGAACTATAAGAACCTTGTGGACAGTCTTGAGAACAGTGTATTTACACTTGATACCAACATGAGCGAGGTAGACACGAGCATCAGTCTTCTCACGGGTGTTGCACCGGTTCAGCCGCTTCCCGAAGCACAGACGGGTTATCAGAAGGCTGCGGCTTCCGATGATGACATCGATGAAGAATATGATGAGGATGACGAAGATTACGGCTACGGTGACGAAGACGCAGATGAAGAAGAGGATGAAGATGACGATGATTTCGATGATGATTTCCTTGATGAGTAGGAACTGATCGGAAGCATACAAAAGTCCGGGGTTTGAAGGCTCCGGACTTTTTTATGACCATTTGGCACACAACTCGACAATCGGGCAGGAGGGGACAGGTTCTCATGCTGCCCGGTCTCTGCTATACCGGCGTAATTACGGGCGTACTCCTCAGCTCATCATTTTTCCTTATCCCGATACTCTGGTAAAGCAGCTGATTATAAAGATCTGTGGCTTTCCGGTCATATTTCCACAGCAGAGCAGCGGGACTTCCCTCTGCGGGACAGAAACGGGATCTTTTGGTGATTACGGTACAGCCGGCGGTATCTGACAGCTCCTTAAGAAGAAAGGTGCTGTCACTCCTTGCGGCAAGCAGATTCAGGTAAAGAGGTCCTTTATCCCCGGCTGTGACGATACGGTCCCGGTTTGTAACGCCGAGAAGCAGGTGCAGCAGGGCGCGGCATGCGCGGCCGCGGGTGACATTTTTTGTGTTAAGGGCTGTCAGGGCGTCTTCCCAGCTGATGGGGAGACCGGGTGCCGTGAGTCGTTTGTAAAGTCCGGGGGTCATATCCATCGGAAGCTCCTCCGCGGTCAGTCCGGGCTGAGCCGAAAGCAGGGAGGCTGCAAGCAGGGAGGAGAGGGTATCCGCCGGATTGTAAAGGGTATATCCTGCATTTATGATGATCTCTTTTGATGCTCCGGGCATTGAATCTCCGGGCAGAACAGTATTTTTCCCGGCTGTGTGCGCGAAAACATAATTCCTGATATCCGTTGCAGAGGCAAAGGAAGCGGTGTTTCCGCCGTGATAATCACCCTTGCGCCGGATCATCAGCGGCCGTATATCCGAAGAAAGCTGCTTCAGGGACAGAAGATACTCTATGGCGAGTATGTTATTGGGACGGGAGAGCAGCTGTGCCGCCTGTTCACCCAGTATGGAAAGCAGGGCGTCTTCACGGGCGGCGGGAAATGACAGACCTGCGGCAAGTGCTTCTTTCAGCCTTATCCTGTATTTCAGGGGCTCTTCAAGCAGGATATCGGTGATCCTGTCGAAGAGTTCCGGTTCGTTATCCTCGACACCGAAACAAAGGAAGTCGACGCAGTGCAGCTGATCCAGCAGGGTTACGGCACCCCGCGCAAAATCTCCTGCGGAGCCTGTGGCAAAAAGCACCGGGATTTCAAAGATCAGATCTGTTCCGCCGGCGCATGCGGCCGCGGCACGGGTCAGCTTATCCCAGAGCATGGGAGTGCCCTGCTGCGTAAAATTGCCGCTCATTACCGAAAGGGTATGTTCGGCCCCTGTAACTCTCTTTGCCTCCTCAAGGAGGTAAGAGTGACCGTTATGAAAGGGATGAAATTCACTGATCACAGCGATAAAGGACATGCTTTCCTCCACTTACTCTCAGGTTTATTTACGTTCAGATTATAAATGATTGCCATTTGAAAAGCAAATGTGATATAATGACCGGGCAGATCGTTTTCAGGAGTTGACCGCGCGTTTTCTGCGCATTCGACAGGAATTTCCGATTGTATCGGACAATTTGTATTTTGTGGTTGACATTTCCCGGGAAAAAGGTTAATATAGGACAATGAACGAACATACGTTTGTTAAGGAGGATTTTTTTGTTATGGCAGAAGATACCAGAATGGAGATGAAGCTTAAGGCGCTGGATGCGGCACTGGTACAGATCGAGAAGCAGTTCGGTAAAGGATCTGTTATGAAACTCGGGGATCAGGGAGCGCATCTTAACATAGAGGCAATTCCCACGGGTTCACTGAGCCTGGATATAGCCCTGGGTATAGGAGGCATGCCGAGAGGACGTGTTATAGAGATATACGGACCGGAGTCCAGCGGTAAGACTACGGTGGCGCTGCATGTGGTTGCGGAAGTTCAGAAGAGAGGCGGAATTGCCGGATTCATCGATGCAGAGCATGCCCTTGACCCTGTTTATGCAAAGAATATAGGAGTGGATATTGACAATCTTTATATTTCTCAGCCGGATAACGGTGAACAGGCGTTGGAGATCACGGAGACCATGGTGCGTTCGGGTGCCATGGATGTTCTGGTCATCGACTCTGTTGCGGCACTGGTTCCCAAGGCCGAGATTGACGGTGAGATGGGTGATTCCCATGTGGGTCTCCAGGCAAGACTGATGTCCCAGGCTTTAAGAAAGCTTACGGCAGTTATCAACAAGACCAACTGTGTGGTCATATTTATCAATCAGCTTCGTGAAAAGGTGGGTGTAATGTTCGGTAACCCCGAGACTACTACCGGCGGACGTGCGCTGAAGTTCTATTCTTCGGTGCGCCTGGATGTGCGCAGGGTGGAATCCCTCAAGCAGAACGGGGAGGTTATCGGAAACCATGTCAAGGTCAAGGTGGTAAAGAACAAGGTGGCACCCCCGTTCCGTGAGGCTGAGTTTGACATCATGTTCGGTAAGGGTATCTCACGTGCGGCTGATATCCTTGATCTTGCAGCCAAGTATGATGTAATAGTCAAGTCAGGTGCATGGTATTCCTATCTGGGAGAGAAGATCGGCCAGGGACGGGAAAATGCAAAGCAGTATCTGCAGGACAATCCGGATGTGATGGAGGAAGTGGAAGGAAAGGTCAGAGTGCTGCTCGGTGTTGATGAAGCGCCGGAGGGCAGCAGTGAAGATCCCTCCGATGAGGTTTAAGATATAGTAACTGTATGTTCATATATTCGGCGTATGAACTGCGGGCTTTTTTCTGAATTTGAGTGAAGCTGTTCTTCTTTTTTGTTCTTTTCGGGTTTTGTAAAGCAAAAAAGGAGAAGAAGATGAACAGAGAACAGATTAAAAACAGGCAGAAACCGGACCCGGAGAAGGAGGAATTCCTGTTCAGGGAACTGCCGCGTATGGTCGGAGAACGTCTTTCCGATCTTCCGGTGAATAATGTATATACCGGAGAGGTTAAGAAGAATAACGGAGTAAAGTTTTACGCGATGTATGCGGATCTGGACGGGGGATGTTCCTCACCCTGTGTGTATCTGGAACCGCTGTTGGAAGACCCCGTGAGTGAATTTGATGACAGGAGGAAAGAAGGAATAGCGGATATCATAGCCAATTCCATGAGGACTGCCCTGTCTGAGGCGGATATGTTTCCGGAGGAACTGTTATCGGCAAAGGATATACCGGATAAGCTGGGGTTGAGGCTTATTAACCGTGAGGAGAATAAAGAGCTTTTGGAGAGCCTTCCCCACAGGGATTATCTTGATCTTTCGGCTATCCTGGTATGGTATATGGATCTCAGCCGGGGTAAAGGTGTGATCAGGCTTGATCAGCATATCCTTGACGAACTCGGATACAGCTTTGAGGAGCTTTACCCGATGGCTCTCAGTAATATGCAGTTTAAGCATCCATCCAGATTCAGATTTCTGGAGGATATGATGAAGGAGCTTTTATCCTGTCCCGTATCCCCGGTATCGGTGCCCTTGTATTGCCTGACAGTGGAAGATATCAGTTATGGGGCTGTGGCAATGCTTTATACGGGAGAACTTAAGGAGATATATGAGTATCTAGGCGAGGCGTATTATGTGATCCCTTCCAGTGTGAATGAACTGCTTATAATGCCGGTATCCGTCGTGGATGACAGGTATTATCTTATGGACATGATACATACCGTAAATGATGAAGCGGTGGAGGCAACGGAGGTACTGTCGGATTCATTATACTATTACAGCCCGGAGAAGGATGAGCTTGAACTATGTCCCGATGAAAGGAAGGGAGTGAAGTTCTGTGCCGTAGTCTGAATTGTAAACGATTCTTGATTTTTTTGCATTAATTGCCCTTGACGTTATACCCTATGCTGTGGTAAAGTTTACCCGTGCATTTTTCAGCACGATTTATATTTTTTGGAGGACACTCGAAATGGCAAAGGGCACAGTGAAGTGGTTTAACAATCAGAAGGGGTATGGATTTATTACCGGTGAGGACGGAAAGGATGTATTCGTACATTTCTCAGGCCTGAACATGGAAGGATTCAAAACTCTGGATGAAGGACAGAATGTCGAGTATGATGTAACTGAGGGAGATAAGGGACCTCAGGCAACAAACGTTAACGTTGTACGCTAGGCTCTGTTCTGACTTGTGAAGAAGACTTGCAACGGTACCTGTCACTGAATTGCTTCAGGCATATAGATACGTTTTAGGTTTATGTTTCACAGCCACAAAAAGAGGGTATACATCTGATGTATACCCTTTTTTATTTGCGAGATACAGGCGTTGAACGGGAGTTATTGTAGTGATTGACAAAGAGAGCAATTCAGAATAAAATACATATTGTATGGGGATACAAAAAATACCTGTGTTTTTGTACAGGATGAACAAAAAAGGGGGATTATACAATTGACGGAGAGTTTTATTTCGACTAAAGATCGAATCATCTCTACTGCCATAGATATCATAAGTGATTCCGGATTATCAAGTCTTACGACTAAGACTATATCTCAAAAAGCTAATCTGTCCGAACCCCTGCTTTATCGTTTTTATGGTGATATAAATGAACTGCTGGTGGATGTGGTGCACTATTTTTATCGTTTTGATAAAAGTGTACAAAAAACTATTCAGTCTAAAAGCGGAAGCTGTGTGGAGAAGATCAGGGCTTATGCCGAGGATTATGCTATCTATTTCGAGAACTATAAGTCGTTGTCTATTCTTATGCTTCAGTATGAGGAACTGCTGCATAATCCGGCCACAAGGGAGATCATGGTTGAAGGAGGCAGAGGACGGAGAAAGTATGTATCCGGCCTTTTTAGGGATGCAATAGAAGCCGGTGAGATACGGGACGATCTGAACCCTGAGAGTCTGGCGGATCTTTTTCACGGTTACATGCATGCGGTGTGCCTGAAAAGAAGATTTACGGAACGTAAGGGCAGCTTCAAGAGGGATCTTTGTGCTTTTATTGATAAACTGTTAGAGATCATTTCAGTCTGAGATGGAGGTAGTATATGAGAGTCTTGGTTGCGGAAGACGATGTTGCAAGCGGAAAGTTTCTGTCGAAGCTTCTGGCAAGGTATGGTGAAGTGGTCCTTACCACGGACGGCATTCAGGCAGTAGATACTTTTGTGGCTGCCGCCAGTGAGAAGAATTTTTTTGATCTGGTATGTCTGGATATTATGATGCCCAAGATTGACGGATATAAGGCACTGGCGTCCATTCGTGATGCCGAAAGGAAACTGGGTATCCCCAGGATATCCAGGTGCAAGGTGGTTATGATAAGTGCTTTGGATGAGGATTTTGATGCTTCATATGCCAGCGAGGACTATGATGATTATATCTGCAAACCCATAGATGTTATGAGGTTTGATTCCATTATCCGTAAACTGGGTGTTCTTGACGGTGAATAAGAGGATATCATGGATCTTTTTGATTTTATGAGAGAGCAGGGGCAGAAGAAGGAATCTCCCCTCGCAAGGAGGATGCGCCCCAGACAGCTTTCGGATGTGGTCGGCCAGGAGCATATACTCGGACCGGGAAAGCTTCTGACTCGTGCTATCCAGGCGGATAAGCTGTCCTCGGTGATCCTTTACGGACCTCCGGGTACGGGTAAGACAAGCCTTGCTTCGGTTATAGCCAATACTACAAAGGCGGAATTTAAGGAAATAAATGCAACCACTTCCGGCAAGAAGGATATGGAGGCGGTAGTCGAAAAAGCAAAGGAAACCCTTGGAATGTACGGCAAAAAAACGATACTTTTTGTCGACGAGATCCATCGTTTTAACAAGGCCCAGCAGGATTTTCTCCTTCCTTATGTGGAGGACGGGACGGTCATCCTGATAGGTGCGACTACCGAGAACCCATATTTTGAGGTGAACGGAGCTCTCATATCCCGTTCGACGGTTTTCAGACTGAACCCTCTGAACAGGGAGAATATCGAAACGCTGATCAGAAGGGCAGTTGAAGATCCGGAACAGGGGATGGGCTCATACAATGCAGTGATCACGGAAGAGGCGGTTCATTTCCTTGCGGATATGGCGGAAGGAGATGCGCGTCAGGCACTGAATGCTGTAGAGCTGGGGGTGCTTACCACTCCTGTGGATCCGAAAAGCGGAAAGATAGAGATCACGCTTGAGGTTGCCGAGGAGTGTATCCAAAGAAGAAATATTCACTATGATAAAGACGGAGATAATCATTATGATATCATTTCCGCCTTTATTAAATCCATGCGGGGTTCGGATCCGGATGCCGCGGTTTATTATCTTGCCAAGATGCTTTATGCCGGAGAAAGCGTGACTTTCATAGCAAGGAGAATTATGATATGTGCAAGTGAGGATGTGGGAAATGCAGATCCGCAGGCTCTTCAGGTGGCGGTTGCGGCAGCCATGGCTGTGGAGAGAGTGGGGATTCCCGAATCCCAACTGATCCTTGCGCATGCGGCTATATATGTAGCATCCGCTCCGAAAAGCAACGCAGTCACGAACGCCATATATGCAGCCAATGAGGCTGTACGGACAAAGGGAAATGCCGAGGTTCCGCTGCATCTCAGGGATGCGCATTATAACGGCTCAAAGGAACTGGGGCACGAGGGCTATCTTTATGCCCATGATTTCCCGGGACATTACGTGAAGCAGCAGTATCTTCCGGATGTGCTGGCGGGTACTGTTTTCTATGAGCCTACGGAGCAGGGAAGGGAAGCGGAGATCAAAGCATGGCTTAAGAGTCTCAGAGAGGATACGGAATGAGTAATATAAGAGACAGAGCGGATGCCGTACGGCAATTTGAGGAAAAAGCCGCCGAAAAGCCTGCGGCAGGGAGGAGCAGAGGCGCGAGGATCATGGCAATCATAGCGCTGCTCATACTTCTTGGACTTATCATCGGACTTGTGGTGTGCATGATCACAGGCAGTGAATATACTCTGGCTATGTTGTTCTGCGTTATCATTTATCCGATAATCCTCTATATCATGAATTGGCTGAGAAAGGTTTTTTCATCCTGAGCATGGAAAGTTTTTTATTCCGGGAATTGAAAGTTTTTTTATTCCGGGAATGGAAGTGTTTTTTCTTTCTGATTATGGAAATGCTTGAAACGGTATGCTCCATCTGCTATAATGTGCTTTGTTTTATCTGCCGCAGATCAGCCCGGGGCCGAATGCTTTTTGAATCCGGCACCTTAATAATGCGGCATTGAAAGAATCTGATCGAGATAAAGGAGTGAAAGAAATTCATGGGACTTCTGAAAGACTGGCGTGATCACGCTTATGGACTGGATGAAAGGACACCGGAGGGCCAGGCCTTCTGGAAAGCCTATTTTGAAGTGGAAAAGGGAATCTACGAGAAGCTGCTTACGAACCCGGAGCAGAGGGTAGAGGGAACCATCCCTGAGCTTGCAGCTTATTACGGTACCGATATAGAGACCATGACCGGTTTCCTTGATGGTATTGATGAGAGCCTTAAGGTTCCGAATGACCTCGAGGAAGCAACGGAAGATACCAAGATGGTCATCCAGATCGATACGGAGAAGCTGTATATGAACATGGTGCAGTGTAATGCACAGTGGCTGTATGAGCTTCCTCAGTGGGATGCCATTTATTCAAAGGAGAAGAGGGAGGAACTCTATAAGAAGGAGAAAAGCTCCCATACGGTTATCAAACCGCCCAAGATCGGACGTAATGATCCCTGTCCTTGCGGATCGGGCAAGAAATATAAGAAGTGCTGCGGCGCGAATGTATAATACTGCTGCAGAAAGAATAGGAGTTGCTGCATGATGCGGCGGCTCCTGTTTTAAGGTGGCAGGTCTGATGAAATATTTTGTTACGTATCCATATTTTGCCCGGTGCCGCATCAGTTGCTGCATATCCGTATCGCACCCGCGGCAGGATATAGGCTGCGCATTTTATCGGGCATGAACGGCTGCGCCTGTCACCGATTCCGGCGGCTGTGAATTGCTTAAGCAATGGAAAGGTTAGTCCTTTCAGGCTGTGAGGTGTCTGATCACCGAAAATACATTATACGGTTAACAAAGTTTTAAAAAAGGGATTACGACAGATGAGTAATGATCACCCGGTGTTTAATAAAGAACAGAGAGAGGCAGTTGAATGGTTCAGGGGGCCTCTTCTTGTGCTGGGCACACCCGGCTCGGGGAAGACTACGGTTATTCTTCACAGGGTGAATCATCTTATAACCGGGCACAATGTGATCCCAAGGCAGATACTGGTGATCACATTTACAAAGGCTGCCGCGATGTCCATGGAACAGAGATACAGGGCCATGGACAGGCTGTCGGGAGGGGTCAGGTTCTCGACTTTTCATGCCTTCTTTTACTGGATTGTGAGAACGGCATATAAATTTGCTCCGGACTGTGTTTTGGGCGAGGATGAACGCTTCAGATGGATAAAGGAGATACTTTGCAGGATATCGCCCGAATACGGCAATAACGAGGAGACTCTTGCCAGCTGCCTGAAGCAGATCGACCGTATTTCAAATGACATGGTGGATATTGAGAATTATTACAGCAAGGATATGCCTGCTGAGGAATTCCGCAGACTTTACAGGGAATACGGAGACAGAAAGCGCAGGGAAAACCGCATAGATTTTGATGACATGCAGCGGATGTGTTATGATCTTTTGAATGAAAGAACGGATATCCTTCAGAGAATAAGGGAAATGTATCCCTTTATCATGGTGGATGAGTTTCAGGATACAAATCTCATCCAG